>Ga0070739_10003028_pt1 | contig 21468 bp, 13 predicted proteins | sample Coa_R1_7_FD_66445 | JGI IMG/M metagenome (GOLD analysis project Ga0070739, IMG submission 66445) | Surface soil microbial communities from Centralia Pennsylvania, which are recovering from an underground coalmine fire - Coalmine... | ecosystem: Environmental > Terrestrial > Soil > Unclassified ... | reverse complement strand
TTGTCCAGGATGGCGAACGGCTGCACGTTTATCTTGCGGGACTGCGCGAGGCCGCTTCGGTGGCCGACATTGGTGAACGCGTGCGGGCGCGCCTTGAAGCGGACGGAGCGATGGTTGGACACGTGGTCGTGACCCCAGTCGAGGCCCTCGACCGAGGTCCCTCAGGAAAGGCCCCGCTGATCCGGGGCGGGCGGAGAGCGAGTGAGGCGGCCGCCGGATGAACGCCGCAACTGCCGCCGCCACGTCGGCCCGACACCCACGAACACGATGGCTCAGAATATTGCTCTGCTGTGCAGTCGTGGCGATCGCCTGGATGGCCCTGGACCTTTATCTTCCGGCTCACGGCAGTATGCGGGACTTCGATCCGCACGATGTGGGCCGGCTGGAGACCGCCATGTGGCGTTCCTATTACGACCACCATCCGGTCCGCCTCTTTGCCGAGCTTGCCGCCACGCTCCGCACTCAATACCATTTCCGTGTCGTACGCGCGTGGGCAGGCGCTCTCTACGGCGCTCGCGCCGCCGTTGTCTTCCAGCGCGGCCGCCAGCGCGAGGAGTACGAGCGCGCCCTTCCGGATCTGCGCCGCTTTTATGCTCTGATTCGGGAGCAGAGCGATCCGCCTTTCGATCCCAACAAGGCTGCCCGCCTCGAACTGGAGTGGTGGATCGTTCATCGCCAGCGCGCGATGCATCCCGCCGGCGACCTGGAGACCGCGCTTGCGGCGCTTCAGGCCGAGGTCTACCAGACAAGCGCGGATCAGTTCCAGGAACACGCAAAGGCTCGGGCAGACGCCATGCTGATCCGTGACCAGCGCGCCGCGGCAGGAACCCTGAACGAGGACGACTGGCGCCGCATCGGCGAACTGCTCGACCGCTCCTGGACTTCGTTATGGGCGGCCGTGCAGCAGAAATAGCCTGCCGTGCAGCGCCCGTCCGTCTCTCAGAACGAAAACCGCGCGCTGAGCTGAATCTCCCGTCCCGGTGTAGCCGCTTCCGTGATCGTTCCGAACTGCGGCGTGTTGACAAAGCGATTCGGCGTGCCCCAGTTCGAGTGATTGAGCGAATTGAACGCTTCCGCGCGGAACTCGAAACTGGTGGTCTCGCGAATCGGGAACGAGCGCACCAGAGCGAGGTCCAGCGTCTGCAGACCGGGACCATACACCGTATTGCGGCCCACGTTTCCGAAGGTGTATGCGGGTGGCGCAGAGAACGCCCCTGTGTTGAACCACATCATCGTCGTGTGCGTGCCGTCGCCAAATACCGGCTGGCCGTTGTAGTTGGCGCGGATCGGATTCTCACCCACCACCGTACCCGCGTTGGCCGTATCCCCGAACACCGAAATGGTGAACGGGAAACCACTCTGCGCCTGGAATAGCGTCGAAATCTGCCAGTTATGCGTCGCAGCGTGGACCCAGCCGCTGCTGGTCAGCGCGCGAACGTCGTACACGGCCGCAATGGAGACGCGATGGCGGATGTCACAGGCCGGACCCTTGTCCGCGTTCAGATCCAGATCGTTCTGCGGAATGGCTGCTTCCGACATCGGCGAGCGGAAATCAGGCGCATCGCTGAGGTTCTTCGCGTAGGTGTAGTTGGCCAGCAGCGTGAGGCCGCGGGAATACCGCCGCCGCAGGCTGAGATAGCCCGCATCGTACCAGCTCCGTGCTCGATTCTGCAGGTCGTTGACTGTGCTGACCGGGAACGACTCGCTCGCGACGTTCACCCCGGCCGGAATGACCGTCCCCGGAATGAACGTGGCCGCCTTGTACGGCCGCCGCGGCTGAATCGCGCCCGGACCCGGGAGCGCATTGTTAATGAGCACGGCTTCCTGCAGGTGAAAACCGCGCTCGCCATGATAGCCGATCTCCAGCGTGGTGCTGTGGCCCAGGCTCTTCTCCAGAGATGCGCTCCATTGCTCGACGTATTGCGCCGGCGCGTGCGGATCGAAGGCGGCGAAGCTCACCACCGTTTTGCCCAGCACCGGCTGCGGGAAGTTGAAGCCGGTGATCTGCGGCGTGAAATTGTCGCTCTGCTGTGTGATGGGGAACACCAGCGGCACATTGTGGAGCTGATTGCACCACGTGTTCAGATCGACCGGCGTATAGAAGATGCCGTAGGCGGCGCGGAACACCAGCCCCTGTTCAACAAAATGGTGCGCCACGCCCATGCGCGGCGCAAACCGCAGCTTATTCGGATAAAACAGGCCGCGCGGCATTCCGTTCTGTCCGCCGATGAACGCCATCAGCTTGCCATCTTCCTGGATAAGGTTGCTCCACTGCCGCGTCACATCCACCAGCGGCGACATGAACTCATAGCGCAGTCCGGCTTCGATCGTCGTGTTGGGCGTGATCCGCCATGTGTCCTGGATGAAGGCATCCGCCGACCACTGCCGCAGATCCATCGTCGGCACCCCGTTCTGCAGCTGCCGCGAGGCCGGCAATCCAAGCAGAAAACTCGCCAGCGCCGATCCGGTCCCATCGTTGGTTGCCGTTTGTGTTGTGAAGCCGGAAGTGAAGTTATACAGGCCGCGGCTCTGGACCAACGCCCACATCGGCCACACATACCAGCGATAGCTGCCCCCGATCTTCAGGCTGTGCCGGCCGCGCTCCCAGGTGAGCGTGTCCCTGCCCTCGAAGAGGGTGTCCCACATGTGCATGGGCGTCGCCAGCCACTGATCGCCCATGGGCGAGAAGCCCTGCACGTTGAAATACGGCGCGCCCCAGCCGCCCGGGCCTCCAAATCCTACGCCGGTGATGCCGAGGTAGTCGACGATGTCATTGTGGCTGTTGTTCTCCGACCAGTGATTCATCGCCAGGCGTGAAACTGACGCCGAGGCGGTGTTGACCATTCGCGGCGAAATCACCCGGGTCCAGATCACCGAGCCGTTCTGCGACATGTTGTCGTGGAAGAAACCGAAGCCGGGCAGCATCTCCGGCATGAAGCCGTTTTCGTTGTCCGCCGAGTAGCGCACGTTCAGCGTATCGCCCTCGCCAAGCACGCGGTCCACCCGCGCTGTGCCCTGGTTGGTCTGATGCTTCATATCGCGCACGTCGAGGTAGTTGTTCGAATCCTGGTTGGTTCCGAACACCGTCGGCGTGCCCATCATCGTCATGCTCATGCCCATGTTCATGGCGTTGGGCAGCGGCTCGTATTTGTTCAGGAACTTTACTGCGGCGGAATTCAGCAGGTTCGGCGGAATCACATTCCCGGGAAAGGGATCGCGCAGGATCTGCGGGTTCGAAGCGCTCACCGGTTTCGCGGGATTGAACTTCGGGTTCGGATGGGAACTGAACGGGTTATAAATGGTGACGCCGCTCTGGCTGAAGTCGCCCGCGTCTTCCATGGCCATCGGCACGGTATCCACCATGGTCATCGCCTCCGTGTGCCGCAGGCCCTCGTAGTTCACGAAGAAGAATGTCTTTCTCCCTATGACCGGACCGCCGAGTGAGCCGCCAAAGTTGTTCTGTACCAGGTGGGTGGTTCCGGGCATCTCGTTCCAGGTGCGCGCGTCCAGCGCGTCGTTGCGCAGGAACTCGTAGGCCGTGCCGTGAAACGCGCTGCTGCCCTGGCGCGTGATGATGTTGATCTGGCCGCCGCCGGCCCCGCCCATCTCCGCGGAGTAGCTGCCGGTCTGCAGCTGGAACTCCTGCACCGCGTCGGGCGATGGGCTGAAATTCATGGTGTTGAAGGTGGGATCGGTGTTGGTGACTCCATCCAGCAGGAAGTAGTTTGCGTTGGGCCGATTTCCTCCGATGGTGATCGCCGAGCGCTGGCCGGGCCGCCAGTAGAGCGGATTCATGTCGCCCGTCTGCGCCCCGTGGCCGATGTGCGTTTCCGGAATCGTCAGCGTCAGGTCGATGAGCATCCGGCCGTTAAGAGGCAGCCCATTGATGGATTTGTTCTCCACCACATCGCCAAGGCTTACATCCTGTGTCTTGAGCATCTCCGCCGAGGCGACGATGTCCACCGTTTCGCGCTTCTGCCCGACCGACAGTGTCAGGTCCAGACCCATTGTCTGGCCGACCTCCAGCGAAATGTCCCGCGTCAGCGGACCGAAGCCCTGCTTTTCTACGCTGAGCCTGTACGCGCCGGGCATGAGACTCGGGAATTCGAAGAGTCCGTTATTTTCGGTTGAAGCCGAGCGAACGGCATCGGTCGCCTGCGAGCGCATCGTGACCGTTGCGCCGGTAATCGGCGATTCCGATGCGTCCTGAATCCTCCCGCTCAGAGTGGCGAGATTGCTTTGCGCCAGCGTCGCGCCGCAGCACACGAAAAGTATCCCCATGAAGCGAAGCATTGGGAAGCATTGTACGAACGGCGGGCAGTCCTCCCCAATACTCAAAAAACATTACCCTCCGGCCAGCCCCGGTCACCCCACTCGCAAAAATTCACTAACTCCCATGGCACGCAGGATTTATCTCGGAATTCACGTCTGAATAAAAGACGAAAATCTGGACCCTCCATGGTAAGCAGTGATTAGAAAGGAGGAGCTGATGAGCTCCACGGCACAAATCGCGGCCAACCTGATCAACGCGCATGCCAGCACTGGCCCGCGCACCACCGAAGGCAAAGCAGTCTCCAGCCAGAACGCCGTCTCGCACGGCCTGACCGGGGGCTTCCGCGTTCTCCCCCACGAGAATCAGGCCGAATTCGATACCTGCCTCGCCAATTACCGCGACGAGTTCAAACCCGCTACCGAACACGAGCGCTTCCTGGTCGAGCTCATGACTCAGTCCCGATGGGAACTCCAGCGCACCAACCGCCTCATGGCCTGCGTGCTCGAGCGCCTGTCCGGGGCCGATCCGGCTTCACCTGACGGCGCCATCGCCGCCGCCCTGATCGCCCGCAGCGCCGATGCATGGACCATCCTCAAGCGCTACGCCGCCTCCGCCGAGCGCACCTATCTCCGTTGCAGCCGCGAACTGACCCAGCACCGCAACCGCCGTGCCAAGGAAGCGTCTGAAATCCAACATGCGAAGCTCTGTGCTCGCCTGACCGACGGCTACCGCCCACGCGCCCTGCCGCATGTACGAAACGAAGCCAATCGCCCCGGCGCGAATGACCGCCGCCCGCGCAAACCCATCCCTGGTGTGCCCTTCACCGACAAGGATCCCCTCAGCTGGCGCTTGTAAAAAGGAGCTCAGAGCGACTGGCGGCTGAGTTAAAGGAGCTTCAGTGCTTGGTAGGCGCGGCAGGACTCGAACCTGCGACCCCCTGCTTAGAAGGCAGGTGCTCTATCCACCTGAGCTACGCGCCCGTGCTTGATAAATGAACGCTTACGACTACATGCCGTGACGCCTTATGAGCAATGTACGGAAAAATGTACGGAAGCCTCCGCGACACGCAGCCTCGTTCGGCTCGACTCCGTACCGTTCCAGGCTGTCGGCATGTGACTAGGCTATCAGAGGCTCGCGCATCTCGCCCGTGGCCCTGGCCTCGGCTCGACGTCAACGCTCTCGCCCGTCGCAAGCTCGTCAGCCGCTTTCCGCGGCGCCCGTTCCGAATGTGTAGTGGTCCGACGTGCGTGCGCTTCGAGAGATGGCCCGCTTGCGCGTCAAGACCGACTGAGGCGTCCAATCTCGGCATCCGCCGTAATCGAGTTACGGCGTAGATCGTTGCCGCGTAGGCCCTTCAGACCCGCCTGTCGTTAGCTTGCGCCAGGGAGTTCTCCATCCCTTTGTCGGCCGTGTCGGGTCGTACTCTCGGGCTCGGTCGCCCTCCGCTGTTGCGCGATCCACCCGCGCCGGGATAACGAAATGGTTCGGCTCGCTCAACGGAACATACTCGAATGGCGGCGATGTGTGTTGGGAACTGTCCGCCAGGTACACGGAGGAATACCACGACTCGTGCGGGCTGTTCAAAGACGCCGTTCTCGCCATTCTCGCGGTCATAGCGAAACAGGAGCGGGTGCGCCGGTCAGACGGGGCACTGGCGGCCGTGGCGAAGCTCCGGCGGCAGGCCACACGGAGCACCTCGGGCGGCCTAAGCTCGTAGCGGACCGCGATGCCGTGCGCCGGATGGCAGCGGAGGGGATGGGCCTGCGGGAGATTGCGGTAGTCCACTGGCTTGAGTGCGGCGACGGCGATGCGTATTGTGAAGGCGACGGCAGGACATGGCCGCTCCGAATTAGCAGCTATAGAATGGCCTCGTGTTCAACAAGAAAAGCAGGACGGATCGGGACCTGGCCATTCCGTCAGAAATCGAAGCAGATCCGAAATCCCGAGAGGTGTTACGAGCGTGGGTCGCAAATGGCGGCCTGGTGTGTGCGCTACGCCCGGAGACCTGGCCAGAAGCTGGAAACTGGGGGATTGTACTGGCGGACGTGGCGCGGCATGTTGCCAATGCCGTAAGGGACCTACATGGCACTGATCCCGCGACCACGATTGGACGAATCAGGGAATTGTTCGCAGCCGAACTGGATAACCCTACAGACCAGCCCACCGGACACTTTTGATGCATCCGAGGCCGCCGCCTGTCGGTCCTGTCGGTGGTCGGCGTTCGGCGCCGTGCGGCGGATGTAAGAGTAAACGCGTGAAGGAGGACAATGCTCAGGAACATTCGTTCCCGGCATGCAATGACCACGACGCTCATAACCGTCGTTGCCCTCGTTGCAGAATTTCTGGTCCTTGAGGGCGCCGCCGGGGTCAGCTTGCCGTCGGATCGCCACTCTGCCGTTTCTACCGTTGCAATTATGAACAAGCGCACCGGCCTGCACTATGTCACACGCAATAACCGCTTTACGGTCGTCGATGTCATAACCAGCACGGGAGTCGAGCGCGGCGTCGTGCTGCGAGAGTTTTTCGAGCGAGATGAGGATTGGGGTGTAGAGGGACCGCCGTCAGCGACAGTGACTGTCGAGACCATAGACGGCCCGACATCCAGCTGGAAGTTTGCCGAGCCTGGAGAACGTGGTGATGTCGTCACGAGTGATCTGTACATGGTCACGAGGGGTGGGGCCGGTGATACACCGAACACGTACTCCTATTTTTCGCTGGTGAACGGGCGAAAGGTTCGGACGAGCCATTACGAATTGGCGAGGGATGAGCTGTCCGCGCTGAATGGCGCGGTCATCAAAGCACCATAGCGTGTGGCGTTATGCGGCAGTGCAGCCTGAGCCGTTGAGCGCCGTGTTCGCGGTTGAGGGTACCCGTCCCGTCGATGACTAGGAGAATGTACGGAAGGAGCCGCAGGACCCTCGGCCCCGCGGTGCGCCCGCGCTCAATAGCCTTCGTGTGCTGCCGTGTGCGGCTTGTGCTTTGGGGCCTTCGGCGCTTTGTAGTGATGCAGGATCTGGCCACCCGGAGCAGTCCTGGGAGCGTGCTTCTTAAACAGGTGGAATTTTGCTTCCCCAACGCCCGCCGACGCCAGCAGCAAGCCGAAGATCATCAGCACACGTGTGCTCGTCATGCTGTCACTATCGGCATTCCCGGCCTGCCCGATTATGCCGGGAACTCTGTATTTCGGGCGACGCTCGATGCCGGCAGGCATCCAATAGAGTGAAGGGCCCGAGGGCTCGGAAAGGAAGCTGAAAGATGCTGAAACGATTAGGAATTCCAGTCGCCGTTCTGGCGCTGCTCATCCTTCTCTTCCCCGTTCCAGCGAGTGCGCACGTACATTGGGGCGTTTACGTAGGCCCCTCATATCCGGCATACTCCTACGGCTACGCCTACCCGTATGCCCCCTACTCGAACTACTACGTTGCGCCGTATCCAGCGTATTCGTATGCGCCGGGATACGCGTATCCCTACGGTTATGGTTATTACGGTTACTACGGTCATCGGCACTGGGACCACGACCACGACCACTGGGACCACGACCGCGGCTGGCGCGGACATGGCCATGAATGGCATGAGCACGGCGAACATCACCACCATCACTAACGCATAAAGCAGACGCTCACCCACGCCGGCCGCGCACCTTGGCTGCGCGGCCGGCGTTCTGCATTTAAAGAGGACACGTGGTATTCTGCCCCCAGGCGGAACACCCCTCCTCACACAGAATGCATATTCCGGACGGATACCTGAGTCCCTCCACCTGCGCAGTCCTGTGGGGAACCGCGGCTCCCTTCTGGTACATAGCCGGCAAGCGGGTCCGAGCCACGCTGCATACGCTCATGGTCCCGCTGCTGTCGATCTTCGCCGCATTCTCGTTCGTGGTGATGATGTTCAACCTGCCGTTGCCGGGCGGCACGACGGGCCATGCCGTCGGTGTCGGAATCGCCACTGTGGTCCTTGGCCCGTGGGCCGCGATGAGCGCCATTTCGGTCGCTCTGGTGATCCAGGCGCTGTTCTTCGGTGATGGCGGCATCACTGCGATCGGCGCCAACTGCTTCAACATGGCAGTCGCCGGATCGCTGGTGGCCTGGGCCGTGTACCGCCTTGCCTGCCGTGGCGCGCCCATCGGTTCCACACGGCGCGTCCTCGGAGCAGGATTCGCGGGCTATACCGCGATCAACGTCTCCGCCCTGTGCGCCGCAATCGAATTCGGCATCCAGCCCATGCTGTTCCGGGACTCCCTGGGCGCGCCGCTTTACGCGCCGTACCCGCTCCACGTGGCCATTCCAGCAATGCTGATCGGCCATCTCACCTTCGCAGGCCTCGCGGAATTCGTCATTGCGGCGGGAATCGTGGCCTGGCTCCAGCGCGCCGATCCCCAGCTTCTCTGCGCCACGGCGCCCGACGCTCCCGATGCCGCCGAGCCAACCCGCCCGGATCGCGAACGGCCATTGTGGCCATCCATTCGCAGGTTCTGGATCGCTATTGCGATCCTCACCATTCTCACGCCACTGGGCATTCTCGCCGTTGGGAACGCGTGGGGCGAGTGGAGCCCGCAGGATTTCTCCAACAGCACTACCCGGCGCGAGATTCAGGCGGCATCGCGCAACACCGAGGCGCCGGCCCACGCTCCTCGTGGCCTGGAGCGACTTTCTAAGCTCTGGACGGCGCCGCTGTCCCGATACTCACCCGCATTCATCCGCAGCGCGTCCTTCGGATATCTCGCCTCGGCCATGGTGGGCGTCGGCATAATCATCATCTGCGGGCTGGCCCTGAACTGGGCTCTCGGCAGGTTCCGTCCAGCGGAGTTTCGCCGGCGCCCGCCGCGCCGCACAGGCTTCGTCGAGAAGACGCTCCACACTCTGGTCCGGGCTGCACAGCGCGCCCTGTTCGCCGACGAGATGGCCCGCGCCGACGGGTTCCTGCAGCGCCGAGACGCGCGGGTCAACCTGGCCGGTCTCGGCGCCCTCATCGTGGCTGCCGTCGGCGTCCGCCGCCTGGACGCTCTGCTCGCGCTGCTCGCCCTCGGCATGCTCCTGGCGCTCGTCTCTCGGGTTTCGATCGGCTTTCTCGCTACCCGTGTCTGGCTCGCCGTGCTGGGCTTTACCGGCGCGCTCGCCGCGCCCGCCGTCTTCCTCACCCCTGGGACACAGTTGGCCCACATGCCCGTCCTGCATTGGGCTGTAACAGAACAGGGCCTGCGAGCGGCTGCATTCCTCATCCTGCGCGCGGCCACGGCGGCTACGTTCGCTTGCCTGCTCGTTCTGTGCACCCTGTGGACCCATTTGCTGCGCGCCCTGCGTTTCTTTCGCACGCCGCTCGTGGCAGTCGCTTTGATCGGCATGACATGGCGCTACATCTTTCTCTTCCTCCGCGCGGCTGAGGACATGTTTCAGGCCAGACAGGCGCGTCTGGTGGGCGCGCTGGAAGGCGCGGCGCGAAGGCGACTGGCGGCGGCGAGCGCCGGTGTGCTGCTGAACCGCAGCATCCAGCTCAGCAATGAAGTTCACCTCGCCATGCAGGCGCGCGGCTTTCGCGGCGAGATTCGCACCCTCGGTGACGACCGCCTGCGCGGCGGTGAGTTTCTGTACGGCGCCGGTTTTCTGGCCGCGGCCGCGGCCGCCGTCTGGCTGGGGCGATGAGCGATTTCGCCTTCGAAGCTCGTGAGGTGGGTTATTCGTACGACGACGTGCGCGCGCTCGGCGCCATTTCCCTGCGCATCCGCCGCGGTGAGCGGATCGCGCTGCTGGGCGCGAACGGCTCCGGTAAATCCACGCTGCTTCGGTTGCTTGCGGGACTCTGCTTCCCACAGCGCGGCTCGATTTCGTTCTTCGGCGAGCCGCTCACCGACGAGCGGCTGCGCGACGACGCCTTCTTCTTCAGCTTCCGCAGGCGCGTGGGCCTGGTGTTCCAGAATCCGGACGTCCAACTGTTCAATCCCGCGGTTTACGACGAGCTCGCCTTCGGTCCGCTCCAGCTCGGATGGCCAAAGGCTCAGATTCGCCGCTGCGTCGAGGAAATGCTGGAGCAGATGGGCATAGCGCACCTGCGCGACCGTGCGCCGCACCGACTCTCCGGCGGCGAAAAGAAGCGCGTTGCTCTGGCCTCGGTCCTGATTCTCCAGCCGGAGGTGTTGCTGCTCGATGAGCCCGCGGCGGGCCTCGACCCCGGCAGCCAGGGCCAGATCGTCAATCTGCTGGCCTCGTGGAAAAACAGCGGAAGAACCGTGATCACCGCCACCCATGACATGGACACGCTCGAGGAGATCGCCGACCGTTGCTGCGTTTTCGAGGACGGGCGTATTGCCGCTGAAGCTTCCCCTCTGGACGTGCTGCACGATCTTCCTTTGCTGGAGCGCACCAACCTGCTCCGCCCACACGCGCACCGGCACGCCGCCGGTATGCCGCATCCTCATCCGCACGTGCACCGGCACGAGCCGGAGTAGAACGCGCGCGCGACTCGGCTATTGCGAGTTACGGCGCGATGCCCCGCGAGGCGGCCACGGTCTTAAGCAGTGCGCGCCCTTACAGCGAACCGGACTTGTTCGGTGTCGAACGTCATGGGCGAGCCGCGTAACAGACAAGTGACGCTTTTTTCCGCCCCTTGCATCGGCGATTGACGTAGGCGATTCGGTTCCTTCACAATTTGGCATGGCCACAAGGACCGTCGCGTTACTCGCCCTGCTGATCGCAGCGGCTGAGGCGCAAAGCTGGACCACGCTCACCAATGCTCCGCCGGCCGCAATCAGCTCGTGCATGCTGCTGACCGATGGAGGTGTCATGTGCCAGTCGGAAACCAGATGGTATCGGCTCACACCCGATTCGAGCGGCAGCTACATCAATGGAGCGTGGTCGTCGCTGGCGGGCTTCCCTTCCGGCTACGGTCCCGGCGAATATGCCTCAGCGGTGCTGGCCAACGGACGCGTCGTCGTGGTTGGCGGCGAATTCAACTTTGCCGATTTCGTGCTCAGCAAAATGTCGGCGATTTACGATCCGACAATCGATTCGTGGCAGATGATCTCGCCGCCGACAGGCGCGGTCTTTCACGATTTCCAGTGCATCGGCGATGCACCCGCGGCGGTCCTGCCGAATGGCCGGCTGTTGATTGGCTCCAAGCTGTTTCAGGGCCTGGCCACACTGGACCCATCCAGTTTGTCCTGGAGCCTGGTGACGGAAACCGGCAAGAACGATCCTTCGGATGCCGAGGAAGGCTGGACGCTGCTTCCGGACGGCAGCGTCTTCACCATGGACGTCGCCGCCGCTCCGGCGGCCGAACGGCTGCTGCTGTCGGGCTCGGCGGGCGTCTGGGTCAGCGCCGGTAACAGCCCGCAGAACATGCAGACTCCGGTCATCGTGGCGCCGCAGCAGGCGCCCGGGTGTCCGACCTATTATCCGCCGGGTGAGATGGGGCCATCCGTGCTGCGTCCCGATGGAACCGTATTCGTAATCGGCGCCAACGGGTTCACCGCAATCTACACGCCGCCACCAGCAGGTTCAATGCTGCCGGGTAGCTGGAAGCCAGGACCGGCGCTGCCCGGCGGTCTCACGGTCGCGGATGGTCCGGCTGCGCTGCTGCCCAGCGGGCGCGTCCTGTTTGGCGGGAGTCCCGGCAGCGGTGCGGGTCTGCACTACTTCGAATTCGATGGCGGCAGCCTGATCAGCGTACCCGCGCCGGCGCTGTCCGATGGCGACAATACCTCCGAAAGCCAGCTGCTGATTCTCCCCACGGGTCAGGTGCTGTTTGTGGATGGCACGAATCTGGTTCAGATTTACACGCCGTCCGCATCGCCCGGCTTCGCGCCTGCCTGTGCGCCAACGATCACCAGTGCGCCATCGAGCGTTAACAACGGCGCGACATACCCGATTACAGGAACACAGTTCAATGGCCTGAGCCAGGGGACCGCATACGGCGACGAACAGCAGAACGCGACCAACTACCCATTGGTTCGAATCACTAACAATGCTTCGGGGCACGTGTTCTATTGCCGGACGCACGACCACAGCACCATGGCTGTAGCAACCGGCGCCGCCACGGTCTCCACTAACTTCGATGTACCGGCATCCATTGAGCCGGGCCAAGGCACGTTGCAGGTGGTGGCGAACGGCATCGCCTCGCTGGCGATCCCGGTGAGCGTTCTCACTCCGAATCCCGAGCCGCTGGCTGTCGTTATCAACTCTCTGCCCGGCGGGCAGCTGAACATTCCATACACCGCCACGCTAACGGCGACCGGAGGGACTATGCCTTACACGTGGCAGCTCGTCTCGGGCGCGCTCCCGAGCGGACTGACGCTGAATCCGCAAACGGGGACGATTACCGGAACGCCTTCGGCGGCCGCGGTCGCGCCACTCACATTCCGAGTGACGGATTCGAGCACGCCCACCCCGCAAGCGGCGAGCGTGAATCTCACGCTGGCCGTGGTTTCCGCTTTAACCATTACCACTGCTTCCCTGCCAGGCGGTCAACTGAACGTCCCTTACAACACGAAACTGACCGCCAGCGGTGGGGCAGAGCCGTACTCGTGGCAACTTGTTAGCGGGACACTGCCGAACGGCCTGACGCTGAATACGCAAACCGGGAGCATTGCCGGAATCCCGACCACGACAGTAACGAATTCACCGCTGACGTTCCTGGTGACGGATTCGAGCACGCCGACGCAGACGGCCAGCGTGAACCTCACTTTGACGATCGCCGTCGCCCCACTGACAATCAGCACCACGAGTCTGCTTCCGGCTCAGGTCAATGTGCCCTACGGGTTCGCGCTAACCGCCAGCGGCGGCGTCACTCCTTATAGCTGGCAACTTATCGGCGGCGTTCTCCCGGACGGGCTGACTCTGAATGTGAAGACCGGAAGCATCGCCGGCACGCCGACGACGACCGCAACAAACGTACAACTGACATTCCGCGTCACCGATTCGAGCACGCCGGCCCCGCAGACGGCGACCGTGAACCTGAACCTGACCGTGACACCGCCCGCACTGACGATCACGACGACATCACTGCCCAACGGTGTAGTGAATGCGCGTTATTCGGCCGTGCTGCACGCTACCGGCGGCGCGCTTCCATACGTGTGGAATACGCGCCGGCTGCCGGACGGGTTGTCATTGGATCCGCAAACGGGAACGATCAGCGGGACACCGACCGGGCAGGTGAGCAGCATGCCGGTGACGTTTACAGTCGCGGATTCAACAGCGCCCATCGCGCAAACAGCCAGCGCCACTCTAACCATCACCATCAACCCGGCGTCATCGATGCTGACCATCACGACTACCTCCCTGCCAAATGGTCAGGTAAACGCGCCCTATTCCGCCGTCCTGCAGGCCACAGGCGGCATAACGCCCTACAGCTGGAAGACAACCGCCCTGCCGAACGGGCTTTCCCTCGATCCGCAAACGGGGAAGATCAGCGGAATTCCGACCGCCCCGGTTACGAATGCGGGCGTGACGGTTACGGTTACTGATTCGAGCACTCCCACCGCGCAAACAGCAGTCGTCGCGCTGACCCTGACGGTCGCGTCCGCGGCTTCGACGCCGCTCTCGATTACAACGAACTCGCTTGCGAATGCGCAAGCGAACCAGCCGTACTCCGCTGTCCTGAAGGCCACAGGCGGCGTCCTGCCCTACACCTGGAGCGCGCGCCGTCTGCCGAGCGGCCTGACACTGAACGCGCAAACGGGACAGATCAGCGGAACGCCAACAGTCGCCGCGTCGAGCACGCCTCTCATATTCACGGCCACCGATTCGAGCACTCCCGTTCCCCAAACCGCCACCACCACGCTGAACCTGACGATCCTGCCGTCCGCGCTGGCGATCACGACCGCATCTTTGCCAGACGGGCAGGTAAACGTTCCGTACTCGGCGGTGCTAACGGCCGCGGGCGGGACAACACCGTACACCTGGACCGTGGCTCAATTACCTGCCGGGCTGACGCTGGACGCTCACACGGGTGCGATCAGTGGCGCGCCAATATCGGCGGCGCCGAACGCGCCGGTGACCTTCACCGTCACCGATTCGGCCACGCCATCACCAGGAACAGCGACCGCGATCCTGTCATTAAATATCACGTCGTCAGCGCGAGGCTCTCGGTAAGACGCCCCCCTTGATCCCAGTTCGCAGAATGACACTGTCGCACACCCCGGTTAGTCTGTTGGGTTAATCATTTAGTATGCATGTACAGACTTGCCTTTGTGCATCAGCAGAGTATCTGGGGCAATTCACTCAGGCGGCATTTACGGTATACAGCGCGATTTAGCTTGCTTCCGAATCGTTCGAATTTACGAGCGAGATGTGCTGCGCTCGCTGACGCGAATCTAAGGGTTTTCCGGTAAGAATTCTTTCCGCACTGGACACTCTGTTGTGAAGCAACATTTTGTCCGATTCTAGTTCGGGCGTGTCAGTCCTGCGCACCGGCCAGGTGTGCAGAGCTCAGCGCCAGAGCGGAAGTTATGGCCTATTTCCGACCACTTAGATCTGTTTCAGCGATCATTCTGAGCATCATCGCCTCCGGTCTTGTGTTCGCCCAGGCTCCGGCCACGTGCCCGGGCGCCGCCACGGGCGCGTTCACGGCGTGCTACTACAACAACACATCTCTTGCCGGAACTCCGGCATTGATTCGGACCGATCCCCTGATCAACTTCATCTGGGGGACCGGTACGCCGGACCGCTCCATCACGCCCATGAATTTTTCCGCGGCGTGGCAGGGCAATTTTACGTTCAACCAGGGTGCTTATACGTTTACCGTAATGGCCTCCGATGGGATTCGGCTGTATGTTGACGGTCAGTCGATCATCGATCGCTGGCAGGATCAGGCCGTCGCGACCTATTCAGCATCGGTCTACATGACCCAGGGCAGCCACCTCGTGGTGGTCAGGTATTTCGAACAGACCGGAAGCGCGACGGCGCGAGTGATCTGGTCCCAGAACGTGCCCACAACTCAGCCGCCCGCGATTGCATCATTCACCGCTACACCATCGGTGGTGACCGCGGGACAGGCGGTCACGCTTTCGTGGAACGTCACCGGCGCGAGCAGTGTCAGCCTCGACAACCAGATCGGGATAGTGCGAGGTGGGCCTCCGGTGACCGTGTATCCGGCCGAGACCACGACATATACTCTGACAGCCACGAACGGCGCCGCGACCAGCACGGCGGCTGTAAAGGTCGTGGTAAACACCGGCAGGACGCAACCACCAACAGCCCCGACGCTGGTCTCCGCCAAGGCCAAATCGGCGAGCGAAGTCGATTTGACGTGGACGGCGAGTACGGACAGCAAAGGGATCGCTGGATATCAGGTCTTACGGAATGGGGCGGTTGCGGCATCGCTTCCTGGTTCGGCGCTATCGTGGAGCGACACGAGCGTCAGCGCACAGACGGTGTACACGTACACGGTAAAGGCGTACGATACCGCCAGTGTCTATTCGGCGGCGAGCAACGCCATACAGGTCACGACGCCGCCGGCGAACCAGACATCCCTCACGTGCCCGGCCCCCGCGACGAACGCGTTTACCGGATGCTACTTCAACAATACGAGCATGGCGGGTGCGCCGACATTTGTCCGCAACGATCCGTCCATCAACTTCTACTGGGGCAACGGTTCACCGGACAAGTCCCTGTCGCCGATGAACTTCTCCGGCCGTTGGCAGGGCAACTTCTCGTTTGCATCCGGGAGCTACACATTTACGGCGATCGCATCGGACGGAATCAGGGTCCTGCTCGACGGGACGGCCATTGTCGACAAATGGCAGGACGAGGCGCCGTCCACATGGACGGCTGCACACGCCGTTTCACAGGGAACGCATCTGATCGAGGTGGATTACTACGAAAGGACTGGGCAGGCGACGGCGCAGGTTTCGTGGGCTGCAAGCACGCCCGCAGCGAACCTGCCTGTCATATCTTCTTTCACAGCCACGCCATCCAGCACGACGCCGGGTCAGCCAGTGACGCTGGCGTGGAACGTGTCCAATGCGACAACAGTCAGTGTCGACGCGTTCGGCGATATGCGTGGCCGTTCGTCGGTGATTGTCTGGCCAACACAGACGACCACATACACGCTCTCGGCTTCCGGGGCCGGGGGAACCAGCAGCGCGGCCGTGACCGTCACCATCAGGACCGCCGCGGATACGCAGCCGCCGACCGCCCCGAAACTCGTGTCGGCAACGGCGCCTGGCCCCAGCGCGGTGAATCTGAGCTGGACCGCCAGCTCCGATAATGTCGGCGTGGCGGGGTATCAGATCGTGCGCAACGGGTCTGCCGTCTCGACGGTTTCGGCATCCACTCTCTCGTGGAGCGACACGGCCGTGACCGCCGGCTCGGTGTACACGTACGCCGTCAAGGCGTTCGATTCCGCGGGTAATTACTCGGCTTCGAGCAATACGATCCAGGTGACGATTCCCACGCCGGCATCGGCGCCGGTGATCCAGTCCTTCACTGCGACTCCGGCAGCGACAACGGCAGGCAAGTCCGTAACGCTGGCGTGGGTGGTTACGGGGGCGACGAGCCTGAGTATCAATCAGGGCGTCGGGACGGTGACAAACAGCTCATCGAAAACGGTCTCGCCGTCCGCGACGACGACCTACACGCTCTCCGCTTCGAACAGTTCCGGGACAAAGACGGCGTCGGTTACGGTCACGATCACGCAGGGAACCGACAAGCAGGCGCCTACGGCGCCCGTATTGGTCACCGTCGCGGCAAACGGTCCGAACGAAGTCGATCTCGCATGGAACGCCAGCACCGACAACGTCGGCGTGGCAGGTTACCAGATCACTCGCAACGGCGCGGTGATCTCGACCGTCGGTGCGACGACCGGGACGTGGGCGGATTCAACCGTGACCCCGAACACCGCGTACTCCTATTCCGTGAAAGCGTTCGATGCCGCGGGAAATTACTCGGTGGCAAGCAACGTGATGCAGGTAACGACGCCAGCGGCGCCGACTTTATCTGTGACATGGTATGGCGCATGCTGGGAGCACGCTACGATCTACGGCGTTACTGGCAACTTTCAGGCTATCGATTTCTCGTTAACGACCAGTACTCCGGTTCCGCTGCAGGGCACGCTGTTCTTCGCCGCGAACTGCAGCGCCACCAACGGCCAGGACAATATGAACGACTACGGGACGACGATCAGCGGGGGGCACATGCTCCAGGGCTTCTCGCATCACCCGGACGTGATCCCGTCATCGGCGGAGTATTGGTTTGGGCCGCTGACCCAGGATGGAAAGTGCCCGGCGGGAGCGCCGTGCTCCGGCTGCGTGAACTACACGAGCACGACGTTATCGTGTGATCTTCTGCCATAGGCTCCCTGTGCAGCAAGGGCGGCCGGCAATCTCACCCGCCGCCCTCGCCGTAATGTTCAACGAAGCGCTCCGCCACAAAACGCGCAGGCGCCGCCGCCCAGGGCCGAACACTGAGATCTGAGACCGCTCAGTTCCGCTCCGCTCAGGGTAGCCGGCCGAAACGCGGCCCGAGCGGGAAGAGGAACCGAGGACGACGCTGTTGCAGCGACGTCGAGGTTCGTTCGCCACCCGATCATGCCGGGCGCGAGCGGGTTCGCGGGCTGCCCGACGGTCTGCGGGTTACATGAGCTGGTCAGGGTCGAGATCGCCTTCAGGATGATGTTTTCACCGACGAATGGACGCGGTAGCAGGTCCGTCTTCGTCGCCAGGGACAGAAGTCCATTCGGAGCGATCGCGCAGGAGCAGCAGGCGACCATGGTCGCGTCCGCGCTGAACTCGTACACATTCACGCAGAGTGCGCCATCTTGCGGCGTAGCTACAGTGGACGAATCACCGCTGTTGGTAAACGTGAGAACGGGGTCGGAGATGGTGACGTTGCCGGCGTCGCTGACCTCAAACACGTTTCCGGTAACGAGGGTGGCTTTCGCCGGACCGCCGGGAAGCGCCTGATCAGAGGTGATGCTGCTGGTGGTATTCAGCAACACTCCGCCGCTGACGGCAGTTACGGAGACCGTGATGGTGCACGAACCACCCGGGGCCGATAGCGGGACGCTGCTCGCGGAAATCACGTTCAAACCAGCGGTGGCAGTAACGCTTCCGCCGCAGGTGGTGGTCAGGCCGTTGGGCGTGGAAACGACGAGGCCCACCGGGAGCGTATCGGTGAACGCAACGCCCGTAAACGAAACGACGTGATTCGGGTTGGTGAGAGTAAAGGTCAGGTTCGTCGTTCCACCTACGGGTATGCTCAGGTGTTGAAACGTCTTGTTGATCGTCGCCGGCGACGCGGCGATCAGCGTATCGGAGGCAGTACTCCCGGACCCGTAAGCGTCGAACACCGCTCCCGTCGTATTCGGGTAGGTCCCTTCAGGAGCAGTGACGTTCACACTGAAAGTGCACGACGAACTGGCGGTCAGTGTCGCACCTGAGAGCTGGATGGTGTTCGAGGCGGCGGTCGCCGTGATCGAGCCGCCAGGACATGACCCGGTCAAACCATTGGGTGTCGCAACCACCAAGCCTGACGGCAGGGTGTCCGTAAACCCGACCGCCGGCAGCGAGGCGAAAGAGTTGGGGTTCGAAACCTTGAATGATACTCCGATGACGCCGCCGGGCAGGATCTTTTTCGGGGAGGCGAAAGATTTCTCGATGAGCGGAGGCGAGACAACGGTCAGGACGGCGGCGGCGGTCGCGCTATCCAGGCTCTCGTCGGTGGTCACCGCGCTGGTGGTGTTCGTGTATTGACCGGCCGTCGACGCCCTGACGCCGCTCAACGTAACGATCACGGTCTCGGAACCAGGAAAGGTAGCGCCGGTTAACGACACGGATGTTGCGGTCACGGTCAGCGTGCCGCCCAGCAGTATCAGCGAGGTGGGCACCGCGGTGATTCCGGCCGGGAATGTGTCCGTGAAGCTGACGCCGGTCAGCGCTGAAGAATTTGGATTCTTCATGGTGAAAACGATGCCGGTGGTATGGTTCACCTGGATAGTCGAGGGGGAGAACGCCTTCGCGAAGCTCGGCGCTGTTGCAGTAGCCGGAAAGCATGGATTACTCATGCTGCCCGCGGCGTACTGCGCCGCCTGCCCGAAATCGTTGGTCGTCGTCCCTGGTATATCGTTGCCGAAGTTGAACACGCATGCCGCGCCCGTGCCGGCCTGGCTGAAGAATGGGTAAAACGTGGTCGCGGTGGATTCGGTTGTTTTGAACTGTACCGTTTTGTAGCCCTGGTTGTACGCGGTGGAGCTAGTGGTGTTCGCGCTCAGTGGGCCGACGCCATTGTCACTGGGCGCGCTAATGATGAAGGAGGCCGGGTGCGACGAGGTCCCATCGGGCCAGTCGGCCTGATAGCACAGGCCATCCTGATCGAGGTCCGAGCCGCTGCAGCCCCCGATGCCACGGGTGTTGAAGCAGCCGGTATCGTCGCTGTCGCTGTCGGGAAGGTTGCCGGGCGTGCAGCCGGAATCCTTGCACAACTCGAAATGGCCGATCTCGAAATCGAATGAGATGTTCGGGCCCAGGGCCGCCCATGGGACAACGTTCGCCGGAGCAGCTGTCATGTACATGGGGTGGAAATCGAAACCGGTGGTGGAACAATCGGTGAGATTCGCGTTATGCACGAAGCCATTGGCAGCGCTGGCCACCATGAATCCGGTGGTTGACGTGGTCACATCGTTGACATCGGTCTCCAGACCGTGGGCGGTGTCGTGCAGCGTGACAATCAGCGTGTCGCCGTTGTTCATGAGCAGCTTCGGCCCGCCGGTGGTCCCATCAGTGGTCAAGTAAGCTTCCGTCGTCGGTTCATGGCAGTTGTTGACCTGGGTGGCGTTGTTATCCTCCAGCGTGTTGATGTGAAGCCTGACGCACCATTGGGTGTTCCTGCAGTTCAGCCCCGGCGGATAGAATTGCAGCTCCATAAAAGCGGCGCCCGCTGTGGCGGGGTTGTTCGAATCGCTGACAGCGACGCACGAGCCGTACGGGTTCGAATTGGGGTCGCACAGCTCGATGCCGATCCACGCTGTCGGGAACAGCTCGAAGTTCGCAACCTTGCTGCCGTTCTGAGTCGGGTTCGGCTCGGTCGCGGGCAGCTTGAACTTCCACTGCATGTTGTTGCCGGAGGCGCCGGCGGTGGAGAAGAACAGAGCAGTCGGCTCGGCGTGGCCGATGTAATACTCATAACCCAGGTCATGCGCTTTCTGAATCGCCGCTTTCGTCGGTTCCGTACAGGCGATGTCATGCGCGTCCGGGTCGTTACAATCGGGCTCATAGGTGGCCTGGCCCGATGCAGCCGCTGGAAATACCAGAGCCAACGAGGCGAGAGTTGCCAGACGAGCGAAATTCCAAATCAGCCGGGGAATCATAGATCCTCCTCAGGCAAGGGTCCGCGGGTCAGATGCTCGCGCTGGGTCTCACCGGCACGAGGAACAGGCGCCGCCGGCCAGCGCGGCGCATCGGGAGGTCACGCTCGTCAGCTCCGCGGGACTGAGTGTCGCGGGGATGAAGGGTATGCGACTTGGCGCGACGACCGGGCCCGAGGTGGTCGTGGCGCTTTCCAGACTGGTGTTCCATGCCAGCATCCCGGCAGTGACGACATTCGCTCCGGTTCCAACGGTCCCAGGGTTACAGAACGGGCTCGCGACGGCGGCGGCGCTGGAGATTGCCTTGACCACCATCGACGAGCCTGGAAACCCACGCGGGAGGAGGTCCACTTTAGCGGAAAGGGCGTGCGACGCGTTGGGCTTGAGGACACACGAGCAACAGGCGAGAAGCGTGGAGTCGGGGCCGAAGGTGTACACATTGACGCAGATGTTCGCCGCGGACGCGCCACTGTTGCTGACGGTCACGACGGCATCGCTGGAATTCAGGTTCGTCGCATAGCTTACCTGGAAGGACGTGTCGATGCCCTGCGCGAAGGCGATCGTCGAAAGTGCAGCGACAAGAAGCAATCTCATCTTTGGCCTCCTCCTCACTGGCTTGAGTTTGGACGAGGTTAACAGACTTTGTAACGCGGAACAAGAATTGTGGGCGACACAAGCGAATCACGAACCACGGACTAGTCGGGCCGGCTAACAGCGCCTGGCAAAAACCGGGACCCTGCCGTCGCGAGTCCGTAAGTCATTGAAGGTCTGAGCCGCGTGTGTAAGCAAGCGGTATTTTCGACTTCCGGCACGGGGCTGCTAAAGCCTGAACAGTATTTGCATCCGGGGTTGACAGGGGTAATGTTCCGGCTCAAGATTGAGCAAGTCGGTTAGCGCCGGTTGTC
>Ga0070739_10003024_pt1 | contig 21486 bp, 22 predicted proteins | sample Coa_R1_7_FD_66445 | JGI IMG/M metagenome (GOLD analysis project Ga0070739, IMG submission 66445) | Surface soil microbial communities from Centralia Pennsylvania, which are recovering from an underground coalmine fire - Coalmine... | ecosystem: Environmental > Terrestrial > Soil > Unclassified ... | reverse complement strand
GGGGCCGTTAGCTCAGCTGGTAGAGCAGGGGACTCTTAATCCCAAGGTCGCAGGTTCGATCCCTGCACGGCCCACTCCAGGAAGCGCCTGCAAACGAGTCACCGCCCGACCACGAGCTCGTTGGGCGGGCTACTGCTCGTAGCGCTCGACGACCTCCGGTGGCCTGAGCTCCGCGCCTTCGGGGTTCTGGCCGGCATCGCGACGGGTGCGGCGCTGGCGTAGGAGGTCCCAGCACTGGTCAAGCGACACGCGCAGCGAGTCGAGTCGTTGCCGGTCGGCCTCGGTTGCCGCTCCTGCGGCCTCTCGTTGCCAGAGCTCGTGTTCCTCGGCGACCATCCGGTCGATCGCACCGTGAATCTGGGGGTCCTCCATGACGGCCTCCTTGGTCAGCTCAGCAGGGGCGAGGGCGGGATCCGGGTCGTGCCGTGCAGGTCGGGCAGGACGAACGCGACCTCGTCGACGTAGCACCAGCACCACTCCTCGCCCGGCTCGAGCGAGCGGATGATCGGATGCGAGGTCTCGTGATGGTGGGCGGTGGCGTGGCGGCTCGGCGAGTCGTCGCAGCAGCCGACGTGTCCGCAGCTGAGGCAGATCCGCAGGTGCAGCCACTTGCCGCCGTCGCGCAGGCACTCCTCGCAACCGTCGACGGAGCCGGGTAGCTCGCCGATCGCGACCTGGTCAAGGTGGGCGCAGGCCTCGCTCATGCCGGAACCGCCGTGGCGGCGAGGTGTTCGTGGACGAACTGTACGGCCATCGAGCCTTCTCCGACCGCCGCGGCGCAACGCTTCGTCGAGCCCGAGCGGACGTCGCCGGCGACGAAGACTCCCGGCACGCTCGTCCCGAGCACCCGATCGGCGTTGACGGCGTCTCCCGCGAGGAGGAAGCCGTCCTCGGCGCGCGTGACGGCGTCGCCGAGCCAGTCGGTGCATGGCTTCGCGCCGAGAAAGCAGAAGAGGAACGAGAAAGGCAGCCGCTCGCCGTCGGTGAGCGTCACCGATTCGAGCAGGCCGTCGGCTCCGTGCAGCGAGGCGATCTCGCTGCGGTCGCGCACCGCGACGCCGGCGCGTTCGAGCTCGGCGATCAGGTAGTCGGACATCGTCTCGCGCAGGTCGGCGCGGCGGTGGAGCAGCGTGACGAGCGCGCCGCCGCGGGCAAGCCAGACGGCCGCCTGTCCGGCAGAGTTGCCGCCGCCGACGACGGCGACGCGGGAGGCGCCGCAGAGCTGTGCCTCCGGGGGCCCCGCGGCGTAGAAGACGCTGAGACCCTCGTACATCTCGAGATCGGCGAGCGGCAGCCGTCGATAGTCGGCGCCCGTGGCGAGGATGACGGCGCGCGCCACGATCTCGTGCTCCTCTTCGAGCCGGACGACGTGCCGGTCGATCCCGGGCTCGAGCGCGACCGCGCGGTAGGGGGTGGCCGATCGCGCGCCGAACTTCCGGGCCTGGGCGATCGCGCGACTCGTCAGCTCGGCACCGGTGATCCCGGCCGGGAAGCCGAGGTAGTTCTCGATTCGGCGCGAAGACCCCGCCTGCCCGCCGAGCGCCGAGCCCTCCACGATCAGGGTGTTCAGCCCCTCCGAGGCGCCGTACACGGCAGCCGCGAGGCCCGCAGGCCCACCGCCGACGACGATCAGGTCGACTTCCTCGCGTGCCGCGAGCTCGCGGCCGACGCCGAGCGCGCGGAGCAGCTCCCCGTTCGACGGGTGCCGTAGCTCGATCCCGCCGGGCAGGCGTACGAGCGGCGGCTCCGTCCCGGGCGGCGGATCGGCGTTCTCCCACGTATAGGGGAGCCGGTTCGCGCGAGCGAAGTCGAGCAGTCGCATCGTCGCCTCGGAGGACTGCGGGCCGACGACCTCGATGCCGATCCCCTGGATCGTCTGCAGGCGCTCTCGCCGCGCGATGAACGCCGAGAGCACGAGATCACTGAGTTGCGCGTCCTCGAACAGCAACGCGCGGAGTGCCTCCCGGTCGACCGCGACGTACCGCAAAGGCTTCGTGGCCACCGCAGTGACGAAGACTGTCTGTCCCGAGAGGAGACTCATCTCGCCGACGAACTCGCCTGGGCCTTCGCGGACGATCTCGTTGCCCGCCGCGTCGAGGATCGCGACCTCGCCCTCGAGGACCACGATGAACGGATACGTGGGATCGCCGACACGGAAGAGCGTGTCGCCGAGGCGGCTGGTCCTCTCCTCTCCGACGCGCGCGAGCGTCTCGATCTGGGACTGCGACAGCGTGGTCTTTACGGAGCTGGACACTCAGCCCGACCTGCGAGATTGCCGCCGACGCGGCCCCCGGTGGGACGGAACTCGTCGACGACCTGCTGATCCCATTCCGCCATCCTGGCGACGATACCCGGAGCCGCTACCCCCACCGATCCGCGCGGGCGGCGCGCAAGCCGCCCTTCGCCGCTCTAGTGCTCTTCCTCAACCAGCGTCCGCTTGCGGTCGTCGCGGAAGCCGACGGCGGTGCAGGTCGTTGCGGACACGCACGACACCGCGGAGAGCCAGCCGCCTCCCTTGGGGACCGGGACCGGGATGATCGACCACGCCTTGCCGCTCCAGCGCTCGACGACCGTGCGGTTGCTGCTGATGGTGTCGCCGCCCTTGACCCCGACTGCGATGCAGTCCGTCGGGGACACGCACGACACCCCGTCGAGCCCGCTTCCGCCTCGAATGACCGACCACTTGGCGCCGTTCCAATGCTCCGCATAGCCGCCGACGGCGATGCAGTCGGTCGCGGACACGCACGACACTCCGCTCACGCCGCCTTTCAACGGGGTGATCGACCACTTCACGCCGTTCCACTGCTCCCCGAGCGGCGCCTTGGGGAAGGTGGACCCGTGGGTGACGCCCCAGACGGTGCCGACTGCCATGCATGCCGTCGCGGACGCGCACGACACCGCGGTCAGCATGGCGCCTCCCGCCGGGGTCGGGGACGGGACGAGCGACCAAGCCGATCCGTTCCAGTGCTCCACGAGCGTCGCGCTGTTCTTCGCTTCGCGACCGCCGACTGCGGTGCAGTCTGTCGCGGACACGCACGAGACCCCAAACAGCCCGTCCCGCTTCGATGGAGAGGGCGAGGGGACGGTCGACCACGCCGTCCCATTCCAGTGCTGCACCAGCGTGCCGCTGAAGTCCGCCCCGCCGACTGCGGTGCAATCGGTCGCGGACACGCACGAGATCCCGCTCTCGCCGCCGACCACCGACGAGGGTACGGTCGACCACGCCGTTCCGTCCCAGTGCTCCACGAGCACCGAACCGAAGGTGATGCCGCGCTGCGTGTGGCCGACCGCGGTGCAGTCCGTCGCCGACACGCACGACACGCCTGCGAGCTCGTTGGTTCCTCTATTCGGACTGGGCGAGGGAACGATCGACCACCCGCTCCCGCTCGCCGCGCGCGATCCGGCGGCCCGCGGGAAGGCCCGCATCGGTGCCGCGCCCGCGACCTGTGCGGCGACCACCACCGCCGCGACGGCAACGCCCACCAAGGTCACGCGAGCACGCAATTCAGGACGCCTTGGCCCAGACACCCTTGCCCCATTTGCGGTGCGCCTCCGTGTACCGCACCCCCAGCCTCCGCCCTGCTTGGCAAATGGGTACTGGCCGACGGCCGTGCCGGCCGTGTAGAGGTTCGCGGTGTACGCGGAAGGGTCGGCGCCCTTCGGCAGTGCGGCCCGCACCCCGGTGGGCCAGTGTCCGTCGGAACCGGGGCCGTCGCCCTTGCCGAACGCCGGCGCTGGCAGGCGGATCCGACCGATCGGGGGCGACCGCAGGGTCTGCCGCAGGACACCGCACTTGTGCGGCATATCACGTTCCCGTCCCTCATATCAAGCCAGGAGGTCGAGCCTGCGCGGCCGTCCTCAGGAGGGTGTCTCGTCGCCGTCGCCGTCGGGCTCGTGCCGGCCCTCGTGGGAGATCACGACGTCGCCGAGAGCCTCGTCGACGGACGCGTCGTCCTCGATCCACGGCAGCTGCGAGGGCTCGGCCTCGTCCGGATCCCGCATGTGAGCCGTCGTTTCGCCGGCGGCGCCGATCAAACCTCGGCTACCGGGTCAGTCCTCGATCTGCGCCGTCCCGTCTCGCTGCGACTCGACGCGGGCCGCTCGCATCGCCTCGAGCCTCTCCGGCGAGTGACCGACCCAGTCCACGAGCTCCCCGACGATCCGCAGCGGCTCACGGGTGCGGAACGACTGCGTGGGATTCCCGGGGAACTTCCTGTCGGTCAGGTTCGGGTCGTCCTCGAACGCTCCGGTGGGCTCGACGACGTAGATCCGCCCTCGGCCGTCCCCGCTCGCGAGCTCGGCGCCCCACACGGCGGCGTCGAGAGTCGCGGTGAAGTAGACGTGGTTCATCAGCCGCCCGGCTTCGAAGTTCGACTCCCGCCCCGGCACCAGCAGATCGCCGACCGCGAGGTCCGCCTTCGTGCCGTGCAGGTACACGCCGTCGTCGTACACCTCGAACGGCACGGGCTCGCGCAGGGCGCTCATGTCCGCAAGCTAGCCCGTCAGGCAGGCGACTGGACGCAGCCGTCGGCGGCCATCAACATTGCGGGCCCATGGACTACTCCGACCGCGTCGAGGCCTTTCGCAGCCTGCATGCCGAGGGGTGCTTCGTCATGCCGAACCCGTGGGACGTGGGCACGGCGGTCGCGCTCGAGCGAATGGGATTCAAGGCGCTGGCGAGCACGAGCGCGGGCTTCGCGTGGTCGGTGGGACGGCCGGACAACGGCGTCTCGCTCGAGCAGACGCTCGAGCATCTCGGCGAGCTCGCCGCCGCGGTCGCGGTGCCGGTGAACGCCGACTTCGAGGGCGGCTTCGCCGACGCTCCGGAGCAGGTCGCGGAGAACGTGAAGCTCGCCGCCGCGACCGGGATCGCCGGGCTCTCGATCGAGGACTCGACCGGGAACGCGGACGAGCCGCTGTATCCGTTCGAGCTCGCCGTCGAGCGGATCCGCGCGGCACGGCGTGCCATCGACGACAGCGGCACGGGCGTCGTCCTGACCGGGCGCTGCGAGAGCTTCGTGGTCGGGATCTCCGACCTCGGAGACACGCTCCGCCGGCTCGAGGCGTACGCGGAAGCGGGCGCCGACTGCCTCTACGCGCCGAGGATCGAGACCGCGGAGCAGATCTCGGCCGTCGTCGAGGCGGTGGCGCCCAAGCCGGTGAACGTCCTCGTCAACGCTCCGTTCGTCACCGTGGCCGAGGCGGCTTCCCTGGGAGCTCGCCGGATCAGCGTCGGCGGCACGCTCGCGCGCACGGCCTGGGCGGGGTTTCTCGCGGCTGCGGAGGAGATCGCGGAGAGCGGCGCCTTCACCCGCTTCGCGGGACTGCCGAACGTGGACGCTCGGTTCGTGCCGGGCAGGCGGACGCTCCCGCGCCGGTAGCCTCGCACCCCGTGAACGTCCTCACCGTCGTCGGCAACCGGCCGCAGTTCATCAAGTCCGGTCCGGTCTCGGAGGCGCTGCGCGGCGCCGGGATCGAGGAGGTCGGCCTCCACACCGGCCAGCACTGGGACGATGCGCTCTCCACCGTCTTCTACGAGGAGCTCGGGCTTCCGGAGCCGCGCCACCGCCTCGACCTGCACACCGCCGACCCGGAGGCGATGCGGCCGGGCATCGCGGACGCGATCGAGCGCGAGCGGCCGGACTGGGTGATCGTCTACGGCGACACGAACTCCACGCTCGCCGGGGCCGAGGCGGCGGTCGAGGCGGGGGTTCGGGTCGCGCACATCGAGGCGGGGCTGCGCAGCGGCGACCTGACGATGCCGGAGGAGCGGAACCGGATCGCCGTCGACCGCATCTCGACGCTCCTGCTCGCCCCGGACGAGCGCTCGGCGGAGACGCTGCGCGCCGAGGGAGTTCCCGGCCGGATCGAGGTCGTCGGCGACGTGATGCGCGACGCCCTCGACCTCTCGCTCCCGTTCGCGAAGCCGGCCGCGCTCGACCACGGGCCGTACGCGCTGCTCACGATCCACCGTGAGGCGAACACCGAGCCCGAGCGGCTGCGCCGCCTGATCTCCGAGCTGAACGGCACGGGCTGGACGTTCGTCTTCCCCGTGCACCCGCGGACGAGGGCCGTGCTCGACGGGGCGGGCATCCGCCTCTCGCCCGACATCCGGGCGATCGGGCCGCAGGGCTACCTGGAGACGCTCGCCCTCATCCAGGGCGCGACGCGCGTCGTCACGGACTCGGGCGGCCTGCAGAAGGAGGCGTACTGGCTCGGCGTGCCGTGCGTCACGCTCCGCGACACGACCGAGTGGGTCGACACCGTCCGCGTCGGCGCGAACACGCTCGTCGACCCGGCCGATCCGGTCGCGCTCGCAGAGGTGCTGACCGGCGCGACCTTCCCGGCCGACGCGCCGCAGCTCTACGGTGACGGCCACGCCGCCGAGCGGGTCGCCGCTAGCCTTGCCGCCGATGTCTGAGGGGGCGAAGCACGACGTCGCGGTCGTCGGCGCCGGCTACGTGGGCGTCCCGCTCGCGGCGACGTTCGGCGAAGCGGGCTGCAACGTCCTGCTCGTCGACGTGGTCGAGGACGTCGTCGCGCGGCTCAACCGCGGCGAGTCGCACATCGCCGACGTCCCGAGCGAGCGCCTCGGCCCGCTCGTCGAGGGCGGACACGTCCGCGCGACGACGAGCTACGAGGAGCTCCGCGACGCGGACGCGATCCTGATCGCGCTGCCGACGCCGCTCTCCCGCCAGCGCGAGCCCGACCTCTCGATCGTCGAGGCCGCCGCCCGCGGGATCGCCGGCGTCCTGCGCGAGGGACAGGTCGTCGTCCTGGAGTCGACGACGTGGCCGGGCACCACGCGCGAGGTGCTGCAGCCGATCCTCGAGGAGGGCTCGGGCCTGAAGGCGGGCGAGGGCTTCTTCCTCGCCATGTCGCCGGAGCGCGTCGACCCGGGCCGCGAGGACTGGACGACGAAGACGACGCCGAAGGTGCTCGGCGGCATCACGCCCGAGTGCGCGCGGCGGGCGGCCGAGGTCTACCGGAAGGCGATCGACACCGTCCACGAGCTCTCGAGCCCCGAGGCCGCGGAGCTGACGAAGCTGCTCGAGAACATCTTCCGCTCGGTCAACATCGCGCTCGTCAACGAGCTCGCGATGCTCTGCGACCGGCTCGACATCGACATCTGGGAGGTCGTGGACGCCGCCGCGACGAAGCCGTTCGGCTACATGCGCTTCAGCCCGGGGCCGGGGCTCGGCGGCCACTGCATCCCGGTCGATCCCTTCTACCTGACGTGGAAGGCGCGCGAGTTCGGCTTCTACACCGAGTTCATCGAGCTCGCCGGCAAGGTCAACGAGACGATGCCGTACTTCTGCCGCTCGCTCGTCTCGCAGGCGCTCAACCACCACTCGCAGAAGGCGATGAGCGGCTCGCGGATCCTCGTGCTCGGCGTCGCCTACAAGCCCGACATCGGCGACATGCGCGAGTCGCCGGCGGTGAAGCTCATCTCGCTGCTGCAGGGAGCGGGCGCCGACGTCTCCTACCACGACCCGCACGTCCCCAGCTTCGGCGAGCCCGGCCTCGAGCTCGCGTCGGTCGCGTACGAGCCGGCGGAGTACGACTGCGTCGTCGTCGTCACCGACCACTCCAGCCTGGACTACGAGAGCCTCGTCGACGAGGCGCGGCTCGTGGTCGACCTCCGCAACGCGACCGGCGCCAAGGGAACGGCCGCGCCGCACGTCTTCAAGCTGTGAGCGCGACCGGAAGCGTCCGCGTCGGGCAGGTCGGACTCGGCTACTGGGGAAAGAACCTCGCCCGGAACTTCGACGACGTGGCCGACCTCGCACTGCTCTGCGACGCGTCCGACCCGCTGCGCGAGGAGTTCGCGCACCGCCACCCGAGCGCGCGCGTGACCGGCGACTTCGACGAGCTGCTGGGCTCGGACGTCGAGGCGGTCGTGATCGCGACACCCGTGCCCACGCACTATCCGCTCGCGAAGCGGGCGCTCGAGGCGGGCAAGCACGTCTTCGTCGAGAAGCCGCCGGCCATGCGCGTCGCGGAGATGGAGGAGCTCGTCGCGCTCGCCGAGGAGCGCGGGCTCGTCCTCATGCCGGGCCACCTTCTGCTCTACCACCCCGGCGTGCACAAGCTGAAGGAGCTCGTCGACGCCGGCGACCTCGGCGAGGTGCTCTGCGTCTACGGCAACCGCCAGAACCTCGGCAAGATCCGCACCGACGAGAACGCGCTCTGGTCGCTCGGCGTCCACGACCTCTCGGTGATCCTGTACCTGATCGGCGAGGAGATCGTCGAGGCGCAGGCGCGCGGCCACGCCTTCCTCAACCCCGGCGTCGAGGACGTCGTCTTCTGCTACCTCGAGTTCGCGTCGGGGAAGATCGCGCACCTCCACCTCTCGTGGCTCGACCCGCACAAGATGCGGCGCATCACCGTCGTCGGGCGCGACAAGATGGCGGTGTTCGACGACATGGAGCTGGAGCGGAAGATCACCGTCTACGACAAGGCGCCCGAGCAGCCGTCCGACTCGTACGGCGAGTGGCGGACGCGGACCGGCGACATCTTCAGCCCGAAGCTCTCCAACGCCGAGCCGCTGAAGCTCGAGTGCCAGCACTTCCTCCGCCTCGTGCGCGAGGGCTGGGACGGGCGCGAGATGCGCGACGGGCTCGAGGTCGTGCGCGCGCTCGAGCTGCTGACCGAGAGCCTGCAGGCGTGAGCGCCGAGATCCACGAGACCGCGATCGTCTACCCGGGCACCGTCCTCGGCGAGGGCGTGAAGGTGCTCGAGAACGCGGTCGTCGGCAAGCAGCCGTCGCTCTCGCCGCGCTCGACGGCGAAGCGGGAGCCGCTGCCCCCGACGGTGATCGGCGACGGGACGATCGTCTCCACGGGCGCGATCGTCTTCGCCGGCAGCGAGATCGGCGCGCGCGTGATCCTCGGCGACCAGTCGTGCGTCCGCGAGCGCGTCCGGGTCGGCGACGACGTCGTGATCGGGCGTGGCTCCCTCGTCGAGAACGACACGACGGTCGGCGCCATGACGAGGATCCAGGCGGAGGCGTACGTCACCGCCTACTCCACGCTCGAGGAGCACGTCTTCATCGCTCCGTGCGTGGTGACCACGAACGACAACTTCATGGGACGCACCGAGCGGCGGCACGGGCTGATGCGCGGCCCGACGATCCGGCGCGGCGCGCGCGTCGGCGGGGGCGCGATCCTCTGTCCCGGGATCGAGATCGGCGAGGAGGCGTTCGTCGGCGCCGGCGCGGTGGTCACGAAGGACGTCGAGGCGCGGATGGTCGTCGTCGGCAGCCCGGCGCGCGTCCTGCGGCCCGTCCCCGAGGACGAGCTGCTCGAGAACCAGAGCGGCTAGGGCTTCTGCTTCGGCTTGGCCTTCGGCGGCGGCGTCTTCGCCACGCCGAGCGTGTACGGCCCGCTGCCGGAGCCGGTCGCCTCGACCTCGACGATGTACCAGCCCGCCTTCGCCGCCCGGTAGACGATCCGCTCGACGCTGCCGGCATGGACGGACGCGGCGACGCGCTGCTTCGACCGGTCGCCGAGCAGGACGGTCGTCGTCCCGGGCCGCCACAGCAGCAGTCCGACCTTCGTCGCGGGCCACTTCGCCGTCGTGCGGAGCGTGACCCGCTCGCCCTTCGTGAGCCGCACGCGGTAGACGTCCTGCGGGTCGTCGTAGTAGTCGATCGTCGCGCTGACCGAGCGGTGCAGGCCGTAGAGCGGGAACGCCTGCGGAACGTCGTCGTTCGGCTCGTGTGCGTCCGGCTTCGGCAGGTTGCCGGCTCCGAGGGCGGCGATCGCGTTCGCCACGTCGAGCTGTCCCCAGCCGCTGTAGGGGTCGCGGCCGACGCGGCAGAGCGAGCAGCCCGTCGCAGGCGTGACGTCGTCGGCGCTCCGCTCGAGGATCTTGCCGGCCTGGCTGCTCGTGAGCGACGGCTGGAGCGCGAAGAGCACGGCGGCGGCGGCCGAGACCTGCGGCGCCGCGAACGACGTCCCCTCCGGGTGGACGTAGTCGGGGCTCGCGCAGTCGGTGTAGCCCTGCGGCGTGCAGCCCTGGCGCTGCGCGGTGATCGCCGCGGGGAAGGTCGAGAACGTGTCCACGCCGGGCGCCGCCAGGTCGACGAAGCGCGGGTCGTAGTCGGAGAAGGACGGAACGTTGCCGTTGCGGTCGAGCGCGGCGACCCCGATCACGTGCGGCAGCGCGGCCGGATAGTCGGCCCACGGCCAGGTCAGGGCGTCCGCCTCGTCCGCGTTGCCGGAAGCCGCGACGACGAGCACCCCCTTCGAGGTCGCATACGCGACCGCGTTCGCCTCGAGCTTGGAGTACTCGTCGATGCGCGCGTTGCGGGGGTCGCGCACGCCGCCCAGGCTGAGGTTGATCACGCGCGCGCCGTGGTTCGCCGCCCAGCGGATCGCATCCGCCTCGGCGGTGAGCCCGATCGTGCCGTCGTTGCGCACGACCTTGGCGATCAGGAGCTGCGCGGTGTACGCGATCCCCACGACCCCGTTGGTGCCGAGGTCGCCGGCGATCTCTCCCGCGACGATCGTCCCGTGCCCGATCGTGTCGTCGCACGCGCTGCCGCCGACGAAGCTCCTGGTCTCGGCGATCCGGCCCTTGAAGTCGGGAAGGCTGCAATCGACGCCGGAGTCGACGATCGCGACCTTGACCGGTGCGAGGTCGGAGGGCGGCGCCTGCCAGGCGTCGAAGGCGTGGTCGGACGCGAGGTACCACTGCCTCGCGTAGTACGTGTTCGACGGCGTGAACGCCGCCGCCGGCACGGCGGTCGCGAGCGCGGCGACGACCGCGCCCAGGAGCGCCACCTTCACCTTCGTGCTCACCGGGTCAAGGTAGCCGCAGCGCCGCTAGCCCGCGGTCACGCGGATCCGGATCGGCGGGGTCGTCCCCGCCGGGACGGCGAGGCGGTACCAGGTCGTGACCGTGGGCCGCACGGCGACCGCGATCGCGTGCCGGCGGTCCGGCTTCGGCTTGAGCAGCGGGCTCCACTGCCGGCCGCTCGTCCGCTCCTGGACGACCGCGCCGGCGGCGCCGCGCAGCACGCCGGTGAGCGACACCGTCGTCCCGGGCGCGACGGCGGAGTTCGGCGACGGCGGCTGCAGCGAGAGCACCGAGACCCGGAACCACGTCGAGCGGAGGCCGAGCTTCGCCGCCGCGGTCGCCCCGGTCACCGGCGTCGTCCTCACTACGCCGGCGGCGAGCGTCCGCACCTGGAGCTGCGCCACGCGCAGGGAGGAGTTGACGGTCGTCGTCGCGTCCACGATCCGCCCCCGGATGCCGAGCGCGCCGCCGAGCGTCTGCGCCGTCACGGGCACCGGGCCCCAGTTGTGGTAGGGCGAGATCGAGTCGTAGGGATCCGGGAGCGACGGCAGGTAGGGGACGTCCTCGCCGCCCCAGGCGTCCGACGGCGTCTGCGTGCGTCCGCCCGAGCTGGCGGAGAAGAACGTCGTGGCGAGCGTGCCGCCGTAGTAGAGGACCTGTCCCGCGGTTGCCTCGACCGCCGCGGTCGCGGCCGGCCGCTCGGCGTCGAGCCCGCCGTAGGCCTGGCTGCGCGTGTCGGCGTAGACGTCGAAGTCCGCGCCCACCCGGCGGGTCGCGAGGGCGTACGAGCGGGAGGCGACGGCCTGCGCCTCGAGCGCCGCGGGCTGCCAGGTGGACGGCATCTCCGAGGCGACGACGCTGGCGACGTACTCCTCGAGCGGCAGCGTGTCGATTGCCTCGAGCCTGTTCTGGACGACGTCGACCGTGATCGTCCCGCGGTACGCGCGCCCGAGCGTCAGCGACGACCCGCCGGCGGGCGCGAACGTGAGCGGCGGCGTGAGCGGCTGGGCCGCGCCGCCGTCGACGGCGAGCTCGAGGGCGGGCGTCAGCTTCGTCGAGCCGGCGGCGAGCGTGTGCGCGGCGCCGTTCCCGTCGGTGACCGTGATCGGCTGGTCGGATGAGAGCGTGAGCGACTTCTTGCCGGAGGCGAGCAGGACGCGGATCTTCGTCGTCGGCGCGGTCTCGAGCGTCGTGCCCGGGAAGTACGCCGCGAGGATCTGCTCGTACGTGTACGCGTGCTCGGCGTAGCCCTGCGCGCCCCACTGGCTCATGCCGACCCCGTGCCCCCAGCCATGGCCGCGGATGAGGAAGAGCGCGCCCGAGGGCGACCCCCCACCGGCCGCGGCTGAGGTCGCGCCGAGCGCCGCGAGGGACGCGACGGCGAGAAGCGGGATCAGAAGTCTGCGAAGCATGCGGTCGCGCGTCCTCCTTCGGACGCTATCGGCTGGCTTCGCGCCCGGAGCCCGAAATCCCTGCCTTTACAGCACCTTTACCGCTCCAACTAGGCTCCCGCGCATGCGCCTCCTCGTCACCGGCGCGGCCGGGTTCATCGGCTCCAGCTTCGTCCGCCACCGGCTCGAGCGCGACCCGGACGAGCACGTCGTCGCACTCGACCTCCTCACCTACGCCGGCGATCGCCGCAACCTCGACGGGCTCGACGTTCGGCTCGTCGAGGGAGACATCGGCGACCTCGACCTCGTCGCCCGCGTGCTGGCGGAGGAGCGCCTCGACACGATCGTCAACTTCGCCGCGGAGTCGCACAACAGCCTCGCCGTCGTCGACCCCGAGCGCTTCTTCCGGACGAACGTCCTCGGCACGCAGGCCCTGCTCGAGGCGGCGCGGCGGCACGGCGTCTCCCGCTTCCACCACGTCTCGACGTGCGAGGTCTACGGCGAGCTCCCGCTCGACTCGGACGCGGCGTTCACGGAGCAGTCGCCCTACCGGCCCCGCACGCCGTACAACGCCTCGAAGGCCGCAGCCGACCACGCCGTCCGCGCGTATTGCGCGACCTACGCGCTGCCCGCGACGATCACGTGCAGCTCGAACGTCTACGGGCCGCGCCAGTTCCCCGAGAAGCTGATCCCCCTGTTCGCGACGAACGCGCTCGACGACGTGCCGCTGCCGTTGTACGCGTCGATCGAGAACCGCCGCGAATGGCTGCACGTCTCCGACTGCTGCCGCGCGATCGCGCTCGTCCTGCGCGAGGGCCGCCCCGGCGAGACGTACAACGTCGGCTCGGGCGAGGAGCGCTCGATCGACGAGATCGCCGACCGGGTGCTCGCGCTGACGGGGAAGCCGGAGTCGCTGAAGACGCTCGTCCCCGACCGGCCCGGCCACGATCGCCGCTACCTCCTCGACTCCTCGAAGCTGCGCGACGAGCTCGGCTGGGGGCCCGAGATCGCCTTCGACGACGGCCTGGCCGAGACCGTCGACTGGTACGCCGGCAACCGCGCGTGGTGGCAGCCGCTGAAGGAGCGGGCTCCGATCGCGGAGGCATCCGCCTGGGGGTGATAGGATCCGGCCACTGTTTTCGGAGGCGACGCAGCCTCGGCAGCCACATCTCTCGTGGCCGCCGGGGCTTTTTGCGTTTCAAGAGGAGGAGGAAGGAAGGATGGGATACGTGGAGAGCAAGAACCGCGCGACGTCGGATCCCGACACGCGCAAAGAGGTGCTCGCGGAGATCGAGTCGCGCGGCATCGAGGACGTGCTCCTCTGGTTCACCGACCTGGAGGGACACCTGAAGAGCTTCTCGATCACCCGCGGCGAGGTGGAGGGAGCGCTCGACGACGGGATGGGCTTCGACGGGTCCTCGATCACCGGCTTCAACGCGATCGAGGAGTCGGACATGGTCGCGATCCCCGATCCCGACACCTTCCGGGTGCTACCCGACGGCCAGGCGGCGCGGATGATCTGCGACGTCGTCACGCCCGACGGGAAGCCGTATGCCGGCGACCCGCGCTTCGCCCTCCGCCGCGCGCTCGAGCGGATGGAGGCGATGGGCTTCGACACCTTCAACGTCGGCCCCGAGGCCGAGTACTTCCTCTTCAAGGACGAGACCGGCACGGAGACCCTCGACGAGGGCGGCTACTTCGCGCAGACGACGCTGGACGCGGCGACCGGCGTCCGCCGCGACACGATCCGCGCGCTCGAGTCGATGGGCATCCCGGTCGAGTACCACCACCACGAGGTCGGGCCGTCGCAGCACGAGATCGACATCCGCTTCGCGGGCGCGCTCGACATGGCGGACTACATGCTCACCTACCGGCTCGTCGTCAAGGAGGTCGCGAAGCAGCACGGCTACCACGCGACGTTCATGCCGAAGCCGCTGTTCGGCGAGAACGGCTCGGGCATGCACACGCACATGTCGCTCTTCACGGACGGACGCAACGCGTTCTTCGACGAGGACGACAAGTGGCACCTCTCGGACGTGGCGAAGGCGTTCATCGCCGGGCAGCTGCGACACGCGCGCGAGCTGTCCGCGGTCTTCGCGCAGTGGGTGAACTCGTACAAGCGGCTCGTCCCCGGCTTCGAGGCGCCGGTCTACGTCGCCTGGTCGCAGCGGAACCGCTCCGCGCTGATCCGGATCCCGCTCTACAAGCCGGGCTCCGAGCAGGCGACGCGCGCCGAGATCCGCTGCCCGGATCCGGCCTGCAACCCGTACCTCACCTTCGCCGCCCTGCTGCACGCGGGGCTCGAGGGGATCGAGCAGGGCTACGAGCTGCCCGACCCGATGGAGACGAACCTGTACCACCTCACTGCCGAGCAGCGGCGCGAGCGGGGCATCGTCTCGCTCCCGGAGACGCTCGGCGAGGCGATCGACGAGTTCTCCCGCTCGGAGCTGATGCGGAAGGCGCTCGGCCCGCACATCTTCGACCGCTACGTCGAGCTGAAGCGGAAGGAGTGGGACGAGTACCGCGTCCAGCTCACCGACTGGGAGATGAAGAAGTACCTGGCCGTTCTCTAGGCCGCTAGCGCAGCCGAGGCAGCGGCGGACGGCTCGCTCCGTCCGCCGCTGTGCGCATCGTTTCCGGCGTGGCAGGCCTTGCCTCGCCGTTCCTCCTGCTGATCTTCCTCGCGGCGGCCGCGGCGACGTGGGCGGCCGGCGTCCTGCTCTCGAAGGCGACCGACGCGCTCGACGCGCGGCTCGGGCTGGGCGACGCGCTCGGCGGCTTGATCCTCCTCTCGGTCGCGGGCAGCCTGCCCGAGCTGGCGATCACGATCTCGGCCGCTGCCCAGGGGAACCTTCCGCTCGCCGCCGGGAACCTGATCGGCGGCATCGCCATCCAGACGATGGTGCTGCTCGTCTGCGACTACGCCGTCGGGCCGGAGCGACCGCTCACGTACCTCGTCGGCCGGCTGACGCCCGTCCTCGAAGGGCTGCTCGTCGTCATCCTCGTCGGCGGAGTCGACATGGGCGCGCTGCTCAAGCGCTCGACGGCGATCGGCGGAGTCGTCAACCCCGCCTCGCTCGGGATCGTGGTCGTCTGGGTGGTCGGCCTCTACATCATCAACCGGGCCTCCAGGGCGCCCCGCTGGAGCGTCGAGATGCCGGGCAGCCGCCCGGGGCGCCATCGCCACGAGCGCGCGCACCCGGACCAGCCGCATCCGTATTCGAGCCGGTCGACCGCGTTCGTCGCCGGGATCTTCGCACTCGCCTCGCTCGTCACGCTCGGCGCGGGCGTCGCTCTCGAGGCGAGCGGCAACGACCTCGCCAACCGCATCGGCATCAACGGCGTGATCTTCGGCGCGACCGTCCTCGCTTTCGCCACGGCGCTGCCGGAGATCAGCTCCGGGCTCGCCGCGGTCGCGCTCGGCGACCACGCCCTCGCGATGGGAGACATCATCGGCGGCAACGCCTTCCAGGTCTGCCTCTTCCTCGTCGCCGACCTCGTCGCGGGGAAGCCGGTCCTCCAGTCCGCGGGCAACCTAAACGCGTGGCTGGCCGCGCTCGGCGTGGCCCTGACCGCGATCTACGGCTTCGGCGTGATCAGCCGGCCGAACCGCTGCCGCGCCCGTCTCGGGCCGGACTCCATCCTCGCCCTCGCCGTCTTCTCGCTCGGCATCGCCGGTCTGTTCTTCATCCGTCCCGGCTAGCCCGGCTGCCAGACCATCAGGCCGAGGATCGCGAGCAGCAGGAGCCCGCTTGCCCAGCTCGCCAGCAGCGGGAGGCGCGCCGTCCGGCCGCCGTAGCCGCCGAGTGCCATGCTCAGCACCCAGAGGCCGAGCGCTGCCTGGATCCACGCCGGCGAGAAGCCGATCCCCTCGTGCCCGGCGAGCGCGAGCCCGAAGACGAGCGTCAGCAGCGAGCCGACGCCGACGAGCGCCACGCCCGCGCGCGTCAGCCCCAGCAGCTTCGCCACCTCGCTCGGCCGCTGGCAGCGCATTGCGGCGAGCTGGAGCACGCCGGCCACGGCGGCGCCCGCGAAGAAGCAGACGGCGCCGAGCAGGTGGAAGAAGAGCAGGACGTGGGTCACGGCCACAGCCTCCTACGATAAGTACGTGGACTCGACCGAGCGGCATCTGCGGCTGCTGACGGAGACGATCGCGGCCGTCAACTCGACGCTCGACCTCGAGGAGGTGCTCCACCTCGTCGCGGACAAGGTCGCCGCCGCGCTCGACGCCGACGCGTGCTTCGTCTACCTCTACGACGACCAGGCCGACGAGCTCGTCCTGCGCGCGACGCGCGGCACTCCGCTCGACGAGATGACGCGCCGGCCGCGGCTGCGTCCGGGCGAGGGGATCACCGGGACGGCCGCGGCCGAGCGGCGCCCGGTCGCGATCGCGGAGAGCGCGCACCTCGACCCGCGCTGGAAGGAGTTCCCCAACCTGCCCGAGTCGGAGTACGAGTCGATCCTCGCCGTCCCGATCCTCGCCCGCGACCAGCTCGCCGGCGCGCTCAACGTCCGCACGCGCGAGCCGCGCGAGTTCCGGCCGGAGGAGATCGAGCTGCTGCAGGCGATCGCCGACCAGGTCGCGCAGTCCCTCGTGCACGCACGCCTCTACTCCGAGGCGCAGCGGCGGGTGGCCGAGCTGGAGGCGCTGGCGCGGATCTCCGAGGCGGTCTCGGAGTCGCTCTACCTCGAGGAGTCGCTCGAGGCGATCGTGGAGACGACGATGGACGCGGTCGGCGCGACCGGCGCCGCGCTGGTGCTGGAGGACGGCCGGATCGCCTGGCCGGAGGGCCGCGCGGGCGAGCACGCCCTTCGGACGCCGCTGCGCTGGAAGCGGCGCGTGATCGGCGAGCTCGTGGCCGACCGTGACACGCCGTTCACGGACGAGGAGCGCGCGCTGCTCGAGGCGATCGCGCACCACGCGGCGGTCGCGCTCGAGCACGGACGCGCCGTCATGCGTGGCGTGCTGGCGCAAGAGATCCACCACCGCGTCAAGAACAACCTTCAGACGGTCGCCTCGCTCCTCCGCCTGCAGGCGCGCGCCGAGGAGGTCGACCCGCGCGAGGCGCTCGAGCACTCGGTGAACCGGATCCTCGCGATCGCGGCCGTCCACGAAGCGCTGACCGAGCGGCGGGAGGAGGACGTCGAGCTCGCCGACCTGATCGAGCGGTTGCGCGCGATGCTCGTGCAGGGGATCGGCGCCGGCCGCGACGTCGAGGCGAGGCTGGAGCCCGTGGCGCTCGCCGGGCAGCGGGCGACCGCGCTGGCGCTCGTCTTCTCCGAGCTGCTGCAGAACGCGCTCGAGCACGGCGCCGGCGCGGTGCGGATCGACCTCGCGCGACGCGACGGCGACGTCGTGCTGGCGATCGCCGACGAGGGCGGGGGCGCCGAGGCCGCGGGAGACGGAACCGGGCTCTCGATCGTCCGCGCGCTCGTCGCCGACGAGCTGCAGGGCGAGTTCACGCTCCAGGGCGCCCGCGCCGAGGTGGTCTTCCCCGCGTGAGCGAGCGGAGCGAGGTGCTGATCCACGTCCGGCGGGGCGACGATTTCCTCGTCGCGCACCGCGCGCCCGACGGCGGCGGCTACTGGCATACGATCGCCGGCGGCGTCGAGCCGGGCGAGGAGCCGGAGGCGGCGGCGCTGCGCGAGCTGCGCGAGGAGACCGGCCTCGAGGCGGAGGCGATCCAGCCGATCGGCGGGTTCGCGTACGTCCGCGAGGCGTGGGAGGAGGAGCCCGGCCTGCGCGTCCACGTCGAGGCCTTCCTCGTCGACGTCGCCGCGGACTGGGAGCCGCAGCTCGACCGCGAGCACGACGACTACCGCTGGTGCTCCCGCGACGAGGCGATCGAGCTCCTCTTCTGGCCCGAGCCCGCGCAGCTGCTGCGCTCGCTGCCATGACGTCCCTGTGGCACTTCAGCGAGGACCCGGAGCTCGGGCATTTCGAGCCGCGCGACGGCAAGATCTGGGCGATCGACGAGGAGCACAGCTGGCTCTACTGGTTTCCGCGGGACTGCCCGCGCGCGTGCTTCTGGGCGGTCGAGTCGACGACCGCGGACGACGTGGAACGCTGGCTCGACGGGGATGGCGAACGGCGAGTGGCCGTGATCGAGTCGTCGTGGCTCGAGCGGCTGCGCACGGTCGAGCTGTATGCGTACCGCCTGCCGCGCGAGCCGTTCGACGTCGTCCAGGACGGGCGCTTCTACATCGCGTCGGCGCCGGTGGACGCGCTCGGGCGAGTGGAGGTCGGCGACCTGCTCGCCCGGCACGCCGGCGCGGGGATCGAGCTGCGGATCGCGCCGGCGCTCTATCCGCTCTGGGACAGGGTGATCGAGACGACGCTCGAGTACAGCGGCATCCGGCTCAGGAATGCTGTCCGCCGATGAGGATCCTGCTCGCGGAGGACGAGACGATCATCCGGCTCGACCTGCGCGACCTGCTCGTGCGCGCCGGCTTCGAGGTCTGCGCCGAGGCGAAGGACGGCGAGGAGGCCGTCGCGCTCGCCCGCTCCGAGCGGCCCGACCTCGCCGTGCTCGACGTGAAGATGCCGAAGCTCGACGGGATCGAGGCGGCACGGCGGATCCTCGACGAGCGGCCGATCCCGATCGTGATGCTCACCGCGTACGGCCAGCAGGAGCTCGTCTCCCGGGCGGTCGAGGCGGGCGTGTTCGGCTACCTGGTGAAGCCGTTCCGCGAGCAGGATCTCCTCCCCGCGATCACGGCGGCCCGCGCGCGGCACGAGGAGCTGCAGGCGCTGCGGGAGGAGGCCGAGTCCCTCGCCGAGGCGCTCGCCGCGCGCAAGGTGATCGAGCGCGCGAAGGGGCTGCTGATGGCGAAGGAGCAGCTGAGCGAGCAGGAGGCGTTCGCGCGTCTGCGCAAGGCGAGCCAGGCCTCGGGGCGTCCGCTGCGCGTGATCGCGGAGGCGGTCGTGGCGACGCTCGCGGAGGACGAATGACGGACGAGCACCCGAACGCGGCGCTGACCAGGCGCGTCTTCGCCGCGTTCGGCAAGGACGCCATGGCCATCTCCGCCGCGCTCGCGCGGGACGTCGTCTGGCGCGTCCCCGGCCACACGGTGATGAGCGGCGAGTACCGCGGCAGGCGCGAGGTCGTCGAGTTCCTCCGCCGCACGGGCATCGAGACCGGTGGCACCTACCGCAGCCGGCTGCACACGGTCTTCGCCGACGACGACTGGGCGGTCGCGATCTACCGCGCCACCGGCAGCCGCAACGGGATCGACCTCGACGTCGACCAGGCGTTCGTCATCCGCTGCAAGGACGGGCTCTGGCAAGAGGTCACGGCCGTCCCGCTCGACTCCGCGTTCGAGCGCTTCTGGGCCTAGGCGCCGGCCTGGTCGAAGAGCTCTTCCCAGCGCTCGAGCAGCGCCGTGAGCGCGTCGCGGCTGCGCTTGTGCGCGGCGAGGACGTCGACGTCCGACCAGTCGTCCGCGAGCTTCCTCTCGAGCTCGGCCACCTCGGCCTCGCGCGCGGCGATCTCGGTCTCGATCCGCTCCAGCTCCGACGGGCGACGCTTCTTCGGCGCCGCCCTGGGCTTCGGCGCCGGCTTCGGCTTCTCCGGTGCGGGACGCGCGGCCGCCTCGCGCGCCGCCAGCTCCTCGCGCCGGCGCAGCATGTCGGCCCAGCCGCCGTCGTATGCATGCAGCTCGCAGTCCTCGATCGCGAGCGTCCGCTCGGCGACGGCGTCGAGGAGGGCGCGGTCGTGGGAGACGAGCAGCACCGTGCCGGGAAAGGCGACGAGCGCGCCCTCCAGCGCCTCCCGGCTCTCGAGGTCGAGATGGTTCGTGGGCTCGTCGAGGACGAGGAAGTTGGCGCCGGACGCAACCGTGACCGCGAGCGCGAGCCGCCGCCGCTCGCCGCCCGAGAGCACGGCGACCGGCTTCTCGTGCTCGTCCCAGCCGGAGAAGAGGAACTTGCCGAGCAGGTTCTGCGCGTCGGGACGCGAGAGGCCGGTCATCGTCTGCACGCACTGGAGCACGCTGCCGCGCGTGTCGAGCTCCGTCTCCTGCTGCGAGAAGTAGCCGATCTCGACGCCGTGCCCGATCCGGATGCCGTCGGCGGCGACGATCTTCTCCAGCAGCGTCGTCTTCCCCGAGCCGTTCGGTCCGACGAGCGCGACGTGCTCGCTGCGCTCGAGCGCGAACGAGGCCTCGCGGAGCAGGACGCGGCCGCCGGGAACGGAGACGTCCAGCCCGTCCGCCTCGAGCACGATCCGCCCGCTGCGCGCCGGCTTGAGGAACTCGAAGCCGAGCCCCCGCGCGCGGCGCGTGAGGAGCGCGACCTCCCCGGCCGCGGCCGAGCGCTCCTGCTCGAGCCGGCCGATCTGCGTCAGCTTCGCCTGCGCCTGCCTGGCCTTCGACTTCTTGTAGCGGAAGCGCTCGACGAAGCGCTCGAGCCGCTCGATGTCGCCCTGGACGCGGTCGACCTCCTTCTGCGCGTGCAGCATCCGCGCCGCCTTCTCCCGCCGCCAGGCGTGCCACGGGCCGGGGAAGAACGTCGAGCGCCCGGCCGACAGCTCCAGCGTCGCGGTCGTCACCGCTTCGAGGAACCAGCGGTCGTGCGCGACGAGGATGACGGCGGCGTCGAGCGACGCGAGCTCCCGCTCGAGCCACTCCAGCGACGCGACGTCGAGGTGGTTGGTCGGCTCGTCCAGCAGGAGAAGGTCGGGGTCGCCGCCGAGCGCGCGCGCGAGCGAGGCGCGCGTCAGCTCGCCGCCGGAGAAGGTGCGCAGCGGCCGCTCGAGGTCGTCGTCCGCAAAGCCGAGGCCGCGCAGGACGGAGGTGGCGTGGTCGCGCCAGCCGTAGCCTCCGGCGTGCTCGAGCCGCGCCTGCGCCTCGGCGTAGCGGTTCAGCGTCGCCTGCGCGTGGTCGCCCGCCGCCATCGCCTGCTCGAGCCGCCGCAGCTCCTCCTCCAACGCGACGAGATCCCGCGCGCCGGCAAGCACGTACTCGCGCAGCGTCACCTCCTGCTCGAGCGGCGGACGCTGGTCGTGCAGCGCCACGCGCGTGCCCTTGGCGAACGCGAGCTCGCCGCCGTGCTTCTCGGTCTCGCCGGCGAGGATGCGCAGCAGCGTCGTCTTGCCGGCGCCGTTCGGGCCGGAGAGGGCGACGCGGTCGCGACGCTCGACGGAGAAGGAGACGCCGTCGAAGAGGACGGTGCCCGCGAGCTCCTTGCGGAGGTTGGAGGCGATGACGACTGCCATGGCCCCAGGGTACGCCGAAGGCGTGCCCCTGATCTTCGGCCGGGCGTCGGCGGCTTTGCCGCCGACGCTTCCAGCCG
>Ga0070739_10003023_pt1 | contig 21489 bp, 20 predicted proteins | sample Coa_R1_7_FD_66445 | JGI IMG/M metagenome (GOLD analysis project Ga0070739, IMG submission 66445) | Surface soil microbial communities from Centralia Pennsylvania, which are recovering from an underground coalmine fire - Coalmine... | ecosystem: Environmental > Terrestrial > Soil > Unclassified ... | reverse complement strand
GGCCGAGCTGGCGCACCGCTTCCCGAAGCTGCGGCTCGTACCGGCCTTCCAGCTCTTCCGCGACATCCGCATGATCAAGACGCCGGCCGAGGTCGATCGCCTCGTCGGCGCCGTGCGGGTGACCGAGCAGGCCATCGACCGGGCCGCGCACGCCGCCTACGAGGGGATGACCGAGGGCGAGATGTCGGTCATCTTCGAGACGACGCAAATCCAGCTCGGCGCCACGCCGAACATGGGCCACGTCGGCTTCGGCCACAGCGGCATGCTCGGCATGATCAACCGCCCCGACGACCGCCTGCGCCGCGGCGACATGATCCGCTTCGACGCCGGTTGCTTCTACCGTGGCTACGCCTCCGACCTCGCCCGCACCTACAGCTTCGGCGAGCCCGACGAGAAGCTCAGGCGCTACTACGGCGCCTCGCTGGCCGGCGAGCAGGCGGCGATCGACTTCATCCGGCCGGGCGTCACCGCCTCCCAGGTCTTCGAGCACTGCATCGGGGCCGTGCGGCAAAGTGGCATCCCGCACTACAAGCGGCACCACGTCGGCCACGGCATCGGCATCGCGCTGGCCGGCTACGACCGGCCGCTGCTCGGCCCCAACGACCACACCCCGCTCGAGCCGGGGATGGTGATGGAGGTCGAGACGCCGTACTACGAGTACGGCTGGGGCGGCATCCAGGTCGAGGACACCGTGCTGGTCACGGAGAGCGGCTGCCAGATCCTGACCAGCCTGAGCCGCGAGCTGGGCGTGCTGGGCTAGGCCGCGGCCGCTCGCTTTCCAGGCCCGGGGCGCCTGGCGCCACCTGCAGGCTCATGGCTGGCGGCTCGAAGAAGGAGTGGACGCATGAAGTTCAGCGTGTGCCTGCCGACCTGCTACGAGGGCCTGGCCTATCCGGTCGGGATGCTGCGCGACCCGAAGCACGACTTCGTGCGTCTGGCGCGGGGCGCCGAGGCCTGGGGCTACGACTCGGTGTGGGGCAACGACCACCTGACCACCCAGCGCTACGTGGCCGAGAAGTTCGCCGACCCGCCGAACTTCTACGAAGTGCTGGTGACGCTGACCTGGGTCGCCGCGGCCACCGAGCGGGTGCGCCTCGGCACGGCAGTGCTCGTGCCGCCGACGCGCGACCCGGTCATCGTCGCCAAGCAGGCCGCCACGCTCGACGTGCTCTCCAGCGGGCGCTGCATCCTGGGCCTGGGCATCGGGGCCTACCGCGAGGAGTTCGAGGCCGTCCGCGCCGGCCTGCGCGGCAAGAGCCGCGGCGCCATGCTCGAGGAGGCGATCTCCGCCCTGCGAATGCTCCTCGAGGAGCGCCGCGCCACCTTCCACGGCCGCTACTACCACTTCGAGGCCGTGGAGGCCTTCCCCAAGCCGCTGCAGCGCCCGTTCCCGCTGTACATCGGCGGCCACCAGCAGGCCGCGATCGACCGCGCCGTGCGCTGGGGCCAGGGCTGGCTGCCTGGCTGGCGGCCGTTCGGCGAGCTGCGAGAGTGGATCGCCTACCTGCGCGAGCAGGCCGCCGCGGCTGGCCGCGACCCGCGCTCGATCGAGGTGGCGCCGCAGTTCTCGGTGACGATCGGCCGCACCCATGAGGAGGCGGTGCGCCGCTACCAGGCCAGCGGTATGGTCCAGCACCGCAAGTCGCTGGCCTACACCGGCCGCGACCCGGCCCTGGCCCTCCACAACAACCTGATCGGCAGCGCGGAGACGATCCTCGAGAAGGTGGCCTGGCTGGCCGAGGCTGGCGTCGACCACTGCTGCGCGCTGACCTTCCCCACCGACACGGTGGAGGAGATGCTCGAGCAGTGGCAGATGTTCGGCGAGGAAGTGGTGGCGAAGGCCGCCACGGCCGCCTGAGGGGCAGCGGCATGCCGATCGAGTTCAGCCTCGGCTACAGTTCGCGCGCGGTCCTGCACTACCCCCTCGAGCGGCGGCAGGCGCTGGTCCGCCTGGCGGAGGACCTCGGCTTCGACATCCTCTGGCACTCCAACGAGCGCTTCTACCGCGACGCCTGGGTGAACATGACCATGTCGGCCATGCTCACCTCGCGCATCCGCCTCGGCGTGGCGATCGTCGATCCCTACGCCGTCCACCCGGCCCTCACGGCGCTGTCGCTCGCCAGCTTCGACGAGGTCGCTCGCGGCCGGGCCGTTCTCGGCATCGGCGCCGGCGGCTCCGGCTTCCCAGCCATGGGGATCGCGCGGCCGCGGCCGGCACGGGCGATCCGCGAGGCGATCGAGATCATCCGCCGCTGCCTCAGCGGCGAGCGAGTCGACTACGCCGGCGAGGTCCTGCGGTTCGAGGGCGCGCAGCTCCGCTACACGTCGCGCGCCGACGTGCCGATCTACGTCGGCACACGCGGCAAGGCCGTGCTGCGGATGGCCGGCGAGGTCGCCGACGGCGTGCTGATCGCCACCTACGCCACGCCGCCGGGCGTCGAGTACGCCCTGGGCCTGGTGGAGCGAGGCGCCCGCCGCGCGGGACGGCGGCTGGAGGACCTGCACGTCATCTCGCGCGTCGACACCTGCATCCTGCCCGACCGGCAGGCCGCGCGCGACGCCGTCAAGCAGATGATCGCCTTCCTGCTCTGGCTGAGCTACCCCGACCGCGACTTCGTCAACCAGGTCGGGCTGCGCGTGCCGGAGGCGCTGGAGGCGGTCATCGCGCGGCGCGACTACGACGCGATGTATGGCGCGGCGCACCTGGTGCCGGAGGAGTTCGTCGACGCCTTCGCCTGGGCGGGCACGCCCGCCGACGTAGCCGAGCAGATCGCCCGCGTGGTGCGCCTGGGCGTGCGCGCCGTCGGCTGCTGGCTCCTCGTCCCGCCCGGCCACGACATCGAGCCGAGCGTTCGCGCCCTCGCCGAACAAGTCCGCCCGCGCGTCGCGGCCCTCGCCGGCGACCCTGCTTGACGGGCACTACTCGTAGGCCGCCATCGTGCCCATCGACGACCAGCGCCGCCATCGGTCGGCATCTGGTCTCCCGGCCGCTACTCCTGTGTCGCGGCGAGGAAGTCATCCAGCCTGAGGATCGGCTCAGAGGACCAGGCCAAAGAGCCGGGCCGTCGCCACGAGATCGGGGTCGTCTGGCGTAATCGGCTCCGGCAGCCCGACTGGCTCGAAAGCCGCGCCTTCGAAGATCGCCCACAACGTGAGCGTTTGGTCCAAGCGGCTCTGATAGGCAAGCCCGGCGTACCCTTGCTCGTATGCCCAGCGGGCGATGGTCCGCGTGAGCGTCCTCTCGGGACCGAGCACGGAGCTCAGATCCAGGTCGGGGAGTCCCAGCGTCTGCAGCACCGCGCCAGCGTCTCCACAAAGGCGCCTCGTCACCGTGCAGCCGCGTACAGGACGCGGAACTCGCTCTGCGGGTCATCGAAGCGGCCGCCGCCCACAAATTCCCAGGGTGGCCAGGCCAGGGGATCGGGGAAACGAGCAATCCGGTAAAGCACTCGGCGCGGAGCGCGGGCTCGTCGGATCAGGCTCACCCGTTGGCCAGGAAGTTCCGAGCGGCCATGAGGACCGCGTGCGGGTCTTCGGCCAGCAGGAGCGCGGGCGCCCGGTCGTCCAGATCGGGGTTCATCCCGACGAACCAGGCGCGTACCGTCTCGGCCGACTCGTGCTGGAGCAAGAGCTGCGTGACGTGGAAGGCGTGGCGGAGCCGGCGCTCCGCCTCCGGGTGGGGTGAACGCTCTCCCCGTGCCCACTTCCCCACGGCCTTAGCGTCGCTTACCCCTGCGATCACGGCCACGAGCCGCTGGCCCAGCACGTCCTGGAGCGAGCGGGCCAAGGACGCGGTATTCAAGCGCGTCGCCAGCCCATGGACGGCCTGCTCGGTCGCCGCGTTCATCCACGCATCTCCGGGGCCTGACTCACCAGTCGGGCCTTGCTCACCTCGATCCTACACCACCTCAAACGCCACCACAAATGTCCGAGGAGCGGCCGACCCAACCCACTACTCGAGGGTGACAATGCTGACCACGATCGATCAGCCCCCGAGCGCCATCCCGTAGCGGTCGGCGAGCGCGGCACGCAGCGCGGCGAGGTCCGGGCCGATGACGGGCACGTCGCCGTAGGTCTGGGCCGCCAGCTCTGGGTCTTTGAGGCCGGTGGAGGTGAGGATCGCGACCACGGGCTGGTCGGGCTGGATGACGCTCTGGGCGCGGAGGCGGGCGGCGACGACGAGCGAGGGCACCGACGACGCCTCGGCGAACAGGCCCTCGGTCGCCCCGAGCCGGCGCTGCATGGCGAGCATCTCCTCGTCGGAGACGCGGCCGGCCTGGCCGTCGGCGCGGCGAAGCGCCTGGAGCGCCTGATAGGTACTGACGCTGGCGCCGATCGAGATGCCCACGGTCGTGCCCGCCGGCATCTTCTCCACGTTCTCCAGGCCGTCCTCCAGCGCGTGCGCCAGCGAGCCCCACACCTCGCCGGCGTGGACGCGCGGCTCGCTCGTCGTCCAGCCGAGGCGGACCAGCTCGGCGAACCCCTTCACCCCGCCCCAGAGCCCGTCGCCGTAGCAGACGGGGTAGACGACGTGCGCGGGCGCCCGCCAGCCGAGCGCCTCGGCGATCTCGTAGGCGATGGTCTTGTAGGCCTCGACGCCGTAGGGATTGCTGCCCACCGGCGGGTCGAGGTAGTTGCTCGCGGCGTACCAGCCGTACCGCTCGACGCAGGCGCGCAGCAGCGTCCAGCGGTCGGGGCCAGTCGGCGTCGCGACCAGTCTCGCGCCGGCCGCCTGCATCTGGACCTTCATCGCCAGCGGCGCGCGGGCGTGGGTGAAGACCACGCACTCCAGCCCGGCCCGCGCGGCGTAGGCGGCGAGCGCGGCGCCGGCGTTGCCCGACGAGGCGATGGCGACGACGCGCGCGCCCACCTCGCGCGCCTTGCTCACCACCAGCGCGGCCATGCGGTCCTTGAACGAGCCGGTCGGGTTGCGCGCCTCATCCTTGACGTAAAGGTTGGTCAGTCCAAGCTCGGCGCCCAGCCGCGGGCAGGGCAGCAGCGGCGTGCCGCCCTCGCCCAGCGTCACGGCGTGTGAAGGGGGGACGGGTAGCAGCTCGCGGTAACGCCACAGGCCGGGCGGGCGGGCGGCGAGCGCCGCCGGTGTGACTGCCTGGCGCAGGGCGAGCTCGTCGTAGGTCGGCGTGACGTTGCTCGCCACGCCGACGGCGCGGCAGGCCGGGCAGCCCTCGAACATCGTGGTGGCCGGGTAGCGCGCCTGGCAGCGCAGGCAGACCAGGCCCGTGACGTAGCTGGCCGCCGCCGGCCCGGCGGCGCGATCGAGGGCCATGCTGCTCCCTTCGACGCCGGCGCGCCAGCCTTCCCGCGTGCCGCGCGATCCGGTCTCCAGCGTGGAGACGCCCCACAGTGGATTACCACATCGGCCTCTAGCCGCACGAGGCACCAGCAAGGGGTCGGCGGACGGCCGGGCCGCCATCAGCCAGGCAGCTCGTTACGATGCGGCATGCTACCTGGCACTCGGGCATGACGACTGTCGCGGTAAGCGTCGACCCATTGTTTGCTACTACGCCACGTTCCGGCCGGTGTTCGGACAGCGCGTAGGCGGCCACGCTCGGCTGCCTGTCGGAGGGCCGCCAGGCTCAGATCGCGTGTGGTCAACGCTTCGAGCGGCACGAGCCTGGCGGGCCCGGCGACCGCGGGAAGAACGAAGCGCATCAGGTTGTCAAGGATCGCCCGGGCGAACAATTCGCCGAGCGGACCAGGGCGATGCGGGCCCGCTCGGCTGAGAGCCGTGAGATAGCGGTTGCGGTCGCGCTTGTAGACGGTCGCGGGAGGGTAGCCGAGGCGGACCAGCACCAGGTTGGTGAGCAGCCGTCCCACCCGTCCATTGCCGTCGAGGAATGGATGGATCCGCTCGAAGGCGGCGTGGCGCCTGGCAACCGCCTCGGCGACCGGCGCCTCGTCCTGGCGGATGGTGCTCACGTCCGCGACCCAGTCCATAATCAAGGCCGGGACCTCGGTGTGATCCGGCGGCTTCATCCCACCGGGGAACGGCTGAATGTTGTGTCGGCGCCAATTGCCCGGAGCTTCTGTAGGGTCGGCGGCTGGATGGGGAGCGACCTCCCACACCGGCGTCATCGCCCGGGCGTGAACCTGGCGAACTTCGGTCAGGGTGAGCAGCGACACATCGCTCCAGTCGCCTGGGGCGATAGCCTGGCTATAGACCCACCGTGCGGCCTCGGCGTAGCCCTGGACTTCGAGGTAATCCTTGAGCTGCTTCTCGCCGACCGCGCGGCCGTCCCGCAGGAGCACCTCCACCTCGCGGAGGACGAGAGTGTTGCCCTCGATGGCCGTGGAGCTGTGGGCCTCCTGGTACCAGATCTCGGTCCAGATATCCTCGGCCTCGGCAGGCAGCGGCAGGCCGCCAAGGCGTGCCCGCAGCTCGCTCACCTCGAACGCGAGATGCTCATGAATCGAGGCTCGTGAGGGACGTCCCCGCGGTGCCACGCTCCCTCCGGCGGTCCAATGATTCGGCGCGGCTGATTTTGATTCGTCATGCTCAATTAAAGTACATCAAATCAACTTCCCGGAGATGGTGCCGGCCTTCGTCAACGGGGCGATGGGCGCGGCCATGGCGGGGCTGCGGGGCACGGACCTCACCGACGAGACGCTGAACGAGCGGGGCCGCCTGCCCCATTCGTAGAGCCGTGTCGTTGTCGGCCGGGTGAGATCCCGTCCGCGGGGCACACTCTACTGCATCAGCCCCTTCTCTTTCAGCCAGGCGGCGGCGACGTCGCGCGGCTCTTTGCGGTCGATGCCGACCTGCTTGTTCAGGCTCGTCAGGGCGTCGGTGGTGATCTGGGCGCTTACCCCGTTCACGACGGTCTTGAAGTCGGCCGGGGCGCGCGTCAGCCACTCGTCGCGCACTAACGGCACGATATTGTCTGCCGCCTGCAGGTGCTTGTCGTCGGCCAGGAGCACGAACTCCCGCGCCGCGATCGCCGCGTCGGTCGTGAACAGCACGGCCACGTCGACCTCACCGGCCTGCAGCGCCGCGACCGTGAGCGGCCCGCCGGCGTCGAGCGGCTTGAAGTCCTTGAACACGATCCCATACGTGTCGCGCAGGCCCGGTAGGCAGTACGGGCGTTGCGGGCACTCCGGCGGCCCGCCGAGCACGAGCTGGCCCGCCACGGGCGCCAGGTCGCTCGTCTTGGCCAGGTGGTACTTGTCGGCCGTGGCACGGGTCACCACCAGCCCGTTGGTGTCCACCGCCGGCGCGTAGTCCAGGGCAGTGATGCCGCGCGGCTGCAGCGCCTGTTGGAGCGCCGTGGCAGTGCTGGCCGCGTCGCCCGCGGCGCTCGCCGCGGCACCGGGCGTGGCGGCCGGGGACAGGAAGGCGAGCAGCGTGGCCAGGTAGTCGACGTACATGTCGATCTGGCCCGACTCGAGGGCCGGCTCGACGATCTCGCGCGGACCGAGGTTCGTCCGCCGCTCGACGGTATAGCCGTTGGCCTGGAGCGCCTGGCCGTACAGCTCGGCCAGGATCTGCTGCTCGGTGAAGTTGGTCGAGCCAATGTGCAGGATTGGCTTGCCGCTGGCCGGGGCGCTCCGCGAGCAGGCGAGCGCGAGCCCGAGCAGCAGCGGGAGCGCGAGCGAGACCAGCGCGCGGCGCGCGACGCGGCGTACCAAGCGTATCCTCCATTCGGCCGAGCCGGCGCTGCTCGCCGGGCCCTACTGCGGGCGCAGCGCGGCGGCGGCCCCGGGGCGCTGGCGCCCCGCGCGCACGGCCGGCGGCACCAGGCGCCGCTCGACCAGCCCGAGCGCGGCATCCACGGCGAGGGCCAGCAGGGCGACCAGCACCGCGCCGGCCACCAGGCGCGGGTAGTCCTGGCGGGCCAGCCCGTCGACGATGTAGCGGCCCAGGCCGCCGCTGGCGACGATCGCGCCCAGCGTGGCCGTCGCCACGATCGACACGGCCGCGCCGCGAACGCCCGCTATTATAAGCGGCGCCGCCAGGGGCAGCTCGGCCTCGCGCAGCACCTGCCACTCGCCGAGCCCCATCCCCCGCGCCGCGTCCACCACGTCGCGGTCGACGCTGCGCAGTCCCACGTAGGCGTTGGTCAGGATCGTCGGGATGCCCAGCGGCACCATGGCGAAGAACGTCGGCCAGTAGCCGAGCCCCAGCCCGAAGGCGAAGGCGAGCGGCAAGCAGAGGGCGAGCAGCGCGATCGAGGGCAGCGCCCGCCCGACGTTGGCGACGCTGACGGCGACGAAGCCGCCGCGCCCGCTGTGGCCCAGCGCCAGGCCGATCGGCAGGGCGATCGCCACCGCGGCCGCCAGCGCCGTGCCGGACAGCCAGAGGTGCTCGCCGAGGCGCGTGAGGATACCGTCCGAGCCCTGCCAGTGGACCGGATCGGCGAACCAGCGCGCGAGGGCGGCCAGGAAGTCCATCCGGTCAGGCCCTCTGCCGCGCCCAGGGCATCGCCCAGCGCTGGACGAGCACGAGCGCGCCGTCGGCGGCAACCGCGAGCGCCACCGAGAGCACGGCCCCAACGATCAGCGGCGTGCTGAAGAAGCGCTGCAGGCCGTCGAGGATGAAGTAGCCCAGCCCGCCCTGGCCGATCAGCGCCGTGACCGTGGTCAGGCCGATCGTCGAGACGGTGGCGATCCGCAGGCCGGCCACGATCGCCGGCAGCGCCAGCGGCAGCTCGACCTGCCAGAGCAACTGGCGCGACGTGTAGCCCATCCCGAGCGCCGCGTCGCGCACCTCGGCCGGGACGGCGCCGAGCCCCTCGACGACGTTGCGGATCAAGAACAGCAGCGTGTAGCTGACCAGCCCGATCTCGGCCGTGACCAGCGACAGGCCAGTGATCGGGACGAGCACGGCGAACAGCGCCAGGCTGGGGATGGTGTACAGCACGCCGGCGAAGCCGAGGACCGGCCCGTAGTAGCGCGGGTGGCGGGCGATCCAGATCCCCGGGCCGATGGACAGCAGCAGGCCGATGGCGACGGCCAGCCCGGTGAGGACGAGGTGCTCGCCGACGCGCTGGCCGATGTCGCCGAGGTGGCTGAACACCCAGTCCCAGCTTACGAGCGGCTCGCCCGGGGTCACGGCGCGGTCTCCGCGGCGCGCAGGGCGACGGCGATCGCCTCGACCGTCAGCAGGCCCAGGTAGCGGCCGGCGTCGTCGACGACCACGCCGCGCTCGGCCGGCGAGCCGAGGATCTCGGCGAGCGCGTCGCGCAGGGTGATGCCGCGGCGCAACACGACCAGCGGCGGCTCGGCCGGGGCAGTGGATGAGCCGACCGGAGCGCCAGCCGCGTCGCGCCCCACCCAGCGCAGGGGGCGGCCCTCGGCGTCGACCGCCAGCACGTAGGGGTCGCCGGGGGCGATCGTGGCGGTTGTGCCGAGCGGCTGGCCATCGCGCACGGTCGGGCCGTCGGCCAGAGAGGCGTCGGCGACGGTCAGCAGCGCCAGGTGCTTGAGGGCGCGATCGGCACCGACGAAGCGGGCCACGAACTCGCTGGCCGGCCGCGCCAGCAGCTCCGCCGGCCGCGCGTACTGAGCCAGGCGGCCGCCCTCCTGGAGCACTGCCACGCGGTCGCCGAGCTTGATCGCCTCGTCGACGTCGTGGGTGACGAAGACGATCGTCGTGCCCAGGGCGCGGTGCAGGCGCTGCATCTCGTCCTGCAGCCGCGCCCGTACGATCGGGTCGACGGCGCCGAACGGCTCGTCCATCAGCAGCACCGGCGGCTCGGCGGCCATCGCCCGCGCCACGCCGACGCGCTGGCGCTCGCCGCCGGATAGCTCCGCGGGATAGCGCTGGCGGACGCGGGCCGGGTCGAGCCCGACCAGGGTCAGCAGCTCGTCCACCCGCGCGGCGATGCGCGCGGCGGGCCAGCCCAGCAGCCGTGGTACGGTGGCCACGTTCGCGGCAATCGTCTGGTGGGGGAAGAGGCCGGTCTGCTGGATGACGTAGCCGATGCGCCGCCGCAGCGCCGTCACCTCTTCGGCCGCGACGTCGCGCCCGTCGATCAGCACCTGGCCCGCAGTCGGCTCGACCAGGCGGTTGATCATCCGCAGGGTCGTCGTCTTGCCGCAGCCGCTGGGCCCGACGAGCACGCACAGCTCACCCGCCGCCACCGTCAGGGAGAGGTCGTCCACGACGGTCGTCGAGTCGCGCCCGGCGCCGTAGCGCTTGCGGACGTGGCGAAGCTCGACGGCCGCGCCGCGGCCCGGCCGGCCGGCGGCCAGTGCGTCGGCCGCGGCGCGCTGGCCGCCGGCCGGCGACGCCGGCGAGAGGGTCACAGCCGCGGCCCGCTAGACGTAGCTCTTATCGACGTAACACCACTTCCAGTCCTGGCCCGGCTCGATCGAGGCCATCACCGGGTGGCCCGTCGCCTCGAAGTGCTTCGAGGCGTGCCGCCCCGGCGTCGAGTCGCAGCAGCCGACGTTGCCGCAGACGAGGCACATCCGCCGCGCTACCGGGGTCTGGCCGCTCGCCCGGCACTCCTCACAGGTCTCGGATCGCGGCGTCACCGCGCGGATCTGGTCCACGTGCATGCAGTCTGCCATCGTGATCTCCTCCACCGCGGACACCCCAACCGCCCACGCCGGTCGGGCTTTACGTTGCCGTTAGGTAGAGCACGCCGAACAGCCGGCGGGGATCGGTCCACACCTGGCCGACCTGGAAGCCGGCTCGGCCGGCGAGGCGCTCGAACTCCGCCACGTCGTACTTGTAGGAGTGCTCGGTGTCGATCGCCTCGTCCTCGTCGAAGTGGATCGCGCGGCCCAGCAGGTGTACCGTCTGCGGCCGCCGGCTGACCAGGTGCATCTCGACGCGGCCGCGCTCTTCATTGTAGATCGCGCGGTGGCGGAAGCCGTCGAGCGCGAAGTCGGCGCCCAGCTCGCGGTTGATCCGCGCGAGCAGGTTGAGGTTGAAGGCCGCCGTGACGCCACGGCGATCGTCGTACGCCGGCTCGAGGATCGCGCGGTCTTTCTTCAGGTCGACGCCGATCAGTAGCCCCCCACCGCGGCCGCACCAGGCGGCGACGCGGCGCAGGAAGCGCTGAGCCTCCGGCGGCTCGAGGTTGCCGATCGTCGAGCCGGGGAAGAAGACCACCGTCCGCGCCGCTGGTCTGGGCGGCTCGGGCAGCTCGAACGGCTGAGTGTAGTCGGCGCAGACGGCGAGCACGGCCAGGTCCGGGTAGTCGACGGCGAGGGCGGTCGCCGCCTCGAGCAGGGCGACGCGCGAGATGTCGATCGGCACGTAGGCCGCCGGCTCGGCGAGGCGGTCGAGCAGCAGGCGCGTCTTGGTGCTGCTGCCGCTGCCCAGCTCGGCCAGCCGGCAGTGTGGGCCGACGAGCGCCGCTATCTGCCGCCCGTACTCGCGGAGGATGCCCAGCTCAGTGCGGGTGGGATAGTACTCGTCGAGCGTGCAGATCTCTTCGAACAGCTCGGAGCCGCGGGCGTCGTAGAACAGCTTGCAGGGGAGGGTCTTCGCCGGCGCGGTGAGGCCGCGCAGCACCTCGTCGGCCACGTCGCCGGACGTGGGCTCGTAGTCGTAGAGCGTGACCCGGTCGTGGTGAGTGATCTTCACGGCCTACAGGTCCCGCGCCAGCCGGAGACCGCTGAACTGCCAGCGCGCGTCGGGCGGGAAGAAGTTCCGGTAGGTGGGGCGGATGTGCGAGCGCGACGTGGCGCAGGAGCCGCCGCGCAGCACCATCTGGTTGCACATGAACTTGCCGTTGTACTCGCCGAGCGCGCCGTCGACCGGCCGGAAGCCGGGGTACGGCCCGTATGGGCTGCTCGTCCATTCCCAGACGTCGCCGAGCATCTGCCGCAGCCCGTCGCCCGCGGCCGGCGCCGGGTGCAGCCGCCCGTCCTCGACGAAGCCACCGTCCGGCGCCGCGTCGGCCGCCGCGCGCTCCCACTCCGCCTCGCTGGGCAGGCGGGCCCCCGCCCAGCGGGCGAAGGCGTCGGCCTCGTAGTAGCTGAGGTGGCAGACCGGCTCGGCGGGCGCCAGCGGCTGCAGACCGTTCAGCGTGAACGACCACCACCCGTCGTCGAGCCGCTCCCAGTACAGCGGCGCCTCCCAGCCCTGGGCGCAGACGGTGTTCCAGCCGTCGGAGAGCCACAGCTCGGGGCGCCGGTAGCCGTCGTCGGCCAGGAAGGCCAGGTACTCCTCGTTCGTCACCGGCCGCGTGGCGAGCTGGAAGCCGGCCAGAAAGACGCGGTGGCGGGGCGTCTCGTTGTCGAAGGCGAAGGCGGGGCCATCGTGCCCGACCCAGCCCAGCCCCTCGGGGTAGGTCACCCAGCCCAGCTCGGGCGCCACGGCACTCGTCGACGGCGGCGGCTCCTGGTAGGCCGGCCAGAGCGGGTTACAGGAGAACACGTGCTTGAGGTCAGTGAGGATCAGCTCCTGGTGCTGCTGCTCGTGGTGCAGCCCCAGCTCGATCACGCCCGCCAGGGGCGGCGGCTCGTCGGCGAGCAGGTCCCCCATCGCCGCGTCGACGTGGGCGCGGTAGCGATAGATCTCGTCGACCGTCGGCCGCGACAGGAGCCCCCTTCGCGGCCGCGCGTACCGCTCGCCCACCGCGTTGTAGTAGGAGTTGAACAGGTAGCAGTAGCGGGGGTGGAAGGGACGATAGTCCGGCCGCGCGGCGGCGAGGACGAAGGTCTCGAAGAACCAGGTCGTGTGGGCGAGGTGCCACTTGGCCGGGCTGACGTCTGGCATCGACTGCACGACGTAGTCCTCGATGGCGAGCGGCGCGCACAGCCGCTCCGTGAAGTGGCGCACCTGCTCATAGCGCGCCCCGGACGGAGCGCCCGCTGGCGGCGAAGACGCCGGCCCGAGCGCCGCGGGCTCGGCGAGCCCCGCCGAAGCGGTCCGCGGGTCGTTTAGTCCCTCGATCATCTGCTGCCTGGCTCCCCTCTGCCTGTGCCGGCCTCGGCGGCACACCCGACGACGCGAGCCCCGTCCCGCGCGCCGTAAGTAGCTTATCAAACGGCTGTCGTCGATCCACGCTATCCTGCCGGCTTTTGCAGGGCTCATGCCTCGGGCCGGACACGCCCTGGACTCGACGGCGGCCCGGCAGCGTAACATGAGGGGTGGCTCGGGAGAGCAGGCGGCGCCGGCGACGGCCCGACGCGGCGCCGGCGCGACGCCCGGCCGGGCGACGAGCGCCGAGGAGGAGCAGGCATGGCGGACACGGAATACGACGTGATCGTTCTGGGAGCGGGCCCGGCCGGCGAGAACGCCGCCGACCGCGCGGTGCGGGGGGGGCTGACCGCGGTCATCGTCGAGGCTGAGCTGGTCGGCGGGGAGTGCTCGTACTGGGCTTGCATGCCGAGCAAGGCGCTGCTGCGCAGCCCCCAGGCCGTCGACGCCGCCCGCGCGGTCGACGGCGCGCGCCAGGCTGTGCGCGGCGCCGTCGACGCGGCTGCCGTGCTCGCCCGCCGCAACCGCTTCACCAGCAACTGGAAAGACGACGGCCAGGTGCGCTGGCTGGACAGCGCCCACATCGCCCTCGTCCGCGGCCACGGGCGCCTGGCCGGCGAGCGGCGCGTCACGGTGACAGACGGCGCCGGCCAGGCGACGACGCTGACCGCGCGCCAGGCGGTGGTCGTCGCCACCGGGAGCGACGCCGCGATCCCGCCGGTGCCCGGCCTGGCCGAGGCGCGGCCGTGGACCAGCCGCGAGGCGACCAGCGCCCAGCAGGTGCCCGAGCGGCTGGCGGTGGTCGGCGGGGGCGTCGTGGCCTGCGAGATGGCAACAGCCTGGCGCGGGCTCGGCGCGCGCGAGGTGACGATGCTCGTGCGCAGCCGCCTGCTCGGCCACTACGAGCCGTTCGTCGGCGAGCAGGTGGCAGCGGCGATGCGCGAGCGGGGTATCGACGTGCGCCTCGGCGTCAATCCGACGGAGGTGCGTCGCAGCGGCGACGGCCCGCTGACGATCGCGCTCGACGACGGCTCATCGCTCAGCGCCGACGAGCTGCTGGTGGCGACCGGCCGCCGCCCGCGGACGACCGACATCGGCCTGGAGACGGTCGGGCTCCAGCCCGGCCAGTGGCTGAACGTCGACGATAGCTGCCGCGTGACGGCAGTAGCGGGCGGCTGGCTGTACGCAGTCGGCGACGTGAACCACCGCGCGCTGCTGACCCACATGGGCAAGTATCAGGCGCGCGCCTGCGGCGACGTCATCGCGGCGCGAGCGAAAGCCGACGCCGCCGCGCGCAACCCGGCTCCCTGGAGCCGCTACGCCGCCACCGCCGATCAGGCCGCCGTGCCGCAGGTCGTGTTCACCGAGCCCGAGGTGGGCGCGGTCGGGCTGACCGAGGCGGAGGCGCGGAAGAAGGGCCTCGCCGTGCGGGCCGTCGAGTACGAGATCGGCCGCGTGGCCGGCGCGTCGCTGTACGCCGACGGCTACCGCGGGCGGGCCAAGCTGGTGGTGGACGAGCAGCGGCGGGTGGTCGTCGGCGCAACGTTCGTCGGCCCCGCCGTGGGCGAGTTGGTCCACGCGGCGACCATCGCCGTGGTCGGCGAGGTGCCGCTCGAGCGGCTGTGGCACGCCGTGCCGTCCTACCCGACGATCAGCGAAATCTGGCTGCGGCTGCTGGAGACCTACGGGCTGTAGCCGGAGCGGGCAGAGCCCCGGGGCGCCGTTCGTCTTCCGAGCCCTTCGACCCGCCCCTGGCGAGCAGGCCCCAGGGCCCCTATAATGGCCTATTGCAGCGTGATGCAATAAGGCTCCGCTGCTCGAACGATCCAGTGCGCGGATGCGCCCGTGTCCGTGCCCGAGGAGTTCTGCTATGCGCTCGCCGCGTCTGCTCGCCTCCCTGCTCCTCGCTAGCCTGGTCCTGCCGCTGGGGCTCGGTGCCGCTCCTGTCCCGGCCAGCGCGCAGACCCGCCTGAAGGTCGTCTCCAGCGTTGCTCCGATCGCCAACCTGGTCGCCAACGTCGGCGGCAACCGCATCGACCTGACCCAGTTGATCCCCGACGGGATCGACTCGCACACCTTCGAGCCGCGCCCCTCCGATTCGCGGGCCATCTCCGAGGCCGACCTGATTGTGCTCAATGGCCTGGGCCTCGAGACCCCAACCCAGCGCATGGTCGCCGCCAGCGCCAAGCCCGGCGCCCAGGTCCTGCTCCTCGGCGACAACACCATCACCCGTGACGAGTGGATCTTCGACTTCAGCTTCCCGGAGAGCCGCGGCAACCCCAACCCGCACCTCTGGCTGAACGTGGCCTACGCCGCGAAGTACGCCGACCTGATCCGCGCCAAACTGGTCGAGATGGACCCGGCCAACGCCGACTACTATGAGTCGCGCGCCGCGCAGCTCCAGGACCGTTTGCAGCAGCTCGACCAGGCGATTTTCGCCGTGACCGCGACCATTCCGCCTCAGAACCGCCGCCTGCTCACCTACCATGACTCCTGGGCCTACTTCGCCCGGCGCTACGGCTGGGAGGTGATCGGCGCGATCCAGCCCGCCGACTTCTCCGAGCCGCGCCCCCGCGACGTCGCCGCGATCATCGACCAGATCCGCAGCACCGGGCTGCCAGCCATCTTCGGCTCGGAGGTCTTCCCCAGCCGCGTCCTCGAGGCGATCGGCCGCGAGACTGGGGCGCGCTACGTGGACACCCTCCGCGACGACGATCTGCCCGGCGACCGCAATAGTCCCGACCACAGCTACGTAGCGCTGATGCTGGCCAACATCCGCACGATGGCCACGGCCCTCGGCGGCGACACCTCCCCCACCGACAACATCGACCCGACCAACATCGCGCCCTGAACGGCGGGCGTCGGCACTTGGCTTTCTTGCAATGCTGTGCAACAGCAAATGTATGCTGTAACGCTTTGCCCCATCTAGCGTTTATTTAGTGGGGCCGTGAGTCGAGCCCGACTCATCAGGCGCAGCATGGGAGCACCGCTGATGCGCAAGCCCGCGATAGGCCTCGCCCTTTTGCTAATCCTCGCCGTCGGAACCTGGCGCCCCGGCCCGGCTCGCGCCCACGCCCAGTTCCAGGAGGCGACGCCCGGCCCGGGGTCAGTGCTGACGACACCGCCGCCCCGCCTGCAGTTGCTGTTCGACGAAGAGCTCGACGGCGACAAGAGTCAGGTGCGCGTGTTGGGGCCGGCTGGCCAGCGCGCGGACCGCGGCGACGCCCAGGTCGACGGGCGTCGTCTGTGGGTCAGCCTGTTCGATCGCGGTCCCGGCGTCTACCAGGTGCGCTGGAAGGCGATCGCCGCCGACGACAAGGGAGAGACGCGCGGCGACTTCAGCTTTACCATCCAGCCCCAGTTGCCGACTGGCGCGCCGCAGCTTGCCGTGTCGCCGCCCCAGGCGAACAACGGCCAGACGGTGACCCTGGCCGGCAGCGGCTTCACGCCGAACGCGGGCGTCGTGCTCTCGGTCGGCGACGGCGACGAGCTGCTCTCCCTGACCCAGACCGACGGGAGCGGCCGGTTCAGCCAGCAGGCCGCGCTACCCGACACCCTTCCGTACGGCCGCCAGGTCGTTCAGGCGGCGGACGCCGCGGACCATCTCGCCACCGCGCCCGTCTGGGTGCCGACCGGCGGCTGGCCGGTGGCGGTCGTGCGGCTGAGCGGCGATCCCCAGCCGGACGAGATCGACTACACGATCCGCGTGGAGAACCGCAGCAACTACTTCCTGCGCAACGTCGTCGTGCGCGCGGACGTGCCCGCCGGCACGCGCGTGCTCCTGGAGGGGCTGGGCCAGCCCGACGGGGTCGACAGCCCAACGCTCGATGCGGGCCAGATCGTCTGGAAGGCCAAGGCGCTGCCCGCCCACACCATCCTCGGCCCCTTCACGTTCAACGTGCTGACCAGCGGCCTCAGCGGCCGCCCGGAGCTGACCACCACGGCGACCGTCGACTTCGCCCACACAGCCGCGCCCCAGTTCCGGGGACAGGCCCAGTCGGCCGAAGCGCGGGTGCAAGTCTCCAACCGCTAGCCGTGGTGGACGCATTAGCCGGACGGTCTGCCATCGCCTCGGGCTCGGACGATCAACCAAAGGAGGAGACCCATGCATCGACTGGGCGTCGCGCTGCTCCTGGTGGCCAGCGTGCTGGTCCTGGGGCCACACCCGACCGCGCGTGCCACCGACATCAACGAGAACCCCGATTGTCAGCGGCAGTTCCAACAGTTGGCCCAGCCCTACTTCGACCAGATGCAGTGGTTCGGGTCGGTGGCCGGCCAGTATCCGCTGACGCCGAATGGTCGTCCGCTGATGACCGGCTGGCCGTACAGCGCTTATGGCCCGGGCAACGGCTATGGACCTGGCAGCCCCTACGGCCCGAACTTCGGCCCCTGGGGCGCCTTCTCCTTCGGCCCGGGCTTCGGCGGGCCGGGCGGTTACGGCCTCGCCCCCAACGGGTACGGCGGCCCGGCCTACCTGGCGGCGGGCGCTTACGCGCTGCAGGGGACGGCCAACCTCCAGGCGTTCCCGGCCGGGACCGCCCCGCTTGGCGTGGCGACCGGGCTGGCGGCGGCTCCCGGCGGCATCGGCGGCCTGGCGCCGGCCGACCTGATCGCCCTAAGCAGCCTACAGCAGTCGCTGGTCGGCAACGTCCAGGGCGCCGTGGGCATCCAGACCGCGATGATCGCTAACCGGATTGCCGACGCCGCCCTGCGTCAATCGGTGATCGCCAACCGCTTCTCGGCCTACAGCGCGAACAGCGACCTGGCGAGCTGGCCCTACCTGCGCCTGAACGACCTGAGCAACGCGATCCAGGGCGTCGCGACCTACGTCCAGAACACCTGCCCACCGGCCAGCGACAAGGGCGACTAGTTACTCAGCGAGCCGAATCTTTTCTGAGACTCCCCTCGGGACAGTCTCCCTGAGCGCACCGGCACCCAGCCTCTGGCACGTGCCGTGCAGACCACATCGGTTGAGGGCGGGGACAGCGAAGCGCGCGGGTGCTGTCGCCGAGTCTTCCCCTGGCAGGCCTTTCAGAGCGCGCCGCTCCAGGTCGTGCCGCTCGACGGGAACGCCTACGTCGTGACCAGCCCGAGCCTGTTCTGGCCGCCGAACGCCATGGGTACGGCCCAGTCCGTCGCCGCTCAGCTCGCCAGCATGGACCCCGGCTGGAGCACGACCATCTACAACGGCCCGCAGGGCTACGGTACCTACCTGACCTACCAGCCCTGGGCCTATGCGGGGCGCTTCTAGCGCCTCGGTCCGCCCGGCCGTAACACCCGCGCGGGACGAGCGCCCACAGCCGTAGCGCCCGCCCTCCGACCCGGTCGCCTGGAAGGGCGCTCTGCCATCCGGCGATCCGGGCCGCCCTGTTCACCAACCTGGACGCCGGCTGTGAGTCGTAGCTCACAGCCGGCGTCGGTAGCTATCCGCGGGCCGTGCCGCGCTCAGGGCAGCCTCGCCAGCGGATCCAGCGAGAGCGCGGCCGGCGTCGCCCCGCTCGTCATCGCCTGGTCCAGGCGGGCGATCTCGTCCGCCGTCTGGGCGATGAGCAACGTCGTGCCGTTGCCGTTCAGGCGGAGCGCCTGCAGTCCGTCCGGCGTCCGCCAGACGACGCGGTCGGGCCGCTGCTCGACCACCTGCAGGCGGCTGCCGTAGCGCGCCTGCATGAGCTGGGTGTAGGCGTTGAACCAGTCGCTGGCGTTGGCCGCGGAGTCCCACTGGCTGGCCAGGACGACCGCCGCCTCGTCGCCCTTGCCGAGCAGCGCGAAGGCGTCGCCGGCCCAGCCGGACGATGCGCGGTCGCCCAGGTCGCGGCTGACGAACTGCTGGATGAGAATGCGGTGGTCGATCTCGCCCAGCACGTCCTTGCGAAGCTGCTCCCACCCCTCGCCCAGGGCGGCGGCGAGGTCCGGCAGCGGCACCGCCACCGGATCGATCCCACGCAGGTACTTGTCCGGATGGATGATCTGGGCCGTGGACCGCGGGGGGTTGTCGAAGATGCGGTTGACCAGTGGGCCATAGCCAGTCCCGGACTGCAGCGCGGCGCGCATCGCGTCCTGGCCGGCGACGGCGACGATGAAGCGCGGCCCCTCGGTGTAGGGGAAGTAGGTCTCCTCGCGGATCACCAGCGGCACCTTGTCGAGGTCGAGGCCGCTGCCGAGCGCCTGCTCCTCGCGGCGCTTCTCCGCCCGCTCCTGCGTCGTGAACACCGCCGACTCGAACAGCTCCTCCATGATGAGCGCGTCGCCCTCGAGCAGGCCGGACACGGCCAGGTCGCGGTCCGAGTTGTCCGAGTGCTTCGGCATCAGCCGGCGGATGTCGTAGTACTGGTCCTGGAGGGCGTGGGTGAACTCGTGGGCCAGCGTGACCCGCTCGACCAGGCCGGGCGTGGTGGCGTTGGTGATGACGTACAGCTCCTTGGTGTCCGGGTCGTACTGGCCGAGGACGATCCCGGTCCGGAACTGGAGCTCGAGCGCGTACAGGTCGACGTCCGGCGCGAGCAGCCCGAGGGCCACCATCAGCTTGCGGCTGTTCTCGATCTCCTTCAAGCTGTCGGGGTCGTTCAGATCGTCGACCATGCGCGCCCGGAACTCGTCCGGCGTCTGCATGATGCGGGGCACCTCGCGGCGCGGCGCCAGGCCGCGAATCTCGGCCGTGCGGCGGGCGATGGCCGGGTAGGCCACCGCCAGGTCCGGGCTCCGGATGTCCTGGTCGATCGTCGCGTTCTGGGCCAGGGCGGGGGTGAGCAGGCCTGGCCCGGTCGGTAGGCCCCCGACGGTCGGACCAAGGAGCAGGAGCGCCACGACCAGCGCTCCCAGACGCGCGAATGCTCGCCGCATGTTGGGCACCATCTCCTCTCTTTCTGCCGGCTACGGGTCGGTCAATCCTAATCTGCTGAGTGTTGCGGCTGCGAGCGTCCGGCGGATCAGCCCCGAGCGAGCGCTACTGGCTGCTGGTGGCGTTCGCGCCGAAGCGGCTCTCCAGGTAGTTGATGATGTTCCAGCGGTCCTCGTCGCTGATGGTAGCCTTGAACGAGGGCATGGCCGTGCCGGGCACGCCGTCGCTGATCCACAGCCAGAGCTGGCCCTCGGTGTGCTGGGAGACGTGTACGCGCAGGTCGGCCGGCCGCGGGTTCAAGGTGCGGGCGAGCGGCCCGTCGCCCCGCCCGCCCAAGCCGTGGCACATCGTGCAGTTCTGCTGAAACAGCTCCTGCCCGCGGGCGATCGAGTCCGGCGTGGCCGCCACCGGGTTGGGGATGACGACGTCGACCGCTGTCGGGATCAGGGCGGCGAGCACCGCCAGCGGCAGCCCCACCGCCACCGCGACGCAGCCCAGCGCGACGGTGGCGCGGCGCTGGCGGCGGTGGCCGCCGGGTCGGATAGCGTCGACGAGCAGCAGCACGCCGAGGACGATCAGCACGGCGCCGGCGATCAGCCGCACCGGCGGCGTGCTGCTGGCGGTCGTGGCCGCGCCCGGCTGGTTCTGGGTGGCGCCCGCGTCGGTGAGGGCGATCTGGGTGTCCCCCTGGACGTCGTCGCGGCCGGCGATGCGCACGATGACCTTCACGTCCCAGTCGCCGGCCATGGACATGACGCCGCTCTGGGCGCGGTAGTGGCCGTCGCCGACCGGGTCGAGCTGCTGGTCGGTGGTGCCCATGTCCATCTGCAGGTGGCTCAGCCGCAGCGTGACGCGCTGGGCATCGGCCAGCGGCTGGCCGTTTTCGGTGAGCGCGACGTCGAAGTTGTTCACGCCGGCCTGGGCCGGCGCGATCCGCAGCACCGCCTGGACGTCGTCGGCCTGCACGTTGCGGCTGATACCCTGCTCGCGCAGCGCATCGCGGGCCGGCTCCAGGCTGGTGAGGAGGCCCACCACGCCGAGGATCGCCACGCCGAGCAGCACCTCGGCGCCGATCGACGCGCGGAAGCGCCGCTCGAGCCCGCCGAGGCGCTCGGTCGCCGCGCGCGTGCCGCGGCGTACCGCGCTCGCCACCCGCGGACTGAGCACGAGCAGGTTGATCGCCCCGAGCGCCAGGAGCGGCAGGAGGAGGACGATCTTGGCGAGGAGTGCCTGGCCGTAGGCCGTGCCGGCGAGCGCGTCCAGGCTGCCGACCTGCAGCCAGGTGGCGTAGAGCCCCGTGACGACCAGCACGGCGACCGAGGCCAGCGCGGCGACGGAGAAGCGCGGGATGGCGAGCGCCAGCAGCCGCCCGCGCAGGGCGGTGGGCAGCGTGGCCAGCGCCGCGGGCAGCGCCACGACGAGCTGGACCAGCCCGCCGATCCAGACGGCAGTGGCGGCGAGGTGCAGCCAGTCGGCGGCGACGGCGACGACAACGCCCTCCTGGACGGCCGCCGCGTGGCTGTTGAGGCTGTTGGTGAGCAGCAGCACGGCGCCGAGCGCCCCGCCGGCCAGCCAGGCGCGCGAGCGGGCCGTGACGCCCGGCCGGCGCAGGTACAGCGCCAGCGCCCCGAGCGCGACCAGGGCGACCATGCGGACGACCCAGATCTGCGTGTAGCGCGTGCGGAGCAGCGTCGCCAGCGGCGGCCCGAACGCCTGCCAGGGCTCGACGCCCGCCGCGACCGAAGCCTGCACG
>Ga0070739_10003021_pt1 | contig 21496 bp, 24 predicted proteins | sample Coa_R1_7_FD_66445 | JGI IMG/M metagenome (GOLD analysis project Ga0070739, IMG submission 66445) | Surface soil microbial communities from Centralia Pennsylvania, which are recovering from an underground coalmine fire - Coalmine... | ecosystem: Environmental > Terrestrial > Soil > Unclassified ... | reverse complement strand
ACTTCGGCATGCCGAAGCCCGAGGGCTACCGCAAGGCGATGCGGCTCATGGAACTGGCGGCGAAATTCGGCCGGCCGGTAATCACGCTGCTCGATACGCCGGGGGCTTATCCGGGGATCGAAGCCGAGGAGCGCGGCCAGGCCGAGGCGATCGCACAGAATCTGCGGGAAATGTCGCGGCTGGGCGTGGCGGTCATCGCGGTGGTGATCGGGGAAGGCGGCAGCGGCGGCGCGCTGGCGCTGGGCGTGGCGAACCGGGTTTATATGCTGGAAAACGCGGTGTACAGCGTGATCTCGCCGGAGAGCTGCGCGGCGATAATTTACCGCGATTCGGGGCGCGCGCCGGAAGCGGCGGCGGCGCTCAAAATGACGGCGGGCGATCTGTTTGAACTGGGCATCATCGACGGCATCATCCCGGAGCCGCACGAGGGCGCCCATGCCGATCCCGATGCCGCCGCCGGGAATCTCCGCAAGACGCTGCGCGAGGCTTTGGCTGGGCTGGAGGGCATGAGCCCGCAGCAGCTTGTGGACGCCCGCTACGAAAAATTCCGCCACATTGGAGCGTTTTTCACCGAATCATGAAGAAGCCCGTCCTCGCCGGCGTCCTTTTCGCCCTGCTGGTCATCGGCTACATCATTTATTCCTCGATGAACCTGGCGGGGCACCGGGTGGAGGTGTGCATCACCTATAACGGCCGCACCTCCTGCCGCACGGCATCGGGGTCTACGGAAGAGTTCGCGCGCCGGACGGCGACCACCAACGCCTGCGCGGAAATCGCCTCCGGCGTCACGGATTCGATCGGCTGCGAAAACACCACGCCGGATCGCGTTAAGGTGCTGAAGTAGCCGCGCCTTCCGAACCGGCGAAGCTGGCGATGGCTTTGCTTTCGTCGTCGAAGATTTCAAAGACGGTGGAGAGCTTGGTAATTTGCAGGAGATCCTGCACCCGCTTGGTGAGTTTCAGGAGTTTGAGCGTTCCGCCGTTGCGCTTCGCTGCGGTGAATCCCGAGACCAGTTCCGCGATGCCGGAGCTATCGATATAGGAAACGCCGGCCAGATTGAGCACAATCTTGCGGCGGCCTTTCGCGTTCAAATCTTCCAGGACCTGGCGCAACGCCGCCACCTCCTGGCCCAGCGTAATGCGGCCACTTGCTTCCACCAGCGTCACGTCGCCCACTTCCATGGGAGTCAGATATAGATGCACTCCGGTTGTCTCCTCTATTGCGGCGGCAGCGAGCCCGTATAGGCCGCGATGGCCAGCATATCGTCTTCGGTCAGGTTCTCGACGACCTTCTTCATCAGGGCGGCCGCGCTGCTGGAATTGGCGCCGACCTTGAAATCGTAAAGCTGGCGCACGATGTAAATCGGATGAATATTCGCGAGCCGCGGCACATCGCCCAGGCCTTTCAGGCCGTCGCCATGGCAGAGGGCGCACTGGATGGTCTTGCCGTTGCCGCCGGTCTTGACCAGCGCCTCGCCTTTCGCGATGCTCCCCTTGGGAACGTAAGCGATGAAGCCCGAGTGCGGATCGCGTTCTTCCACTCGCTCGGGGTCCTGGGGAAGGGTGATGATGCGGTTGCCGAGCGGCTCGGTTCCGCCGCCCGGGAGGGGCAGGCGCATGCGGCCGCCGTTGACCCAGGTCTTGGGAACGGTATCCGCTTCGATCACCTTGTACCAGACGGCCGGTTTCAGATTCGCGAAATACTCGATCGCCTTGCGCATTTCTTCGTCGGGCAATCCCGCGGCGATGATGTTCATGCGGGCGGCGCGCTGGGAGGCTTCCTGCGCCATGGGGTCTTTTCGCAGGCCCTTCTTGAAATCCTCCATCTGGCGGATCATATAGTTGTAGGGCAGCCCGGCGAGGGTGGCCGATTCGGGATGGCCGTGGCCGGACATCAGATGGCAGGAGCCGCAGGCCTGCGCCTGGATGCCTTTCGCCACCACGGCGGGCAGCGGAGCGTGTTCGTCCGGAAACCAGTCCGGCGGATTGAACTGATCGTCGATCTGGGCCTGGGTGTAGGATCGCGAGCTGCCGGGGACCCGCTTGGCCGTTTTGGTATCGCCGGAAGGCGGGGGGTTTTTATCGGGAATCGGATACGCCCACTCCAAATCCTTGCCGGCTTGCGCGTGCAAGCCCAGGGCGGAGACGAATAACACAACGGCCAGACGCTTCATGCGAGCCTCCTAATTCCCATCTATCTTCGCATTTTCCCGGGGCCGTTTCTTTGGTTGGGACGCCCAGCGGTTCCTGGAGTGCGGCCCTGCGGCGAATGCGGAGGGCGCACCGTCCCTCTGCATCGTGGGAAAGCTGGTCCGGCCTGCGTGATACTTTATACATGGGATTGACACGCTGGCTGGCGGTCCTGACCATCCCGGCGGCGCTCGTGGCTCAGCGCCGGAGCGCGCCGCAAACCGTGGTTATCCGCAACGCGACCATCGTTCCGGTCCGCGGACCCGTAATTTCCAAGGGCTCGGTCGCGCTGCGCGACGGGCTGATCGACGCCGTCGGCGCGGAGGTTCCGGTTCCTCCGGGAGCCTGGGTCATCGAAGGCGAGGGCCTGACGGTTTACCCCGGGCTGATCGACGCCGCCAGCTCCTGGGGGCTGCCCTCGAATCTGGGTGCGGGAAACGGAGGCCGCGGAGGGCGTGGCGCCTCCAATCCGCCGCCCGCGCATGGTCCAGAGGACCGGCCCGCCAGCACGAGCTGGCTGAGAGCCGCCGATGAGATCCAACCTTCCGATCCCCGGCTGGAGCGGGCTCGCAACGCCGGATTCACTTCGGCCGCAGTTTTCCCGATGCGCGGAATCTTCTGCGGCCAGGGCGCGCTGGTCAACCTCGCAGGCGACAAAGCCGGCGATATGGTGCTGGCGCCTTCGGTGGGACAGTTCGTGACCATGCAGCCGGCCGGCGCGGGTTTTCCCGCGTCCCTGATGGGCGTGATCGCGTACGTGCGGCAGGTGTATCTCGACGCGCAGCATTACACTCTCCTCAAGGCGGCCTACGCGCGGGATCCGGTGGGCATGCGGAGGCCGGATTATGACCGCGCGCTCGAAGGCGTGCTGGAGTCCAAACGGATTCTGCTGCCCGCGCACCGCCGGGTTGAAATCGACCGCATGCTGCGCCTGGCCGCCGAAGTTCAGCAGCCTGCGATTCTGTATGGCATGCACGAGGGCTACCGCTCCACGGACCTGTTGAAAAAATCCGGCGTCGCCGTGCTCGTCAGCCTGAATTGGCCGGAACGCCCCAAAGACACCAATCCCGAAGAGAGCGACTCGCTGCGGGCGCTGGAGCTGCGCGACCGCGCTCCTTCGACTCCGGCGGAACTGGCCAAGGCGGGCGTCCCGTTCGCGTTTTACTCGGATGGGCTGGATCAGCCGCGGGACCTTCAACGCGCGGTGAGAAAGGCGATCGACGCGGGTCTTTCGCGCGAAGACGCTGTGCGGGCGCTGACGCTGGCGCCGGCGCAGATGTACGGGCTGGCCGACCGCCTGGGGTCGATCGAAAAAGGCAAGATCGCCAACCTGGTGGTGACGCGCGGCGAGCTGTTCGACGAGAAAACGAAAGTCGAAATGGTGTTTATCGACGGCCGCCGTTTCGGCGCTCCGCCCGAACCGGCCCGGCCGGCCGCCGGCGGCTTGGTCACCAAAGAGGAACGATGAAGCTACTATACGGCGCGCTGGCGCTGCTGCTGCCGGTGTGCGCGCAGACCACGCTAATCCGCAACGCGACGATCTACACCGTTTCGCATGGGACGTTCAAAGGCTCGATTCTGGTGCGCGGCGGCAAAATCGTGGAGGTGGGGGAAAAAGTTCTGCCGCCGCCGGACGCGCAGATCATCGATGCCACAGGACAGTACGTGATTCCCGGCATCATCGATTGCCATACGCATATCGCCGTGGACGGCAACGTGAACGAAACCAGTGTTTCGGTCTCTTCCATGGTGAATATTGCGGACGTGCTGGATCCCGAGGACCCCAGCATTTACCGGGCGCTGGCGGGCGGCGTGACGACGGCCAACGTTCTGCACGGCTCCGCCAATGCGATCGGCGGGCAGACGGTGGTGGTGAAGCTGCGCTGGGGCAAGAGCGCGCGGGAGATGCTGTTCGAGGGCGCAACGCCGGGGATCAAGTTCGCGCTGGGAGAGAACCCCAAGCGGCGTGGAAACCCGCCGGAGAGCGATGGCGCGCCGGCGCGGTATCCGGCGACCCGCATGGGCATCGAGGATACCATTCGTGAGGCGTTCAACCAGGCCAAGGCGTACAAGGCCGAATGGGACGATTATCATGCCGCTGTGGAACGAGGCCGGCCTCCGCTTCCGCCGCGCAAGGACCTGAAGCTCGAAGCGCTGAAGGAGGTTTTGGAGGGCAAGCGCTACGTTCACGTACACTGCTATCGTGCTGACGAGATCCTCATGATCCTGAGGCTGGCGGACGAATACGGGTTCAAGGTGCGGACGCTGCAACATGCGCTGGAGGGCTATAAAGTGGCCAAGGAGATCGCGGCGCACGGCGCCGGCGCGTCCACGTTCAGCGACTGGTGGTCGTATAAGGTGGAGGCGTTCGACGCCATTCCCTACAATGCGGCGGTCATGCACAAGAAGGGCGTCCTGGTGAGCCTGAACAGCGACGACGCCGAACTGATGCGGCACCTGAACACGGAAGCGGCGAAGGTCATGAAGTACGGTGGCCTGACGGAGAACGAAGCGCTGGCCATGGTGACGCTGAATCCGGCCCGGCAGCTCGGCATCGAGAACCGCGTGGGGTCGATTGACGTGGGCAAAGACGCGGATTTCGTCATTTACGACCAACCGCCGCTTTCCAACTTCGCCAAGGTGCAAAAGGTGCTGATCGACGGACGAACGTACTTCGACCGCGATCAGGACCTGATCACGCGGCGGGCCAAGGACCTGGAAAAACAGAAACTGCTTGAAAAGGAGAAGGAAGGTGGCGATTAGAGGCGCGGCGGTCTGGGCGTTCGGCGCGCTGGCGGCGGCGGTATCGGCGGCGAGCGCCGACAGCTTTCTGCTGCGAAACGTCGACGTATATCCGGTGACGTCGCCGCCGCTCAAGTCCGCGTCGATTCTGGTGCTGAACGGGAAAATCGCGGAGATCGGCGCGAAGATTCCGGCCGCGAAAGATATCCGGGTGATCGACGGCAAGGGGCTGCGGGCTTATCCCGGCCTGATCGATTCGGGCACCGAGCTGGGCCTGTCGGAGATCTCTGACGTGCGCGCGACCGTGGACACCGCCGAACTCGGCGTGTTCATGCCGCAGCTCCGGGCGCTGGTGGCGGTGAATCCGGAAAGCGAGCATTTCGGCGTGGTTCGCGCCAACGGTATCACCGCGGCGGTGACGTTTCCGGCGCTGGGCGAAGAGCATCGCACGGAACACCAGATTATTTCGGGCCAGGCCGCCGTGATTCACACGGACGGCTGGACTTGGGAGGAAATGGAGGTGAAGCGCGCCGCGGCGCTGCACCTGGTTTTTCCGGCGTTGCCGCGCGGGCAACCGCGGGGCTTTGCCGAGGCGAAGAAGACCTACAGCCGGCAGATCCAGGAGCTCGCGGAGTTTTTTGCGGAGGCTCGGAGGTACGGCGCGGCGAGGGCCGCCGGTGGCGCGGGGTTCCGGCCCGATCGGAAGCTCGAGGCCCTGCTGCCGGCGCTTGAGGGGAAGCTTCCGGTGGCGGTGACGGCCGAGCGCGAGCCAGAGATCCGGGCGGCGATCCAATTCGCGGATGAGCAGAAGGTCCGGATGATCCTGCTGGAGCCTCGGGAACTGGGCAAGACGGCGGCGGAACTGAAGGCTCGCCACATCCCGGTGGTGCTCGGCCGCACGCTGGAGCTGCCGCTGGATGAGGACGCGCCCTACGATTCCTCGTTCACGCTGCCGGCGGAGGCGTGGAGGGCGGGCCTGACGATCGCCTTCGGCACTTTCGACAACGAATTCGTGCGCGATCTGCCCTATAACGCCGCGGCGGCGGCCGCCTACGGACTGCCCTACGAGGAGGCGCTGAAAGCGATGACGATCAACCCCGCCAGGATTTGGGGCGTGGCGGATCAAATGGGGTCGATTGAAAAAGGCAAATGGGCCGATCTGATGCTGGTGACGGGCGATCCGCTGGAGACGCCGACTCAGGTGAAGGCATTGTATATCAAGGGGAAAGCGGTGGACTTGAACAACCGGCAGACGCGGCTGTATGAAAAATATCTGAACCGGCCCTAAAAGCCCCGCCGAAGCCAGCAAGCGATCGCGCCGGGCGCCCTGCGCTCAGGCATCCTGTGCGATTCTGGGCTAAAATCAAAGAGACTACCTCCCGACCGGTCCGGCCGAAGCCCGACCCCAAGGGCGAATCATGTTTGACAGCCTTAGCGAAAAGCTTCAGCGCGTTTTCAAGAATCTGCGCGGCGAGGGCAAACTCACCGCGGAGAACATGGAAGCCGCGTTGCGGGAAATCCGGGTGGCCCTGCTCGAAGCCGACGTGCACTTCCGGGTCACCAAGCAATTCATCGAAGCCGTCAAGGAAAAGGCCATGGGGCAGGAGGTGCTCACCGCGCTTTCCCCCACCCAGCAGGTGATCAAGATCGTCCGCGACGAGATGGTCAGGATGCTGGGCCAGCACCAGGCCCGGCTGCGGACAGCCAACGAGCCGCCCAGCGCGTTCCTGATCGTTGGGCTGCAAGGCTCGGGCAAGACGACCTCGACGGCCAAGCTGGCGCGGTGGTTGTCCAAAAACGGCCACTCGCCGCTGCTGGTGTCCGTCGACGTCTACCGGCCGGCGGCGCGCAAGCAACTGAGCGTGCTCGCGCGGGACCTGAAGCTGCCGGTATACGAGGGCGCCCCGGAAGAGAGCAAGCCGGCGGAGCTGGCGCGGTCGGCGCGTAAAGAAGCGGCGCAGACCGGCCGCGACATCCTGCTGGTGGATACGGCCGGGCGCCTGCACATCGATGACGAACTGATGACCGAGCTGGCGGAGTTGAAGGAACTGCTCAACCCGACGGAAATCCTGTTCGTCGCCGACGCGATGACCGGGCAGGACGCGGTGAAATCAGCGGACGAGTTCCATAAGCGGCTCGGGATCACGGGGGTGATTCTGACGAAGATGGACGGCGATGCGCGCGGCGGCGCGGCGCTCTCGATCCGCGCGGTCACCGGGCAGCCGCTCAAGTTTATCGGCGTGGGCGAAAAGCCGGACGCGCTCGAGCCCTTCCATCCGGATCGCGTAGCGCAGCGGATTCTCGGCATGGGCGATGTACTCAGCCTGATCGAGAAGGTGGAAGAAACCATCGATCAAAAGCAGGCTGAGGAGATGCAGCGCAAGCTGATCGAGGACGAGTTCACGCTCGAAGATTTCCGCGATCAGATCAAGCAGTTACGCAAGCTGGGGCCGCTCGAATCGCTGCTGGGAATGATGCCGCAGCTCGGGCCGCTGAAGGATTTGAAGAACGTCAAGGTGGACGACAAGGAGATCACGCGTCTGGTGGCGATCATCGATTCGATGACCAAAAAAGAGCGCGCCAACCACATGATCATCAACGGCGCGCGGCGGCGGCGGATCGCCAAGGGCAGCGGCGCCACCGTCCAGGAAGTCAACAACCTGCTGAAGCAGTACGCGCAGGCGCGGAAAATGATGAAGAGTTTCACCGGCGGAGGAGGCTTTCTGGGCAAGCGCCTGGGGAAATTCAAGCTGCCGCTGGGTTTAGGACAATAGATTTTATCCCTCGTCCGTAAGGGCCAGGCTTAGAAGGAGTTGGATGAAATGCTGATGATACGCTTAGCGCGGTTCGGGGCGAAGAAGAGGCCTACCTACCGCGTGGTGGTGATCGATAAGGAGCGGGCGCGTGACAGCCGTGCGGTGGAGGTCGTAGGAACGTACAATCCAGTAGCCCAGCCTGCCGTGGTCAATCTCAATCACGAGCGCATCGCGCACTGGATGAAGAACGGGGCGCAACCCTCGGACACGGTGGCGCGTCTGCTCAAGTCGAACCCGGCGCCGGCGGCCTGATTCGCGGCCCGGGTGGCGGCCGGGCGCCCCGGGAGCGGAGACGCGGCTTTCCCCTCTGCATACAGGAAGTTGCTCCACAGTGCTAGAATCGATCCAACAGGAGGGTGAAAACGGGTGAAGGAACTGGTGACAGAAATCGCCAAGGCTCTTGTGGACATTCCCGACGAAGTGACGGTTCGCGAAGTGGAAGGCGAGCAGGTTACGGTTCTCGAACTTCGGGTAGCACCAAGCGATTTGGGTAAGGTGATTGGCAAGCAGGGGCGGACGGCCAGGTCGATCCGCACTTTGTTAGGTGCTGCGGGGATGAAGTTGAACCGGCGCTTTACGCTGGAGATTTTGGAATAAGCGGGAGCCGGCTGCGGTAAATTCGCCGGCCCTGGGCAGCTATGGTCGGCGAGATACAAACTGGTTGGGTCCATGTTGGCCGCTTGAGGCGCGCCCGTGGCAATCGCGGGGAGCTGATCGCGGAAATCTACAGTTCACAACCCGGCCGCGCGGAGCGTTTGGGGCGCGTGCGCCTGGAAAAGGGCGCATCCAGCCGGAGTGTGCGCGTCGAGCGGGTATGGCGTCACGACGGCCAGCCGGTGCTGAAGTTCGAGGGAATTGACTCGATCGCCGGGGCTGAGGAATGGGTAGGCGCCGATATCCTGGTGGACGAGAGGGAGCGCGCGCGCCCGGAGCAAGGGGCGTACTCCCACGCGGATTTGATCGGGTGCACGGTGCTGGCGGCGCCGGGCGACCGGCCGGCGGGCGTGGTGCGGGCCGTTCATGAGTTTGGCGGCCCTGCCTTATTGGAGTTGGAATCGCCGGATGGAGGCGAGATCCTGGTTCCATTCGCGCGCGAGATCTGCCGGGAGATCGAGATCGAAAGGAAGCAAATCCGCGCATGGCTGCCGGAGGGCCTGACCGAGTTGTGATGAAGTTCCACGTGCTGACGATCTTCCCGGATTTTTTCCGCGGCCCGTTCGAGCACGGCGTCGTGCAGAAGGCGTGCGAAGCGGGAAGAATTTCGATCCGGATTCACGACCTCCGGGATTGGACTCACGACCGCCATCGCACCGTGGACGACCGGCCGTTCGGCGGGGGCGAGGGGATGCTGCTGAAACCCGAGCCGCTGTTTGCGGCGGTGGAATCGATCTTTCCGGAGCGCGGGCCGGGGCGGCGGGTGATCCTTCTTTCCGCGCAGGGCCGGCGGTTCGACCAGGCGGCGGCGCGCGCGCTGGCCCGATGCGAGGAGCTGCTGCTGATCTGCGGCCGTTACGAAGGCGTGGACGAGAGAGTGGCGGAGCACCTGGCCGACGAAGAAGTCTCGGTCGGCGATTTCGTGCTGAGTGGGGGCGAACTAGCCGCGGCGATGGTGATTGACGTCGTGGCGCGCTTGCAGGAAGGCGTGTTAGGAAACCGCGACTCGGCGATTTTCGAATCGTTCGGCGAGGAGGGGTTGCTGGATTGCCCGAAATACACCCGGCCGGCGGAGTTTCGCGGCTGGAAGGTGCCTGAAGTCCTGCTGGGCGGCAACCACGAAGAGATTCGCAAATGGCGGCGGCGGGCGGCGCTGGAAAAGACCGCGCGGCTCCGGCCGGACTTATTAGAAGAAATCCCGAATTGAGGCAAGAGAACATGAACCACCCAGTGATTACCAAAGTCCTGAAGAAGAACCAGCGGACCCATCCCGAATTTCGCCCGGGCGATACCATCCGGGTACACGTCAAGATCAAGGAAGGCGACAAGGAACGGCTGCAAGCCTTCGAGGGTACCGTCATCGCGCGGCACAACAGCGGCATGGGCGAGACCATCACGGTTCGCAAAATCAGCTTCGGCCAGGGGGTGGAGCGCATTTTCCCCCTCCACGCGCCGGTAGTGGATCATATCGACGTGGTTCGGACGGGCCGCGTGCGGCGCGCCAAGCTGTACTATCTCCGCGGGTTGAAAGGCAAAGCTGCCCGCCTGCGGGAGCGCGAATAGCCCTAAACGTTCATGCCCAGCAGCCGATACGAGCGAGCCCTCCGGCACGCCGGCTACCGCGCCGTGGCCGGCGTGGACGAAGCCGGCAGGGGCGCTCTGTTCGGCCCGGTGTTTGCCGCCGCTGTCGTGCTGGATCCGGAACGTCCGATCCGGGGCCTGGACGACAGCAAGGCTCTCGATCCCGAGCGGCGTGAGGTTCTGGCGGAGCGCATCCGGGAACGGGCTCGGGCCTGGGCCGTGGCGGCGGCGGACGCGTTCGAGATCGACCGCGTCAACATTTTGGAGGCCTCGCGCCGGGCGATGCAGCGAGCCGTGCAACAGATCGCCGGCCGGTGCGATCATCTGCTGGTGGATGCGGTTCGCCTGGACACGAAACTGCCCCAGCGGGCCCTGATCCACGGCGATGCGCTGTGCTTTTCGATCGCGGCGGCGTCGATCCTGGCGAAGGTGGCTCGCGACCGGGCGCTGATCGCGTGGTCGCGGGTGTTTCCGGACTACGAGCTGGACCAGAACAAAGGCTACTCGACTCCGGAGCATCTGGCGGCGCTGGAGCGGCTGGGGCCAACCATGCTGCACCGCTTCAGTTTCGAGCCGGTTCGAGCCTCCAGCAAAGTCACAGTTTGGACCGGCTACCCCGAGCTTCAGCGGCAAAGGAAGTTGTTTGCATGTCCCTGAGGCCCGAATCTTCGCCCGAAATCACCAGTCCCGAAACGCAAACAGTACCAATGGTTCCTGACGGCCGGGCGAGGCGCTGGCAGCAGCGGCTCTTACGGCTGTGTTTTGCTCTTTTCGCTCTGGAGATGGGGCTTTTTCTGGTGATTTTTCCCTGGTCCGACCGATGGGATCTTAATTATTTTAAAGACGTTGTTCCCAGGCTCCAGGATTTTTGGGATGAGCCTTTCTTTCGCGGCGCGATCACTGGCCTCGGGCTGGTGAACGTGTACATCGGCCTGCTTCAGATCCTCCGTTCCTTCACAAAACGCTAACTTCTCCTAGAATCCGCAGGGTACTAAGGAATAATCTTAGAGTCCGAGCCGGAGTCAGCTTAGTACGATTAGGGTGATCAATTTAGATCACCACCTTGCCCTGTACGATTGGTGGCCACGGGGAACAAAGGAAGGAGAATTCTGAAAATGAAGAAGATTATAGGTCGGCTGTTGCTTTGTGTGACAATGTTAGGCATACTAGCGACAGCGGTACCTGTGGGTGCGTCGATTCATGTTAACGAAGGACCTCCGCCGACTGACGGTTGGGGCCCTGGCGACTAGGCTGATTTTATCGGGCGTCGTTTTCGAGCGCCTCTGGCGTTCATAGCGTGCGCCTGAATGGTTCGTTACCTCTATGACGTGATCGGGGCCGTAAGCGGCGTAGCGCTGTTTGTCCTGCTGGTTATACTGCTTCGCGGCCCGATCCGAAAATTTCCTTTTCTTTTCGCGTATATCACCGCCGATTTCCTGGTCACCTGTGCTTTGACCGTCGCTTCGGTTGTGTGGATCGGTGCCGATGCGAGTGGAACGGGAGTCGGCGCCCAGCGTTACAACCTCCTCTACTGGCTGACCTCGGTTCTTCTTGCACTCCTTCGTTTTTTGGTGGTGATCTCCCTTACTTATGAAGCGACACAAGAGGGCGCGCAACGACGCCACGCGGCTCGCGTACTGAGCGGGATCGTTGTAGCCGCAATCGTTTTACCATTTCTGGTTTTTTCGTCTACATTTACTCCTTGGCCGACCAGCCGTTGGTTCAATAAGACGGGTGAAATGCTGAATTTCGCGGCGGCGATTATGAACCTGGTTTTATGGGGAGCCCTGATTGCCTCGCGCAGCCGCGACCGGCAGTTAATGCGGGTTAGCGCAGGCTTGGGGGTAATGGTGGCCGGGCTGGCGCTTTCCTACGGGATTCGCCGGATGGTTCAGTCCGGATCGGTCGCGGTGCTGCCGAACCTGTTTCTCCAATTCACCCAGCTCGGCGCATGGGCGATTTGGATTTGGACCTTCTGGCCTGTCCCTAAGCCACAGACACCACCCGAGGCGGCGATAAGTTCTCGTTGACTCCGATTCGCACGCAGGTAGGGATCGTGGGGGCGGGTCCGGCGGGGTTGCTGCTCGGGCATCTGCTCCATCTGCAAAACATCGATTCATACATTCTCGAGAATCGCGCCGAAGATTATGTGATTGAGCGGGTGCGAGCCGGCGTTCTGGAGCATGGAACGGTCCAGCTTCTGCTCGATGCCGGGCTCGGAGAGCGGCTCCGGCGGGAGGGCCTGAAGCACGAGGGCATCTATATTGCGTTTCGTGGCCGGCGCCACCGGATCGATTTCGCGGAATTGACGGGCGGGCGCTTCATCACGGTGTACGGCCAGAACGAGGTGGTCAAGGATCTGATCGCCGCCCGCCGCGCGGCAGGCCGGCCGCTGGCGTTCGAGACCGGGCAGGCCTCGCTGCATGAGCTCGACTCAACCAGGCCTCGCATCCGGTTTCACGAACAGGGTCAACCGCGCGAGCTTCTCTGCGATTTCATCGCGGGCTGCGACGGCTTTCACGGCATTTCCCGCTCCTCCATCCCGGCGGACGCGCTCCGGTTTTACGACAAAGAGTATCCGTTCGCGTGGCTGGGGATTCTGGCGCAAGCCCCGCCGGCCTCCGACGAGCTGGTCTATAGCTTCCACGAGCGCGGCTTCGCGCTGTTCAGCATGCGCTCTCCGGCGATCACGCGATTGTATCTGCAATGCTCGCCGGGAGAAAGCCTGGCAGCTTGGCCGGACGCGCGCGTTTGGGAGGAGTTGCAGGCGCGGTTGCGCGCCGAGGACGGATGGGCGCCGCAGCAAGGACCGGTCTTGCAGAAGGGCGTGACGGGGATGCGGAGCTTCGTGGCTTCGCCGATGCGCTACGAGCGGCTGTTTCTGGCCGGAGATGCGGCGCACATCGTGCCGCCCACGGGCGCGAAGGGGCTCAACCTGGCCGCGGCGGACGTGTACGTGCTAGCGCGCGCGATCGCCGAATATTACCGGAGCGGCCACGAACGGCTACTGGGGGAATATTCGGACACGTGCCTGCGGCGGGTCTGGAAGGCGCAGCGGTTTTCGTGGTGGATGACCTCGATGCTCCACCGCTTCAGCCTGGAGGACGACTTCGATTACCGGAGGCAGCTCGCCGAGCTGGATTATCTCACCGGCTCGCGGGCCGCGATGCAGAGCCTCGCGGAAAACTACGTCGGGCTGCCGCTGGATTTGCCGTCCTGAGGCTCGCGGTCCAGGATCGCGGCGGCTCCGCGGCTGCCGGTTCGGCTAGCCTCAAAAAATGACCACCCCGCGCGCGCCTCAAACGCCTTCGTTCGATCCAGGCCTGACCCAGCAATACACTGGCGCCCTCCTGCGAGCCATCAATAAAGACGGCACCTTCAACGTGAAGCGCCGCGGAATCACACGCTTCGCGGAAAGCGTTTACACGCAACTGGTGAGCATATCGTGGCCGCGATTTCTCGGTCTGTCCCTGCTCCTTTATCTGGCGGTCAACACCGTGTTCGGCCTAATCTACCTCATGATCGGGCCGGATGTTCTGCACGCCTCGGAGCGCGATTCGGGCCTTTCGGATTTCGCCCGTGCGTTCTTTTTCAGCTCGCAGACGCTGACGACCGTGGGCTACGGCTCCGTATTTCCCTCCGGCCTGGCAGCCAACCTGGTGGCCTCGATCGAGTGCGCCTTCGGCCTGGCGGCGTTCGCAGTTGTGACGGGGCTGATCTTCGCGAGGTTCTCGCGCCCCAGCGCGAAACTGATCTTTTCGAACCGGCTGATCGTCGCGCCCTACCGCGAGGGAACCAGCTTGCAGTTCCGCATCGCGAATCAGCGCAGTCATGTCCTGACGGAGCTGGAAGCGGACATGTTGCTGATGACCGTCGAAACGGACGCCGGGGGCCAGCCCAAGCGGAACTTCGCGGAACTGGCGCTGGAGCGGCGCTCCATTTTCTTCCTCGCTCTGACATGGACGATCGTGCATCCGATCACGGAGGACAGCCCGTTGTGGGGTAAGACTCGCGAGGACCTGGAGCGCCTGCAGGCCGAGGTGCTGATCCTGATCAAAGGCTATGACGAATCGTTTTCGCAGGTGGTGCACGCAAGATACTCGTACCGCTGGGACGAAATGGAGTGGTCGGCCCGGTTCCTGCCGGTCTTCGGGGTATCGCCCGCGGGGCACCTGGTTTTAGATGTGAGCCGGATCAGCGACTTCGTCCGGGTGTGAGGCGGCCGACACGGAACGTTTGCGGAACCGTCATTTCGTTGAAAACTTTCCTGGCTACACTGCCGGAGCCGCTTATCTCCCTTCCACGAAATGAGCTGGCAAATCCAATCCGATTGAGGAGAGCTGAAGTGATGAAAGCCATCCGGAAACAAGCTGCCGCCCTGCCAGCCGCTCTGGCGCTGGCGGCGATGCCGTGCCTACAGGCGTTCCAGAGCAACGGGAACGGCGGCCAAGCGGGACAAGGGAGCGCGCCGTACGCGATCGGACTATGGGGGGATCTGCCGTATTCGGTCGCCCAGGCGCAGGTGGGCGTGCCCAATCTGATCGCGGACATGAATTCGCAGAACCTGGCGTTTACGGTGCACGACGGGGATCTCAAGAGCGGGTCGTCGGAGTGCAAGGACTCCGTGTACACGCAGGCGCTGGGATATTTCCATTCGTTGAAGGCCCCCGCGATTTTCACACCGGGCGACAACGATTGGACGGATTGCGACCGTACCGCCGGCTACAGCTCGCTGGCGCAACTGGATAAAGAACGGGCGCTGTTCTTCAGCACTCCCTTCACGCTGGGCCAGAAAACGTTCCTTCAGGAGGTGCAATCGACTCCGCCATGCCTGGGCGTAAACGGATTGACACCGTGTGTGGAGAACCGCCGGTGGACGATCAACCGGGTGACCTACGCGACGCTCAATATTCAGGGTTCGTGCAATAACCTGTGCGATACCGATCCGGACGCGAACGAATACCACTATCGCAACCTGGCCGACATCGCGTGGATGCAGGGCACTTTTGCGGAGGCGAAAGCCAATGGGTCCGTGGCGGTGATGTTCATTTCGCAAGCCGATCCGGGGTTCGATTCTACCGATGCGACCCGCGGTCCGGTGCGCGATCCGCAGACGCTGTTGGAAACCGACGGCCAGCCGGACGGGTTCCACGACTTCCTGGCCGCGCTGCGCGATGCGGTGATCGATTTCAAGAAGCCGGTCGCGTACGTGCACGGGGACTCGCATTATTTCCGCGTGGATAAGCCGTTTCTGGATGCACAGGGGCGGCGGCTGGAGAATTTCACTCGCGTGGAGACCTTCGGCGACAACCAGCAGAACGGCACCAACGACGTGAACTGGCTGAAAGTCCTGGTGGACCCGAACAGCCGTGAGGTGTTCGCCTATCAGCCGCAGACCGTGCCGGCCAATCGCGTCGCGGTACCGGCGCCGTAAGGAGGCAAAGCAGCGGGACGCCGGGCAATGGGGTGCGGCGCTGCTTTCGGGCGTGTGGTACACTGCCTTGAAGTTCATGCCCCGCATACGGATTTTTCTCATCGTGCTGCTGGTGTGCGTAGCGGCGGCGCCGGTCTTTGCCCACAACGTCTCAAAGCGCGACGCATCCTTCGTGCAATCGGCCACGGGGGCGGCGATCGCGCCTTTTCTCTATCTGGGGGCCAAGCACATGGTCACGGGCTACGATCATCTGGCGTTCCTGGTGGGCGTGATCTTCTTTTTGTACCGGCTGAAAGACGTGGTGCAATACGTGAGCCTGTTCACGCTGGGGCACAGCGTTACGCTGCTGGCGGGCGTGCTTGGGGGGATTCATGCGAATCCCTACGTCGTGGACGCCATCATCGGTTTTTCGGTGGTCTATAAAGCCTTCGACAACATGGACGGGTTCCGGCGATTCTTTGGATTCGAGCCGAATACCAAGATCGCGGTCCTGGTCTTCGGGCTGTTTCACGGATTCGGGCTCGCCACCAAGCTTCAGGAACTGAATCTCTCGAAAACCGGACTGGTCGCCAATATTGTCAGCTTCAATGTGGGCGTGGAGATCGGACAAGTTCTGGCGCTGACGGCGGTGCTGATCGTGCTGAGCTACTGGCGCACGCGCAAAGATTTTCTGGCGCATGCATTCGCAACCAACACAGGACTGATGACCGCCGGGTTCTTGCTGACCGGTTACCAGATCGCCGGGTACGTTTTGGAGTCTTAGCGATGCCAACGGAAACTACGCCGACGCCGCCTTCGAAGGCCGCTTTGGCGAAGGCCACCGGGCTGGCGCTGCTGATTGCGCTGCTGCTGTTGTTCACGGCGGTGCTGCCGGCCGAATACGGATTCGATCCACTCAAGACCGGGAAAGCGTTGAAGCTGATGGGCATTTCCGAGGCCTCCGGCGAAGCGAAGGGCGCCAAGCCGGCGGCCGTCGAGACCGGGGTGTTCACGGCACAGCCGCGCATCTACAAAGTGGACTCCGAAGATTTTCAGTTGAGGCCCGGCGATAGCGTCGAAATGAAGTATCACATGGAGAAGGGCGCCGGAATGGTCTACGGCTGGAAGGCCACGGGCAAGCTGGCTTACGAATTCCACGGCGAGCCAGACCAGAAGCCGAACAAAGACTATTACGAGAGCTACGACCTGGATGACAAAGTCGGAAAGGACGCTTCGTACGGTACGTTCACCGCGCCTTCCACGGGCATCCACGGCTGGTACTGGCAGAACAAGACGGACAAAGAAATTCAGTTCCATCTGACGGTGGCGGGCTTCTTCGATACGGCCAAGATGTACGCGGGCGGCCCGCCGGAAGATATGCCCGTCGAGGACGCGAAATAGCGCGCGCCACAAAACTGGTCCTCCCCCCGAACCGCAGCCGTGAGGGAGCCCGGCGGCGCCGCGGGGGCGCGGATAAAAACAGCCCCTCCGCCTTGACGGCCGCCACAGCTTGAAGTAGACGTTCTCCAGTTTTTCTGGGGAGGGACTTCAGGATGCGGGCATTTCCCGTTTGCTGTTTGGCTTTTGTCCCGGTCGGACTGGGTCCATCCGACCGCTCGTCGAGCTCTAAGACTTTCTCGAACGCGGCTATGGCGGGATCGCGCTGGTTCTTGGCGATGTAGGCGAGCCCCAATTCGTGCCAGGCCACCGCATCCGCAGGTGCGGCCCGCACCGCTCGCATCAGCACGTCGGCTGCGCGATGGACCTGGCCCGCCGCCGACAGCGCGTCGGTGAGATGGATATAGAAATCCGCCTGCGCAGGGCAGTATTTCCCGAGAGCGGCCGCCAGCGCCGGGATACCCTGGCCAAGGTTGCTCTTCTGGCTGACCTGCGCGATCGCCCAATATAGATCCCGGTCGCGGCCCGCCGGGAGTTCCTGCGGGTAGCACGGCACTACCTCGCCGAGATAGCCGTTGTCTTCGGTCTCGCGCCGCTCGGGGCGAGGCGCAAGCAGATCGTGCTCGGGCTTGGGGCGTGGATGTAATGGTCGGTCATGACGACGTGGACCCCGGCCCGCCCCAGGGGCCTGATCAGGGCGTACGGCCCGACAACGCGGTGCGCCGCGCTCCAGGCGGCGAAGCCTATCCTTTGGGTTACAAATCTATCCGGCGAAAGTGCTCGCAAACTTCCGGTTCTTTCCTAAGGCCCGAAAACGACTCAGGATGATTATGACTTTTGAAACATAGATGGCGGTGCAGACGTCCAAGGCGGTACGGCAGCATAAACGCAGCGTTGTTTACGGAGGATCTGCCCGGCGGCGCAAGCGGCGGCTACCCGGCCAGATAAAAAATGCGAGCAACTTCCCTTTGTGGTTGGTGTTTATTCACGTGTGCGTTCGCGCCCTATGCGGGCGCGATGGGAATTATTCTGACGCCCTCGACGGCATCGCCTGCGCCCCTGGGCACACTGATTACCTGGACTGCGGCGGCGCAGGACGCCGATCCCGGGACTCTCTCGTACCGTTTCCGGACGCGCTTCGGCAGTGCGCCTTTTCGCACAGTGGTGGACTTCGGCCCTGGGTCATCTTTCGCATGGACCACCATCGCCAGTGAGGGCGCCTGGGAGATCGAAGCCGCGGTGAAGAACGCCAGCACCGGCGAAATTGCGAGCATCCGCACGCTGTTTGTCTTCACGCCGCTCGCAGTGGGCCCGGACGCGGTGGTGACGCCGAGCGCCAACCCCACGGTTTTCATCTATAGCGCGCCGCCGTGCACGGAAGGCCGCATGCATGTCGAATTTTCTTCGGCCGATGGCGTCGTGCAGAGCACCGCCCCGAAGACGTGTGTCCGCGGGCGCACGATGAACTTCTATCTCGCCGGCATGCACCCGGGAGGGCAGTATACTGCCCATCATGTAGTCTCGACACGAACGGCATCCCAAACCGGACCGCCGGTCAGCTTCACCACCCCCAACATTACGGTCAAGCCTCCAGCGGCCGCGCTGGTGACCACGCCCGTGGGCGGCGTCGAGAGCGGGTTCCTGCTCCAGAGCCTCTTTTACACGCCCTCGATCGCCACCGACTTAAGCGGAAACATCGTCTGGTATTCGCCTTCGGATCTTTCGTATTTGACCCGGCCGCTGGACGGCGGGACGTTCCTGGGTCTGGGCGAGGACGGAACCAAGGATCCTTCCTATCAGTTCATGCGCGAGTTCGATCTGGCCGGCGTGACCGTGGCGCAGACGAATGCGGCGCGGGTGAATGAACAGCTCGCGCTGCTGGGCGTGCATCCGATTACCGGGTTCCATCACGAGGCGCGGAAGCTGCCGAACGGCAATTACCTCGTGCTCGCGGCCTCCGAGCGCATGCTGACGGATGTGCAGGGTCCGGGCACTGTGGACGTGGTGGGCGACACCATTCTGGTGCTCGACCAGGATCTGAACGTCGTCTGGACCTGGGATGCCTTCGATCATCTCGACCCGCATCAGGCCGCTCCCATGAACGAAAAATGCAACTATCCTTCGACGCCCGCGTGCCCTCCGATTTATCTGGCGAAAACCGCCAATGACTGGCTGCACGGAAATTCGCTCCAGCTTACGCCGGACGGCAACATCCTGTACTCGGTGCGGAATCAGGACTGGATTGTGAAGATCGATTATGAGAACGGCGGCGGCAGCGGCGCGGTGCTGTGGCGGCTGGGAATGGGCGGCGATTTTCAGATCCAGGCCTCGGATCCCAGCCCGTGGTTTTCGCACCAGCACGATGCGAACTTCCAACCGGACAACATGTCTCTGATGGTCTTTGACGACGGCAACCAGCGGGCGGTCGTCGATCCCAATGCCCACAGCCGCGGGCAGCAGCTTCGGATCGACGAAACCAATCGCCAGGCCACGCTGGTGCTGAACGCCGATCTGGGGACGTATTCGCCGGCGGTCGGATCGGCGCAGGCGCTGCCCGACGGCAATTATCATTTCGATTCGGGGTTCATCAATGTGACGGATTCGTCGGGGAGCTTTGTGGGGACGGTGTCGCAATCGGTGGAAACGGATGGGTCTGGAAATATCGTCTATGCCATCCAGTTCAGTGCTACGGAGTACCGCAGTTTCCGCATGACGGACCTGTACACCGCGCCGTAGCGCCCGCCAGCGCCGCGCCCGCGCAGTAGTACCCTATGAGCGTGGGAAAAACGATCGCGCAGAAGATTCTGGCGGCCAAATCGGGAAAACCGGAAGTCGCGCCGGGCGAGATTGTGGATGCCTATCCCGACCTGGTGATGAGCCACACGGCCACCTGGCGCTCCGCCAGCGTGATGCAACGGATTGGGGCAGAGAAACTGTACGATCCGGACCGGCTGGCGATCGTGCTGGACCACGTCTCGCCCGCGAAAACCGAAAAGTACGCGGCGGACCAGCAGACGTCGCGGAACTTCGCCCGGAAGTTCGGCATCCAGAAGTTCTACGATATCGACGCGGGCATCGCGCACCTGGTGCTGATGGAGGCGGGCCACGTAAAGCCGGGCGATCTGATCGTCGGCACCGACTCGCACTGCACCATCTACGGCAGCCTGGGCGCGCTGGGCACCGGAATCGGATATACCGAGGTGACTTCGGTCTGGCTCACCGGCAAGCTCTGGATGAAGGTCCCGGACACGATCAAGATCGTGCTCCAGGGCGGCTTCGCGCCCGGCGTGTTCGCCAAGGACCTGATGCTTTACCTCATCGGGACGCTGGGCGCGGACGGATGCAGTTATAAATCGGTGGAGTTCTACGGCGACGCGGTGCCCGGGCTGAGCGTGTCCGAGCGCATGACCATGGCCAATCTCGCGATGGAGATGGGCGTGAAGTGCGTGTTCGTGCCGCCCGACGGGAAGACCGAGGAATATCTGCGCGGGCGGGTGCAGGGCGATTACGCGCCGGTCTACGCGGACTCCGATGCCGTCTATGAAAAAGAGATTCGCGTCCGTCTCGGCGAACTGCCGCCCATGGTGGCGTGCCCGCACGAGGTGGAGAACACGAAACCTATCGGCGAAGTGGCGGGCACGCGCATTGACCAGGCGTTTCTGGGTTCTTGCGCCAACGCGAAATACGAAGATCTGGTGGTCGCCGCCGGCATTCTCAAAGGCCGGAGGATTCATCCGAACGTGCGGCTGATCGTGACTCCGGGCTCGCGGCAGATCCTGCTTCAGGCCATGAATACGGGGGTCTTGCAGACGCTGGTCGAAAGCGGCGGGCTGATTACCAATCCCGGCTGCGGCGCCTGCGCGGGCGACGGGGGAATGCTGGCCGATGGAGAAGTCTGCCTGTCCACTGCGAATCGCAATTTCCTGGGTCGCATGGGCAGCGCGAAATCGCAGATTTATTTGTCCAGCCCGGCGACGCTGGCGGCCTCGGCGATCAAGGGCGTAATTTCCGATCCGAGGGAGTTCCTGAGCTAGCCATGGAATCGGTCATTCAAGGCCGGGTATACAAATTCGGGGATAACATCAACTCCGACGTGATTATTCCCGGACGCTACTTGATTTACATCGATCGCGAAAGGCTGGCGCAGCACGCCTTCGAAATGCTGGGAGATGGTTTTCCCGACAAGTTGCGCCGGTTCGATATTCTCGTGGCAGGCCGGAACTTCGGCTGCGGCAGCGCGCGGGAGCAGGCCGCGACGGCGATTCAGGGACTAGGGATCAAGGCGGTGGTGGCGTGCTCGTTTGCGCGGACGTTTTATCGCAACGCCATCAACGACGGCCTGCCGATCGTCGAATGCCCGGCCTTGTATGACGCGGTCCAGGAGGGCGACAGCCTTCGCATCGATCTGAGCGCGGGCCAAATCCGGTGGGGCGAAAGCGTATTCGCATTTCCGCCCATGCCGGAATCGGTGCGCAAGATCCTGGAGGCCGGCGGCTTGGCGGAATATCTCAAGACCACGCTGAGCGCGCCGGGCTCGAATCGGCAGCGATGACCGAGGCGGACCGGCTCGCGGAGGACCTGTTCGAGGCCCGGCGTGCGCTGCGGCGCGCCGGACGCGCGCTGCACGATGACGTGGGCTCCGTGCTTTCCGCCCTGGGCCTGCGGCTCCAGTTGCTTCGGATGGATCACCCGCAGGCCGGCGC
>Ga0070739_10003015_pt1 | contig 21515 bp, 23 predicted proteins | sample Coa_R1_7_FD_66445 | JGI IMG/M metagenome (GOLD analysis project Ga0070739, IMG submission 66445) | Surface soil microbial communities from Centralia Pennsylvania, which are recovering from an underground coalmine fire - Coalmine... | ecosystem: Environmental > Terrestrial > Soil > Unclassified ... | reverse complement strand
TATGAATATTTATTGATATTATTCTGCAACGTTGCCTGTGCAGTTGTTTTCTACCATCCTCTACCAGCTGAATCCCTTGCGTGATAGTAGAGGTACTGCTGAGCATACCCTGCATACCTGCCAAAGTGCTTTCTTGAATTTTCGGATAGCAACTGATATTGCTTTGGTGATATCTTTTTTGATTTTACAAAGCCACTGCGTAAAGATGGATAATGGTCAAAAAGAGTACGGGTAATCCAGACGTCTATTGGAAAGGCATCCAATTTTTCAAGTGAAAATAGTAATATGCAATCAGCTATCTTGTTCCCAATTCCATACATCTTCAAAAGAACATTTTTTGCTTCGACGTAGCTTTGTTGCCGAAGCGATTCAACATCCACTACTCCTGATGCAATCATTTCTGCAGCTAATTTGATTGCCTTGGCTCTGTACCCAAGGCCACAGTAGCGCAGTTCGTTGACAGTAGCCCTGCTGATGGTTTTAGCGTCTGGAAATGTAAAGAATTCTCGTCGGTCAACAGTTACACTTGAACCAAATTTTCTGCAGATATTTAACAGCATTCGGCGTATCATGGATATATTGGTATTGCTTGCACAGATGAATGAAAATATGCATTGAATCGGATCCTGTCGTATCAGTCGCAGACCAGGATATACACGAAATAGGCCTGATACTAGTCGGTCATGCGATAGGCTTGTAATAATTTCATCAATATCATCATCTAATCGAAAAAAGCTCCTCTCCCAGAACTTTGTTTCTGGATAGGAAAAGAATTCTACGTTGACTTGAGCTTGCTGGTCCTGAGGTTCGTCAGTACCGCTAATTTTTGTAAATTTTACGACACGGTCGCCATGAATTCCGTACCATGAATTGTCTATCATTTGCCACAAAAAGACCTGGCCACTATTTATGCTGATTTCCGGATTAAATGATCCGGATAGACGATATGTTGATGATGTACGCAAATTCAATCAATGGTATTTCTCTTTCCTATTGAACGTTTCCTGTTCTGCATTGCGGTGTATAAGCAGATGAGATTAAATAAACGCAGTTATATCCTTGAATAAGTATGAGTGCAGAAGGCGATAATTCCGATCCAGTTGAAGCTTTCAAAAAAGTTGTCGAGAAGGGAAGCGAAGCTCAGCGCGAGTTTACAAGACAATTTTCTACTATACAGCAAAATGCAATTCAGAATTTCTTTTCTATGGTGCAAAATCTGACTTATTTTAACGCAATGTTCAAGACAACTGTCCAGAGTGGCGGAAGGATCTCCATTCCTGAGGCAGAGAGACAGGCCCTGAATATAGAGGATGGAGATTTAGTACAGGTAATTGTAATCCCAATAGAACGAAGAAGAAAGGAAAATAAGACATGATGTTATGGAAGTGTCTATCACCTAAAGTTGCTCAATATTGTGGCTGGCAAACTTCTGTTATCGAGTAAGCCGTTTACATGAAGTTAATATTTGTGGCACCATTATCAATCCGAGCTTGCTTCGCCTGTAAGAAATTTCAGCACTATTCTATTAAATGCCTGAGGCTTTTCAACATACGGAGTGTGACCGCATTCCTTCATAATAACTAGACGCTTATCTGGAATCTCTTCATATGCAGAGGCGTATTGAGGTGGTATCATCCTGTCATTATCTCCCCAAACTAGCAGTGTTGGCGAAATAATCTTGCCCAGCCTGCCTTGAAGTTTCTGAGCATATCTCATTCCCAATAGGGTAGACATGAAGGCATATTTTGCATTCGGAAGCCTCATCCTGTTAACAAAATCCATTATTGTTTCTTCTGTGACGGCATCAGAATTGTAAGCCATATCGCTAAAAGCCTTGAATGCATTTTCATAGGTAGGATACAATGCTGCCATGATATACTGATCCAGTACAGGAGTCGAGGTCTTCATAATCCCTGCAGGGGCCGCAAGAACAAGCTTTTCTACCTTATTTGAAAACCTTATGGCATACTCTGTCGCAAGGTGGCCGCCAAAAGATGAGCCCAAGATGCTGCATTTTTCAATTCTAAGCTCATTTAGAAATCCTTGTAAGAATTCTACGAAAAAGTCCATGGTATATTCCACAGTAGGCTTGTCGCTATATCCAAATCCTACAATATCTGGAATAATGGTGCGGTAGTGCTTGGAGAGCGCAGGAGCAACCTGAAGCCACCTTTCAGCCGAAGCACCAATTCCGTGCAAAAGAACCAGCACCTTGCTAGTGCCAGTTCCAAGGTTATCATAATCTAGATATCTTATGTTATAGCTGTGTACATGTGCTATCTTTTGCCGCATAGCCTGCTCCAGCAAGAGTCCATACTAGTTGATATGCCTTAGTTAATAATTCATGCTATTTTGAACTTTTTAGGCGTCAGTTAATTCATATATGCTCAGGCTGCCCTTAGCCTTGTTGCCTGCTGCAAAGGAGATATCTATTAGCCTGTCTGAAAAAGAGATACATCCTGGTCAGGAAATTCAAGGCATTGTAACGCTAAACTATGTCGGCAGGTTCGACAGTGTTGTCATCAACTCACAAATTGAACGAACAAGCGACATATTTACTTATGTTGCATTGAATGGAAAGAAAATAAACTATCCTTATGCAAGGCTTTATATTCTCAGGGCCGACCTTGGCGATAGAAAGTCAATAGAATTTACGGCTAAAACGCAGCATGTCCCACTAGAAGGAAATTCTTCAAATGCAAAATTTCGCGCATCAATAATACAAGAGCACAAAGAAGTATCTAGCGATATTTCTTTTGTTAAGCTGTTGGCCTCGTGATTATGCCAGCAAATCTTGTGCTCTCTATTACAAAACGAAATTGCAATGAACAAAGGAGCGTTATACGAAGCTCCTTACTACAGAGATCTTGCCTTGCATCCATGGATGCGGCTCACAATGATAACTGTAATCTCCGTCTGTCGTAAAGATAAACTCAAAAGTCTTGCCAGGATTGACAAAACCATTTCCTGTTGTGTCCAAATGTTCTAGTGAGTTGAATGGTCCGCTAATAAGGTCCACATACTTGTTATCTGAAGTAACGGTATGAGCTACAGAATCAGTATTAGTCCATACAATCTTGCTATCTACTCCGAGTGATACACGTACAGATTTTGGATCAAAGTTTCTTTGCTGAGTTGGGTTTGACGCTCCTGCCCATATCTTTATGTTAGTGGTCTTTGGCGGGTGCAACACATTGTCGGGAAGAATAGGTTTGGCGTTAGCCTGCGGGATGTATATGAATTGATAGTATCCTAGGCTAACTGCAACGGCTACAATAAATGTGATTATGCTTATGCCGCCTGCGTGATTGTCCAAATTCTATTCAATACCTCTTTTTGATCCCATTTTTCCAAATTGGTACAAGCCTGCGGCCTGTTCAGCAGTATAGTTGAATGGCTGACTTGGGTGATTTAATATAATAATATTGTTATCCATTTTTACCTAGATCCTGTGTGTGGGCTTACCATTACCAATACCACTTTTTTCTGCATTTATCTCTTGTTGCCTTAAAAGGTCATTGTCGATTGATTGGTTTGAAGGTGGAATCTCCGCATTACTGGCGCCTTTTACCTCCTGAGGGCTGTATGACTGTTGAGGTGTAGTTGATGCCTGCTTTTGTTGCGGGGGGATCTGAGGTGGTGGCTGTGATGTAGCTGCTTTGGGAGGTGGTGGTGAGGCTAATGGCTTCTCTGCTGTAGGTCCGGGAGTTCCCGGAGCGGGCTTTGGAGATACTGGCACAGGCTTGGCAGCAGGTGGAGCAGTCGGTTTTGGTGGTGGCGCTTTTGCCATTGCTCGTCCGTATCTGTAAAGGTGGAACAATGCTGCAAATACTAGAACTATTACACCCATGAGGAAGAGGGAGTAATTCTTCATGCCGTTCAGTACTGCATAATATGTAGCAATATTGAGGTACACTTGGAAACCAAGCAATACTAGGAAAAGTGTATACAGCCATCTCTGCGATATGTTTATTGCGCCTTTTGAACCTGCTTTCTTTGGCTGCAATTTCGCGTTAGCTTCTGCATTTTTGGCAAGCTTGATCATCATGTACGTGAACCCAAACGACAGAGGCACCAGCAAGACCATGACTGTGTAGAAGAATATAGGATCTATTACGAGCCTCTCAAGCAGGGCCTTGTGAATATCGGGGTCAATGTAGTATCCCCAGTATGTGGTAACGAGTATCTGAGCAAGACTGGTTATGCCGATGGCGGTAATTATGGGCCTATCCTTCCATGAGAATTTCTTGTACCTGTCTACAAATGGTATTACTAGTAATGTGAATATGAACAGCCCCGGCCATGCCACACCTGTTACAAACTTGTCATACATTGTCCTGAGAAATGCGTAGAGTCCTGTAAGATAGAATTCAGGTACCGTAATACCCGGTGGAGTTGAAGGATCAAACCTCAGTCCTAGATCTACTGGGAAGACGCCTCCTGTGAGCATGATCGCCCCTACTACTGCCATTACCATGGGCACGTCAAATACTAGGAATCTGGGGAAGTGGACTGCCATCAGACCTATTAGGGTGATTGGTAAGAGAAAGACGTGAAATGCATAGAATCTAAGTATAAAGTCATGGAAGCCCGCACCAAAGAATGCGTCTCTCATTTGTGGCCCGAGAATGGGTATAGAGTTGGTAAGCGAAGCAGCAATAGATATGGCAAGCTCTGCCCGTTCACTGAAAATAATATCATAGCCTGTAAATGCTTCAAGTATGGTGAGAGTTCCTATCAGTATTCCTGTTACCCATAGTATTTCATTTCTTATTTTGTACCTGCCGCTAAAGTACTGGTAATACATGTGAAGTAGAGCCAGCATCACCATTGCATTTGATGCATGGTAGTGGATATTGCGTATGTGGAAGCCGTATGGGATGGTATTGTTTATTGTCTGGACGCTATTCCATGCTCTATCCAAAATAGGCTCATAGAACAGCATGAGTAGGGCTCCTGTAATACCCAAGACAATAAAGATGACAAAGGTAAGCATGCCGAGGAAGCCAAGAGGATTGACGAACCTTCCTGGGAAGGTAAACTTGATACCCATGAAAATAGTTCTCTCTAGGCCGGCGTACACCCACCGGAAGAACCTGACTAGGCTGTTCTCATACGTTAAGGTAGCGCCCATATCCAACTATTCCATTCTTGTTAGGATCCCACGTCGGGGGTAATATCCAGATATCTCCATTACTATCAATTTCAATATCTAATCTTGGAAGGACATTTGATGGCGGAGCCTGTAGAGAGGCTGGGCCTGCAAATGCTTTGCCTGTCTCCATGTCATACATACTGCCGTGACACGGACACTCGCCTCTCTTTCTTCCCGGGTCGGGCCAGTACTTCCATAGACACCATAGGTGGAGGCAGACCATGCTATAGACCCTGAAGGCTGATACATCATTTTTGTCACCGCCAAGTTCCACAGGAAGCCTTACAAACTGCCAAGTTCTGAATGATTCCTTATTGAGTACAGCGTCATCGGTCTTTGGATAGATAATGGCCTGAGAAGAATTAACCTCAAAAGTCTTGACGTTCGCTTGAGTCCCATCTGGAAGCTCCAGTTTTTGTTTTCCTGCAACATTTCCTGTCGGATCAGGCAGGAACTTACCCCAATCAACAAAAGGTGCAAATGTCATGACCGTACCGGCCGCAGCCATAAGCTTCAAGAAGTCGCGCCTCGATACCTTTCCTCCTGAATTTGGAGGAACTTGGGTCATACAAGAAAACAGTTTCAGGATAACTTATAAACTTTTGTCATGAAGACCATTCGGTCTAGCATGAACGATATCAGACCTTTTGAATGTCGGCCCGAGTTCGCAAAGAATGAACCATGGGTCTCCCTACTTTTGCCATACTGTCCCATCGAGTTTTGCATATTTCAAATACGCCTCTCCTTTGTCAAGATTGGAAACCTTTGCATTCTGCAAATTTGCCTCCACAAAAACTGTCTGGTAAAGCTTACTGCCCGTCAAGTCGGCTTCCTGAAGATCTGCCCACATAAGATTCGTGCGAACGAGAGTAGAACCTGCCAGCCTGCAACCCTTCATTTCAGAATACATCAATAACGCATCTGTAAGATCTGCCATATCAAAGTTAGAACCGCTAAGGTCTGCCTGAACAAGATTAACTTGCATCATCTTGGCATTAGAAAAATCAGAGCCGATGGCTGAGATACCATTCAAATATGCACCAGAAATATTCTTGTTCGCAAAACTCTTTCCATTGAAATTCAACTTTGCAGTCAAGTTTTGCATTCTCCATTTATTGAATTCTCCAACCTTCCCGTCTACCAGCAAGCGAAAGCCTTCTTCCTGATCAACCGAGGGCATTACCTAAAATTGCGTCCTTTAATACCCCTAATTAACCTTCAAAGATACTTCAAAGACTTCATTTCCAGGGGTCTATTCCTTTTTGAAACCTAAGTGCATCTACCAACCCCTCTGCATAGCCTATACTTAGCACAGCAAGATCGAATTTACCTTGCTGGAGGAATCTTTCTGCATCAATTACATAGCATTCGGCATTATCAAGGATTTCAAGCATGCCTTTCTTGCTATCATCGACTCCTTCTTCTCTTAGAATATCTCGCATCCGCTCGACGGCCTGCCTTGTCCTTGGAGAATACTTTTCTATCATGCGGACAGAACTTCGAGTAACAAGAAGAGAATTATCCGACGGAGCATCAAAGCTTTCAGTAAGCGCTGCAAGTGAATCACTCTCTGTGAAGTGAAGCCGGCCAGTGACAATTATAGAGTGTGGACCTTGACCAAAACTTGTTTTCGAAAAGGATTTCACACTGCCTGAAACTATTCTCTGCCCTTCCGAACCTATTCTGGAAGCAACCACGGCAAAAGTATCTTGGCTTATTGCTCCCTGTCTTTGATTCTGCTCTTCTTCTAATAGCATCCTGAATGCTTCAGAAGGATCCAGAAAAAATTCTGCCGTCACTTGACCTTTGCATTGATTATACTCAGTTAGTATCATCGTATGGTTACCGAGCAAGAGATTGTCAAGAACTACATTGTAAACACTTACTGCGGATTGAGATTCAGACATTATGGTGACAGTTTTTCCAAATTTGTAGGCGTGAAGTCCTGTTTCGCCAATTATAGAATAGATTCCAGATGCTGAATGCAGTATTTTAGATCCGATTGAATTTCTTGCAGCCCTGATACGCAATTCGTTGTGAGTTGTAGCAATCATAGGGTCCCCGTATGTTACTAGAGCGACATTCTGCTGCCTTGCCTGCTCTAGGATCTGCCTGCCGTCCTCAACAAACCATCTTTCAACAGGATCTATGTTCGTGCCAACAATTGATGCAAGATTCTGAAGATCCTGCTTGTCTAAAGGGCTTGTAAACCTTTCAACATAAATTATATCACATTTCTTGAGAATGTTGACCGATTGAAGTGTCAGCCCTGTGAAACCACCAATACCTGTTCCCACAAAGTAGAGCATATAGATTATTATTCCAAGCCTATACTACTATATCTTATTATGTTGTCCTGTAAAGTTCTATAATCTCAATACCATGCAGTGCAATTAAATCTATTCTATTCTATCTTCCTCTTTTGCGACGCTCTAGGGCTTTATCTTCTTTTGATGGTGTATTCGGGACATATGAAAGAGTGCCCTAGTAAAAACATCTATACTTGTAACAAACTCGTCAATGTTTACTCTCTCTTCTACTGTGTGCGAAGCATGAGGGTCTCCTGGACCATAAGTGACAACGGGTATCTTGAATGTATGACCTAATACATTCATGTCTCCTGTGCCGGTCTTTCTAAGAAGCGTGGGCCGCTTTTTTCTCATGTCAAGTACAGCCAGAACCAGTGCCCTTACTAGTGGTGATAAGTGGTCCGCTTCAAAAGGTTCAGTCCTGTCTTCAACTCTGTAGGTTGCTTTTACGCCCTTTTCGTCTGCCACTTTGGTAATGACACTATCTACAATTCGCAGCACCTTTTCGCATGACATGCCAGTCGGGATTCTGATGTCTAGGGTTATCTTGCATTTCTGCGGAGTTACGTTATGGCTTGAACCGCCTGTTATTTCAGTTAGGCTGCAGCTGATGGAATTTGACCTACTCTGCGCTGTGCCGGTCCGCTTGATTTCATCCCGAATTGCCTCCCAAAAACCATACATTTCCTCGATAGAATTTCTGGCAAGCCAGGGCGCACTAGCATGCGCGCTGCTGCCCACATCGCAAGTGAGGCGGATTGCCAACCTGCCCTTATATGATATCGTAATGTTGTCTATGCCTGAAGGCTCGCCAAATATGGCATAGTCTATTCCAAGCTTGCTCTTTACCAACTGCTTTATTCCGGCAGCATTTCCCTCTTCGTCTACCACTCCTGCAAAGATAACAGTTCCGCTCTGTTTTGGGAATTCTGAGGCTGCAAGAAGCATAGCTATCAAAGGAGCTTTGGCATCAGATGCCCCTCTGCCATAAAGATAGCCGTCATCTATCCGCACCGGAATCTGACCAGGGACAGTATCCATGTGGCCGCAAAGCAGAATCCTAGGCTCGCCGCTACCTTTCGAAGCAATGACATTTCCCACGCTATCTATGTGAACCTGCTCAAAGCCAAGCTCGTTGACGCATTTGTCCTTTATTAGGTTAGCAAGGGAAGCTTCGGATCTTGACGGGGTATACAATTCAAGGGCTCTTTTCAGTAGCTCTACGGCATAGCTTGGAGAAACCAATTCCTTTTTACTTTCCTATCTTTAGGGCATAATCAACCATCATTGAAGGGATATCGACTCCGGTGACCCTGACTGTGTTTTTGAATTCTGTAGTATTATTAACTTCATGGACCACTAGTCCTTTTTCCTTGTCTTCCATCAGATCAACTCCGACTATTTGGCCTCCGACTGCGCTCGCAGCTCTGATGCAGATCTCTTCAAGTTCGCCTGTGACAGCGCACATTTCAGCCCTGCCACCTAGCGCCATATTCGTCTTCCATTCGCCTTCACCGGAATACCTGTATATCGCTGCGGCCACTCTATCGCCAATAACAATGGCTCTTATATCCCGTGGCGGCCTTTCCACAAATTCTTCGAAATAATAAATGTGATACAGAGGGAACATGTGCTCCCTGTCTTCTATAACTGCACGTGAAGCATCTTTATCCCTCAGCAATGCAATGAGCCTGCCCCAGCTTCCAATCGTGGGCTTTATAACTGCAGGATAACCAAGTCTGTCAAGAGCTTGCATGGCGGATTCTTCAGAAAATGCCGATACTGCTCGAGGAGTTGGAACACCTGCCCGCTGCAATTTCATGTGTGCAAAGAGCTTGTTGCCGCAGTTGGTCGCAGCTTCTAGTGTGTTTATCATCTTGGCTCCAAGACCTTCAAGCGCAGCAGTTGAATGAACACTTTTGAAATAGCTTACACATCGCTGCATTATTACTACGCCCTGATACTTTGAGTTCCCATTATTGTTCAGGTCAACAAAAAGATCCTTGCAATCAACATTTGCAACTTCAATCCCTTTTTTCTTGGCGGCTTCGTACAGCGCCTTTTCTTCCCATCTTATATTATCATAAAGGATGGTGAGGGAACGGGTTGACGTTTGGGAATCTGCTGAATGCATATCTATATTTGGTATTGGCTCTTGTTTCACTGACCCCAGTCCTCGCCCACTACCTGAGCCGGCTTTATTTCAAATGCATCTGGGCCTTTTTTGCTGCTATCTTTTGATTTTACAAGCTCGTATCCTGCGCCGCAATCAGGACAGGTAACGATCTCTCCTTCTATAGAGTCTTCAGGAACTTTGATCTCTGCATCACATTCAGGACATTTGACCATGTTGATCACTCTTTTGGTTTTACTTTCATTGGTGCATCGTTAAGTATCTTTCTCTCCAACCTTTCATCAAGATACAGTTCAAGTATATCTCCAAGCCTCAATTCTTTTAATCCTTTTGCAAGAGTCTCAGCTTCATGCTGTCCTGTTTCAAGGCCTAGCAAGGAAAGCAAGTATGCAGCGCCATTTTTACCGGCCAGTTCACCAAAAACAATCTTGCGGCGGTTTCCAACTGTTTTTGGTTCAATAATTTCATAGGCTGCAGGATTCCTCAAAATGGCCGCAAGATGTGTGCCAGCCTTGTGCTTGTATGCACTGTCTCCAACGATGGGTTTTGATTCCGGAGTTAAAAGACCTGTATATTCTGAGATTGTCCTTGAGAGATCCTTTAGCATGTGCAGCCTCAAGTCGTTATTTGACCTATAGATCAGCATAAGTGCTACTGCCGTCTCCGCAAGAGACGGTATGCCTGTACGCTCTCCAAATCCATCTATTGTAGTATGGATCTGATCAGCTCCTGCGTCGCAACCAGCCAAGGCATTTGCCAGCGCCAACCCGACATCATTGTGGCAGTGGACATCCAAGGAAGTCTTTGAACTATCTATGCTGTCACGTACCATCTTGACAAGGGTGAACATACCTTGAGGACGCATAATGCCTACAGTGTCCGGTATGCTAATGCGCTCAATACCCCGATTACTTACCTCTTTGCACATTTCTATCAGAAAATCAGGCTCTGTCCTACTTGCGTCTTCCATCGTAAATCGTGATTTCAAACCATGGGACTTGATGTAATCAACTACTTCTAGCGCCCTTATCTTGGCTTCCTCTCTTGTTATCCTTAGTTTTGCGGATAGGTGAATATCCGATATTCCCATATAGGTTGCAACCCATGTGGCTCCACAATCTATGGCAATGTCTACGTCTGACTTGATTGCGCGTGTATGGGCTACGATATCTGCTCTCAGACCCTGCTTTATGATTGTCTTTGTTGCCTCCGCATGATCCGGTGATACTACTGGGCTGATCTCTATCTGATCGACTCCAAAAGAATCAAGCATCCATGCTATCTGAATTCTCTGCTTTATAGTAAATGATACGCCTGGATGCTGTTCGCCCTCTCTTAAAGTGCTATCAAGTATCCGTATCTTTCGTTGACCTGTGCTGGTTCCGTTATACTGGTGTGCATAGTAGTTTGGATCGCTAGATCTGAGAGACATTGCTTTTATTTCACTTTTCAACTGACTTCGGACGAAATATAAACCTTATCGCAACGAAAATAGCGAATCACATCACATAAAATGCGCAAATAGCGTAATATAGATGTTGACAGACGAAAAACAGATAACCTGTCACAGCTAGGTTGCGATAAACTATGACGTAATACCGCGATTGTCAGCTGGTTCTTAGGTATTCTTGTACAGAATCAGAAAGGCTCTTGAAAGCAGTATCTACTTTGTCTATCCTCTTTTGGATCCCTGTCTTAAACCCCGACAAGCTGCGGATACTGAGTTGAATCGCCTCTTCTTGTTCCTTGGGGTTAGGCGACCCCAAAGATGAGCGCAATGCGAGGGATTTTACAGGCGTCACCTCTTTTATTATCTGCATGAGTTCATCTGCGTCTAATTGGCTGCCTTGTTTCTTTACTACCTGCGCTATGTCCGGTGCTCCAAGCATAGCAAGTGGCATGTTACCTTTCTGAACCGCCTCTTCTACAAGCGATCCAACAATCTTGTGTGCAGTTCTAAACGCGAGGCCTTTTCGTGCAACTAGCTGCTCTGCAATGTCAAGAGAAATTGCGTAGCTATTCTTGGCCGCATCTTGCATTCTGCCTTTGTTAACTTGTATCGATCTGACTACCTTTTCCATTACTTTTATCGACCCACTTATTGCAGTAGTGGCCTGCCAAATCGCCGGTTTAAGGTCCTGCAGGTCTCTGCTGTATCCTGAGGGTAGACCTTTTACCGTACAAAGTATCCTGACAAGGCTGCCAATTACAGATCCAGATTTTGCTCTCACAAGTTCAAGTGGATCCGGATTTTTCTTTTGTGGCATTGCACTTGAAGTGGAGCTTTGTTCATCAGCAAGCTCTATGTAGCCAAATTCTGATGTCGACCAGAGAATAAAGTCCTCTGCCACTCTCCCAAGAGTGGTGGCGAGCACAGACAGCGTTCCCACGTATTCAATAAGAGCGTCTCTTGAACTTGTGGCATCTATGGAGTTTCGGACTACTGAATCAAAGCCAAGGAGTTCTGCTGTCATCTTTCTGTCTATTTTTATGCTTGTGCCGCCTATGGCGCAGGCACCAAGCGGCGATTGGTTTATCCTTCCGTATGCAATGTAAAGCCTCTCCATATCTCTGAATAATGCATCAGTATATGAAGTAAGAAAGTGGGAAAATGTCCCGATCTGGGCTTGTTGTGTATGGGTATACATCGGCATGGGAATGTCTTTGTACTCCTCTGCCTTGAGCAACAAACTTTCAATCAAATTCGCAAGAGCAAGACAGAGATTGTTGATATCGTCACGCACTTTCATCCTAATATCTAGGATCACTTGGTCATTTCTTGACCTTGCAGTATGCATTTTGCCACCTGCATCCCCGCCTGCCTTCTTTATGACATATGACTCGATAGATTCATGAATATCCTCAAACTCTTCGCCGTCAGCAAGGACAATGGGATTTTCTTTAATCTCTTCGAGAGATTTTAGTATCTTTTGGAGCTCGGTTAGCGTCAAGTGTCCCATTTCATAGAGCATTATAGAGTGAGCTTGGCTCCCGACCAAGTCATAATGAAGAATAGGGTCATCGTCTTTCATTGAGGACAAAAAGTTCAATACATCTTTGTCGAGATTGCCCTTTGGCCTAGAGCGGTACATATTATCTGGGCAATACTATTGTTTATTTTAAGATATCAGGATTCCCAAAGTACCTTCAGAATGTGTAAGCGCGGCCAGCAGTTAGTAATAAGGCTAGTAGCAACGCTTAGGTTACTATGGTGAGCATCATCAGCAGATCATAGCAAATGGTTTATCGTCTTGTTAACAGGTACGAGCTTTTGGCCTGTTATATTCATGTGTCCATTGTGCTTATGGAAAATCCGGCAGCATTCCAGAGACTCATCGAATACCCTTCGGACCTGCCAGGCTGCAGCAAGATTGTCCTTGGAGGAAAACAGCTTCTCTACGTCTGCTCAAAAAGAAACAATGGAACTTCCTTTGTAGTAATCCTTGGATTCTTTTCTGGCCAGAAAGAGGATATCATTACTAAAGACCTGATAGAGCCTGTTCAAGAAAATGAGAAGATGGACGTAGAGAAAGCAATCAGAGGCTCATCTAATGCCCCATTTTCAGACAGTCGTTTCTTTTTCCTCTAAATTCTATCTGGCCTTTTTAATTCTTAACTATTCTAGCCGTTGTTTGTTTGTGTCCTGCCAGCGCTTGCATAAACATCAAAATACGCTTCTTTCTTCTTATCGAGCTAACGCTGGACTACTGTTCGGTGTGCAATGGTTAAATAGGGTACAGGTCAAATCTTTACATGTCAATGAGTCAAGACCTGCAACAGATTCGCAGAAACATCTTTGATGAGCTGACAAAAATTGTAGATCCGGAAATAGGTGTTTCTATAATGGAACTTGAGCTTGTAGACAAGGTAGACATCCAGAACGGACAGGTTAGTGTTGACCTTCATCTGACGAGTCCCTTCTGTCCTGCAGTATTTGGTTTCAAAATTGCCCAAGATGTTAGAGATAACATTTACAAATTACCGGGGATAGAAGGAGTCAAAGTCAACGTAAGCAACCACTTTATGGCAGATGCAATAAACAAACAGGTAAACGAGAGCAAACCTCCTTCAAAGCCACAGTAATTCTGCCGGGATGAAATGGCCGCTCTGCAGACAAATTATGCAGATTCTGTAATTAGCTCAATTACGATAAGAAAAAGCAAAGGTATAGATGATTTGCCTACTTGCTGGATCGATTCTTCAACTGCGCTATCTTTTTCTCGTTGCTTGAAAAGCCCAGCATATGGCCTCTGAGTAGTTGTATGCCCAGCGCTGGGTCAACGCCCTTTGGGCAGACTGCGCTGCAAGAACCTGCAAAGTGGCATCTCCATATACCGTGCCTATCATCTATAATCTTGAGCCTTTTCTTTGACTCTGCGTCTCTGCTATCGGCAAAGTATCGATAGGCCTGAGCAAGTGCTTGGGGACCTGGGAACTTTGTATCTGTTGCCACCGTTGGGCATGCAGAATAACAGAGACCACACTTTATACAATACGAAAATTGCAGGAATTTATCGACATCCTCTGGTGATTGCTGAAATCCTGATAGCCTTTCGTTTGAGCTTTCAACAGCTTTGTTCTGTATGTAAGGCTGCATCTCCTTGTGGTGAGCAAAAAACTGACCAAAGTCTGTAACCAAGTCGCGTATAGCAGGGAAGTTAGACAGAGGTTCGCACGTTATGGTGTCATGCTCAATCTCGGAGATCTTTGTATAGCATGCAAGTCGTGGTATTCCATTTATCTTCATTCCACAAGAGCCGCATGATGCCATCCTGCATGAGTACCTGATAGCAATACTGTGGTCACTGTACTGTTTTGCGTACAGTAAGGCATCCAGAACAGTAGTCCAGCGTTGGACAGGAACCTGAAATGAATCAAAATGGACTCCTGAGCCTTGGCTTCTATTTATTCTGGAAACTCTGAGCGTTACTGTTCTTTTATCTTGCTCGCTCATCCTCTGAACCCTCCGACTTCGACATGTGAAGCCATGTTACAAACCCCTCCAGAGCAGTGCAAGCATTTCCCTACACGCAATCTGTCTTCCATTGCTCATTCCATCCCGAGACCGTTGGCTATGATTATGGTTCTGGTTCCATAAGCGACTATGGCCATCATTGCAGCTATTGTAACAATTGTGACGCCATCCTCCCAAGCTTTGTTCTGGCGTAACTCAAGTAAAATTATCCGCAGGCCGTTAAAGCCGTGGATTGCAAGAAGAACAAGTATGGACTCTAACAGGATCGCATAAGGAATATTGTGGTAATTTGCAATTACATTCCCATATTGAAGGCTCATGCCAAATGGCATTACAAGACGCATCAATATGTGAACTGCCACCATAAACAGGGCGGCAATTCCTGTCATGTAATGGATCTTCATTATCTGGCTTTCTTTGAGCAATCCTTCTCATTTTCTCCTATAGATTATTCTCCGCCAAACAAAACCTTTGCACCATAAAGCATAGCCACTGCAGCAAGTATTAATGCGATCCAGATGCCAGACCTCTGCCTGTAGTTTAGAGAGGCAGCATCATAGGGGTAGTCAGGTCTACCTGGCTTGCCAAGGCCCTTGCCGCCGTGAGTAAATATCAATCTTATGCCATTTGCTGAATGGTATGTGCTCATGCCAATAACAAGGAGCAAGATAACGTGTCCCAATGGTGTTTGGGTAAGCTGCAACATAGCAGCCCAAGCATCAGGACCTCCTGTAAGCGAGCTGGTCTCGTAAATATGTCCTATAAAGTAGCCCAAGAGGCCAACTCCAGTGAGCCGCTGAAGCCAGTATGATATTCTCTCCCAGCCATACCTTGAGGGATTAAGCCAGCCCTTCAAGCCCTCTCGGTTATTGCGGTCAGATTGGGAATATCTCTCATTATGGGAACCTTTGCTGTTGTGCTTTTCTGTTCCTTTTGACGCTTCCATTAGTATTTTCTCTCCACTGGAGCATAGCGCGTAAATATTACGGGGTGCCAAGCCATTTTTGGTCCATCGTTTGTATTGTAAGCAAGTGTATGTTTTAGAAAGTTTACATCGTCTCTGGTTGGGTAATCTGTTCTTGCGTGTGAGCCCCTTGATTCCCGCCTATTCAAGGCCCCAATTAATACCACCTTTGCGACTCTTAACATAGAATCTAATTCCATTACGTTTATGAAATTAGTATTGTACTCTTTTGCACTATCATCAACATGTTTCCAAGTGCTATCTTCAAGTTCTGACACCTTTTTAAGTGCCTCGGATAGGCTCTGCTCGTTGCGAAATACATACGCCTTTTCGTCCATGGTATCAGTAAGCTGCTTTCTGACCTCGTAGGGATTCACCTGCCCCTTTCCTCTGAATATTCCATCATAAATTCGCTTTTCTTCCTCAATGACCTGCTGTTCCGAAATAGATAGTGCAGATCTGTGGTCTAGGGCATGGTGGGCAGCAAGATTGCCTGTTATCTTGCCCCATACTAGACATTCCGCAGTAGAATTTGCACCAAGACGGTTTGCGCCATGAGCGCTATTGCATGCCGCTTCACCGGCAGTCCATAATCCATTCATTTCAGTAGCGCCGTTTACATCTGCATGAATTCCGCCCATCATATAGTGACACACTGGCCTTACTTCAATAGGCTCGTTGATAATGTCAACGCCAGAAAACTTGATGCCAATCTCCCTTATTCCAGCTAGACGCTCGTTTATCTTGTCTGCACCAAGGTGCCTCAGGTCCAGCTTAAGGCAGTCTGCTCCAGACTCGTGTTTGAACCCCTTTCCCTCCTGGATCTCTTTTATCATCGACCTGGATACTACGTCTCGCGGAGCAAGTTCAAGTTTACTTGGCGCATACTTTTGCATAAATCGTTCTCCTTTGTTGTTGATAAGGTAGCCCCCTTCACCCCTAGCACCTTCAGTTATTAATATCCCCGAAGGCATAATGCCTGTAGGGTGAAACTGTACAAACTCCATATCCTTGAGTGCAAGACCTGCCCGATAAGCCATATCAAGTCCATCAGGAGTAGAAGAATACGCATACGTAGAGAAACTGTAGATCCTGCCGGCACCGCCTGTGCAGATTATGCCCGCAGGGGATTTGAATTTGACAAAATTACCACTCTTGATCTCTATTGCAGTCAATCCTGCAAATGAATTTCCTTCACTCAGAATTGATGTGCAAAACCATTCATTGTAAAATCTGATATTGTCATACTTGAGGCAATTATCGTACAGGGTTTGCATTTCGTAAAATCCTACCTTGTCTTGCGCAAATGTGGCACGCGGAAAAGAATAGCCTCCAAACTTTCTCTGTGCGACCCTGCCATCCTCCCTTCTTGACCAAGGCATTCCCCACTGATCCAGCTGGTAAATTTCATAAGGGATTTCTCTTACCAGTCGCTCTGCAACGTCTTGATCTGCCAGAAAATCACTGCCTTTGACAGTGTCATATATATGAGATTCTTGATTATCGCCTTCTTCTTCAAACAAGACTGCAGCCGTTCCGCCCTCGGCTGAAACTGAATGAGAGCGCATCACCTGAACCTTTGATATCACAGCAATATCCAGCTTGCTAGACACAGATGCGGCAGATATCGCAGCCCTCAAGCCTGCAAGGCCAGAGCCCACGATAACAATATCGTGAGAGATAGTATCAGTCAACTCTGTTGTTCACCTACGCAGACCTGCCTCATTCCCTGCCTTCTTTTGAACTTGGGCTAGTTGTAATAAATAAATATCTTTTGCCACCGCAAACATCTCCAGCACAACAAGCAGATAGCATCTGCTAAATCAGAAACATTAGATATCAGTTCAAATGTGTAATGATCACCTGAGTTACTTTCCTCAATAATTTATTATGTGAGTCAGAGACACAGAGTAACCAATGGCAGCTGACTATAAAGTAATTGTTGCAGGAGGAAGCGTTTCGGGACTCTTTGCTGCAAGGGAATTAGCTGCCGCTGGTATCTCGGTTGCAGTACTGGAAGAAGATCATGAGATCGGCACGCCGGAACATTGCGGCGGGCTTGTAAGTATGAATGGAATACGGAATCTTGGAATGGTGCCTGATGCGGGTGTTTTACAAAACACTGTTAAACGAGCAAGAGTGTTTTCCAAGTCACATGATTTTGAGCTTGATGCCCAAAAGCAGCAAATTGTTGTGATTGATAGGAGGGCGTTTGACAAGCAAATAGCGTTTCAGGCACAAAGAATGGGCGCTGACATCAAGGTGAGGTGCGCAATGCGCTCTGTTTCAAAAGGCAGTGGTCGGTATGCTGTGAGTACAACAGAAGGCGAACTTGTCTGCGATTATTTTGTCGATGCCAGAGGCGTTGCTTCAATAATTCACAGGAATAGAACAGGCATACTGCAATCGGCTCAATATGAATTGTATGCACCGTGGATAGAACATGATACGGTCAAGGTGATGTTTGACAGTGAAAAATATCCCGGCTTTTTTGCATGGATTATTCCCACAGCAGATGGATGCGGTAAAGTGGGAGTTGCAGGCAGATCAATAAATGCCGCCCGGTCGCTTCAGTCGTTTATATCTAGCATGGGGTCACGATATTCTGTAACAAGAAAAATCTATGCTCCGATATGGATAATGGGACCTTTGGAGAGCTTTGTAGACGGAAGAACAGTCATTGTGGGAGATGCTGCCGGCCAGACAAAGCCTACTACGGCAGGGGGAATATACTCCTGTGGAATGGGTGGAATATTCGCCGGCAAATCAATAGCCTCGGCAATTGAAAGGAAAGATGATGCAGAGTTGAGAAGATACCAGCAAGAATGGTCATTGCTTTTCAGAGAAGAATTTCAAAAGATGCTCCTTGCAAGAAGGCTACTTGAGCGGCTGGATAATAAGGCCATAGATGAAATGTTTTCGGCAATACCATCTGATAAACTTGGAGAAGTTTCTGCAGTAGGTGATTTTGATTTTCACTCAATCGCCCTTACAAAACTTCTCGGAACAAGAACTGCGGTAAGGGTTGCAAAGGCAATTTTGGGCAACGAAATTAGGCGCCTTATTGATTAGAAGGCCGCAGATTACGCAAGCAAGCTATAAATTCGGTTGTTGAGCTTCCACCTAGCAGTATGTCGAGACCATTGCAATTGCCCGTCTGCACTTCATGCAGCAGGCCAATTATGCCAAACGACGAATGTGTAAAATATTATTGTCCAAATTGTGGCTTTGTGTTAATGTGGCGCTGCGAAAGCTGCCGGGAATTTGCACGTCCATACAAGTGTGTTGGATGTGGTTTCGAGGGCCCATAGGCATGGCTAGGCTCGTTGCGAGGATCCGGATACTGCCTGCGGAAGCTGAATCCAATTTAGACAGGATCGTCGGCTCTATGCAGAGTGCGATCCCACAAGGAATGGAATTGAAGGCACATGCAAAGGAACCTATAGCTTTTGGACTCAATGCAATCGTGGGCGATTTTCTGTTGGACGACGAACAAGGGCAGATGGATCGATTAGAAGAGTCTATCAAAAGTATTGAAGGGGTTGGCGAAATTGAAGTTATCAATATCAGCAGGCAATCAGTGAAAATGAAGTAAGCAATAGATACAGGATAAGATAATAACACAAAGGTGTGCTGAAAGTGGCCAGGTTGCCGGGGGTTATTGCGGGAATTTGAAAAAAGTTCGCGAGGATAGCGATGACCCGTCTCCGGTCATACAATTGAAGGTGGCAGAAGCAAAGCACCGTGACGTGGGAAAGAGAAGGGCCAGAATAGACCCGGAATCTATGCACAAATTTGGCATTGAACCAGGTGAAGTTATAGAGCTTATCGGCAAAAGGAGCACAGCAGTGACGGCCTGGCCTGCAGACGAAGAAGAGCAAGAGGCTGATATCGTCAGAATAGATGGCCAGACACGCAAAAACGCCGGTGTAGCATTGAATGACCTTTTGGGGATAAAAAAAGTAACTGCAAGATCTGCCAAGGCCGTTATCTTGATGCCGCTTGGCAACAACACGATAACAGTAGACAGGGAATTCTGTGAATTTGTAAAAAATAGGCTCAAAGGCTTTCCAGTAAGTGAAGGCGACGAGATCTCTGTTGTAATTCTGGGCAATCCTATGGACTTTCGTGTCGAGAAAGTGACACCTCGGTCAATAGTCAAGATCGAGCGTTCCACTAGGCTTAATATAATGGCAGAAAGTACGGCAGACAAAAAACCACGCGTGACTTATGAAGAAATCGGTGGACTGAAAGAACAGATAAAGAGACTGAGGGAAATTGTAGAGCTTCCATTACGCCATCCTGAGGTTTTCGCAAGGCTTGGCATCGAGCCGCATAACGGTATACTCATGTACGGATCGCCTGGCTGCGGCAAGACCCTGATAGCAAAGGCTCTGGCTTCAGAGTCTGAGGCGAACTTTTTCATTATCAACGGCCCCGAAATTATGAATAAATATTATGGTGAGACAGAGGCCAGACTCAGGGACATATTCAAGGAAGCAAAGGACTCGTCTCCGAGTATGGTGTTTATTGATGAGATAGATGCCATTGCTCCAAAAAGGGAAGAGGCTTTTGGCGATGTAGAAAAACGCGTGGTCGCACAGCTGCTTGCTCTTATGGATGGTATGTCTGAGCGTGGTCAGGTAATAGTTCTTGGAGCCACAAACAGACCTGAAAGCCTAGACCCTGCACTCAGGCGTCCTGGAAGGTTTGACAGAGAGATAGAGATAGGCGTACCAAATGCAGAAGGAAGACTTGAGATACTTCAGATTCATACGAGAGGCATGCCTCTTGCTCAAGATATCGACCTGCAGGCACTAGCTTCTGAGCTAAATGGCTATACCGGGGCTGATATCAAAGCATTATGCAGGGAGGCTGCTATGAAGGCCCTTCGCAGGTATCTGCCAGAAATTGACCTTGAAGGAGACAAGATCTCCCCTGAGACTCTGGAGGGAATGGTCATCACAAATAGAGATTTCAAAGAAGGAATGAAAGAGATTATTCCCACTGCAATGAGGGAGTTTTACGTAGAAGTCGCACGGGTGAAATGGGACGAGGTTGGAGGACTCTACGAGGCGAAACGCATTCTTCATGACAACCTTATCTATGGAATAAAAGATCCTGACGGATTTGCATCTATGGGCGTAAAGCCTCCAAGAGGGGCGCTACTATATGGTCCCCCCGGCTGCGGCAAGACCCTGATAGCAAAGGCTCTTGCTACGGAGAGCAGTGCAAATATCATAGTCGTGAGGGGGCCAGAAGTTCTGTCAAAATGGGTAGGCGAGTCAGAGAAGGCTATAAGGGAGATTTTCCGCAAAGCAAAGGCCTCATCACCATGCATTGTTGTTTTCGATGAGCTTGATTCTCTGGCCAGACCAAGGGGCGGAGAAGAAGATGGCTCCGGGAATGAGCGAGTCTTGAGCCAAATCCTCACAGAGATGGATGATTCTGGGAGCGCCGGTGTAGTAATAATAGGCATTACAAATAGGCCTGATCTGATAGATACATCACTATTGCGCCCGGGCAGGTTGGATTTGATAGTCTATGTAGGGCCGCCAGACGATCAGGCACGTCTGGAAATACTGCAGATCATGACCAAGCCTATGCCTTTAGCGCCTGATACAGATCTGAAGGAAATTGCACAGACTACAAAGAACTTTAGTGGCGCGGACCTTGCAGCGCTGTGCAGGGAAGCTGCAATCAATGCGATGAGAAGCAAATCTAACAAAGTTACAAACTCTCACTTTGTCGGAGCAATGCGATTAGTAAGACCATCAATTACAAAGGATGTAGAAGATTGGTATGAATCTATCAAGAAAAATATTACCTACGCTATGCCAAAGCCTATTGATAGGGCATTTTACGGGTAGTAGCTTTTAGACATAAAGCCACAAACAAGGATAGGTTAGGTTAAACCTATCCTAAAATTAGTTCTCTTATACTTGATACAACCTAATTGAAGACAATGGCAATTGACA
>Ga0070739_10003012_pt1 | contig 21536 bp, 16 predicted proteins | sample Coa_R1_7_FD_66445 | JGI IMG/M metagenome (GOLD analysis project Ga0070739, IMG submission 66445) | Surface soil microbial communities from Centralia Pennsylvania, which are recovering from an underground coalmine fire - Coalmine... | ecosystem: Environmental > Terrestrial > Soil > Unclassified ... | reverse complement strand
TCCTGGCCGGGCAGAACCTCATCCCTCTGTACAACCAGCTCGGCTCGCAGAACCTGCTGAATTACATCCAGAACAGCCACGGCTTTTCGGTTTCGGCGAGCTACCCGCTGCGCCGCAGCTTCGCCCGCGTCGGCATCAGCTACGGGTTCGATATCAGCAATACCAAGACCCTCACGCCCGCGGCGCAGAACTATTTCGACTACATCAACTTCAGCGGCGTGGCAGGGCCGAACTCGCTGCTCGGCGTGCGCACCAGCCACATCACGCCTTCCTACACCTACAACACGGTGAACCACCCGATCACCCCGACCGCCGGCCGCAGCCTGTTCATCTCCACGGATTTCGCCGGCAGCGTCCTGGGCGGCAACGTGGACACCGTCCGGCTCACGGTGGACGCCAAGTACTTCAAGCAGGCGCCGTGGCACAAGAGCCACATCCTGGCGTTCCACGGGATGGCGTCTTCGATCACCGGTTATAACGGCCGGTATGTGCCGCCCTATTCCCGCACCTTCATGGGCGGCGAGCAGGATATCCGCGGCTTCGAGATCTGGGGCATTACGCCGATCGCGTGGATTCCGTCCTCAACCCAAATCGGCGTCCTGAACGCGGATGGGTCGCAGCGCATGCAGAACGTGGTATCGAACGGGCAGATCACGCAGCAGGCGGTGACGATGACGGTGCCGAACTACCAGCTCATTACGCCCGGCGGTGACACCCAGTTGCTCGCGAACTTCGAATACCGCATCCCGATCGTGGGGCCGGTCACGCTGGCCCCCTTCTTCGATGCGGGCGTCGACAAGATCCTGCGCGCCACCCAGTTGACCATGGTGCAGTCCCAGGTCGACAACCTGAACGCGCAGTTCCCGCAGGCAGGCTTTACCGGGCAGGTCAAGATCGCGCCCGGCACGCAGGCGCCGCGCGCCTCGACCGGCCTCGAGCTCCAGGTGATGCTGCCGGTGGTCAACGCGCCCTTCCGGCTGTACTTCGCCTACAATCCGTTGGTGGTGCGCGAGTACCTGCAACCCCCGATTGTGGTGGACCGCTCGGCATTCCCGAACAACGCCACCTACCAGGCGTATCTCAACTCGCAACAGTCGGGACTGTATCCGTTCTTCGAGAAGCGCACGATGTTCCGCTTCACCATCGGCAGAACGTTCTGACGCCGTCTCGTTTCCCAAGTATGCTAGCATTTTAGAAACACTAGGAGTTTTCAGCTTGAAGAAGAATTTTGTTGCATTTTCCGCGCTGGCCCTCGGTATGGCTATGCTCGCCCACGCGCAGTCCGCCACGCCGAGCAAAGTCGCGATCATCCACGTGCAGAACGCCATCCTCGCCACCAAGGACGGACAGAAGGCGCAGAACGATCTGCAGGCCACGTTCAACCCGCGCAAGCAGGAATTCGAAAAGAAGCAGGCGGACCTGCAGGCGCTGCAGGAGCAGATGAAAAAGGGCAGCGCCACGATGAGCGACGATGCCAAGGCCAAGATCGCCCGCGACATCGACTCCGGCTCCAAGAGCCTGCAGCGTTATCAGGAGGACTTCGAGTCCGACGTGCAGCAGGCCGAGCAGCGCATCATGCAGGACCTGGGTCAGAAGATGATGGACGTCATCATCAAGTACGCCACGCAGAATGGATATGCCATGGTGGTGGATGTCAGCAATCCGCAGACGCCGGTTTTGTGGGCGGATCCCGCCGTCGACATCACCAATGAGATCGTGAAGCTGTACGATCAGGCGCACCCCGGCTCCGCGACGGCAACCACGGCCAAGCCGGCCGGGTCGGCGCCTGCCGCCGCTCCCAAGCCGCCCGCCGCGCCGGCTGTGAAGAAGTAACACCTACGCAGGGCTGACCGTACAAACAGAGCCGCGACCGTAAAGTGAGCGGTGCACCAGCCGCGTGCACCGCCCCTTACCGTCGCGGCTCTGTATTTTACCCTTGCGCTCGCTTTGTTAGCTCTGAAGAACCACACACGCCGGACCTCCTTCGGCGCTACAATCGGGTTAGAGGATCGACCTCATGAAAATCTTCGCCGGGTTGTGCGTATTCGTAATGGTCGCGGCCGGTTCGTTTGCTCAAAATCGAGCCGGATTTGTGAGTCCGGGTTATCCCACGGTGCGCAGCTTCCCGAGCGTCGTATTTCCCGGTGGAAGCTCCGCGCTGCCGGGTGTGCAGCGGACCACGGGCAGCGTGGTTTATCCGGGAGGCGGGACGCCCCAGATCGGCGTGCCGGGCATCCGCCTGAACAATCCTCCGGTGAACGTGGCTCCGCCGTTCGGCCAGGGCGGGAACAATCGCGTCAGCGGCTTCAACGGGAATGGCAATTGGGGCAATTGGGGTAATGGTAACTGGGGGAATGGCAATTGGGGCGGCGGTAACTGGGGCATCAACGGCCGCGGCCGCGGTTTTAAGAACGGCTTTAACAACAACGGCTTCAACAACGGTACGGTAGTCTATGCGTATCCTTATCCCGTGCCGGTTTATGGGGGCGATGCGGGCTACGGAGCGGATCCATCGGCGGTGGCCGCGGCGGCGGCCGCCGGGGCCGCGTCAGCGGCTGTGCCGCAGGGACCGTCCAGCATTGTGGTGATCAATCCGCAGGGCGCGCCGGTGCCTCCCGCGATGATGATGGGCATGCCGCCGCAGGGGCCTGCGCCCGCCGGCGCGGAACCGGCTTCGGCCGATACCGGTGAAACTGCTACCCATTACCTGATCGCTTTCAAGGATCACAGCATTTACTCGGCGGTGGCCTATTGGGTGGAAGGCGATACGCTCCATTACTTCACCACCGGTAACACACACAACCAGGTGTCGCTGTCGCTGGTGGATCGCGATCTCACGCGGCAGCTCAACGCGCAGAGCGGTCTGCAGTTGAACCTGCCCGCCGCGCAGTAGCGCGTTCACTCCCACTCGATCGTGCCGGGGGGCTTGTGGGTGAGGTCGTAGAAGACGCCCGCAATTCCTTCGACTTCGAGCACGGCCGTGCTGATCGCGCGCCGCAGAGATTCCTCCATGCCTACCGATTGCGCCGTCATGCCGTCCACCGAATCCACGGGACGCAGCACCACGGAATCGGGCGCTTCCGCCGTGCCCAGCGGAATCAGGATGACCGGGAACTGCCACACCCTGCGGTCGTAGCCGCTTTCGTGCGAAAGCCGGCGCACCGCGGCATCGGCGCGGCGCAGCCGCTCCAGCCGCTCCGCCGTGAGTCCGCAGGCGCGCACTTGCAAATCTTCGAGCGGCGCGCGCGTTTCAAGCGGGGTCACGACGCGGTTCACCGTGGTCAGGCGGTTGATGAGCGCAGTGGCGCGCGCGTGGTCCAGCGCGCCGATCGCGAGCACCGGGGCGTAGCTTCGCGAATCGCCCTGCACCCCGACCGAGTTCACCGGGATGAGCCAGCCATCTTCCGTGTGCCGCACCGGGGCGTCGAACTCCGAGCAGAGGCAGCGGATGGCGAGACCCGGCCCGGGGAAGGGATGGCGGTCGAGCAGCTCCGAGGGCAGCCCGAGCTCGCGGCCGACCTCGCGGACTTCGTCCTTGTACAGCGACTTCAGCGGTTCGACGATGCGCCCGCTCTCAATCAGCTTCTGAATCCCCGCCACGCGGTTGTGGTGGGTCTTGATCACGGCGGCATTGGCCGTGCCGCCGGATTCGATGGTGTCCGGGTAAATCGTGCCCTGGCCGAGAATCCACTGCTCTTCGAGAATGTGCCGCGCTTCGATGATGCGCTCCTGCACGCGCACAAACTCTTCGCCGATAATGTGCCGCTTCTGCTCCGGGTCGGTGACGCCAGCCAGCGCGCTCAGGAACTGCTCATGGGCGTGCTCGACGGCGATTCCCGGCATGCGCCGCACGAACTCGGTTTCGCCCTCGCGCATCAGACCGGTATCGACATATACGCCGCGCACGCGCTCGGCGCCCAGCGCACGCTGGCACAGCGTGAACGCCACGGTCGAATCCACACCGCCGCTGACGAAGAAGAACACGCTGCGTCCCGCCGCGGCGTCGCGAATCTCCTGCTCGATCAGCGGCACCCGGTGACGCGGGTCCCAATCCTTTTCGCAGCCGCAGACGCGGAACACAAAATTCGACAGATATTCCTGCCCGCGCGCGGTGTGGACGACTTCCGGATGGAACTGCACGCCGTAGAGATTGCGCTCGGGCGCGGCGATCGCGGCGACCGGGCAGGTATCGGTGCGGCCCACCACGGAAAAACCCGGAGGCAGCGAGCGCACCGAATCCCGATGGCTCATCCAGATCTGCTGCGCCCCGGCCATGCCGGCGAAGAATGGATCGCAGGTGTGGTCGAGTTCGAGCGTTGCCAAGCCGTATTCGCCGCGCTCGCCGGGCCGCACCTCGCCGCCGAGCAGGTGCGCCATCAGTTGCTGGCCGTAGCAGATGCCCAGCACGGCCTGGCCGGTGCGGAAGATAGCGGGATCCACCGTGGGGCTGCCGGCCTCGAGCACGCTGGCCGGCCCGCCCGAAATGATGATGCCGCGGGCGCCCGCCAGCGCCGCGGCCGGCGTATCGCAGGCGCGGACCTCGGCGTAAACGCCGAGTTCGCGCACCTTGCGCGCCTCCAGGTGGCAATACTGCCCTCCGGCATCAAGAACGACAATTTGTGCGGTGGGGTTCAAATTCCAGTATAACTTCGAGCTGATTCCTGATCAGAGATACAGAGATGCGGAGCCCCTAATTCTTTGGTTTCTCTGCGTCTCCGTGTCTCTGCGTCAAGTAGTCTCTACCGCGGCTGAGTCCTCTGCAGCGCCATTTTATGCGCGGTTTGCACCAGGGCTTCGGCCTGCGGCATGGATTCGACGGCGCGCGCGACTTCGGGGTCGGTGCGCGCGAACATGCGGTCGCTCTCGTCCACGTTGAAGGCGTAGATGTACATCTCCTTCGCCAGGTAGCGCCGGATCCAATCGTGGTCGCCGGTGAATTCCTTCTCGGTGAAGTTGTAGTGGTTCGCGAGCAGCCAGTCGTGCAGGTCGTTGATCACGGCCTCATCCGGCATCCAGCTTTGCGGCAGACTCCCGGGGTGCTTCGAGAAGTACACGCGGGTGAAGTTGAAGAGACCGCTGCGGTAGAGTTGCGCTTCCAGGCGGTCCATCTTGGGCGTCGCGTATTTCTCGTCCGGCGTGATGCCGCCGCCGCCGTAGACGCGGCGCCCGCTGTCCGTCATCTTCACATCCATATCGTTGCGCGCGGTGCCGTCGTGGTGGAAGTAGTAATCGTAGAACGATTCCTTGCTGTAGTCACGCTGGATCAGCCGCCCGCTCGGCGTGTAGAAGTGCGCGGTCGTCAGCGCCAGAGCCGTATGATCGCTCATCGGGAAGACGGTCTGCACGAGTCCCTTGCCGAATGTCGTTTCGCCGAGCACCCACGCCCGGTCATGGTCCTGCAATGCGCCGGTGACGATCTCCGCGGCGGACGCCGAATTCTTGTTCACCAGCACCACGATCGGATAATTATGGCCGTGGTTTCCGTTCCGCGCCACATAACTCTGCTCGGGCGAGGAGCGCCCGTGGTGCGATACGATCAGTTGCCCGCGCTGCAGGAAGTGATCCGCCACGGCCACGCCGGCCTTCAACAGCCCGCCGGGGTTGTCGCGCAGATCCAGAATCAGGCCCTGGATGTTGTTCTCGCCCAGTCGCTTGAGGTTGTCATTCAACTCCTGCGCGGTGTTGTCCCCGAACTGGAGAATCTTGATGTACGCGATTCCCGGTTTCACCCAAATGGCGTCCGGCACGCTCTTGCGGTCGATTTCGTCGCGCACCACGGTGAACACGACGTTCTCCTTGGCGCCCTCACGCGAAACCGCGATTCTGACCGGGGTTCCTCGCGGTCCCTTGAGCATATCCGCGACTTCAGTGGTGGTCAGACCGTCGGTCGACTTGTCATTGACGCTGACAATCACGTCCCCCGGGCGCAGGCCGGCCTTGTACGCCGGAGAACCAGGAAACGGTGCGATAATCACCGTTTTTCCGTTACGCGGGGAAACTGACATCCCGACACCGAAGTAGGTGCCCTTCTGCTCCTCCAGGATCGCCTGGTATTCCTTCGGATCGAAGAAATTAGAGTGAGGGTCGAGGGTCCGGAGCATACCGGGGATGGCGCCGTCGTAAATGGCCTTGTCGGCATCCACTTTGGTAGCGGCGTTCTGTTCCACCAGCGCGTAGATCCGGGTGAACTCATCAACGTCTTTGCCTACTGTGATTTCCGTGTCATCGGCAGCGGCCGCCACGCGCGGACCGTAAATACCGCCGGCCAGGGAGCATAGAAGAATGATGAGAGGGAATAGGATTGCGAATCGCTTGCGCGGCATAGGGGATGCATCCTTGGGCAAAGTATATCCCACCTGTAGTTTTAGACGTTTTCCGGTTGGGATCGGGTTCAAAACCGGTGCGCCCTGGCAGCGCCGGCGGTAGGGTCCGATCCGGTTCAACCGTTCGCGGGCTTCGTCTGCGGCGTCTCTCCGGTCTCGCGGTGCACCGCGTCCAGCACGCCATTGATGAACTGTACGGATTCTTCGCTCGAAAACTTGCGCGCCAGTTCCAGGGCCTCGTCGATCGCCACCGCCGCGGGCGTTCCGCCGCGGGTCATTTCGTATACGGCCATGCGCAGGATGTTGCGATCGACCACCGGCATCCGTTCGAGGCGCCAGTGGGCCGCGTGGCGCGCGATGCGCTCGTCCACCTCGGCCCGGTTTTCGATGGTCCCGCGCACAAGCGACGCCACGAACGGGTCGCGCTCCGGCCGCTCTTCCGAGTACAGCGTCTCGTAGTAGGCGTCGATGGCGTCGTCGACCGGCTGCTCGCGGGTGTCGAACGAGTAGAGAATTTGCAGCGCGCGCTGCCTGGACCTGCGGCGGGAAGACATCAGGGTGCCTGCCGGAGCGTGCGCATCAGATTGGCCATCTCGATGGCCGTCATGGCCGCATCGAAGCCCTTATTGCCGCCCTTGGCGCCCGCGCGGTCAATCGCTTGCTCCAGCGTATTGGTGGTGAGCACGCCGAAGGCCACCGGCACGCCGGTCGAAGCCGCGGCGTGCGCAATTCCTTTGGCTGCCTCCGCCGCCACGTAATCGAAATGCGGCGTCTCGCCGCGAATGACGGCGCTCAAACAGATGAGGGCATCGTGCTTCTTCTGCCGGGCCAGCTCCGCGGCGACCAGCGGGATCTCCCACGAGCCCGGCACCTTTACGATATCGATCTGCGCCGCATCCGCGCCCGTGCGGTTCAGCGCGTCGAGGGCTCCTGCGAGCAAGCGCTCCGTGATGAAGCTGTTGAACCGGCTGACGATCACGGCGAACCGCAGCCCGGCGGCGGAGAGCTGTCCTTCGAGTATGCGACTCATAGTTTATTTGCCCGCGAACACGGGCTTGCGTTTTTCGAGAAAGGCGCGCGTGCCTTCGCGCCGGTCCTCCGTGGCCGCGCTCACGGCGAAGGCCGCCGCTTCGTAGCGCAGCCCCTCGTCGAGCGGCCCATCGAGGCCGGCGTCCACTGCTTCGAGCACGAGTCCAAGCGCCAGCGGCCCGTTGGCGGTCGCGCGCGCCAGCCAGTCCCGGCTATGTGCGAGCAGGTTGGACTGCGGCACGACGGCGTTCACCAGCCCGATGCGGTGTGCTTCGGCCGCCGTCACGGGCTCGCCCGAAAGCAGCATTTCGAGCGCGCGCCCGCGACCCACGAGGCGCGGCAGCCGCTGCGTACCGCCATACCCCGGGATGATCCCCAGCTTGACCTCCGGCTGCCCCAGGCGCGCGTTTTCTGATGCGAACCGCACCGCGCATGCCATGGCCAGCTCCAGGCCGCCGCCGAGCGCATAGCCATTGATCGCCGCGACCGTCGGTTTGCCGCAGGTTTCGAGCAGCCGGAACGCTTCCTGCCCGCGCCGCGCGAACGCCCGCGCCTCCGCCGGCGAAAGGGCCGCCAGTTCCTCGATATCCGCACCCGCCACAAAAGCCTTTTCGCCCGCACCCGTCACAATGGCCGCGCGGATCGCCGGATCGCTTCCGATGCGCCCGAATGCGTCCCGCAGTTCTTCGATCACCGCGATCGAGAGCGCGTTGAGCTTGTCCGGCCGGGCGACGGTGATGAGCGCAACCCCGCCGTCCGAATGCTCAAAAAGGACGTGGCTGTACATTCTGAATCAGTGTAGCATTGGGGCGTCCGGCGCGTTGAGCGTTACGCCGCGCGGCTCAACCAGGCCGATCCTTTCCGTCACTGTGGGATAATCAGGAGAATCGTCCCCTCGCATGGATCGCGAATTCATCCGCAATTTCTCTATCATTGCGCACATCGACCACGGCAAGTCGACGCTTGCCGACCGCCTGCTCGAAGTCACCGGCGCGCTTTCCCAGCGCGAAATGATGGAGCAGGTGCTCGATTCGATGGACCTCGAGCGCGAGCGCGGCATCACCATTAAGGCCCACGCGGTCCGCCTCAACTATCGCGCCGACGACGGCAACCTCTACCAGCTCAACCTGATCGATACGCCCGGCCACGTCGATTTCTCCTACGAGGTTTCGCGCAGCCTGCAGGCCTGCGAGGGCGCGCTGCTGGTGGTCGATGCTTCGCAGGGCGTGGAGGCTCAGACCCTCGCCAACACTTACCTCGCCCTCCATCACAATCTGGAAATCATTCCGGTCATCAACAAGATCGACCTCCCGGCCGCGGAGCCCGAGCGCATTCGCGAGCAGATCGAAACCATCATCGGGCTCGATGCGCGCGATGCCGTGCTCGCCAGCGCCAAAGCCGGCACGGGCGTGCATGAGATTCTGGAGCACATCGTTCACCTGGTGCCGCCGCCCAAAGGCTCGCCCGATGCGCCGCTTCGCGCGCTGATCTTCGACTCGTGGTTCGATCCGTACCGCGGCGTCATCATTCTGGCCCGCGTGGTCGAAGGCCGCCTGCGCCGCGGTCAGAAGATCCGCCTGTGGTCGAACAACCAGACGTACGAAGTGGAAGGCCTCGGCTACCAGGCGCCCAAGGCGACGCCCTGCGACGAACTGTCCGCGGGCGAGGTCGGGTTCCTGTTCGCCAACATCAAGACCGTCTCCGACGCCAAGGTCGGGGACACCATCATCGATCACGAAAGCCCCGCGGCCGAGCCGCTGCCCGGCTTCGAAGAGATCAAGCCGATGGTCTTTGCCGGGCTGTACCCGGTGGAATCCCACGAGCACGGACTGCTGCGCGACGCGCTCGAAAAGCTGCGGCTCAACGACAGCGCCTTCAGCTTCGAGCCGGAAAATTCCGTCGCGCTCGGCTTCGGCTTCCGCTGCGGCTTCCTCGGCCTGCTGCATCTCGAAATTGTGCAGGAGCGCCTCGAGCGCGAATTCGATATCGATCTCATCACCACCGCCCCCGGCGTGCGGTACCGCATCTCCACCACGGACGGCCAGATTCTCGAGGTCGATAACCCCACTAAGTTCCCCGACCCCTCCTCGATCAAGCAGATCGAAGAGCCGATCATCGATGCCACCGTGATCACGCGCGAAGAGTTCCTCGGCGGCATCCTCACGCTGCTCGAAGAAAAGCGCGGCACGCAGAAGAAATTCGAATATATCGGCGGCGGGCGCGTGATGCTGGTTTACGAGCTGCCGCTCAACGAAATCGTGCTCGATTTCTACGACCGGCTGAAGTCCGCTTCGCGCGGCTACGCGTCGCTCGATTACCACTTCTCCGGGTATCGCGTCTCCCCGATGGTGCGGCTGGATGTGCTGGTGGCCGGCGATCCGGTCGACGCGCTCAGCATGATCGTGCATCGCGATTTCGCCTACGAGCGCGGCAAGGAGCTGATCTCGCGGCTGCGGCGGCTGATCCCGCGGCAGATGTTCGAGGTGGCGCTGCAGGCGGCCATCGGGAACAAGATCGTGGCGCGCGAAACCATCTCGGCGATGCGCAAGAACGTGCTGGCCAAGTGCTACGGCGGCGATATCAGCCGCAAACGCAAATTGCTCGAAAAACAGAAAGAGGGCAAGAAGCGGATGAAACGCGTGGGCCGCGTCGAGATCCCGCAGGAGGCGTTCCTTGCGGTGCTGAAGGTGGGGCAGACGGAAGAGGAAGAGTAGATTCTCACAATTCCCGGGGAGAGTACGTCGCTTAACGCTACATGAAGCAGTTCATTCCCCCGCGCATCGGACGCCGGGTAAACTGACCGGCATGACCCGACTCGGAGTGTGGTTTGCTCTTCTCGCCGCTCCGGCGTTTTGGCTCCGGGGCGAAACGAACACCTATACGCTTCCTCCGTCAGGATGCGTGAACATTAACAACTGCATCATCTACGGTCCGGCTGAAAGCTACTCGCTGTGGGAGGAGACCGGCAGCAACGGCCAGAGCTGGCAGATCTTCAATGTGTACTCGTGGGTTGGCGGCTTCTCGGTCGTTGATACATACCACTGCTACTCCGCCGCATACCATCAGGGGCCTGCCGGAAGCGGGGCGCCCGCCGGCAGCACCACTCAGATCGCGGCATCCTGCTCGGGGACCGACTCGAAGGGCAATGCCTTCACCATGCAATTTGTCGTCTACGCATACAGCTACTATTCGCGTGGCGGCGGCGGCAAGGGTGGCGGCGGCGCGGGCACTCGCTGGTGGGTCACCGGGGGCTCGGTCACGATCGCCGAGTAGATTCCGCCGTGAAGCGGGGCCGCGGCCTATTCCGGTCCCCGCAGCGCCAGCACCGCATACTCCGTAGTCGCGTCGCGCATGAACTTCTCCATCATCGAGCCGGCCGGATACTTGTGGTTCATCGACACAGCATCCCACGAACCGTCCGCGGTCTGGTGCGCGCGCAGCCACGCCAGCGCGCGGGCCATGTGCGGCTCGTCCGCTTTCACGCCGGCGAGGCGCAGCATCGCGGCGGTCCATGCCGTAGCGTAGGTATTCGATCCGCCGGGCGATGGCGGCGCGTTCGGCCGGTCGCGCCAGGGGCCGAGCGCGGCCAGCGTCCAGCCGCCATCGGGGCTCTGTTTGCTCCAGACCTCATCGAGGAACGATTGCTGCTGCGGCTGCCAGCCGTGGATTTCGACCGCCGCCCAGAGCAGCACCAGCAGGTTCGCCATCGGCTGCCGGTTACGATTTTCGGTGAGATACGTATGAAGGCGCCGTAGATTCTCCTGGATTTCCGGCCGATCCTTGTATCCATCCGGAGCGATGCCGGTAGCCACGGCCGCGAGCGCCGCGCCGAAGTAGACGGATTCCGGCACTTCCCAGGGCTCCAGGTTCGCATCGGTCCATCCCCAGGCGCCGTCGGCGCGCTGCGTGGCCCACAAGGCCCGGAATGCGGCTTCGGCCTCTTTGCTCAAGCCCTTGCCGCGCCGCGCGTCATCCACCGCCAGCACGAGCGCGTTGAGCACCACCGGCGTGTTGTCGGCCGAAGGCGCGGTGGGAGGCTTCGCCGAGCGCACCCGCACTCCGGCCACGAGCCCGTTTTCGAACTCGGTCGGCGCGGATTCTCCCAGCGCACGGCGCAGCGCGGGCCGCGCCATCAGATAGCCGAGCGTGGTATGGCAGGAGATGCACGGCCCGCCCTCTTTAGCCGCCCGCGGCCAGGCTGCCCATTCGGCAGCGCGCACGTCGAGATACTTCGCCGTCGCGGCGGCGTTCCAATCGCCGCACCAGGCGGCGAGCGGAAGCAGCAAAATTGAGGTCAGCCGAAGCGTCATCGCGCCCTCCTTCCGTGGCAGTATAACGCGCAAGATAACACCTCGTGAAGCCGGCGCGCAGCCCGCAGCATCAGCCGGAAAAATCGGCAGGCGGCGCATGATGCGCCACCTGCGCGTACAAGTACTTTGTTTTCAGCAGTGCACTACAGCTCGGCCGCGCATTATGCGCGGAGGGAGGCGCGGGCAGTCCATGGACCTGCCCCACCGCCTTACTCCGCCGCGGCTTTCGGATACCCCGGATTCGCCTGCACTTCCTTGATCTGCTGCGTATGCCGCCCGGCGTGCGTGGCGATCAGCAGGATGAACTGATAGGCGTCCATCTGCCCCGCCGGCCCCGGCCCGACGTGTACGCGCAGTTCGTCCTCGGTGGACTTCACATAAGCGATGGTCTTATCGCGCCGCGCCGCAAACTCGCGCGCCGCCTCGGCAGGGGTCGCGTACTTCGTGCCCGAGGGCGTGATCGGTTCCGGCGCCGTGAACTTGTGGCTGCGGTCCTGCACGCCCGCCGCGAACTGGCGGTCGAACTCCGCGTTGGAATTGGCCGGCCGCGGCACCGCCGGCGTCTTCAGCAACTGCTGCGCCCCGTTGAAAATGAATTCTTCGGCCAGAATGAGGTGCTCGGTGCATTCCTCGACCGACCACACGTTCGGCGCGGGTTTGAATTTCCACTGGGCTTCGGTCAATCCATCGATGCTCGCCAGCAGGTTCTTTTTCGACAGCTCGAGCTGATCCAGAAGATAGGTTCGCTCGGCTGCGGTCATGGCGCCATCGCCGGCGGCCGCAATAACAGCCGAGGCGCACAGCAGGAAGGCAACGCGTTGCAACATGAGTTTTCCCCTCTTAGGGACAGGGTATCACCCGCGGGTAACAATTGGGTGACGGCTATTGCAGCACGGGCAGCTCGCGCCAGCCCTGCGGCACGTACAGACTGCCTTCCGTGATGCCCTGTGGCGCGAGTTTCGGCAGCTTCGCCGCCAGTTCGCGCGGCGCGATCCGTCCGGCCAGCGCGTCGGCAAACGCGCGCGTCACGCTTTCGACCTGCGCCGCCGATTCCTGTGCGAACTCCAGGCGGAAATCGCGGATTCCCGCCGCGCGCCATGCGTCGAGGTGCTCCGCCGCCTGCTGCGCCTCCGCGCCGAACACCGTATTGCGGCAGCCGACGTCCGCCATGACCGGGTGTTCGCGCCCGGCCGCATCGCGCAGCGCCAAGATGTGGCTCTCGCACGGCCGGCCGCAATCGCGATAGCTTGTGCCGGTCGAAAGGAAGCGGCAGAAGACGCAATGCTCGGTGTGAAACACCGGCAGGTGCTGGTAGGCGATCGCCTCGATGGGCCCATCGGCCGACCGGGCAAGCTCCGCGACCTGCGCGGCGTTGAGGTCGTGCGTGGGGGTGAGCGCCGCAAGCCCCATCGCAAACAGCTCGGCCGCGGTGAGCGCGTTCGCGGCATTGAGGCTGAAATCGCCGATCAATTCCGGATGCGCGCGCCCGCGCAGCGCGTGCAGCAGTCCCGCCGGCCGCACCAGGATCGGGCAGCCGCAGCTCAGCAGGAAGTCGGCGATCCGCTCCTCGCCGGGCTTGAGCAGGCGCGGGCTCGCGACGCGCGGAATCAACCCCGCCGCACGCACCCGTTCGAGGGACGGCTTCAGCCCGTAGAGGTCGAGATAATCGAGCGTGATCGACGCGGGGCGCAGCGCGATGGCCGCATCGAGCTGCTCCGGTGTCCTCACGAGCAGATGAATTTGCGCCGCTGCCGCGCCTGTAGGAGCCGGGCATGCCCGGCCCGCGCCTGGTGGCTGTACATGTATCGCGCGGGTTCCAGCTCTACCCTGATCCTCCTGCAGCCTCTCCACCGCTTCCCGCCGCAACTGGTTCAGCAGCGAAGCCGCGGCAAACGGCGCGCCCGCCACATCCAGCTCCAGCTCCGCCAGCTCGTACGGCGAGTTGCCGAGGCGCCCGAGCTGGGCGCGCAGCAGGTCCGCGTCGAGCCCGCGATTCCGCGCCGTGCCCAGCGGCTCGGCGGAGCGCACCGTCACGCGCGCGCGGCCCGCCGTCCATTCCGTCACCAGCGGCTCGCCCTCGCGCGCCACCGCGCGCACGCGCACCGGCTGGCGGCGCAGCGGCACGGCGGCCTCCACGTAGGGCCGCGCCGCCCTGTCTACGTCGGGGTCGTGCGTGCGCCACACCAGGTCCCCACGGCGGATGCGCCGCGCGTCCACCGCGCCGTTGCCGAACTGCAGCTCGAGATGCGCCCCGCGCTCCGTTACCGCGAACACGCGCCCGCCTTCTTCCTTTTCCTCCGGACTGCGCCAATCGGCGGCGTCGAACACGACTCCGTCGCCCGGCTTCAGCGGCGCGCTGCGGTGCGCCGCGGAGGGCTCGATCGCGATAGCCGTCTCCGCCACGCGCACCACGCGGCCCATCAGCACGCCGCGATGCCGCGGTGCGCGCCCGCGCACCACCGCCTGGTGATTCGTGCCCGTCAGGAAATACGGCCCCAGGCCGCGCGAATAGACCTGTTCGAGCTGCAGCTCGGCCGCGCGATCGGCCGGCGCCGGCTGCCCGGCCCATGCCGCGTCGACCGCCTGGCGGTACGCGCGCGTGGTCAGGGCGACGTAATCGGCGTCTTTATAGCGCCCCTCGATCTTGAGCGCCGCGATCCCGATCTCCACGATTTCCGGCACCTGCCGCAGCGCGAACAGATCGCCGGGGGAGAGCAGGTAGCGCGCATCGCCGAGCGGCGCCAGCTTGCCGTCCACGATCATTTCGTACGGCAGGCGGCAGGCCTGCGCGCACTGGCCCCGATTGGCGCTGCGCCCGCCCCACGCTTCCGAGCTGAAACACTGCCCCGAATACGCCACGCACAGCGCGCCGTGCACGAAAATCTCCAGCTCGCAGGCGGTGGCGGCGCGGATGGCGCGGATCTCATCGAGCGAAAGCTCGCGCGCCAGCGTCACCCGCGAGGCGCCCAGGCTCTCGGCGAGCCGCACGCCATCGGCGCTCGTGACGCTCATCTGCGTGCTGGCGTGGATCTCCAGCTCCGGCGCAATCTCGCGCGCCATTTTGAGGATGCCGAGATCCTGCACGATCACGGCATCCGCCCCGGCCTCCGCGATCGCCGCCAGCGCTTGCGCCGCTTCACCAGTCTCATGATCGAACACCAGGGTGTTGAACGTGACGAATCCCCGCACGCCGCGCCGGTGCAGCGTGCGCATGACTTCCGGCAGTTCCTCGATCGAGAAGCCCACCTTCGCCCGCGCGGTGAAGTGATGGAGGCCGAAATAGACCGAATCGGCGCCGGCTTCGACCGCCGCGCGCAACTGCGGCCAGTATCCGGCCGGACTCATGATTTCGGGCTTCCTGCGTGGGGACATCGGAGAGGACTACCTCCATCGTAGCGCACGCGCCGGCGCCGGAACGTAGAATGTATCATCGCCCACGCTCCGTAGCGCGGTACGTGACTTGCATATTACTCAGGGGTGCGGAGCGTATTTGCAATCCTGTTGCTCGTCGCTGTGGGCGGCGCAGCCCGGCAGAGGCCCGCGAGCCCGGCCGCCCCGTTCCTGTGGCATGACCCCGGGAACGTGTCCGCGCTCGATTTGAGCGACGCCGGGGCCGGCGTTCCCGCTCCGCAGCCGCCCTTCACCTTTGTGCGCGAGGATCTCAGCGGCACCAATCCCAAAGTCTTTGTCCGCGACGCCCGCGGCACCCTCTGGAACGTCAAGTTCGGCTACGAAGTCCACAACGACGTCTTCTGCTGGCGGATCGTCCGCGCGTGCGGGTATTTCAGCGAGCCGAGCTTTTTCGTGGCGGCCGGCCGCATCGAGCAATACCGGCCCATTCGCCGCGCCAATCGCTGGCTCCAGTCCGACGGCCGCTTCACCGAGGCCCGGTTCCAATTCCGCGATCCGCAGTTGCACTTTCTGGCCCGGCGGAGCTGGCGCTGGGACCGCTCGCCGTTCAGCGGCACGGCGCAAATGGACGGTCTCAAACTTCTCCTCATGCTCTTCTCCAACTGGGATAACAAAGATGCCCGTGTCGGCGCCGGCGGCTCCAATACGGCCATCTTCGAGCGGCGCGGGCGGCCGGTTTATGCGTTCGTCGATTGGGGCAGTGGGATGGGGTCATGGGGTTCGGTTCCGGGCCGGGAGACCGACTGGAATTGCCGCGACTACGCCGCGCAGACACCCTCGTTCGTCGCGGGCGTAAAGAATGGGTCGGTGATTTTTGGATGGGACGGCGCGATCCCGCAAGGCTTCCGCACCGGCATCCCGGTCGAGCACGTCCGCTGGCTGATGAAGTACCTGGGCCGGATCAGCGATGCCCAACTGGCCGCCGCTCTCGAAGCCTCCGGCGCCAGCCCCAGCGAGCGCGCCTGCTTCCTCAAAGCCATGCGCGACCGCATCGAGCAGCTCCGGCGCCAGTGATCCCGCTCAGTACGGTCCTTTGAGGATGCTGTACTCGAACTCCGCGGGGTCGAGCGAGCGCGCCTGGAGCATTCGCACGCAATCCGCCACCGAGTCGCCGATTGCTTCGATGCGGCGCAGCGCCAGGTTCTTCGGCGTGTAGATTTCGAGCGCGATCCACTTACCCGCGAGCGCCGTTCGTTCCTCCAGCGTCAACTGGTCCGGATTGCGCCCGATGGCGCGTTCACTATACCGTGCGGGTTTGGCCATCATACTGTGCGCATTCTATCACTGCGTCAGCCAGGCTTCGACCGCCGCCCGGAAGATCTCGCCTGCGTGGGCCTTCATCCATTCCTGGTAGACGGGCCCGTACTGCGCCGGCGTCGTGACCATACGGGCGTGCAGCCCCTTCAAGCCGCCGCCGAAGGTCTTGTCGAACAATACCGTGCCGCCCGCCGTCGTGAGTTTCGCTTCGATGGTGAGGGTGACATTGTCCGCCGCTTCCGCCTGCACGCAGGAGGAGCCGGGGTGGGCCACCACCCGCAGCGTGGCATCCCCGGCATCGGCCGCGAGCTCGACCACAGGGCGCCCGTTGAGCACCGCGAAATCCCGCAGCGCCGCGGCTAGCGCGCGGTCCGGCTGTGTCTCCGCCACCGCGCGCCGAAGCTGCTCCGGCCGTAGAAAGCACGAGGTCGAAAGGTTCTCCGGCGACCACGCCGGCTCCAGAACCAGCCGCAGTGGCGGAACGGGCGGTAGCGCGGCGAGCACCGCGGCCCGGCCCGGCGCGGCCGACATCACCGCCAGTCCGTAGGCGGTCCAGCCCTGCCGGTCGCGCGCGTCCGCTCTGGCGCCCTTTCCGAGCAGCAGCTTCACCGCATCGGCGTGGCCGTGTTGCGCTGCCAACATCAGCGCCGTCCGGCCGTCCTTGTCCCTGGCATCGACCGGCGCGCTCTCAGTGAGCAGTGCCGCGAGCCGTTCCGTCTGCCCTTTCTTTGCCGCTGCGAGTAACTCGACTCCGACATCGGCAGAGGGGGCAGTCTGGCATAACAGGAGTAACAGGAGAGTAACCCGTGCCGGCATGGTCAGCTAACAGCATAGCCGACCAAGCCGTTCACTAATGGGACGCCAACCCGGCCCGGCTCTGCCCTAATGCATCGCTGCCGGCCCGCCGTGGTGCTTCGGCTTGCGCATCAGCAGCAAAAGCGGCAGCACCAGCAGGAATACGACACCGAGCGCGCGGAACGTATCCACAAACGCCAGCATGGACGCCTGCTGCTGCACCATCCCCCAGATCGCGCCGTACGCCTGCTGCGTCGCCGTAACCGCATCCGAGCCCTGCGCCATCAGGTGATCCTTCAGGCCGCCCAGCCACATCGAGGTCTGCGGATTCAGCGCATTGACGTGCGCGCCGAGCACCTGCGTGTGGAACTGCTGCGCCCGGAAGAGATACGTGGTGCCGCTCGCGATCCCCACGCTGCCGCCGAGGTTGCGCATCAGGTTGAACATACTGGTGGCGTTCCCCATCTGCTCTTTGGGAATGGGGTCCATGGTCGCGGTCGTCAGCGGCACGAAGAGCAGCGCCAGCGACGCGCCCTGGATGAATTGCGGCCAAAAGATGTCCCAGTAACCGGCCTGCAGGCTGAGTTTCGAGAACGCGTACAGCGTCCACGAGGCCCCCACCAGCCCGACCGCCAGAACTTTGCGGGGATCGAACCGGCCCAGCACCGTGCCTACCACCGGCATCATCAGGAAAGAGCCGAGGCCGCGCGGCGCCATCGCCACGCCGGCGTCGAGCGCCGGGTAGCCGAACAGCGTCTGCAGCATGATCGGCAGCAGCAGCATGCTCCCGTACAGCACAAAGCCTAGCACCGTCATCAGGAACACGCCCGCGCTGTACGTCCGGTCCTTGAAGACGCGCAGCCGCACCACCGGATCGCGCGTGCGCAACTCGTGCCAGACGAAGAGGGCCAGCAGCACCGCCGCTACGATTGCCGCGAGTGTAATCCAATGAGAGGCGAACCAGTCCTCCTCCTGCCCCTTATCGAGCACGACCTGCAGCGCGCCCACACCGACCGCGAGCATGCCGATGCCCCAGTAGTCGATCCGGCTGCTCGTGCGCCGGATGTACGGCGGGTCGAAGATGAACAGGCGCGTCATGATCACCGACGCGAGGCCCACCGGCAGGTTGATGTAGAAGACCCACCGCCAGCTGTAGTTGTCCGTCAGCCAGCCGCCCAGCACCGGTCCGAGCATCGGCGCCACCACGATCCCGAGGCCCCAAAAGGCCATTGCCTTGCCGCGGTCGCGCGGCGGAAACGCCTCCAGCATCACGGCCTGCGAAAGCGGCTGCAGCGCTCCCCCGGTCGCGCCCTGGATGATGCGGAATACGATCAGCGCCTGCAGGCTGGGCGCGAGCCCGCACAGAACGGAAGCCCCGGTGAACCCCATGACCGCCGCGAGCAGCGTCCGCTTGCGGCCGAAGTAGTTGGCGATCCACCCCGTCATCGGCAGGATGATCGCGTTGGCCACCAGGTACGAGGTGAGCGCCCAGGACGCCTCATCCACGCTGGCGGAAAGGCTTCCCGCGATGTGCGGGAGCGACACGTTCACCACCGTCGTGTCCAGCACCTCCATGAAGGTCGCGAACATGACCGCGACGGCGACAATCCATGGATTGATTTGCGGCTGCTCCTGAGGCGAAGAAGATGGCATCCGTGACTACTTCCATACTACCAGCCCGTTTCCGCGAGACCGCACAACGCGCCCGGCGTCCCCTGGTACTGAGTAGCGCAGGCCGCTTCAAGCCGGGACGGTGAAGCCTTTGCGGCCGTTGGATCGCCCGGTACCAATAGGTTTCAATGGACCGTCTTAGTACGGCTGGCGTATGTAATAAAGCTTATGTAAGTTTTCGCAACCGGCAGATTTTGCACGTTTTAAAACAGAAATTTTTCTGTTAGAAATTGACCGCACCAAACCGTGTTTATGTTATCGTAAGTGAGCGAACAGGCCGGTCTCGTCCGGCTTTATCGCACATTCGGGAGACCACCTTCAGGTCCGGCGAAGGTCTCCCCCTTCCCGCGCAATGCGGGAAACCTGGCAGGTCCTGAAGCCGGGGTCGCGCGATCCCGGGACCGGGAACACGCCTGAGAGGCCGCTCACTTTCTCCTCCAGCCTCTCCTGGAGCGCTTCATTCGCAGTTTTTCGGGCAGCGCCCGCGCAGCCGATCTCTGTCTGCGCGAACCGGGCGTATGTCGCATGCGCTCGTGGTGTGTTCTCACAACGCAGTTTAGTGAGGAGTTAGAAGATAAATGAAACGATTTTATTTGACTCATGCATTGGCGAAGTTCCTGGCGGCGGGATCGCTGTTGGCGATGAGCCTGGTTGCGGCCTCTGCCCAGACGGTAAATATCAATTGCGGCGGCAGCGCGATGACCACCTCCGATGGAACGCAATGGAGCGCGGACGAATACTTCATCGGCGGCGACCTGCTGTATACCGGCTACTCCATCGCCGCCGCGCAGCCTTCGGACTATTACCTCTACCGCAGCGCCCGCGCCGGGCTCTACGGCGACTTCACGTATTCCATTCCGGTTCCCAACGGGACTTATAACGTGAAGCTCCTGTTCGCCGAAATCCAATACACGGGGCAGGGCCAGCGCGTGTTCAACGTCGCGATCAACGGCGCGACTGTGCTCAGCAACTTCGACATCCTGGCGCACGTCGCGCCGCTGACTCCGCTGCCGGAGCAGTTCACCGCCACGGTGACCAACGGCACGCTGAACCTGAGCTTCACCGGCGTGACCCGGCGTGCGCTCGTCAACGCCATCCAGGTTTCACCGGCCTCCGGAAGCTCCGTCACCCCGCCGTCCGGCGGCACATCGGCGGGAGGCACGTCCACGGGAGGCACGCCGCCGAGCGGCACGCCCGCGCTTACGGTCAGCACGACCGCGCTGAGCTTCTCCGCGACCGCGGGCGGCGGAAATCCGGCCGCGCAGAGCGTCTCCGTCTCCAACAGCGGCTCCGGCACGATGAGTTGGACCGCATCCAGCAACCAGAGCTGGCTGAGCGTCTCGCCGGCGTCCGGTTCCAATGCGGGCACGCTTGCCGTCGCGGTCTCCACCGGCGCGCTCGCGGCCGGGAGCTACTCCGGCGCGGTTACCGTGAATGCCGGTTCGGCCGGCTCCAAGACCGTCAGCGTCAGCGTTTCCGTGGCTGCCGCGCCCAGCGCCGGCAATCCGCCGCCGGCTTCGAGCGGCAATAGCTGGTACGTCACCACCTCGGGCAGCGCGAGCGGCAACGGCACGATGTCCAGCCCGTGGGATCTCGCCACGGCGCTCTCCGGCGCCGGCGGCAGGATCAAGCCCGGCGACACCGTCTGGATCCGCGCCGGCAAGTACGGCGCCGGCCAGTCCAATTCGAGCATCAGCGCTTCGCTGGTGGGCACGGCCAGCGCGCCGATCATCGTGCGCGCCTATCCCGGCGAGCGCGTCACCATCGACGAGTGGCTCGAGGTCGGCTGCTGCGATGGCGCCATCAATCCGTCCGCCGGTTCTTACACCTGGTTCTGGGGCCTGGAATTTGCCGGCTTCAACACCGACCGCAGCACCGGCACGAGCGGCCCGCCCTCTTACGACGCCGGTCACAATCATAACGCGGTCGATATCTGGGCGCCCGGCACTAAGCTCATCAACTGCATCGTGCACGATACTGGCGGCGGTGTGTCGGTCTGGAGCGCCGCAGGTACGGAGCTGACTGGCAACATCGTCTACAACGTCGGCGGCTACGGCCCGGATCGCGGCCACGGCCACGATTTCTACCTGCAGAACCAGGCGCCGAACTACGTCACGCTGAACGACAACATCGGTTTCGACAGCTTCGATATGGGCCTGCACGCCTACGGCAGCGATCCCGGACCTTACGTCCAGAATCTGAATCTCACCGGCAATGTGATCTTCAACTCCGGCCAGCCGGACGGATCCGCGACCGACAACCTCTGCATCGGCGGCGGCACCGGCGGCCCGACCGGGATCAAGCTCGACAGCAACTACTTCTATTTCCCGCCCGCGAACAACGCCGGGTACAACGAGCTGGGCTACCTATGGGACGCGAAGGCGGGCAGCGCCGTGGTGACCAATAACTTCTTCATCGGGGGCGCCAACGGCATCGACCTGGAGCGCTGGCAGAGCCTGACGTTCCAGAACAACACCATCTATTCGGTGGGCACCGAGTCCATGCTCCTCCTCAACGGGGGCGATAACCCGTCGAGCTATCAGGATAGCGGCAACCGGTACTTCGGCTCCGGCCGGTTTTCGGTCTATAACAACTGTGTGGGCTGGCCCTGCAACGGCTCCTCGATGAGCTTCGCCAACTGGCAGGCTACTGAAGGGCTGGATCAATCCAGCGCCTTCTCTTCCGCTCCCACGGGCGTGCAGACGTTCGTGCGGCCCAACGCCTACGAGCCCGGACGCGC
>Ga0070739_10003009_pt1 | contig 21552 bp, 23 predicted proteins | sample Coa_R1_7_FD_66445 | JGI IMG/M metagenome (GOLD analysis project Ga0070739, IMG submission 66445) | Surface soil microbial communities from Centralia Pennsylvania, which are recovering from an underground coalmine fire - Coalmine... | ecosystem: Environmental > Terrestrial > Soil > Unclassified ... | reverse complement strand
GCCATGGGCCATGAAGGCATGAAAGCTTCACTTGTCAGCAGAGAAGTAATTGCCGACTCTATAGAAGTAATGATGCGAGCACACCAATACGATGGGCTTGTTGGCATTTCTGGCTGTGACAAAAGCCTGCCAGGAACGCTTATGGCAATGGCAAGGCTGAACATGCCTGCCATCTTTATGTATGGCGGCACCATTCTCCCCGGCCACTGGAATGGCAGGGATGTAACTGTAGCTGATGTCTTTGAAGGGGTCGGCTCGTATGAAGCGGGCCAGATGTCACTGCAAGAGCTTGTCAGCCTAGAGAATGTAGCATGTCCATCTTCTGGCTCATGTGCTGGCATGTATACTGCCAATACAATGGCATCAATTAGCGAAGCAATAGGTATGGCATTGCCTGGCAGCGCCTCTCCTCCAGCTGAGAGCAAAAAGAGAGAACAGGTCAGCTATGCTACTGGCAGCCAGCTGATGAGCCTGATAGAGAACAATATCAGGCCAAGGGATATCATGACGTTTGAAGCATTTGAAAATGCAATAGCTCTGGTAAATGCTGTCGGTGGCTCAACCAACGCTGTGCTGCATTTGATTGCAATAGCCAAGGAAGCTGGGATCAAGCTTGATCTGAAAGAATTTGAAAGGATACGCAGGCGAACTCCCCATATAGTGGATATGAAGCCCGGCGGACTGTATGTGATGCTTGACCTAGATAGAATAGGCGGCGTGCCTGTTGTACTGAAAAGCATGCTAAAAAACGGCCTGATAAATGGTGACACCCTGACCGTTACAGGACGCACAATGGCAGAGAATCTGGAGTCGCTTGATAACCTTGGTGCTAATGCTGCAGGTGGATATATCGAGGGCAGCAGCCAGGATTTCAATTTCAGCTCCGGAACCAGTACCGATGGAAATGCCGCCGGTGCCAACGTGCAGCCTCATGGTGACAAACCAGTTATCAGGCCTGTAGGTAACCCGATAAGCAAGGAAGGCACGCTCAAGATTCTCAGAGGCTCCCTGGCTCCTGATGGAGCAGTGGTCAAGATCGCCAGCATAAAGAATATGCGCTTTAAGGGAAAGGCAAGAGTCTTTGATTCGGAGGAGCAAGCGTTTAGCTCGATATCGGAAGGCAAGGTTTCTGAAGGCAGTGTCATAGTCATCAGGTATGAGGGCCCAAAAGGAGGCCCTGGAATGCGCGAGATGCTGTCCGTAACGGCAGCTCTGATAGGACAAGGAATAGGGGACAAGGTCGCTCTCGTAACTGATGGAAGATTTTCAGGTGCTACAAGAGGCTTGATGATAGGCCATGTTGCACCGGAGGCAATGGTAGGCGGGCCGATAGCTATCGTAAAGGATGGTGATGAAATCGAAATTGACGCAGTATCTGGCAAGCTGAACTTGGATGTTTCTGCTGCGGAGATCAAAAGGCGGATGAAGAAGTGGAGGCCTATAAAGCCCCATTACAAGACAGGAGTATTTGCCAAGTACGCATCGCTTGTGGCCTCTGCAGCAGAAGGAGCAGTGACATCACCTGTCTTATCTCTGCTCAGTCAACGGATGCCTGATAATCGATAGCCAATCGGATCTCAAAACATGACGGCAGACGGCCAATCAATAATTGGTAAAAGGAAACAACCAATCTGCTTTGCGCAATATTTGGAGTCAAATAAATAGAAAGGGGTAGATTCTTTTGCCTATTCTCCTGCCCTTCTGTTTACTAACGCCTAGCCGTTGTTGCCGTTTATTCGCGCAGCTTGCCCCGCTTTGCCTCGTTTGCCAATGCTTCTCTTAGCATTTGCATATGCTTCATCTTGTCTTCCTTGATTGTATTCCAGATGTTTACAACATCCTGTCTGCCATCTCTTTGTGCATCCTCAATATACGTATCGGCAGTGCGGTAGAGAAACGTTGCATCCTTGTCCAGCTGGCTGATAATGTTAAATGTGGTATTTTCAAGCTTGGTTGACTGGTGCGTTGTCGCCGACATTTCAACATTGACTGTACGACATGGCTTAATACGGTTGCAGGGAAATCTTTTGAGAATGTTTTCAGCCTGCTCCACTATTGCTGTCTTTCAACTACCTACACAGTATTGCAAATGTTTGCATGCAAAAAAGCGCTTTATATCATGCTGATCGACTCTGATCATGAGGACAGCAGGTACAAAATCAATTCAATCATCATCGCAATTGGCAACAAACAGGAGGCTTTCCTGCTGATGTCAGGTCAAGATAATGGCAGAGCTACCAAGCGCATAGTCATACTGGGAAGCGGTTTTGCCGGTATCGAGGTGCTGAAGAACCTGCAGAAAAGATTCAAGCGCAATGAAAGCGTCGAGATAATACTGGTCAGCAAGGAAAACTTTTTGCTCTTTACCCCCATGCTGCCGGAGGTCATGAGCGGCATGGTTGAGATGCGTCACATAATCACGTCTGCAAGGTCATTCTGTCACAAGGCCAGATTCTACCAGGCAAGGGTAGAGTCTGTAGATTTTCAGGAAAAAAAAGTGTACATTGTTCACGCCGCAGAGGAAGGCACGGAGCCGGCTCTCAGGGACAGACATGCACTGGACTATGATTATCTGGTTATCGCACTTGGAAGCGAAACTAACTTTTTCGGAATGGAAGATGTCGAACGACATTCCTTTACTATGCGCGATATCGGTGATGCATTCGCATTGAGAAACCATATCATAAGCATGCTCGAGCAGGCGAACCTGGAGCACACAAACAGTGAGCTGAGAAGAAGGCTCCTGACATTTGTGGTTGTCGGCGGTGGATTCAATGGCGTCGAGACTGTTGGGGAGCTCAATGACTTTGTGAGGGAGACCATAAGGACATTCTATGACGACATTTACATGACAGATGTCAGGATAATACTTGTAAGCGCTGAGGACGGAATCTTGAAGGAGATAGACGATGAGCTTGGCAGGTATGCTCTCGAGAGGCAGAAGCTGAAGGGGATCGAGTTTATAATGAATACTCATGCCAACGGAGCGACTGAAAGCGTGGTAAAGCTGGATAACGGCATGGAAATACCCTGCCAGACGCTTGTCTGGTCTACAGGGGTGACCCCAAGCAACGTTGTAAAAGACTTGCAGTGCGACCACGACAAGGGGCACAGGATAATTGCCAATGGCTATCTGGAAGTTGAAGGCTGCGATGGCGTCTATGCGCTGGGCGACTGTGCCTCGATAACAGACCCTGCGACAGGCAAGCCATATCCTACGACTGCGCAGCATGCAATAAGGGAAGGCAGGGTGGCTGCAAAGAACATTATCTGCGATATAACAGGCAAGGGCAAAAAGGAGCAGTTCAGATACAAGACAAAAGGTATGATGGCCGAGATAGGCAAGAGAACCGGCGTCGCGACTCTGTTTGGCATGAAGATACACGGATTTGCGGCATGGTGGCTCTGGCGTACGTTCTACCTTGCGAACCTGCCAACGGCAAGGAAAAAACTAAAAGTGATGTCTGACTGGACAATGGACCTATTCTACAAGCCCGATGCTACAATGATCTCCGGATTGATAGAACAGAAGAAAGCAGAGGTGCCGCATGAGCAGGCAAGGAAACAACCTCAGGAGCAAAAGCAAAAACAAGCTGAGGCTCCAAAGAAGATGTGGGAGCATGAGGCTGCATAGCTGATTGCTGCTACTATACCACTGCCACCATTCTTCACTCTTTTCTCTGTACTTGCCTGTGTTCCTTCTTCCTTTATTCTTTTTAGCTTAGCATAGCTTGCTGCAGTTCAATGCGATAGAATGCTCAGCTTCGCTTTCCTTTCCTTTTCCTTCCCTTCGATCTATTCTATTCTTGGAACTAGATGCGCTTTTTCTGGCTACAGAATTCAGTGTTTTGCTCCGACATGATTGCTCAGCTCATCTTCCACATCAAAGCTGGAACCACAGAGTGCACAGGTATTAATTCTTGAAGCTTCCTGTGCATTGAGGCTGCCATAATCTGGCAGCTTGTAATCTGACGGAATCATCCTTATACGATGGATAGCTGCCGGCGGCGCTCTCTTTGGCTGATCGGCCAGTGATTCCTTGAAATAATAACTTGCAGGGTCAGGGGCCCTGTTTCTTTCAAAATTTCTCTTTACGTCCTCTTCAGTTATCTTGAGCCACACAACGTGACCGTCCCATCCTTCTATAGTGCTTATGGGAAGATAATAGTAATGGATTTTCCTGAATCCGCGTTTTACAACGACAAAATCCCGGCTTATCGCCTCAATATCGCCTATGTCCTGATCATCTGAGGTATGCACCGACTCGTCTAGGACATCTGTCAGACTAGCAGTGGTAAACCCAGAGCTTGTGCTCATACTGTACTACAACATATACAAAATAATATTTAGCAATTTGAGATACCTCCTTCCTCAGACCGGTGGTGTAAGCAAACAATAGACCAGCGGGGATGTAAAACCTGCAGAAACAAAAATGAAAATAAAAATAAATAAAAAATGAGTGAGTGAATGTTGTTCTTCTTGTTCTTATCTTTTCCCTATTTTGTCAGTGTAACATTTTGCAGCAGTCCATTGGTTACAGTAATACCCTGCGCCGTCGGGTGGACTGGCGAGCTTGCCTGCTGTGCTATCAGGGCTGTCATGTTAGACGAGATTGGCGGTAGAAGGAATGTGTCCGAAGGCGGATTTGGCAGTACTGAATTGTCTTTTGATACTATGGATACACTCACATAGTATATCTGGTTCTGTGTCAGTACAGGTCCCTGTATATGGAATGTGCCTGTGCTGCCATGTCCTGTCTGGCCGATGAAGTCAGGGCCCCAAGTGTTAAACTGGCTTGCAATTGATGCTGTTGCGTTGCTATTTTGTTGTTGCTGCTGTTGTTGAGTTGATAGAGTGCTATTATTCTGTCCAGCTGTGCTACTACTGTTGCCACCGGCATTGCCTGTCTGGTTTGTATTTGTAACAGCCTGACTGGAACTGTTCTGGATTTGCAATGTGCTGCTTACAGGAATCAGCTCCAGATCCAAGATTCCGTCAAGGTCGTCATAGTTGTGGCTGAAAAGCTTGGCGCCTTTGGAATCCATCAGTGTTACATTGTATGTTATCGAGATTGTTGGCGGTATTGAGACAGTCTTTGGCACAAATGACAGCTCCACTCCGTAGTGCTTTGTAGAGTTGAAGGGAATTGCGTTATTTCCTCCAATCATCATGTTAAAGTTATTGCCCACTTCCATGGTGTTGCCGACTCTGATGCGGCCAGTAGTTGAGGGATTGAACGTATCATAGTAGTTGTATATGCCCACATGTGTGAATCTATGGATAAAAGAGCCGCCTGGCAATATGGGACCAGAATCAAACTGCTCGGGGGAGTTGCTTGTAGTGGTCACAGAGTGTTCTGCCGCATCATCATTGAACCATATGACAGTCATGCCGATAGGTAAAGACGCAGCTCTGGGCGCATATGTGGAATTGCCAATGTCACTGAAAGGTATCCTGACGACGTATGACGGTTCAGATCTGATTTTGTAAAAGATGGGTGGAGGGAATGTTGTCTGTGACAGGGTATTGCTGCTAACTTGTGCATAGGATGCGCTGGCAGATGTGAGAGAGTATGCGACCAAGAAGGCAAATGCTGCTAGAGCAAGCCTTTTGCTAGTGGATGTCCAGTGTGTCATAAAATTGTGGTTGTTCATCGTACCGGCGTTCCTCCTCTGAATATATCTTGAGTTTAGGCAAATTTTCTTTTTTGGCAATTCAGAAAATGCTTGCGGACTAAGATTCGCTGACTTGTCTGCAATAATTTCTTGCTGAATATATTGCAGAAGTCTAACCCAGAGATAATCTTATGAAATGATATCTGCAACCGTCGCGTTTGCAGTGCAATGGCAAGCAAACAGATGCATGGATTATGCATAAGCGATTCTGGCTGTTATGCATTGCATTGACCACTGGCCCGTTCGTACAAGGAGAAGACGAAGAGGAAGCAGAATGACATGTCTGAAAATTCACTCCACTAACTGGATACAGGGGGATTTGATAATTAAAGCAATAGATTGCTTTGCATTGACTGATTTGTTGTCAACACTCGTAACAAATGCTTCAAGTAAAATCCGGCTCTGCCTGTACCAGAACTGATGACGGGCTTTTACTGACCTGTCATGTTCGCTTGTTTTTGTTTATCATATTCCAGCTCTTGGACTGTAATACATATGGTCTTCGCGATGTCCGCCCTGCCCCTTCCCTATATGCTTGTAGTCATGGACAAACTCGATTGACCTGAGCCACTTGACCATCTTGTATCCAAGCTGGGTCTCTGCGCGCAAGCGTAGCGGAGCCCCGTGCCCAACATCCAGGGGCCTGCCGTTCATTTCATAAGCAAGAATCGTCTGGGAGTGTTTTGCAATTTCCAAGTCCAGCACTTCGTAAAATTCATCGCCTTCCGTATACTGGTAGGAATGGAATACCACGTATCTGGCACTGGCAAGCGGCCTGCAGATCGATATTATGTAGCTCAGAGGTATTCCTCCCCATTCCCCGACCGCCGTCCAGCCCTGTATACAGTAATGCTCCGTAACCTGCAACTGTTTGCGCATATTTTGCAGGTCAGACAAGGAAAGCTCAAGCGGCTGCTCTACCAGCCCGTTGACTTTTAGCGTCCAGGTGGCAAAATTATTGTCCAAAAGGCTCCGGTATTCCTGTGTATCAGGCGGGTAGCCATTTACCCTGAAGAAGGTTGAAACCTGGGATCTCTTTAGCTTCTGCTTTGAAGTTGCTTTTCTAAATAGCAACCATTTGGCAGGGACAATAACCTTGTCTAGAGCATTTTGCATCATCCTTGGGTATTTCAGCGAAACTGCGGTGGCCCAGATATGCACTATTACTACAGCAATCACCAAAAGGGCAAACAGGCCGGCTGCAACGGCAAAGCTTGTGCCCGCTCCCTGACCGAGCATTATATTGCCCATATTCTCTGGAAACCTCTCCACTACTACCATTATGATATGGATTATAATGAACAGGATAAAGGCAATCAGCCCCAGAAAGTGGAGGCTTCTTGCTGGCTGCCTTCCTCCAAAGATCTTTTGGTATCTTGGAAACCGCGCTGCAATTGCCGGTGACATTGCGGCGCCGGTTGCAATCATGAAAGGACCCAGAATAAAGACTACGGCAAAATATGTCAGCTCCTGCAGCGGGTTGTATGGGTTTCCTGGCGGCGGCATATGAAAACTTGCATACATCATGGCAATGCGCATGGCATCAGGGATGACTGACCACGAGGTAGGCACCAGCCGCTGCCATTCGTTGCTGGTGAAGAGCAGTACATAATATGCAGTGCCGTTTATCAGCCAGAATGCCACCGAAAAAAAATGCCAGTGCCTTCCCAATCCCAGGTTCTTGTGCCCCGGCAGCGCTATCCATGAGGGAAATGATTCTTCTTCCTCAAGAGATATCCAGAGTTTGTCCTCGGGCGGTTTTCTTTTTGTAAATTTTATCCATTCTGTGCCGGGTATCGCATGATCGTTCCAGTATAACTTTGGAAGTGCGCTCAGAATCTCTATTCCACTCCGGATAAGCAGAGTGATAAATATCAGGTTGATAAAATGGGCAAACCTTATCCAGAATGGAAAGTCCAGATTTTCAAGAACCAGAGTGATGCACCTGCCGATGTCTGTCCTTCACTATATTTCCTACCTATCATATTGCTCAATAATGCATTTATCGATTCGCCATCTGCAGGTTTTGTTTTAAAGGCCGATAGGTTTGCGCCGCTGATTGTCCCCTTCTGCTCCTTTCTATGAGGCGTCATTTTCATACATGCTCATTCTGCCAAACCATTGCTTACCTCCAGAAAACAGGTAATTCTATGTAATTTTACGTTAACCCGAGTATTATTGTGGGACCCATACACATACATGCATACATGGATTGTCAAAAATTTCGTGAGTAATGGCTGGCTTGGTTGGTATCAATCAATTCTTGGTGCGTCAAATCTGGCGCCATGAGAAGAGAAGTGTCTGAACGTGAAAGACAAGGCAAGGAAATTTCTCGGCTTTTAAATCAAGGTAGAACAAATGTATTGTACAGGAGATTTGTTAAAGGTTTGAATAGAAAGCAGTAGTCCCGACCTTGTGGCTACACGACGGGTACTGCCTGTCTATCTATCTATCTTTTTGTTCCTGCACCACAGCTATCGCTCTGAAAATAGCGATTTGATCAGCTTGACTCGACTCTACCAAATCAACTCAGCTGACGCTTCTTCTATCAACAAGCCTTGCAAATATTGGGCTTCTTCTCCTCATGTCTTCACTGAGTACTACACAGATCCCCATTCCAACAAGGATACAGGATGCAATAGTTCCGCCATAAATTGCACTTAATACAACAGCAGCTAAACCCATGATCTAATTAGCGCGTTACGCTATAAAAATAATGTAGACTATTTTGCAAGCAGATGCAATATCATATAACACATTGATTCGCAGCGTTAACAGGAAAGTACTCAATGCACGCCAGTGGGAGACTGGTGCTTCTTGTGCTCAAGCTCCTTATGTTTTTCCTTATTTGCTGCAACTCTAAAAGTCAATCCGCAGATATCACATGTAGTTTCGCCTGGCTGGTTCTGTGTAGTTGAAGAGGTCGGGTTAGATGACATGTTATAGATTGCACAAAATTGATAATTAACTTTTGGTTTAAGTTGAAGCCACATGCAATATTTCGCGTGCGATTGTACCCGGGATTCTGATTAAGCTGGCCAACCCTCACAGTAGCGCAGCCAAAGGCAGGCATCCAGTCAGTTGATCAGGTTGGCAGTTCGCCTTTTTGCATGTGTTCTATGGTCATGTGCTTCTGCGCTCGTGCGAGATCGTCAAAAGTCTTGCCGCAAATGCTGCAGGTATGATACGATGGGTTTATGGTATTTCCGGTCCTGTCATATGCAGGTTTGTCAATCAAGCTTCTTTTCTCTCACCTTCGTAAACTACTTGGCGGTATTGTTGATTAAGATATCCCGGATCCACCGCCTGTTCAATTGCCAACAATAGTTAAGAATTATGATGGTCAGTACAAAGTAGAGCGCTGTCTGAAAAAGAAAAGGAGAGAATTACCAAAATGGGTCAGCACAATACTCAATCCAGATCAAAATTAAAATCAAGAGCTACCCGGCCATGGAGTTCATTTGTGGCTTCTGCAAACAAGTTTCTTGAAGAGACCCAAGAGCATGCATTGCAGGGTTTGAACCCTGGAGGCTATTATCAGGCCATCTGGTGCAGAGATGCATCATTTATTCTCAGGGACTGGTTCCTGTGCGGTAACATTCAGGGCACGCTGCAGCAGCTTTACTTGATCTGGTCTCACCAGATTGAATCTGGCACTGCCTCCGGCGAGTCTGGAGGCAGTAACGGAAAGAAGGAAGATGAGAAGAAAATGGAAAAGGTTGTCTACGGCAGGGGGTCGCCTGAGATGGGTTTCAAGCCAATCACTGCCAGAGACAAGGTTATCAGGTCATTTGCCGGTGCCCTTCCAACCACAATTTACCAAGCAGGATATCTGGAAGTATACGGACAGAACCCGGATATTGATTCGACAGCACTCATGATATCTGCGACCTCATGGATCCTTTCCCAGATTATAGAACAGAAGCATAATGGCAGGGCAGGCCTGCGAGGAGCTGGGGCGAAAGGCAAGACTCTAACCCCGCATGCTTCTGGTTCGGGATCGCATACGCTGGACAATTCTGGCCTTGGAAAGCAGTCAACCCGGGATCATCACGCTTCTACAATGGCATCAGTATCCGGCGACCAGGTCAAATTTGTCCAGTTTATTGTGCCCCGCATGGCAAAGGCCATAGAATACCTAAAGACAAGGGATACTGACAACGATGGCCTTTTGGAGCAGAACCATAACGAAGACTGGATGGACACCGCCCTGCGCGCTGGAAAAATAGTCTATAGCCAGGCAAGCTGGATTCTTGCATTGAAGAACTTTGCCGCACTTTTGTCTAGGATAGAGTCATGGTCTGAGCAGACAGGCTTGAGCAAAGCGCATCTGCGCAAGCAGGCAGCTGATATGACCAAGCTGTACAGCATGACCATAGACGGCGTAGAAAAGGCGCTCTGGTCAGAAGAAGATGGTTGCTATATCGATGTCCAGGTAACTCACCACATAGGCGGCCCCTATAGAACACTCACTCAGGATGTATGCCTTTACCTTGTTGCCGTAACAGAAAACACAGGCAACGACAAACTGAGGACCAGCAAGGGGGCAGAAGGCCAAGAGATTCCAAAACTTCACGTCACCCAAAAGATGCTCCATGAAAGAGGAAAAAAGACGCTTGATGCATTAAAGCGTCGGATCTGGAAATATGATTGGCCGATGGATACTGAAGCGCTGCTCAAAAGCACAGGGCCATGGGTTCTAAAGCCGCACCAGTACCATAACCAGACATTCTGGCCTTGGATTACAGGTATAGAGATGCTTGCAAGAAGCAGGTTCAACGAGGTTCATGAATGCGAGCTTTTACTGTCGCTGCTTTCTTCTGGAGGCCAGCCATATGTCCATTCATTCTTTGAATGGCTCAATCCAATCACAAGAAAGGGGGATGGCGCATACCCATTCAGGACAGGATTGTCTGGCGTGCGCATTGCCCTGCGTCACATTATCAGAAACATAAACTCCGCTCAGGACGAAAGGCGTGCAGAAAGTGCAAAGGAACCACTGTCTGCATACCCCAAGCGCGCGGCACAGGCATCCTAACCTAACTATTTACTGATTGATTGTTGGTTAACAAGGCATTGATGCGCCGAATGCGATTGTTTATGCTCAGCAATGGAATTTTCCAAAATATTATTTTAGGATATGGTGCTGTACTTTATGATGAGTGACAGGCCGAACGACGATCCTAAAAAATCTGCAGAGCGTGTTGTCAGGTACCAGGAAAAATTCAATGTACCGGTCCAGACCGAGGAAGAGGAAGCGGAAAGCCATGAAAACGCAGAAGTTGAACACCTTGCAGACGAGGAAGTTGTAAGGAAAGAAAAAGAGGGCACAGAATAGAATACAATGGAATAGAGCAGAATAGTTGAGCAGAATATTGAATCAGTCACCAATTGTAGCCATTTCAAATGAGTTTGCTGGCTGGCATTTTATCGCTATTACGGTATGGCAGTCTGCTCCCAGCCATTATCTAGGCAACGGCGGATGGTAGATAGCTCTTGAGCAGAGGCAATATCTTGTTTATAATAATTGATTCATGATCGGCTCCGAATTCGAACGAAACTATTAGAAGAGCCAAGTCACTGCCTTCATAATCAAGTGGAATGTCTACTCTTTTGACTTTTTTATAAACAGCACAGGTGAACAAAAGCCTTCCGAGTTTTGGAGTAAAATCCTCCCTTGTCATCTTGCCGAGGACCGCCTTCATTGCATAGCTTTCGCGCTCTTCTTCTGTCAGCACCGGTGTCACTCCCTTTCTCAGCTCGGCTGCAACTATCCTGCCCATCTTATTCACAATTGCAGCATATCTGGTTGATGCGTCTGCAGAAATTATCTGGCTACAGAGTGCCCGTATGTCAGTCATCATCTATTCATCGTCAACAACAGGATCACCATACAAAATATTTAACTTAATTGTGCCGAGCAGCCCAGCCGGATATCATATCTCGAAAGGTCAAGGGAGTAGTAGCATGCAATGTAGCGATGGTGCAGAAAAAGGAAGGAGAAGAGAAGAAAGGAGAAGAAATAGGGTGAATCTGGCCTGTTTTATTCCAATCTATCCTCTATTTCTTTACCCACTCGTCTCCTTCTTTTTGATACTCGTTTTTTACAGCAGACCATGCAACTTTATGGGCAACCTGCTCTGCGCTCTGACGCTTGCCGCCTCTTCTCTTTTCAGGGTTCTTGTATTCCTTGAGAGCGCTGGCATGCGCTTTTTTGTATATTTGCTGCGCATGTTTTGGCAGCTTGTCTATGGCTTTTCTAGTCCGCGGAGACAATTTACTGCTTTTGCTGGATCTGCTGCTTCTAGTTCGCGGCATAATACTTCGATTAGAGATTGCACAATATGATATTTAATCAGACAAATCTTGCCAATATTCTGATTCTGTACCTTCTTTACATTAGTTTAATTTCGCCGGCATCACAGGACAAGTATAAATTAATTATCGTGCAATAGTATATGTATACATGGTCCCAGCCTACCGATGCCCTGATTGCGGAACCAACATGCTCGAGCGTACAGTAGCTACCAGAATAGGAGATATTGATGGCTGGTACTGTTCTGTATGTGACTGGTTCATTGAAAGCGATAGAATTCATAAGGAAATTCTAAAGCCATAACAGCTTTTTCGATCCTGTCTTTGGTTTGATTTGATTTAATGCCAGAACCGCCTGCCAATGATTGATACTCTGCCATTTACCTTGGCAGACCTGCAAAAGCCAGCTAGCATAGCGTGAATCAAATAGAGATAACAGTGTATAGTATCACTTATCCACCCATTTTTTATACAAAATAATTGATTATAGTATTGATGATGCATGAAAGCAGGGAGCTGATGCTTGACGACCTCAAGCTATATTCAGAGGGACTTGCAACGGCTCTATCTCAGGACAAGCTTGTCGAAGCAAGAGAGTATGTCGGCAATCTAAGGCCACTATTGGATGACATTTCAAAATACATTGATTCAAGCATGCAATACGAGCAGGCGCCTGCGGAGGAACCTGAATCCCCGCTTGATAGTGCCAGGTCTGAAGCTGACAGGGCAATGCTGGCGGCAAAAAGAGCGCAGGAGAAGGCAGACCGTCTCAAACAGGCAGCAAAAGAAACGCATGATGAATCAGAGAGGCTGAAGGAAGCTGCAAAAAAAGCGCAGAAAGAAGCCGATAGGGCCAAGAAGGCTGCAGAAAAGGCAGAGAAAGCAGAGTCAAATGCAGAGAAGGCGGCCAAGAAGGCTGCAGAGCATGCAAGCAAGGCAAACAAGGCAGCAAGAAGAAGCTAGCACCAGTGATGGTTGAATAGGCTGTGCCGTACCAAGCTGCTACCAGCTACGGGAAAGTAATGATGTAATCAGCGAGCGCCAAAGCAGCGCTTTTGTTATATATATCGAATTAAATTAAATTACTAATAGCTCCTGTCCCATCTATTTGCTCTATGCATCCACCTTTACATCCACCCTTGCTGGCGCTAAAAGGCAGTTGCAGGGCTACTTTTGAGCAGTCTTTTGGTCTCCAGCGGCAGCAGTTCAGACATTCTCTCTAGGCTTGCGAGGTATTCTATCCCTTTCTGGGTAGTTCTAAATTTTCTGTCAAGCCGGTCATCTTCAATCAGGCCTGATTGGATCAGCTCTCCCAGGTAGCTTTTGGCCTGATTATATGTGATGTAGCTCTTACACATTATATTCGATATAATAGCGCCGCCATTACACACCGTGAGTATATCCCTTATGATTTCGTTCTTTTGGCGCTTGTACATCGGCTGCATAGTACTTGGGCTCCCATTTATAAAAATCATGACGTAATATTACAGAAAAATCTTCTATAAAAGTGCAGTAGCGATAGCCGCCTTTTCTAATTCCCTTTCTTCAATTCAAGCTCTTCTTGAAGTTCCAGCTCTTCTCTTATTATCTTCCTCAGCTCTTCAATGCTGACAGGCTTGCGAACAAAGCAATTTACTCTAATCTTTGGGAACATCTTTTTGAATTCATCGTAATAGATTTCAAATGCCGTGATAAAGCATATCTTGGCTTTCTGGTCTAGTTTGTGAAGCTCTCTGTAGAGCTGAAAGCCGTTTATTTTAGGCATCCTTATGTCTAGCAAAAGCAGGTCATATTTGCCAGGTTTGAAATGGCTCAACGCCTCTTCTGGACTGTTAAACGCCTCAACTTCAAACGCGCCATCGCTTTCCAGACCCTTCTTTATTACATCGGCAATGTCACGTTCGTCATCGACGACCAGAACCTTGTACTTGCCCAAGTCCCTGTTCTGGTATAAAAGACAGGCTCTTAAGTTTATCCTTCTTTATTGGCATCCTGCATGCTGATATCGTTCCATCCATCAGTCATTCCGGCTCAACATGTGTCAATAATGAGAACATGTCCTCATAATAGCAGCATTCACACTCATTGTTGAGGCAAAGCTTCCTAGAATCGTGACTACAATTATTGCACTTGCAATCAAAATAGCCTTCTGCCAATTAGGATATTTTTTCATTCAGAATGTATTATTTAAGTCATTACAATGTGGATTTTACCTTATTTTTATTTTATTACTCTTCTGCCCTTTATCCGGTCATGAGTGCTAGGCTCTGCGCTATCCGGCACAGGCGTGGATGGGTGGTCTACTTTTCTCGTGGGCTTTGGCTGCTCGTCTAGTTCCAAGTCCTTGGCCTGCTCTGGCGTCAAGCCCGGCTCTTCAATCCGTTTTTTGTAGCTCATTGGACAAAAGATAATTTGCTGCAAAATGTAAAAAGGTTTGTCCGGCTGTCTCTGTCTGCCTCCTTCATATCTCTCCCGTTCGCAGCCCTTTTGTTTTGTTGGTCAGGAAATAAAATAGCAAGAGCCAAACTATTGATTGGTTGCGATGTAAGGCAAATCAGGTTCTGTACTAACACAATGGCTATCTACTGTGTGCAGCGAAACCAAAAGCAAGCAAAAAGAAAGACAACATTTCATCAAATCCTTTATCAATCTTGCAGCTAACCACCTATTTGGCAAATTGAGCAATCCAGCCGACTCTAAAACCGTGAAAAAGAACGAAAAGATGATGAGCAAAGGACAGCAAGATAAAAGCAAGCATGAAAGCATAGGCCAAGACTATGAACTGAGCAGAGGGGCAGAGTCTGAAAGGGAGCGCAGTACCAAGAGGCTGCCCACCGGCGCATAGATATAATTAATTTAGGCTAGGTGAGCCCGGTAAAGCAATGTACCATAATGTAATGTAAAAGCTTCCTCACATATTTTGTTGGCAATCAAGTGTCCGTCGTTGAGTTAATGAAAAAGCTGCCTATTCATGCAGGCAGATAGATAGATGTGCAAGTAAGTAGGATACAGTTAGCAATGGTCAGGGTAATAACAAAAACAATTAGCAGCAGGTCGAAAGGCGAAGGCGATATGCTAGATATAACAGGCGATGCAGCAAACCTTGTCAGAGAAAGCGGCCTGCAGGATGGAATTGCAACGATCTTTGTCTGTGGATCGACTGCAGCCATAACTACCATCGAATACGAGCCAGGGCTCAGAAAAGACTTTCCCAGAATGCTTTCGCGCATTGTGCCAAAGGAAATGGAATATGAGCATGACAATACATGGCATGATGGGAACGGTCACTCGCATGTGCGCGCTTCGCTGATCGGTCCTTCACTGACTGTACCGTTCAAAGACGGGGAGTTTTTGCTTGGCACCTGGCAGCAGATTGTCCTTCTGGAGATGGATACAAGGAAGCGAGAGCGCCAGATCGTGGTGCAGATAATTGGGGAATAGCAGGCAGGGGGCTTGCAGAAATTTGGTTGATGAATTGAATTTTGGGAAGCTGTTAGGCTAACGGTAGGATTGATAGATTGATACTATTATTGCCTACCTGCTTAGAAGCTCGTGCTCTTTTTGTCTGATAAACTGAATTGCTTCCTGGCACGCCTTGGGCATCTGCTGTATTCTTTCTTTGTTGAGGACGATGCTGTTTTCAATGTTGAAGCGATCAACCGATAGTAACTGCAGGGGGCTTCTGGCATCGTATTCAAAACGCGGAAATATGAGGACATCCGATATGGTCACTCCATATTGATTGAGATTTGAAAGCTGCACCTCGCTGCTCCATTCTTTTTCCATGCCTGCAAATTCTGCTACAAATTTTTGATACTGTTGGATATTGCGAGCAATGTATTTCCTCAGGATATTCATAGCCTTCATGAGAGGATCATATGAGTAAAGTGGGTTTTTCATAATGACAAAATTGGCAAACTCGGTTGCGCCTTGCCTGTGGATAGTCAGAACCGGCTCTGATTCGTGGCCATATGACTTGAGTATAATTGCATCTCTTATCTCCCACCCGGAGCCTGTGAGCCTGGCTATATGCTGTATGCCGCCTTCTTGCATCGCTAGCGGGTGCTATTTTTCTTTCTCTTCCATTTATGTGGAGCGGATAGGTTGGTTGGTTGGTTGGCTGGACAGCTGATCAACTGGCTTGCTTTGGCCTAACCATATGGACCCAGATCATATCCGCTTCCGTTTCTCCTCCTTCCTTCTGCCTCTCCTTCCAGGCCTGAATAGTCTATGATTTCCTTTTGTTCATACTGTCTGCCATGTTTCTGGCAAAGCGACAGCTCAAAAAAGCCTTCTTCCCAAGCCATGATGCAGCCGCAGGGCCTTGTTTTGTTGTTCACAAGCCTTTCACTTCATACCATGCTATTGATTCTTTTCAATCCTGCAAGCCTGCCCTGAATTTTCTAAAGCCCAGTCCAGATACAACTGCCGCCAGAATTGCAGCTGCCATTACAGGCCCGGCCAGAGAGGAGCTAAATTCTGGAACAACTGCTGCGCCTGTTATCGAAAAGATATGCGAGCTGTGCTTGTAATCCAGCTCTATGCTTGTCTCATTGACAGTTCTGTCGGTTATGATCGTAAAATTGGCAAATGGTTGGTTGTCCATAGTCACAGTATAGGGAGGACGCATCACCTTGCTGATTTCCAGCACTGTATCGCCCCATGTTCCCTGTCTTCCATCCACTGCAAATGAGAGCTTTTTGTCCTGCTGGTTGAACTCAAAATTTGACAGGTTCGATGTAGTAGATATTTGCAGGTCTACTGGCGGGCCTCCAGCATTCAGAGTTTGTTTGATGTATTTTTCACCAAATATTGGAGCAGTAGTAAAGTCTGAGGCATCGAGCACATCCTGCACCTGCAGCGTCTTTGCAGAGTTATCAAACTCTGGCAGGTGTTCTTTGAGCAGGCCCGGAGGGGCGGAGTAGTCGAGAAATATCACCTTGGTTTTGGTGCTTACCTGATATATTGCCGTCTTTACTCTCTCGCCGAAATAATTGCAGTCTGTAATCCAGTGAAGCGCCTTGACCTTGTCGTTTAGCTGTACAATCTCGGCAGTTGGCGAGAAGCTGCACTGTGATGTTTGTTGCAATAGTGAAGGAATCTCTGAATTGTCCACATATTGTATGTCCATGTGAGACTGACCTGTAGAGTTGTCTGCAAGGAAAGGAGGAGGCGAGATTGTCACGCTTGTCTTGTTGGCGATAAAATACTGGTAGCCCATCCACCCAGGCGGCACTTTGATTGTTATTCCAAGCTCCGGGTTGGCATAGCTATTCTTTACTGTTGGGATTTTGCTCGGATCTACTTCAAGTGAATCAGCCATCTTTTGCACAGTCGGAGCAATCTGGGAGTATACTTCAGACGGGGCAAAGAACTGGATGGTATACGCCTTGCTGTCAACTATTGTCACAACCTGAATCCCTCTGTACCCGGTGCCGTTATCCTGCACTGCGGTCAGTATTCTGCTTGCAGGTGAGCCGGCCAAGGTAGTGGCGTTTGAAGTAACGGACGCGAAAGGCCCGAAGAGCCTCTTGTTTTGCTCGACAAGCAACCCAGTAAAGTTATTCAGGGTATATGTATAGGTAGGCGTAAAGTATATTCCAACCGGGTTTATCTGCTGGCTCTGTCCGGATGCCACCTGTACCAGAAAAGAGGCAGGAGGGAAAAAGGCCACAACCTGTCCGTCAGGCAGCCCCTTTTCTGTCGCCACCCAATCTGAAGGGTAGTTTACCTTGATTCCGTAGGTAGAATTGGTATAGGTCAGGTAGCTACTACTGCCATTACTAGCGCCGGCATAGCCGGATTGAGCATTCGCCGGGCGGTCTGCTAAAGATAATAATAATAATGAGACAGCAATTGCGAAGGTGACAAAAGAAAAGCAGAGTCTTGTTCTGGTCACAGGTACAATTGAATTCCCCTCTAAAATATAAAAATGGTTTTGGACGGCTGATCCTTTTTCAGCCATATCAAGATGGGCGTATTGCAAGCAGCTTGAAATTGGACTTCATCTCTCTTCCATTAGCTTCTGACGCCCAGAGAGACAGAAAGACGCTGGCCAAGCAATTGCTTGTAAGCAATACTAACAATTTAACAAACAAAACAAAATAAAAGAATTGGATAAATCAAAAATCAGTCCAGGTCAAACGGAGAAAAAGAACATTATCAAAGGGTATATACTGGGCGGGTTCTTTCTGAAATTCCGGCGGAGAACAATAGTTGAAAGAGGCCGCTCGCAGAAATCGTGGTAAAAGAAGGCAGGTCTACGTTCTTGCCATAGTCGGCGTGCTGCTTGTCAGCGTAGCAGCAGGCGTTGCTTCGACGCTACTTTATGTCAAGCCTTCAGGCCCCCAGCCAAGCGCGTCCATAGTGATGCGCATTTATCCTCATCTTACAGTCAAGGAAGGCGGGCGAAATGTTGTGGTGCCTGCCGGTATTGGAGTAAACCCGGATCTCTGGAAGGACCATTCGCTTGATGCCTACGGCCCGACCAATCCACCCATGGCTCCACTGCACACAAATGCAGCCGACGGAACCATCTATGTCGAATCGACCGTGGCAAGAGACTATACGCTTGGGCAGTTTCTTGATATCTGGGGGTTTGACACAGCCGGCAAGACTGTAAAGATGGTCGCAGACGGGCAACCAGTAGACGACTATAGAAACCATGTCCTCAGAGATGGAGAGGAAATAGACCTGGACATATCGCCATAAATAGTTGGTCTGTCTGTAATCAGCCCGTAGCAGAAATTTTAACTTGGGGCTGTGCTGCAGCATCCTAGCATGGACCGTGAGGTGCAGTTTCTTATCGATTGGCTCAAGCTTGAGCCGCATCCGGAGGGCGGATATTTCAGGTGCACACACAAATCAGGGCAAACAGTCGTGATACCCGGCTACGATGGGCCGCGGCACACTGCAACCACCATATACTACATGCTTGCTGGCAACCAGTTCTCTGCTTTTCACAGGATAAAGTCTGATGAAATCTGGCACTTTTACCGCGGCAGTCCGCTGACTCTGCATGTCATTACCCCTGATGGCCAAGCCAGCGATACTATACTAGGTACTGATATCCAAGCAGGCCAGCTGCCGCAGGCAGTAGTAAAAGCAAATTGCTGGTTTGCAGCATCTGTCAATAGTCCGTCATCGTTTTCTCTTGTTGGTTGTACAGTTACGCCCGGATTTGATTACCGCGACTGGGAGCTTGGCACGCGGGATGCATTGCTGAAGGCCTACTCCCAGCACAGGTCACTTGTAGAAAAGTATACAGCCAGATAACCAGATCAAGGTCAGGTCAGGTCAAGCAAGATCAGATTAAGCCTTTTCTCTTTTTATCCACACAGTTCTTCCCTTGTGGTCCAAAAGTTCTACAGAGTGATTGTTAAGCAGCTGCTGTCTTATCCGGTCTGCATCTGAGAACTTTTTTTCTGCTCTCAAATTGTTGCGCTTTTCAATCAGGCTCAGAATTTCTTTTCTTTCATCCTCCCCGACTTCAACAAGCTTCAGCCCCAGCACATCCATGAGGTCATTGAACCTGTCGGCAACGGCTGAAGCCATGTCGGCAGTCAGCTTGTCTGCAGCTGCGTATCTGTTTATCTGGGTGACAAGTTTCATAAACTCCGTAATAGCCAGTGAAGTGTTGAAATCATCGTCCATGGCAGACTGGAAGGTTTTGACAGCCTCATCGCATGCCTTTGTCAAGGCATCGATTTCTCCGCCCCTGCCTTGGGCAAATCCAAGCTCGCACGCGCAAGTCTCTATCTGCCTCCACCTCTGCATTGATTCTTTCAGCAGATCCTCGGTATAATCAAGTGGCTTTGAGTAATGCACAGATATGCAGTACAGGCGCAAGGAATTTGTCCCCCACTTTTCAACTGCCTGCCCTATCGTCACAATATTGCCAAGCGATTTTGACATCTTGACTGAATCAACAGTCACCATACCTGCATGCATCCAGATGCGGGCAAATTGCTTTCCGGTAAAGGATTCAGATTGTGCTATTTCATTCTCATGATGTGGGAAAATCAGATCCTGGCCTCCGCCGTGTATCTCAAAGGTGCTGCCGAGGTATTTCAGGGCCATCGCCGAGCATTCAATGTGCCAACCCGGTCTTCCCTTGCCCCATGGGCTCTCCCAGACCGGATTTTCAGAAGAGAACTTCCAGAGTGCAAAATCAAGTGGGTCCTGCTTTGAAGGATCGACTTCGACTCTTGCCCCCGCCTCAAGCTCGTCTATTGGCTTTCTTGATAGCTTGCCGTATTCTGAAAATGACTTGACCTTAAAGTACACGCCGTTTAGCGTAAGGTATGCATCACCTTTTTTGACAAGGCCATCTATCAGGCGGATCATGTCACCGATATGCTCCGTGGCCCGGGGGTAATAATCTGCCTTTAGCACATTCAGTGATTCAAAGTCTTTGAAATAACTGTCGATATAGCGCTCTGCTATATCCCTCGCCTGCACGCCTTCTGCCTTTGCCCTGTTGATTATCTTGTCGTCTACATCAGTGAAATTCTGTACAAATACTACGTTTAGCCCCCTTGAGAGCAGGTACCTGCGGAGCACGTCAAAGACAATTATTGTTCTGGCATGGCCGATGTGAGATGAGTCATAAACTGTTACGCCGCAGATATACATTCTGACTGCATGATTGCTATCAGGCTCAAGCTCCTCTATGCTGCGAGAAAGTGTATTGTAGAGCTTCATGCTGTAGACCTCATTTTTTGTCCTATCCTTGAATTCGTTACTCCTTCTTACCCTTCTGTCTTGTTTTGGCCGGCATTGCTTTTATTTTTTCCATCGATCTTTTTTTTGCAATCCAATTTAATAAAAGTCGGCTAGATGTATCATGCGTCAAGTTAAATTTCTATATACACGTCGTCTCCTCTGACATCGACTTTATAGGTTGCCAGCTTTACGCCATCAAGGTAATCGAGAAGCTCGCCTGTCCTGATATTATAGTGCCATGCATGCAGCGGACATTCGACTACCTCGCCGTCAACCTTGCCGGGGGCCAGAGAGCCATCTTGGTGGCGACAGAGCGCCTCTATGGCAAAGTACTGGCCGCGTGCATAAAACAGCGCAACCCTTGTGCCATTGACGTCTATTTCTTTGCCACCATTGCTCTTGATTTCACCCTTGCGAGCTACCTTGACAAACGGCATTGCTTGCTGTATGCGGGAGTTGACTATTAATTTAATTGTTATCAGACATTTTTTGCTTTGGCCTTTTTACTGTCTCATCCTCTTCCTATCCTATCCCATTCTACCTCTTCTCTCTACCTTTGTTCTATTTCCTTGCCTGAATACTGATCTGATGGTAGGTAGAGGATAAGCAAAAAAAGGGGTATGAGCTGCGCCACACCTAAATATTCCCACAATATAGAATGGGTAGTAGACCCCTGTTATGGCATCAGCCTATAAACTTCTTCTTGCCGGTGTCGTATCTTTTCTTGTGTTTGGCGCAGCTGTAGCAGTCTACGGCTACCAGACAACAATCTATCCAATAGACAAAGCTATTGGCTACCTTGAGCGAGCTCAAAGCTCACAGACGCCAGAAGAAATAG
>Ga0070739_10003007_pt1 | contig 21554 bp, 18 predicted proteins | sample Coa_R1_7_FD_66445 | JGI IMG/M metagenome (GOLD analysis project Ga0070739, IMG submission 66445) | Surface soil microbial communities from Centralia Pennsylvania, which are recovering from an underground coalmine fire - Coalmine... | ecosystem: Environmental > Terrestrial > Soil > Unclassified ... | reverse complement strand
AGCGGTGAGAATCATGCCCGCGCCCGCCGTAGCGTTGGTGGTGCGGTCAATCAGGATGAAGCTGCCGGTGCCGCGGTTGTGCGTATAGGGATCGAAGAACAGCGGGCGCGCGGTGGCGATGCGGACCACGCCGATCTCGTTCATCGCAAGCCCGGAGGCGGGGCCGGTCTCGAGCGTCACCACGTTGACGCGATGCTTCACGGCTTCCACCCGCGCGGGAACGGTCTGAGCCGTGTGCTTCACCAGATAATTGCGGGCCGGGTCTAACGGCACGCCGTCGAACCACACCATGGTGGCTTCCAGCGTGCGGGCGACCGTGGGATCTTCGCCCCCGGCCAGCATGTCGCCGCGGCCGATATCGATTTCGTCTTCCAGAGTCAAGGTGACCGAAAGAGGCGCGTGTGCGGCCTTCAGATCGCCGTCGAAGGTGACGATGCGCCGGACGTGCGTGCGGCGGCCGGAGGGCAGGGCGATGATTTCATCCCCCGGCCGCACGATGCCCGAGGAAATTTCGCCGGCGTAGCCGCGGAAATCCTGGTTGGGGCGGATCACGCGCTGCACCGCCATGCGGAACGGAGCCTCGATGGAGCGGTTCAGCGTTTCGACGCTTTCCAGGTGTTCGAGCAGCGTGGGCCCGCCGAACCAGGGCATATTAGTGCTCGGCTCGACTACGTTATCGCCCTTGAGGGCGCTCAGAGGAAGGAAGTACGGGTCGCGCGCGCCGACCTTGTGCAGGAACGGCTCGAACTCGGTGCGGATCTGGCGGAAGACGTCTTCGCTGTAGTCCACCAAGTCCATCTTGTTCACCGCGATGACGAAGTGCGGGATGCCCAGCAGCGCCGCGATGAAGGCATGACGGCGCGACTGGGTGGTGAGGCCGCGCGAGGCGTCGCACAGGATGATGGCCAGTTCCGCCGTGGATGCACCGGTGGCCATGTTGCGCGTGTACTGCTCGTGGCCGGGGGTATCGGCCAGGATGAACTTACGCTTGGGAGTCGAGAAGTAGCGGTAGGCCACGTCGATGGTGATGCCCTGCTCGCGCTCCGCGCGCAGGCCGTCGGTCAACAGCGCGAAATCGATCTCGCCGCCGCGGCGCGCGGATTTGAGCTGATCCTCGTAGGCTCCGCGGGCGTCGTGCAGCATGCGCCCGATCAGCGTGGATTTACCGTCGTCGACGCTGCCGGCCGTGGTCAACCGCAGCAGATCCTTGGACTGCTCCTGAGCCAGAAACTCGCCGATATCGAAATGTCCGTTCTGAGCGATGGCTGCCACTTAGAAATACCCCTCCCGTTTTTTCAACTCCATCGAGCCTTCCCGGTCGTGATCGATCACGCGGTTTTCGCGCTCGGAATTGCGGGCGGCGACCAGCTCGGCAATGATCTTCGGCAGCGTGTCCGCGTCCGAGCGGATCGCGCCGGTGCAAGGCGAGCAGCCCAGCGAGCGCATGCGGCACCGGACGTACTCAAACCGGTCGCCCGGCTGCGGCTGCACGAAATCAAGCTCGGGAAGAATCAGCGAGCCGCCGCGCACCAGCATGCGGCGCTCCTTGGCGAAGTACAGCGGCACAATGGGAATGTTCTCGGCGTGGATGTACTGCCAGACATCCAGTTCGGTCCAGTTGGAAAGCGGAAAGACACGGATGCTTTCGCCGGGCTCCACGCGGCCGTTAAACAGGTTCCATAGCTCGGGGCGCTGGTTCTTGGGGTCCCACTGGCCCAGTTTGTCGCGGAAAGAAAAGATGCGTTCCTTGGCGCGGGATTTTTCCTCATCGCGGCGGGCGCCCCCGAACGCGGCGTCGAAGTTGCCTTCGCGCAGGGCGTCCAGCAGAGACTGGGTTTTGAGCAGGCCGCAGCAGCGCTCGGTGCCTAGCTTGAAAGGGTTCGCCCCGGCGTTCAGGGCTTCCCAGTTGGAATGAACAATCAGCTTCACTCCCAGATCGGCCGCGAACCGGTCGCGGAATTCGATCATTTCCTTGAACTTGTAGGTTGTGTCGATGTGAAGCAGGGGGAACGGAATCGGCCCGGGGTAAAAGGCCTTCTGGGCCAGCCGGACCATTACGGAAGAATCCTTCCCGATCGAGTACAACATCACCGGACGCTGGAACTCGGCGGCAACTTCGCGGATAATATGGATACTTTCCGCCTCCAGCGCCTGCAAGTGACTGATTCGCCAAGCCATGATAAATTTTAGCACATATAATTCCCATTGTCGATAGACAATGACCACTTTTGGCGAAATCTGAAACATCGCTGTAACCTCATGATCCAATATGTAGATAAATTCCTTGACGCCCCACAATATCTTGGGCCATGATTGCCAAGTACGGTCAAAAGGAGCCAACCATGGGACAATTGGGAGTAGGCGTTGCCATGAAGCTGAAGGATATGCGCCGGCCGGTGCCGGTGGCGGATCGAATCGGGGTAGCGTTTCCACGCTTCTTCACCGCGAAACTGGAGCCTGGCAAGACTCCCTATGACGAAGTCACCTGGGAGCTGCGGAACGCCACCATTGGCAACGACAAGGGAACGGTGATCTTCGAGCAGCGCGACGTGGAGGCTCCGGCGGACTGGTCCCAGACCGCGACCAATATTGTCGTCAGCAAATATTTCTATGGGAAGGTCGGCTCGCCCGAGCGGGAGACCAGCGTACGGCAACTGGTCGGGCGGGTCGTGAATACCATCACCGACTGGGGGATCAACCAGCACTATTTCCGGACGCCGCAGGATGCGGCGAATTTTCGCGACGAGCTGGCGCACCTGATGTTGACCCAGAAGGCCTGCTTCAACTCGCCGGTGTGGTTCAACGTGGGGGTGAAGGAGCCGCGCGGCTACGGCTTTTATTACGAGGAAGCCACGGACAGCGTAAAGAAGATCGATCCCGCCCATCCGAAGCCGCAGTGCTCGGCGTGTTTTATCAATTCGGTGGGCGATACGCTGGAGTCCATCCTGGAACTGGCCAAGACCGAGGGCATGCTGTTCAAGTGGGGCTCCGGCACAGGAACCAATCTTTCGACGCTGCGCGAAGAGGACGGAATCCTGTCGGGCGGCGGCCGCGCCTCCGGTCCGCTGAGCTTCATGAAGGGCTTCGACGCGTTTGCGGGCGTAATCAAGAGCGGGGGCAAGACGCGGCGGGCGGCCAAGATGGTGATCCTGAACGCGGATCACCCGGATATCGAAAAATTCATCTGGTGCAAGGCCAAGGAAGAGAAGAAGGCCCACACGCTGATCGACGCGGGCTACGATTCCTCGCTCGACGGCGAAGCCTACAGCTCGGTTTTCTTCCAGAACGCCAACAACAGCGTGCGCGCCACCGACGAGTTCATGGAAGCGGTGATCCGGGACGACGACTGGTGGACCACCTCGCGCGTCACCGGCGAGAAGAAGAATCGCTACAAGGCCCGCGACCTGATGCGGCAGATCGCCGAGGCGACGCACCAGTGCGGCGATCCCGGCATGCAGTTCGACACTACGGTGAACCGCTGGCACACATCGAAGAACACGGCGCGGATCAACGCGTCGAATCCGTGCTCGGAATACATGTTCCTGGACGATTCGGCGTGCAACCTGGCATCCCTGAACCTGATGAAGTTCGTGGGCCCGGACGGGCAGTTCGACGCCGAGGCCTACCGTCACGCCGTGGACACGATGATTCTGGCGCAGGAAATCATTGTGGATAACGCGGCGTACCCGACCGAGAAGATCGCGAAAAACTCCCACGATTTCCGGCCGCTGGGACTGGGCTTTGCGAATCTGGGGGCGCTGCTGATGTCGATGGGCATCCCCTACGATTCGGATCAGGGCCGCGCCTGGGCCGGCGCGCTGACGGCGATCATGTGCGGGCAGGCGTACCTGACCAGCGCCCGGATCGCGGACCAGGCCACCGGGCCGTGCGCGGGCTACGCGGTAAACGAGCAGCCGTTCCTGGGCGTGATCCGCATGCATCGCGACGCGACCTCCGGCATCGACAGCAAGCTGGTGCCGCAGGCCCTCTACGAGAATGCGGTGCAGTGCTGGGAGGAAGCGCTGATTCTGGGCCGCCAGGCCGGCTTCCGCAACGCGCAGACCACGGTGATCGCACCCACCGGCACCATCGGCTTCATGATGGACTGCGATACCACTGGCATCGAGCCGGATCTCGCGCTGGTGAAGTATAAGAAGCTGGTGGGCGGCGGCGTCATCAAGATCGTCAACAGCACCGTGCCAAGCGCCCTGATCAAGTTGGGTTATTCGCCCGAGCAAGTGGGCAAGATTGTCGATCACATCGATTCAACGGGCACCATCGAGGGCGCGCCGGGGCTGAAGGACGAGCACCTGGCGGTGTTCGATTGCAGCTTCCGGCCGCAGAACGGGACACGCTCGATTCACTACATGGGCCACCTGCGCATGATGGCGGCGGTGCAGCCGTTCATTTCGGGCGCGATTTCGAAGACCATCAACATGCCCGAGGAGTCCACGGTGGACGACATCATGAACGCCTACATCGAGAGCTGGAAGCTCGGGTTGAAGGCGGTGGCCATTTATCGCGATAATTCAAAGCGCGTGCAGCCGCTGAGCTCGGGGACGGCGAAGGGCGCTAAGGCGGCGGGCCCGGCGGCTCCGGTGGAAGAGAAAGTGGTGGAAAAGATCGTGTACCGGCCGGTGCGGCGCAAGCTGCCCGATGAGCGGCAATCGATCACCCACAAGTTTTCGATCGGCGGCCACGAGGGCTATCTCACCGTGGGCCTGTACGAAGACGGCACGCCGGGCGAGCTGTTCGTGACCATGGCCAAGGAAGGCTCCACCATTTCGGGCCTGATGGACAGCTTCGCCACCGCGGTCAGCTATGCGCTGCAATACGGAGTGCCGCTGAAGTTCTTCGTCGACAAGTTCAGCCACGTGCGGTTTGAGCCGAGCGGCTGGACTGGCAACCCCACGGTTCCCTACGCGAAGTCCATCATGGATTACATCTTCCGCTGGCTGGGCGCCAAGTTCCTGGGCGCCGAGTACGCCGCGGGGGAAGCCGGCGAAGCCCCCAAGCTTCGCGCCACCGAACCCGACCCGCAGCAGGCCCTGCCGTTTTCCCCCGTCGTCAGCGATGCCCCCACCTGCTCGGAGTGCGGGGGGCTGATGACGCGGAACGGCTCGTGCTTCAAGTGCGAGAACTGCGGGGGGACGAGCGGGTGTAGTTAAAGCGCAGAAGTCATCGAGAGAGAATATGGCGATTGTTGAAGGAATAGCGGCGGCGAAGAGCACCCTTGATGTAAGCAAGTTGGTGCTGGATCTATTGAGGCGGCCTGATGTCGCGGATCGAGGGATTGAGTGATCGCGCGATTACCAAGTCAACATGTTCTCCCAATAACGCCTCCAAATCGTTCAGCAGTCCGCCGGGAAACCAAGGCGTCGCCGGACCAACGACGTCGATCAGAAGGTCCACATCACTCCCGGAGCGAGCGTCTCCGCGAGCAGCGGCTTCTTTCGAGGTACCACTCGAACGCTGCCCTGGCCTCCGCTCTTGCGGCGGGATGGAATTGAACTTGCCGCGTCACCGCTCCAGGCGGTCCAGAAGCTCTTTACGGACGTCCCGCCAAGGTATGGGCTTGACTGCACCACTGTCGATTTCCTGAAGCCGGCGCCGAATTTCCTCGTGCCATCCCTATCAACCTCGTGATCCAGGCTTGCCCAGAGTGAGTCGGCAAAAGCCGCTCGGGCTTCCTCCGGGAGCGATAACGCTCTTCTGAGAAGCTCCGCAGCGTCGTTTTCCATACGGAGATTATACTGGAGGCGGTTTCGGCTCAAATCCTGGGTGGTGAAGCTGGAGGGGAAGCCTGATCGGTTCCGGCGCCAAATCGGCAATTGAGAATCGCTACTAACCCGCATCGGCCAGCACCCCGGCTTCGGCCTGCGCCGGGGGGCGCAGCTCGCCGACGATGAACCAGTACGGAAGCAGACCCAGCGCCAGCACCACGGCGGCGATGACGAATCCCGGCATGTACGAACCGGTGCGGGTGATCAGGATGCCGGTGATCAGCGGCGCGACGATGCCTCCGCAATTTCCGCCGAAATTCTGCAAACCCGCCCAGGCGGCGATTTCGCCCGGCCGTGCGCAGGCCTGCACCATGGCGATCAGGTTGCCCATCGCCAGTCCGGCGGCGCACGCGCAGGCGATCAGCGCGATCGCGATATTTACATTTTCCATGCGCACGGCCGGAATCAGCAGCAGCCCCAGCAGGGAGGCCGCGCTCACGATGGTCTTGCGCGCCCGGGTTTCGCTCCAGCCCCGGCGAATCAGAAGATCTCCGAACCATCCGCCCGTGGCTTCACCCGCGGTGAACAGGAGGAAGGGAATCGCGGAGTAGGCTCCGGCCACGGTGACGCTCAGGTGGCGCACCTGCACCAGGTAATCGGGCAGCCAGGTCAGCAGGAGATAAAGAAAATAATCGAACGAGAAGAAGCCGAGGCAGATGCCCAGAAGGTTGCGATGGAACGTGGGCCAGCGGAGGCGCTCGCCGGCGCGCGCCTCCGGGCGCAAACCACCGGGCACGATCGCCAGCCACGGCCCCAGCCACAGCAGCGAGCCGAAACCCAGAATCGTGAACATATTTCGCCAGCCGAAGTGCACGATAAGCCAGGGCAGAACGATGCCGCCCACCACCAGGCCGGCTCGGGTGCCGGAGTTGAACAGACCGCTCGGCAAGCCGCGCTCATCCGGCGCGAACAGCAGCGAGACGGTTCTCGTGCCGCCGGGATAATAGATGGCCTCGCCTACGCCGAGCAGGACTCGAAGGCCTACGAACATCGCCAGGCTGCCCGCGAACCCCGTCACGCCGCAGGCGAACGACCACAGCGTGAACATCGCCGCGTAGAACCCGCGGATCGGGAAGCGGTCCGCCAGCAGACCCATGGGAAGCTGCATGAAGGTATAGGACCAGAAGAAGGACGAGAGCAGCAGGCCCTTGGTGGTGGGATCCAGATTCAGGTCCCGCGAGATCTGCGGAAGCGCCAGCGACAGGCTGGCGCGATCCAGATAATTGATCAGCGACGCCGTAAACAGCAACGCAACGATGGCCCAGCGGCGCCGGCTCATAAGGGCGCTCAACAGATATGGGCGCCGGTGGTTTCGACGTACACCACGTAAAGAGACTGGCTCGCGGCCATGAACAGGCGGTTGCGCTTGGCCCCGCCGAAGGCGACGTTCGCGCAGGTTTCCGGCATGCGGATCATGCCGATGGTTTCGCCGTTGGGAGTGATCACCAGGACTCCGGGGCGCGCGCCGCACCACAGATTGCCATCGGCGTCGCAGCGCATACCGTCGGCCGCCGAAGGACCGCCCGCAGGATTGTTCACGGTCAGCAGCCGCTTGCCGTTTTTCGCCGATTTCCCGTCGATATCGTAGACGCGAATGTCGTGCGGCGAACCGGTGTCGGCAATGTAGACCTTCTTATAATCCGGAGAAAAGCAGATGCCGTTGGGCTGTTCCTGTTCGTCGGAGACCTTGTCGATCGCGCCGGTTTTCGGGTCCACGCGGTAAACGGCTTCCTTCAGCTCCTGTTGCGCTTTGAACCCTTCGTAGTTGCCCTGGATGCCGTAGTGCGGATCGGTGAACCAGATGCTGCCGTCGGGATGCACGGCAATGTCGTTGGGCGAATTGAGGCGCTTGCCTTGAAATTTGTCGGCGATCACGGTCACAGTTCCGTTGGGCTCATAGCGCACCACCCGCCGCCCGCCGTGCTCGCAGGAAAGCTGGCGACCTTCGAAATCGAACGTGTTGCCGTTGCTGTAGCCGGAAGGATTGCGGAACACGGAAACGTGGCCGTCCTCTTCGGTCAGGCGCAACTGGCGGTTGTTGGGGATGTCGCTCCAGACCAGGTAGCGCCCCACTCCGTTCCACGCGGGTCCTTCCGACCACAGGGCGCCGGTGTAGAGCCGCTGGATGCTGGTGTTGCCGACGATATATTTGCGGAAACGGTTATCCAGCGCGACGATATCGGGGTCGGGATACTGGACCGGAGTCTGACCGGACCAGTCGCGCGGCGTGGGCGCCGCCGGGATCGGCTGCTGCGCGCGAACCGCGGAGGACAGGGCCGCGGCGCCGATCGCCGCAACGAAGGAACGACGGGAGGAGGGAGCCATACCCGTTAGGTATACCTCAAATCCTGGGCAGCGGCGGTGGGCAATCCGAAATGGAGCGATAATTGATCCGATGAAAGCCCCCGCCGAACCTCGCATCGAATACCAGCCGTACGACGACGCCACCCAGATCGCGTGGCAGATTCCGCGCTATCCCAAGAGCTTTACGCGTGTTCCCTCGCAGCCGCTGATCCAGCGCCCGCTAACGCTCACCGAGTTGACCGGGCCGGCCGGCATCGCGGATCGCCTGGGCGCCGAAAAATTGAATCTGTCCCAGGCCGTGGAAGACGGGCCGCGCGCCCTCGGTCAACTGATTTCGGTGCGGGGCCGCGTGATGGACGAAGACGGCTCGCCGATCGCCGGCGCGGTAATCGAAATCTGGCAGGCGAACGCGAGCGGCAAATATATCCATGAGCTGGATCGGTTCGACGCGCCGCTCGATCCTAATTTCACCGGCCAAGGTCGGCTGATCACGGATTCCGAAGGCTGCTACGAGTTTCTTTCGATCAAGCCCGGCGCTTACCCGGTGGCCGAATCGGGATGGTGGTGGCGGCCGCCGCACATCCACTTTTCCATCTTCGGGCCGAGCTGGATGGATCGCTTCGTGACGCAAATCTTCTTCCCGGGCGAGCCGCTGAACGAAACGGATCTCTTGCTGAACGGGGTGGCCGACGAGGAAGCCCGGCAGACGCTGCTGTTCGAGGCCAAAGCGCCGGCGATGACTCCGCGGATGCTGATCCCCTACGAGCGCGACTTCGTTTTGCGCGGCAAACGCCGCACTCCGGAGCTTCCCTGATGCGGCCCTCGGTTTATTGCACGATCGGTCCCTTCTTTCCGGCAGCGTTTTCGGAGGGGACCAGCGATCTGACGCAGAATAACGGGCAGACGGCGCGCGGCCAGCATATCGTGCTGGCCGGGAGAGTGCTGGAATTGGATGGCGCTCCCACGTTGAACACGATCCTGGAAATCTGGCAGGCGGATTCGGGCGGAGTGTTCCGCCATTCGCTGGATCCGCGATGCCCGCAGGCGGATCCGGGCTTCTTCGGTTGGGGCCGCGCACGCACGGATAAGGACGGCTGGTACCGGTTCCGCACCGTGCTGCCGGGCGCTTACGAGAACCGCGTGCCGCATGTGAATGTCATGGTCCTGGCGATCGGGCTTACACGCAGGCTGGTAACGACGGCGTTCTTCTCAGACCGGCCCGAGGCGGCCAGCGATCCGGTGCTCGATTGCGTTTCCGACCCCGCGGCGCGGCTGCGGCTGTTCGCGCGCCGCGATGCATCGCTGGATGCGGGCGGCGCCCTCGGCTACCGGTTCGACCTCATCCTGCGGGGCGAGGGCGAGACGCCGTTCTTCCGGGACTGAGGCAGGCGGAAACCTGTGGCGCTCAATGCGCGGTCTTGACGAATAACCAGACTCCGCCGATCACGCACACGATTCCCACGATCCCGATAGTGGTGAATTGCCGCCATTCCAGCGCGGCGTCCGCGGTAGCGGCGTCGGCCGGGAGGGCGACGGCTATTACCGCGAACAAGGCTAAGATGCATACGGATTTGATTAAGCTGGTGAGCATACTACGGGATCTGGCAGTTGGAGAGCCGTCGCTATGTGGAAGAAAATCTTAGCGGACCACGAGCCAGCCTGCGCCATTTCGCGCGGTGGCTGCGTGAACCGGCCCGGATAAAAGCGTGAAAGCCTCCGCCGGCATTTTGCTCTATCGCCGCGGGGCCTCGGGGCTGGAAGTGCTGCTGGCCCACCCGGGTGGCCCTTTCTGGAAGAACAAGGACGAAGGCGCGTGGTCGATTCCGAAGGGCGAACATGCATCCTCCGAGGACGCCGCCGCCGCGGCTCGACGCGAGTTTGAGGAAGAAACCGGAGTCCGGCTCAGCGAAAAATTGACCCCGCTCGGCGAGGTGAAGCAGGCGGGCGGCAAACGCGTGCGCGCGTGGGCCCTGGAGCGAGACCTGGACGCGGCGGCGCTGAGGAGCAATACGTTTCCACTCGAATGGCCGCCGGGATCCGGGCGCGTTCGACAGACGCCGGAAGTGGACCGGTTCGAGTGGTTTCCCATCGAGGTGGCGCGCAAGAAACTGGTGAAGACCCAGACGGAATTTTTAGACCGCCTGATGATACTCTATGGAGCATGACTCAACGACTGCTTCTGATTGCACTGTTGACTGTCGGAGCCCTGTTCGGAGCCGACCACCGCGTTTTCGAGCTACGGATCTACACGGCGAATGAGGGGAAGCTGGAGGCGCTGAAGGCGCGGTTCCGCGATCATACCACGGCGCTGTTCAAAAAGCATCACATGGAAGTGGTCGGCTACTGGACGCCGGAGGACCCGGAAAAGGCCAAGGACACCTTTATCTACATCCTGGCGCATCCCAGCCGCGCGGAAGCGGAGAAGAACTGGAAGGCCTTCCAGTCGGATCCCGAATGGATCGCCGTGAAGAGTTCGACGGAAAAGGACGGCGCGCTGGCCAAGAAAGTCGATTCCACATACATGGATCCGACCGCGTTTTCCCCGATGAAGTAAGGTCCAAACCAATGACGGATTTCCAATCCATCGCGCGGACTTTATCCGAATCACTGCATTTGCCGCTTGCTCCGGTGGCGGTCACGTTTGCCGATCGTGTTCCGGAGGGTGTTCCAACATTCCAGGGTTCGGTTCCGGCAGGCTGCTGCTTTTGGCAGGAGGCCGCCACGCGGGTCTTCGCGACCGTGCCCGCCGACCATGACCTGTGCTCGATCGGCGTGTATACGCACCACCTCGAAGCCGGCCCGGAGCACGCGCAGAATCTTCAGGACTCGCTCAAGGTGTTCGGCGATCTGGGATACGTCCGGCTGGACGATCTGCCGTTCATCCCGGTGCTGAACCGGACGCCGAAGGCGGTGGTGTACGGGCCTTTGGGAAAGACTCCGCTCGCGCCGGACGTGGCGCTGCTGTTCGTCAAGGCCGGGCAGGCCCTAATCTTGTCGGAAGCGTCGCAGCAACTGGAAAACGGCCTGCCGCCGGCCATGGGGCGCCCGGCGTGCGCGGTGGTGCCGCAGGCGTTCAACACCGGGCGAACCGCGCTGAGCCTGGGATGCTGCGGGGCTCGAGCATATTTGGACGTGCTGGAGCTGGATACGGCGCTGTACGCGATTCCGGGGCCGCAGCTCGCGGCGTTTACGGCTCGCGTGGCGGAGCTCGCCAAGGCCAACGCGATCCTGACGAGGTTCCACGCCGGCCGCCGGAAGGCGGTGGAGGCGGGAAAGCGGCCGAGCGTCGAGGAATCCCTGGCGGCGATGGAGCAGCCTGCCTAGAAACGCTTCAGCGCGATCCGGATTCCCTGTTCGTATAACTCCGCAAACGCCGGATCGCGCTTGCGGATCGCGTCCATTTCTTGCTCCAGCGGGTGCCGCAGATCCGCCGCCATCTTGCGATTCCAGGCCTTCGTGCCGGATTTCGCAAAGCTACGCACGGTCTGCACTGCTAGCAGCTCCCCGATTTCCGCCGCCCGGGCGCGCGGGAAGCCCGACGCCCGCAAGCATTCGACCCCCGCAGCCAGCCACGGCAGCAGCAAAGGCGCAAGCGTATGGAGCCCCGCAAAAAACAGGGGCTTCGTGCCGGGCTTCAGTTCGATCAGCTTGCACCGATCCTCCGCGAGCAGGCTGCGAAAAGCGCGCAGCGCCGCGGGATGCCCTTCACCGGCGAAAATGCGGCCCTCCGATCCCGGCACGGGATTCACGGAAGCCACCCGGAGGGCCGCGCGGGAGAGCGCGCTCGCAGCGCAGCTATCGCGAACGTAACCCAACAGGACGACCATGGTGCAGCGAATCGCGCTTTGCGCCATGAACTCGCGAAGAGTGCGATCCAGCGCGTGCTCCGGCGTGCAGAAACAGACCATGGGGCAGGTCTCGAGTACCGAATAGTGCGATGCGGCGTAGCCGGCGTGCAGGCTATTCGAGATCTGCCGCGCTAAACGGAAGTTGGGAGCTTTGATCGGGCCCAGTCGCGCGAGCAACGCCGGCATACGGGCCAGCCATGACTGGCTTACTCCACCTGAGCAAACCAGCCCGATCCCATCCAGTTTCATCCGGCGGGGCTAGGACGGCGCCACATCCAGTACGGCACGGCTTTTCAGCTCCTGAAGGCGGTCGCGATAGGCTGCGGCTTCCTTAAAGTCGAAGCGCCGCGCCGCCTCTCTCATCTTTTCTTCCAACTCTGCCAGATAGGCTTCCATACGTTCTGGCGGAATCTCCGCCACGGTGTCAGGTTCTTCGAGCGGTACCGTAACATAATCGCCTTCGGCGACCGCGACCAGCGTGGCGTCGATCGGTTTCTTGATCGTCTGGGGAGTAATGTTGTTGGCTTTGTTGTACGCCGTCTGAAGAGTGCGGCGGCGCCCGGTTTCCTCCATGGCCCGGCGCATGGAGTCGGTGATGACGTCAGCGTACAGAATGACGCGGCCGTTGAGATTCCGGGCGGCGCGGCCCATGGTCTGGATCAGCGAGCCCGCCGAGCGCAAAAAACCCTCTTTATCCGCGTCGAGCACGGCTACCAGCGAAACCTCAGGCAGATCCAAACCCTCGCGCAGAAGATTCACCCCGATCAGCACATCGAAGGCGCCGCGCCGCAGGTCGCGCAAAATCTTTACGCGGTCCAGCGTGGAGACTTCCGAGTGCAAATACGCGCACTTCACGCCGGCTTCGGTGTAATGCTCGGCTAGGTCCTCGGCCATGCGCTTGGTCAGCGTGGTCACCAGGACGCGTTCGTCGCGTTCGACGCGGAGGCGGATCTGGTGGAGCAAATCGTCCACCTGCCCGCGAACCGGACGGACCTCCACCTCGGGGTCGACCAAACCTGTCGGCCGGATAATCTGCTCCGTGACGACGCCCGAAGTCTTGGTCAGCTCATAGGGGCCGGGCGTGGCCGACACGTAGATGACCTGGTGCACGCGGTTCTCGAACTCCTCGAAGGTGAGCGGGCGGTTATCCAGAGCGCTGGGCAGGCGGAATCCGTACTTGACGAGGTTCTCCTTGCGCGAGCGGTCCCCGTGATACATGCCGCCGAGCTGCGGGATGGTCTGGTGGCTCTCGTCGATGAACAGCAGCGCATCCGGCGGCAAATAATCGAGCAGCGTGGGAGGCGCCTGCCCGGGCAGCCGGCCCGAAAAATGCCGCGAATAGTTCTCGATCCCGTGGCAATAGCCGATCTGGCGGATCATCTCCAGATCGAACATGGTGCGCTGCCATACGCGCTGGGCCTCGATGCGCTTGCCCTGCTTCTCCAGTTCTTCCTTCCACCAGTGCAGCTCGTTTTCGATGCTGCGGAGCGCGGTCTCGCGGGTTTCGTCGCTCATGACGTAGTGGGTCTTGGGATAGACCGGCAGGCGCAGGTAGGTCTGCTTGACCTGGCCAGTCAGCGGCTCGATCTGTTCCAGAGATTCGATTTCATCGCCCCAAAGGCTCACGCGATAGGCGAAGTCGTCGTAGGTGGGATAGATTTCGATCACGTCGCCACGGACGCGGAACGTGCCGCGCTTGAAATCGCCTTCGTGGCGCTCATAGAGGATATCGACCAGCCGCCTGGTGATTTCCTCCCGCGCGATCTTCTGCCCCTTTTCGAGCATCAGCAGCATCCCGTAGTAAGCCTCGGGCGAGCCCAGGCCATAGATGCAGCTCACGCTGGCTACAATCACGCAATCGCGGCGCTCGAACAGGCTGCGCGTGGCGGAAAGGCGCAGCTTGTCGAGCTCGTCGTTAATGGTCGCTTCCTTCTCGATGTAAACGTCGCCGGCGGGAATGTAGGCTTCTGGCTGATAGTAATCGTAGTAGCTGACGAAGTACTCGACCGCATTGGACGGAAAGAAGGTCTTGAATTCCTGGAATAGCTGCGCGGCCAGCGTTTTATTGTGGGCCAGCACCAGCGCCGGGCGGCCGAGCTTCTCGATCACCTTGGCCATGGTGAAGGTCTTGCCGGAACCCGTAACTCCAAGCAGAACCTGGTGTTGCTCTCCTTCGCGGATTCCGCGGACTAGCGCGTCAATGGCGGATTGCTGGTCGCCACGGGGCTGGTAATCGATGCCGAGGCGGAAGGAGGGCAACTCCCCAGTATACTCGTGCGCTCGCGGTTCAATGACCGGGACCTGACGCGGCACGGAGCGGTAAAACCGCTGGCGGGGTCCTGGCGAATCCGGAAAACCCTCGCGAAGGCGAAGGAAACGGCAAACCCCAGTCCTGGGATCGTTGAGGCGCCGGGCCAGCGCAGTTTTCAAGAGCCTGCGCAAGTTTTGCCCCGGGTGACCCTCCTCTAGTGTATGCTTAATAGATCCATATTGGCTAACGATTTGGGTGTAATTCATGGCCCGTGCCGCCGATGAAGATGATCAGATATGCATCGGCTGTTCCCATCCGACCTTGATCACGTGCTCGAATCCGCAAGCGAGTGCTGGAACGAACTCGCGGGGGCGCGCCTGTTTATCACGGGCGGAACGGGCTTTGTCGGCAAGTGGCTGCTCGAATCGCTGCTGTGGGCCAATGACCGGCTGGATTTGGGCGCCGGGATTGTCGTGCTCACACGCGACCCTGGCGGGTTTCGAACCCGCGATCCGCACATCGGGCAACACGCCGCGGTCGAATTGCTGCAAGGCGACGCCGCTACGTTTCGTTTCCCCAGCGGCGATTTTCCCTTCGTGATTCACGCCGCTACGCTGCGCAGTTTCCCGCCGGATTCCGAGCATCCCGCCTCGACTTTTGACGGCGATGTTGCCGGCACTCGGCGCGTTTTGGAGTTCGCGCGAACCCGCCGGGTCCGGAGATTGCTGTTGACCAGCTCCGGCACGGCCTACGGAAAACAGCCGTCAGACCTGACGCACCTTCCGGAATCATACGCCGGCGCTCCTTTGACCACGGACAACGGCGCGGCTTACGCCCAGGCCAAGCGAGTGAGCGAATTTCTGTGCACGATGTATGCCCGCCAGTTCGGATTCGCGGCGTTAATCGCGCGGCTGTTCGCGTTCGTTGGACCCTATCTCCCGCTAGACCAAAATTTCGCCGTGGGCAACTTCATTCGCGACGCGCTGGCAGGCGGCCCGATTCGTATTCACGGCGACGGCACGCCATACCGGTCCTATTTATATGCGGCGGACATGGCGGCGTGGCTGTGGACGATTCTGGTGCGCGGCGAATCGGCGCGAGTGTACAACGTGGGCTCGGATCAGGCGGTGACGATCGCGGAGCTGGCGCGCGCCGTGGCGGATGAGATCGCGCCGGAGACGCGCATCGACATCCGCGGGCGGCCCGAGCCCGGCGCGCCGCCGCTGCGGTATGTGCCGTCGATCGAGAGGGCTCGCGGCGAGCTGAATTTGCGCGTCCGGATCCCCCTCCGGGAGGGCATCTCGCGAACCGCGGCGTGGGCCGCTGGCCGGGCGGAGGTTCGAGTACTGGTGGAATCGGAGGCAAGCACGGGATGAAAAATAACGGCGGATCGAGTGTTTCGCAAAAGCATGTTCTGCTGGGCAATAAGCTGGTCGGGGATGGGCAGCCTTGCTATATCGTTGCTGAGATCGGAATCAATCACAACGGAGACATCGATCTTGCGAAACGGTTGATCAGCGTTGCCGTCGCCGCCGGATGCGACGCGGTCAAGTTTCAGAAACGGACCGTGGACGTTGTCTATTCGGCGGAGGAACTGGCGCGGCCACGCGAGAGTCCTTTCGGCACTACGAACGGAGATTTGAAATACGGCCTGGAATTGGACTACTACGAGTATCAGGAAATCGATTCCTTCTGCCGTGCGAGCAAGATACCTTGGTTCGCGTCCTGTTGGGATGAGAAATCTGTCGACTTTATTCAGCGGTTCGACGTTCCCTGTTTCAAAATCGCCTCGGCGTCGCTAACGGACAATCATCTGCTGCGTCATATCCGGGCCACGGGCAAGCCGATCATCATGTCCACGGGGATGAGCACGATCGAGCAGATCGACCGCGCGGTGGACGTGCTCGGCAAGCAGGATCTGATTCTCTTGCACGCGTGCAGCACCTACCCGGCGAATTACGAAGAGCTGAATTTGCGGGCCATTCCGGTTATGAAACAGCGGTACGGAATCCCGGTGGGTTACTCGGGGCATGAGACCGGGATCGCCTCCAGCGTGGCCGCGGTGGCGCTCGGGGCCTGCGTGGTCGAACGCCACATCACGCTGGATCGTGCCATGTGGGGATCCGATCAAGCGGCTTCGCTGGGGCCGAGTGGAATTTCGCGCGTGGTGCGGGACATTCGGATGATCGAGCAGTCGCTGGGAGATGGCATCAAACGGGTGTACGAGCGCGAGTGGCCGGTGATGAAGAAGCTTCGGCGCGTGGATACCGGCGTGGTCTAAGCGGCGTTGATGAAGGAAATCAAAGCGATTGTTCTGGACGTCGACGGCGTCCTCACCGACGGAGGCGTCTGGTGGGGGCCGAACGGCGAGGAATGGAAGCGTTTCTCGTTCGCCGACATCATGGGCGTTTCGCTGGCCCGTAAAGCGGGATTGGTTGTGGCCCTGGTTTCCGGAGAAGACAGCCCGCTGGTGGACCGCTTCGCCGCCAAGATGGGCATCACGGATGTGCACAAGAACTGCAAGGATAAAGCGGGCGCCCTGCGCGGGATCGCGCAGAATCGCGGGCTTGCTTTGCGCGAACTCTGTTTTATGGGAGATGACGTCAACGATTTGGAAGCGATGAAGCTCGCGGGGCTGGCCGCCGCGCCCGCTGGCGCCGTTCCCGCGGTGCTGGAGCTCGCCGGTTTCGTCGCCAGCAAGGGCGGAGGCAATGGGGCGGTGCGCGAGCTGGTGGATGCGATCCTGTTCGCCCAGACCAGCCAAGCCGCCGGAAAATCCCTGACGGATCATGCCAAAGCTTTCTGATTACGTGGTCCAGTTTGTGGCGGATCAGGGCGTCAAGCATGTGTTCCTGGTGCCCGGCGGCGGGGCGATGCACCTCAATGAGTCTCTAAGCCGGCGCCGCGACCTCGAACCGGTTTGCAATCTTCACGAACAAGCCAGCGCGATCGCGGCCGAAAACTATTCCAAGGCCACGAACAATCTGGGTGTCGCCATGGTGACGACGGGACCTGGCGGGACCAATGCGGTCACCGGGGTTGCCGGGGCGTGGCTCGATTCCACGCCGTGCCTGTTTATTTCCGGCCAGGTGAAGCGGCCGGACCGCATGTTCGATGGCGCCGGCCGGCATTTGGGCGTGCGCCAGATGGGCGCGCAGGAAGTGGACATCGTCTCGATCGTCTCGCCCATCACTAAATACGCGGTCACCGTGACCGACCCTTGGTCCATTCGCTATCACCTGGACAAGGCCGTCTACCTGGCGCGGTCGGGACGGCCCGGTCCGGTGTGGGTCGATATCCCTCTCGATGTGCAGGCTTCGCCCATCGATTTTGGCGCGCTGCGTGGATTCCACGCGGAGGAGGAATCGCCCGCAACGGCCGAATCCCCGGATATACACCGCGCGATCACCGAGGCGATTGACAAGCTTAACCGCGCCGAACGGCCTTTGCTGCTGGTAGGCAACGGCGTCCGGCTGGCTCACGCGGAAGAGGAATTCCGGGAACTGGTCCGGCACCTGGGCATTCCGGTCGCCGCCACCTGGTGCGCTTCCGACCTGCTGGCGAGCGGAGATCCGTTGTATGTGGGCCGTCCGGGGACGCTGGCGTCCCGGGGCGCGAACTTCGCGCTCCAGAACTGCGATTTTCTGCTGGCCATCGGCGCGCGGCTGGATTTCGCGATCACCGGCTTTGCTCCGGAAAAGCTCGCGCGAGAGGCCCACAAAGTGGTGGTCGATATCGATGCGGCCGAGTTGCGGAAGTTGCATCCCCACGTGCAAACGCCGGTTGCGGCCGACGCTAGGGTCTTTCTTCAGGCCCTGCTCGGCCGCGTAGACGAGATCCGGCTTGGCGGCCGCTCCGAATGGCGCCGCCGCTGTGCCGGCTGGAAAACCAGGTATCCCGTGGTGACGGCTGAACACCGCAGGCCTGAGGGCCGCGTCAGTGTTTACCATCTTGCCGAGGTCATTGGATGCGAGACGCGGCCTTCGGACCTGTTGGTTTCGGGAAGTTCAGGAAGCGGCATCGAGTTATTCCTGCTTGCTTGCCCCACGCGGCAAGGCCAGCGCATCTTCCATACCGCCGGTCTCGGCGCGATGGGATTCGGAATTCCGGCGAGCATCGGCGTGTGCCTGGCAGGGGGGCGCCGCCGGACGGTCTGCGTGGACGGCGACGGGGGCTTTCAATTCAACATCCAGGAGCTGGAAACCGTGGCACGCCTTAATCTGCCGGTCAAATTTTTCGTGCTGAATAATGACGGCTACGCCTCCATTCGCATCTCTCAGACCAACTATTTCGGACAACCGGCTTTGGGCTGCGACCGGCGCACGGGTTTGAGCCTTCCGGAGCTTTCACGCGTGGCCGCCGCGTATGGCTTGAAAACCGCCGTGATCGCGGATCAATCGAATCTGCGCGAGGATGTTCTCCGGGTCCTGGATACCGAAGGTCCGGTGGTCTGCGACGTCCGGGTCATCGCCGACGAGGTTCGGGCCCCCCGGCTTTCCTCCATGCAGCGCCCGGACGGTTCCTTCGCATCCAAACCGCTCGAGGACCTGTGGCCGTTTCTGGAGCGCGAAGAGTTTCTGGAGAACATGATCGTGCCGGCGGTGGAGGAATAGGACCAGACATGTGGGACGCAACACGATTTGACGCGCCCGACAGCCAGATTGTGGGGACTCGCTCTGATAAGGATCGGGCGTTCTGGAAACACCTGTCAGATGTCCTGAACAGCCATCCACACTCGCTCCGTCATATCCTCTCGCACTGGCCCGTCTATACCAGGCGAATCCTGCTCACGCGGTTCCTGGCCCATTACGAGCTGTTCAGGATGGTATTGGAGGTTCCGGGGAGCATCGTGGAACTCGGCGTATCAAGAGGCGTCAGCTTTTTCGCCTTCCATAAGATGTTGGAAATTTTCTGTCCAATGGACACCGCGAGGAAAATATACGGCTTCGATTCCTTTGAAGGGTTGACGGATTTTTCGGAGCCCGATGGAAGAGGCCACCACGATGATTTGAGCGACAAGCGAGTGGGCGGCTGGTCCGCGGCGGAGGTGGAATCAGAAATATTTGAGTTGGTTAAGCTGTTCAATGCTGACAACGTTCTCGCAAATGAGCGGTGCCGCCTCATAAAGGGCAGGATCCAGGATACGATTCCCGCTTTCCTCAGCGAAACACCGGGCCTGAGGATTTCTTTGCTTCACCTGGACATGGACTTATATGAGCCGACGCTTTTTGCCCTGCGCCACCTGTGGGACCTGCTGGCGCCAGGAGGGGTTCTCGTCATGGATGAATATGGTCTGCCTCCGTGGGGAGGAGAGGCTGCCGCTTTTGACGAATTTTGTAATGAGCGAAACCTCGATTTATCGTTAAAAAAATTCACCTGGTGTATGACGCCAACTGCGTACGTAATAAAGTCCGGCCGCCACTCGTAGGCAGGGTTTGATGAAGGCCATCACGATCATCACGCCTTGCTTCAACGAAGAGCATAACGTTGAGGAACTCTACCGCCGGGTGCGGGAACAGTTCGTCCGGTTGCGCCGTTATCGTTATGAGCACATCTTCATTGATAACAGCTCCACTGACAACACGGTGGCAAAATTAAGGACGATCGCCGCACAGGATCAAAACGTAAAGATTATCGTGAATGCCCGCAATTTTGGCCATATCCGCTCGCCGATGCACGCTTTTCTACAGGCCCGGGGCGATGCCGTGATCGGGATCGTAGCCGACCTCCAGGATCCTCCCGAAATGATTCCGCAAATGCTTCAGAAATGGGAAGAAGGGTATTCCATGGTGCTGTGCGTGAAAAGGTCCAGCCAGGAAAACCCTCTCATGTTCTGGTTGCGGAAACGCTATTACGCGTGGGTGCAGCGCTTGTCCTCCATCGAAACCTTCGAGAATTTCACCGGTTTCGGACTCTACGACCGGAAGGTGGTGGAAGCGGTCCGGTCCTTTGGCGACCCATATCCTTATTTTCGTGGAATGATTGCCGAAATCGGACTTCCGTATTTCCGGTTGTATTACGATCAGCCCGTACGGAAGCGCGGCATTACCAAAAACAATTTTTATACGCTCTATGATCTGGCGATGTTGGGAGTAACCAATCTATCCAAAGTGCCCTTGCGGGCCGTGACGTTCCTCGGTTTCGCGTGCTCGGTCTTATCGTTGCTTGTGGCGGTGGCGTATCTGGTTTACAAGCTGATGTTTTGGTCCCGTTTCAATGTCGGGATCGCACCGCTTGTCATTGGACTCTTCTTTCTAGGTTCGGTCCAGTTGCTGTCTATGGGAATCCTGGGCGAATACATCGGCTCGATCCAGACTCAAGTGCAGAAGCGTCCCTACGTGATCGAAAAGGAACGCATTAATTTCGAGTACCCGCCCGGCGAACCGAGCCCGGCGGCGGAAATCAACCTCTCAGCGACTTGACCATGCCCGGACAGATCCCCCCTAGTTTCGCGAATACCGATCCGCTTCGTTGCGCGTTCGAGGTTGCGCGCGGGCACCTGGCGCGCATCCGGGACGAGGCGGCGGCCCCGCCCGCGGCGCCATCCGAAGTGGTGATCTTCGGATGCGGCCATCTTGGCGGTTTTGCGCTCCAGGGCGCGCGAAATGCCGGCCTGAAGGTGCTGGCCTTCGCCGATAACGATCCGGCGAAATGGGGCAAGCATATGGATGGAATTCCCATTGTCCCGCCTGCGGAAGCAGTCGCGCGATATAACCACGCAGCGGCTTTCGTGGTCGCAATTTATTGCTCGGGTAAGCCGCGGCAACAATTGGCCGAGCTGGGATGCGCTCGCATTCTGCCGTATCCCGCGTTTCACCGGCAATGTTCGGCGTGGATGCCTTTCGAGGACCGGCTTGAGTCGCCGGATCGCGTGATGGCGGACCCCGCGGCCATCCAGGCAGGTTACGCAGCGCTGTGCGACGATGTCTCGCGCCTGGAATTCGCCGCCCAGATTGAATGGCGGTGCACTCTGAACTATGATTGTCTTCCCGCTCCCCGGCCGCTGCCGCAAATTTATTTCGACACGGAACTGGTGCGTTTGGAGAAGGAAGTACTGGTGGATTGCGGGGCTTTTGACGGAGATACGATCCGAGTATTTCTCGATAAAGTGGGGAGTGAGTTCGAATTCCTTTATGCGCTAGAGCCCGACGCACTGAACCGGGCGCGGCTTGAGGCATATATTGCGTCGCTCCCGGAAAATATCGGACGCCGGTGCGCGATTCTGCCCTACGGAGCAAGCGACCACGATGGTCGGGAATCCTTTGAGGCCATGAGTACAACCGGAATCCGGCTGTCGAGCTGCGGAGCGGAGTCGATCGAGGTGCGGAGACTCGACGCGATCCTCGATGGGCCTGCTCCGACATTTAT
>Ga0070739_10003004_pt1 | contig 21582 bp, 22 predicted proteins | sample Coa_R1_7_FD_66445 | JGI IMG/M metagenome (GOLD analysis project Ga0070739, IMG submission 66445) | Surface soil microbial communities from Centralia Pennsylvania, which are recovering from an underground coalmine fire - Coalmine... | ecosystem: Environmental > Terrestrial > Soil > Unclassified ... | reverse complement strand
CACGATACCGGCGATCGCCGCCAGGCCGAGTCCGCGCCCCATGAACTTCGTCGTGAAGAACGGGTCGAAAATGCGGACCAGCGTGGCGGGATCCATACCGGGCCCGTTGTCCCGCACTTCGAGAACGCAGTAATCGCCGGGGGGAAGCTGTTCGGTGGCGAAGCGCTCCGCGGCGGCCTTGGCGCCGATGTGCTCCACGCGCAGTGCCAGCCAGATCTCGCCGCCTTCCCGGTCGCCGATCGCCTCCACCGCGTTGGTCACCAGCCCGTCCACGACCTGGCGCAACTGCTCGTCGGAGATCAGGGCCGCCGGCAGGCGAGCTGGGAGATCGAGGTGCAGCCGGATATTCGCCGGGAGCCTGGTCTCGAGCCGCTCCGCCTCCTGGCCGATCGCTTCCCGTATATCCGTGGCGGGCGGAGTGAGTTGCGCCTGGCCGGCGCTGGCCAGCAGCTTGCTAACGAGGGTGGCCGCCCGCTCGCCGGCGGAGATGATATCGCGGACCAGGGCATAGGCGCGCGCGTTATTGCCGGCGATGTGCTGATCGAGCAGCAGGCTGGCGTTGCCGATGATCGCGGTCAGGAGATTGTTCAGATTGTGCGCCATCCCCGCCGCGAGCATCGAGACCGCTTCCAGCTTCATCCGTTCCGCTTTGATCTGCTGCACCTGGCTGCGCTCCGCCAGGTCTACCATGAGCGCCATGACGCGTACTTCCGGTTCGCGCGCCAGCAGCATCGTGGCGAGGAGCACCGGCACGCGGCGGCCATCCTTGCTGAGGAACGTCAGCTCGAAGGGCGGGCACTCGCCTCCCGCGAGCACCTCCTCGAATTTCCGGCGCGCCAACTCGCGCTCCTCGGGAGGAATGATCGACAACCACGTGATCCGGCCGCTATCGAAATCCTGCCGGGTCTGGCCGATCATCCGCAGGAAGACGTCGTTGACCTCCAGGACACGCTCCGGACTGCCGATGAGAAGCCCGACCAGGTGTCCCTCGAAAAGCCGGCGGAATCGCTTTTCGTTGACCTCGAGCGCCGCTTCGTCCCGCTTGTGTTTCTCCACGTCTTCCAGCAGGACGCACCAGTGGAGGATCCGCCCTGCCTCATCCCGCAGGGGAACGCCAATGCCCTTGTACCAATGGGGCGGACCTTCCCGGCCGGACACGCGGAATTCGACATCGAAACGCTCGCCGGTCTCGATCGATTTCTTCCAGGCCTCACGGCAGGTGCCGCGGTCCTCCGGCAGAATGGCATTCAGCCAGCCGTGCCGGAGCACGTCGCGCAGGCGGAGGCCGGTAAAGTTCAGGAAATGGGCGTTCGCGAAAACGATCCGGCCGCTGGGCCGCGCGTACAGAACGCCGTCGGGGAGGCCCTCGACGATTTCGGCCCAGCGGCGCGCGCGGTGTTTCGTGCCGCGCAGGCGGGCCGGTTCGGGGGGCCGCTCGATGAAGACCCCGAGAGTGGCGGGCTCGCCCTCGTAGAGAATCTGCGTGCGGGTCATATCTACTTCCACGGCGGTCCCATCCGCGCGGTGTAACCGCTGCCGGGATGGCGCTGTTGTTTCGGCGTTCACTTCGCGTTGCGGAATCGAGAACATTGCGGCGCTCACTCCGTTCCAAAACTCCGACAATCCGAGACCGGCGGCTTGCTCGGGATCCGGAAGTCCGAGTAGCCGCGCCATTTGCGGGTTCGCATATTGAATGGTCCCTTTGGCATGAATGCAGGCCGGTACCGGCAGGTCTCGCAGCGTGCTGCGATAGCCATGACTACCGCCCGGATCAATAGCCGACCCTCCCGTAGTTTTGGTACTCCTAGGTCTTGGCAGAACTATAGCATGGGCATTAAGAATTCTGAAGAGAAGCTGCGCGGATTCTTACTTCCTCTCCCTATCGGCACATACAGTGCCACCTGGGCGCGGCGCTTGTTCAGCCGCTCACTCCGCAGCGCCCCAGGCACTTTCCCGCTAACGCTCGAAACCAACGCGCGGATCGGTGTTAGAATCTCGGTTGAAACAGGAACCTGGAAGCGGCCTCGCCGCCGTCTTCTTTGAGAGGTGCCCCGTGTCTTCGTTTATTCAGAACCAGTTTGAACGGAACGTGATCACCACGTCGGTCGATTACGTTTTCAACTGGGCCCGTAAGTCCTCCGTCTGGCCGTTGACTTTCGGACTGGCCTGCTGCGCCATCGAGATGATCGCGTCCAGTACTTCGCGCTTCGATATTGCGCGCTTCGGAGCGGAAGTGTTCCGGCCGAGCCCGCGCCAATCGGACCTGATGATCGTGGCCGGCACGGTGACGCTCAAGATGGCGCCGGTTCTGAAGCGCATCTGGGACCAGATGCCGGACCCGAAGTGGTGCATCTCGATGGGCGCCTGCTCGAGCGTGGGCGGTCCCTTCAACACTTATGCCGTCCTGCAGGGCGTCGATAAAATCGTGCCGGTGGATGTCTATGTGACGGGCTGCCCGCCGCGGCCGGAGAACCTGTTTTATGCGCTCCTGAAACTGCAGGATAAAATCGATCAGATGACCACTCTGGTGAAGCGGCCTACCGAGGTCCGGCTGGATGAATCGATGCTGGAAAGCTTCAAGCAGCAGGTGCGGATCGCTCAGATTCAGAATCCAGCGTAACTTTCCCGGCCTTGTTCTATCGCGACTCTCAACACATCTACCGCGCCGCCGCGCTGGACTGTTTCCCGTGGCTGGTGCACGGTTTCGGTACGCGCCACGCGGATATTCCGGCGCAGTTTGCTCATCTCGCCACGCTGAAGCAGATTCACTCGGCTTCCTGCGTCGCCGCCGGAGGCCGGCGCGGCATCCTCGGGCAGGGTGACGCCCTGCTCGAAAATACGCCCGGCGCAGTCGTCGCCGTGAAGACGGCCGATTGCGTGCCGCTGCTCCTGGTCGATGCCCGCCGGCGCGCCGTCGCCGCCGTCCACGCGGGGTGGCGCGGGACGGCCGCGTGCATCGCGGCTTCGGCTCTGGCCGCCATGGGCGAACGTTTCGGCACGCATCCCGCCGATGTGCACGCCGCCATCGGCCCCGCCATCGGCCCGTGCTGCTACGAGGTCGGACCGGAGGTGGCCGCACAATTTGGCGAGCAGGGCCGGGTGCGCCTCGATCTCCCCGCCATCAACCGCCGCCAGCTCCTCGAAGCCGGTGTAACGGCGGATCGCATCCATGCGTCGAACTTATGCACGATGTGCCGCGCCGGAGAGTTCGATTCCTTCCGGCGTGACGGCGAAGCTGCCGGGCGGATGTTTTCATTCATTGGAATCCTGTAACGCAGGCCGATCCTGCGGACCGCCCGCTCCCGGCCCGGCGGCGGCTCAAGAGGTCGAATGTTTACCTGGATTTGCCCGCGCTGCGGGCGTGAAGTTCCTCCGTCGTATGACGAATGCCCGGATTGCGCCAAAGCCGCGCAGCCCGCCGCTGCCGAAGTGGTAACCGCGCCGCAGCCTCCGGCATCCGCGGCTCCCCAGCCGGCGCCGGCTCCGGCTGCTCCGGTGTACGCCGCCGCGCAACATGCTGCACCGCCGTACGCTCCAGCCGGATCTTCCGCACGGCCTCCGGCCGCGCCCCGCGGTCCGCTCCCCACGTGGCTGCTGACGATCGTGTTCGCGCTGGCATTTGTCGGGCTCGTCGGCGGGGTCTATTGGCTGGTAGGGACTATGAAGGGATCGTCCGCCGGAGCGGCCGCCAAACAGCTCGCGGCCGCCGAGAGCCCCGCGGCCAAGCCGGGCTCCAGTCCGAGCCCGTACCAAAAGTACATCGAGATCTCGGGCATCCGTTTCCTGGAAAATGCGAAAAAAAAGCCGGAAGTGCGCTTCGTGGTCACCAACCACTCGGGCGCCGCAATCGACGGGCTCTCCGGGAACGTCACGATTTGGGCCCGCACGCGGAAGTCGGAGGAGGAAGCCGCCGGCACGTTCCAGTTCACGACCAATATCGGCGCCTGGGAGACCAAGGACCTTTCGGTCCCGCTGACTACCAAGCTCCAGATGATCGAGCTGCCGGACTGGCAGAACACGACCGCGGACGTTCAGATCACGGCGCCCCGCTAGTCCGGGCTCCGAGCTTCCCCAGATTCTCCCGCGCCTCATCGAGCGCCGGATCGATGGCGAGCGCCCGCTCGAAATCGGCGCGCGCGGCATCGCGCTGCCCCATTGCCGCCAGCGCCACGCCGCGATCGTTGAGGTAGCGCGCGTCGCGGGGCGCGAGTGCCAGCGCGCGTCCGAATTCGGCCAGCGCGGCATCGGCTTCGCCTGCCGCCAGCAGGATGCGGCCCGTTTCGGCCGCGAGGGCGGGATCCTGGGGCGCTTCCGTTCTCGCCTGCGCCAGCAGCTTCAAGCCGTCGGCGGGCGGCAGCGCCCGAGCCAGTTGGATCTTCGGACGGATCTTGTGCGGCGCGCGCGCCACGGCTTCGCCCCATAGCGAACGGTCGCTCATCCACACCCCTGTGCGAAAGATGCTGAGGATCGCCAGCGCCACCGCCGCGGCGCGATCCAGCCGCACTCTCACGAGCCAGATCGCCGCCGCTGCGGCAAACCAAAGCAGCGGGAAGTACATGCGCCGGTCGGCCGCAAGGTCAGCCGCCGGAAAAATCGTGGAGCTGGGAATCAGCAGGATAAGTCCGGCTATCGCCCATCTCGCATATCGCCAGGCGAGAACCGCAAGTGCCGCGACGGCCGCCCACGCCGCAAGGCCGAGCCACAACGCAGGCACGGGGATGTCGGGATCGACGGTGAATCCGTAAGGCACGACCATCAGGCGCAGATAGCGCAGGATGACCGGCCCCTGCGCGAGGAGATAGCTGCCCGGCGATATCCCGGCCTGCAAGCCCGCCGGCGCGCCGGGAGTGACCGCGGTGGCGTAGATGGTCCGCAACCCCGCCGCGAGCGAGAGCGCGAGCATCCCGGCGATCTGCGGCAACCGGCGCGGCTTGCCTTTGCCGCGCGGAAGCCACCATAGCAGCAGCGGAAACGCCGCGACTTCCTCCTTCGCCAGCAGCGCCGCCGCAAACCAGCCTACCGCCCGCCCTCGCCGGCCGTCGAGCCAATCGCGCAACGACGCCAGGCAAAGCAGCGTCGCCAGCACGATGCTGCGCGCCCACACATAATCCACCGCCTCGGCCTGTATGGGATGAAGCGCGAAGATGGCCGCCGCGGCTAGCGCCACCCGCTCCGGCAGTAACCGCCGCAGGCACGCGTAAGCCAGCAGAACCGCGCCCATGTGCAGCGCCAGGTTCACCGCGTGATAGCCCACAGGATTGCGGCCGCCCAGCGCGTCATTGAGCCAGAAAGTCAGATAGGTGAGCGGCCGCGTTTCCCGCAGCGTGAGCAGCTTTCCGAGAGAAGGATGGTCGAAAATGGCATAATCGTCAAAGTGAAAGCCCGAACCGAGCGAAGCCCCGAACGCGGCGAGCGTCGCGGCGGCCAGAAGAAGTCGCGACCGCATGGATCTCTACCAGCTTACGACGGCGCACCGTCGCGGACCGCGGCCGCGCCGCCGCCGGCCGGCCGCGTGCCGCGTCCCAAGACGAGCGCCGAGCGCCAGGCGCGGGTCGCCGAAATTCTCCGCCGCCTCGACCATATGTACCCCGGCGCCACCTGCGCCCTGCACCACAGCAATCCGTGGGAGTTGCTCGTCGCGACGATCCTGTCCGCGCAATGCACCGATAAGCGCGTCAATGAAGTAACGCCCGGACTGTTCGCGAAGTATCCCACGCCGCAGGACTTCGCGGCAGTGCGGCCGGAAGTGCTGGCGCAGGATATCCGTAGCACCGGTTTCTTCAACAATAAGGCGAAGTCGATCGTCGGCGCGGCAAAGAAGGTCGTCTCCGAGTTCGGCGGCCAGGTGCCGAAGACCATCGAGGAGATGCTCACCATCCCGGGCGCGGCGCGTAAGACCGCGAATGTGGTGCTCGGAACCGCGTACGGCATCGCGTCCGGCATCGTGGTCGACACCCACGTTCAGCGCATCGCGCAGCGCCTGGATCTCACGAAGAACACCGAGCCGGGAAAGATCGAACAGGACCTGATGCGCATGATCCCGAAGGACCACTGGATTCTGTTCTCGCACCAGATCATTCTCCACGGCCGCGCGCTGTGCATCGCGCGAAAGCCCAAGTGCGCGGAGTGCGAATTGAACCCGTTATGCTACGCCAAGGATAAGACGGCGGGACCGCGGTGAATGAGATGCCGGTACAGCAACCGCTGCGCAGTACCGCGGGTGCCGTATTTCATCCGATTCCCGCTGCGAAAGCGTTCTTGAACCGTAGCCTTGCGCCGCTCCCGCTAAAATCATTTCATGGTCACCGCGGAGCGGCGTAAATCCATCGCCCTCTTTATCGCGCTCGGCGCGGGGCTGATCCTGGTCACCCTGTTGCTCTACGTCGGTTGGGTGCTGCTCAACTGGCGGACCGGGGTCCTGCTGTTCCTGGGCGTTCTGCTGCTCGCCATCATCATCGGCGGCGTAGTGCTGAACACCATCTTCCTGGTCCGCGAAATCCGCCGCAACGAGCAGCACAACGCGTTCATCAACGCCGTCACGCACGAGCTGAAGACGCCGGTGGCCTCCATCCGCCTCTACCTCCAGACCCTCCAGACCCGCGCCGTGGACGATACCCGCCGCCAGGAGTTCTACCGCACCATGATCGAGGATAGCGACCGCCTGCTCGCCACCATCGAGCAGATCCTCCGGACGAGCCGAATCGGCGCCGCCACCCACCGCCTCAATCTCACCCGCTTCGATCTCCGCGCTCTGGTCGAAGACTGTATCGAGCGCCAGCGTGCTCTCCACGGGCTCTCCGGCACGGAGGTCGCCGTCGAGCGGGGCGCGCCGGTCCCGTTCATCGGCGACGCGGACGAAATCCGCGCGGCGGTGTCCAATCTCATCGACAATGGCATCAAGTACTCCGGCAACGATGTTCACGTCGCCGTCAGCCTCGCACAGGAGGGCCACCGCGTCACGTTACGTGTGCAGGACCACGGCCCCGGCATCCCGAAATCGGAGCTGAAGCAGATTTTCAAGCGCTTTTACCGCATTCCCGGACCGCTCGCGTCCTCCGTCAAAGGGACGGGTTTGGGCCTCTTCATCGTCCGCACCGTGGCGCGCCAGCACGGCGGCCGCGTCTGGGTGGAAAGCGAAGGACCGGGGCGGGGAAGCACGTTTATCCTGGAATTACCGGTAAAACGATGACGCGCATCCTGGTGGTGGAGGACGAGCAGCACCTGGCCGACGGCCTGCGCTACAACCTGGAAGAGGAAGGCTATACCGTGGAGGTCGCGGCGACCGGCGAGGACGCCCTGGCCCGCCTCCTCGATGGCGGGGAGCCCGTCGATCTCCTCGTGCTGGACGTCATGCTGCCCGGCAAGGACGGCTTTGCCGTCATCGAGGAGCTCCGCCGCGCCGGCCAGTTCATCCCGACCCTGATGCTCACTGCGCGCGGCCATCCCGAGGACGTGCTGCGCGGCTTCGCTGCCGGAGCGGACGACTATCTGCCGAAACCGTTCGAGCTCGCGATTCTCATCGCGCGCATCCGCGGTCTCCTGCGCCGCCGCGCCTGGCTCGAAGCGGCACTCGGATCGGTGCAGCCCACAGGAGGCGACAGTTTTACATTCAACGGCAAGACCGTCCGTTTCGACCTGCTGGAGCTGCGCGTCCGCGGCGAGGTTTTCCCCCTGACGCTTATGGAAGCCAATCTCCTGCGGCACCTGATCCGGCACGAGGGCCGCCCGGTTTCCCGTAAGAACATGCTCGAAGAGGTCTGGGGCCTGCACGAGGACACCGACACCCGCGCCATCGATAACTTCATCGTGCGGCTGCGCCGGTACATCGAAGACGATGCGGCCCATCCGCGGCACCTGCTGACCGTACGGGGCGTGGGTTACCGGTTCGTGGCGGAGCCCGGGGCGGAAAGTGCCACGCCGTAAAACCGGGTACAATACTCCATTCGCAATGAGCCGGAAGACTGTACGTGCGCCCCTGGCCGCGACTGCCGCACTCGCCGCCGCAACTGGCATGTGCCTGTGGGGCTGCATCGAGACGTACGGGGTTGAAACTGCGTACCAGAGCCAGAACCGTGACCCGTACATGATCTCCGCGCAGTTCACCCGGCTGGCGGGTGTCGCGGCCGCCGTGCCGGAAAGCGCAACCCTGGGCTATCTCACCGACGCCGCGGCGGGTAGCGTTACGGCCTCGGCGATGCGCACCGCCGCGCAATACGTGCTCGCTCCGCGCCTGCTGGCAGATGGTACAGGGCACGATTGGGTGCTCGGCAATTTCACGCGCCCGGCCGATTTCGCCGCTCTCGGCCGCGCCCAGGGTTTGCGGGTTCGGCAGGATTTCGGCAACGGCGTGGTGCTCTACCGCCGGGAAGGTGGGCGATGAGCGCGCTCGCCTGGGTTTTCGATGCTCCGATCCTGGGGTGCCTGCTCGCCTGGCGCTGGATCGGTCTCCGCGGCGTCGCTCCGGGCTGGGCGCGCCGGCTGCTGCTGTTGGGCATGGGGACGGCAGGCGGCATCGGGCTGGCATCCTGCCTGTATTTCCTTGTCGGCGTCCTGGCAGGGAGCCCGGTGGCTGCTATGGCCGCCGAACTCGGGCTGCTGGGATACGCCGTGTGGGGCGCGGCTTCCGCGTGGCGGCAAGGAGGACCGGAAGGCGGGGACGGGCCGCTCGGCGGTGCGCCCAGCATGTGGATCGTACTGGCCGCACTGATCGCGCTGGTGATTTCCAGCGCCGCGATTGCCGCGGGTTGGGACAGCAATCCCCAGGGTAACTGGGATGCCTGGGCCATCTGGAATCTGCGCGCCCGCTTCCTGGCCTCGCCGGGTCTGGCGCCGCGCGCCTGGTCTCCCCTGCTGGGGAGCATCACCCATCCGGAATACCCGTTGCTCGTCCCCGCCTTTACCGCCCGCTGCTGGGCGTTCAGCCACTCGCTTTCGACGGCTGCGCCCGCGGCAGCTTCCTATCTATTTTTCCTTGGGCTCGTGGCGATTACGGCGGGTGCCGTCGCCGTGCTTGCCGCGCCGTCGCTGGGTGCTCTCGCGGCCCTGGCGCTGGCCGCCACTCCCGCGCTCGTCCACGAAGTCTCCGCGCAGTATGCGGATGTGCCTCTGGCGTGTTATTTCGCCGGCGCGGCGGCGTTCGCGTTACTGGATCAACCGGTCGCCGCGGGCATCCTCGCCGGTTTTGCGGCCTGGACCAAGGACGAGGGCCTGCTGTTCCTGGTACTGTTCTTTGCCGCGGCCGCCTGCCTGCGCCCCAAGTTGCTGTGGGCCTTGCTGTGCGCCGCCGCGCCCGTGACGCTCCTTGTGGCGTTCTACAAGGCCGTCCTCGCTCGGGGCACACCGTCCCTGCTCGGGGCGAGCGTTCCCGGAGCCGGCCACCGGCTGGCCGATGTCTCGCGGTACGGCACGATCCTGGCGGCGTTCGCGCGCGAATTTATCGGCTCCGCGTGGTATTACCCAATTGCGGCGGTCGTGATTGCGGCTGCCGTTCTCCGCTTCGACCGCGAACGGCTGCGGCGGTCCGCCTTCGCCGGCGCTATTGCTCTCGCGCTCCCGCTCGGATATGGCGGAATCTACGCGATCACCGCCAACGACCTCACCTGGCAGTTGCAGACGTCGCTGGGGCGCCTGCTGATACAGATCTGGCCCTTGGCGCTTCTGGCGGTGTTGGCGGCCGTGCGGGCGCCCCAGATCGCCACGTCCAGCCAAGCTGCCGCGGCGACGGTCCCCCCACTCAAATCCATCGACGCTCATGAACGCCTTACTGGAAAGTCTCGCCGCCGCAAAGGTCTATGACCTGGCGCAGCCCTATTTCGTGGGCATGCCGCATCACCCGTCGCACCCGCCGTTTCTCTATAGCCTCGTCAAGCAGCACGGCGAGTACGTCGGACCGGGCGGCGCCAGCTCCGCTTCGGACGCCATCGCGCTTGGCAGCCATGTCGGCACCCACATCGACGCCCTTTGCCATTTCTCCTGCGGCGGGAAGCTGTTCGGCGGGGTGGATGCGAAACCGGCGCAGTCGTGGGGCGCCGGCATGTCGGCCTATGCGGTCGACGGCGTAGCTCCCGTGCTCCGCCGCGGCGTTCTGCTGGATTTGGCCGCAGCGGGACCGCTGCCCGCGGACCGCGAGATCACGCCGGCCGATCTCGAGGCCGCCGCGCGCGTCGAAATTCGCCCCGGCGACGTCGTCCTCCTCCGCACCGGGTGGGCGCAATATTTCGAGGATGCCTGGAAGTTCATTTCGCGGGTCCACGGACCCGGTCCGGGGTTGGAGGGCGCCCGCTGGCTGAGCGATCGCGGCGTGTTCGCCGCCGGCTCGGATACCGTCGCTTTCGAAAAGCAGCCCGACCCCGCGATGCCCGTTCACGTCCACCTGCTGGTGGAGAAGGGCATTCACATCATCGAGTGCCTCAATCTGGAGGAACTCGCAGCCGCGGGCGTCCACGAATTCCTCTTCATCGCGCTGCCGCTCAAGATCCGCGGCGCCACCGGATCGCCGGTCCGTCCGGTGGCGGTGGTTGCGTGACGGCTGCGGTCGATTTTATCCGGCCTTGGCGTTCGACTTCGGTTCCGGCCGCACGATGTCGATGCTGCCCTTGAAGTAAGCCCCGTCGTCGATGCTGATTCCGGCCGTCTTGATATCGCCGATCAATTGGCCCTGATCCCGGATCGCCAGTTTATCCGTCGCCTCGATGTTGCCGCGGACCGAGCCGAAGATGATCACCTCCCGCGCCTTGACGTTGGCCTTCAGCTTTCCATTGGCGCCGATCGTCAGCAGACTCCGGGATTCCACCGTGCCCTCCACCTCTCCATCCACCAGCAGTTCCTCATCGCTGCGGATTTCACCCTTGATATGCATGGAAGGGCCGATCACTGCGGTTTGTTTCTTTGGCGCCGGCGAGGGTACAGCTACCGGCATGGCCGCTGGCGCCGTGGGGGTGTGGCCTGCGGGCGCGGGAGGCACAACGGGGGCCGGACGGCCCGGTTCCTGCTCTCGTTTATTCCACATAGAGGCTGCGTGTCACTCCTGGGTTTGGTTTATAAGAACACTTCTCCTCAGCACGCGGAGTGCCGCGCTTTTTGCGTAAGTTTTACCCGGTTTTCTATTTGGTATCGCCGGCTTCGAGGAAGCTCCGCAGGTCTCCCTCGTTGACCTCCGGCAGTCCCGGCGCCACGTTGTACAGCTTGCCGTCGCGCATCCACCGTTCGAGCCGGTTCACCAGGTCGAAGAGGTGGTCGAACGAATCGACGATGAAGAGCAGCGGCTGGTAGTGGTCGATCTCCGCCGCCTGGTTGATCAGCCATTCGAGCTGCACCGGATAGCGCTGCACTTCATCGGATTCGATGGCGTGCTGCAATTCGCCGTAAGAGCTGAGCAACCCGCTGCCGTACGCCACCACGCCGCGCCGCCCGCGCATCAGCCCGAATTCCACCGTGAACCAGAAGAAGCGCGAGAGCGCCTTGATGATGCTCGTCAGCCGCCGCACGCGCTCGGCATAGTCCGGCACGCCGGCGGTCATTTCGACCGCGGTGTGGGCGCAATCGCCGAAGCGCACCAGCACGTCGGCGAAGGCCCGGTCCGTGTGCATCGGGACGTGCCCGGCGACGTCGTGGAAAATGTCCGGCTCGGGCAGGTAATCCATGCGGTCGGCGGGGCGGATTGTGATGGTGGTGGGGAATTCGCGGCGGCGCAGGCAATCGAAGAAGAGGAAGCCGGGGACGTACCCGCTGACCGGCTTCGCCTGAAACCCGGTCAGCGGCTTCAGAAACGCGTTGATTTCTGAGAGCCGCGGGATGCGGTCGGTAGGGAGGTGCAGAGCCTCGATGCCGCGCAGGAAAAACTCGTTGCCGTACTGCTCCCAGCGCGGCCGGATGCGGGCATAGAGACGCCGCCACGCTTCATGATTTTCTTCCGAGTAGAGCTCGTAAAGCTGTGAGATGTAAAGCTCGCCGCGATGGCGGGCTTCTTCCACGAAAGGCGCGTTTCCGGTCGTGAGACCAGCCGCGACGGCACTCTGAGGCATGGCTACCTCCTACCTGCCATCAAAGTATCACGAACTTCCGCCGGTGACAACCCCCTTAAAGTGGTGCTATTGTAACCTGCTGCAACTAAAGCGTAACATGGCACAATGCGCAGCTTTCGGCCCGCGCCGTCACCGGCGCCTGCCGGTATGTCACTGGAACTCCTTCGCCGCGCGCCATGAACCACAGCGCGCCCGCCAGGATCAGGGTGACGACCGCGGCAATCGGTACTGCCGCAACCGGCGCGAACCGCGGGCGAGGCCGCTTCGCAGGCTCCGCCGCGCCGAGCGCTACGCGGTCCCACAATGCCTCCGGCGCCCGAACGGGCGACAGGTGTTCGGCCAGTTCCGCCTCCAGCCAATCAGCCATTCCGGCCTCCTCTTTTGTCTTTCACCAGGTGAGATAACCGGCGTTCCAGCGCCTTATGCGCCCGGTTCAACCGGGAAGCCACGGTTCCCGGCGAGCAGCCCAAAACCTCCGCAATTTCCTCGTACGACAGGCCTTCGGTGTATCTCAGGACTACCACAATCCGCAGATCCGGGGAGAGCCGCTCGACCGCCGAGTGCACCCGCGCGCCCATCTCTGAGCGCATCAGCTCCGCCAGGCAGTCACCCGAGTGCCTTAGGCCGGCGGCGACTTCCCCGGCCAGCGGCATCAGCCGCCACGACCGCCGCCGGTGGTCCATGCAACTGTTCACCACCATGCGGTAGATCCATGTCTCCAGCCCGGATTCGCCGCGGAAATCGCGGATTCGCGAGAACAGCTTGAGGAACGTGTCCTGCGCGATGTCCATGGCGGCCGCCGGATCGCCCGAAAAGCGGTAGGCGATGGAAAAAACGCGGTTCTTGTACGCTTCGAAGAGCTCTCGAAACGCCTCGCGGTCGCCGCGCTGGCAGCCTGCGACGAGTTCCCGGTCTGAGCCTTCGAGCACCATGGAGCGGCTTTTTCTTACGTTGGACGCTGCGCCGCGAAATTTCTTCCCGGAAATTTTCGGGAGTGAAACGGAACACCGCATCGATGCACTATTGGGTACCAGCGCTGGCGAACGCGGTTCGGAGGCCGCGCGACAGCCAAGGCGGTTGCCCGATCGTGCCCGGGCAACCGCCGCATCAGGTCATTTTCGCCGCCGAGCGGCGCTCTTCCTTTTTCAGTTCCCGTTTCAATTGCGCCCGTGCCCGGAACAGCAGCACCCGCAAATAATCCCGCTCCACGCCGAATTGCTGGCACACCTGCTCGACAGACCGTTCGTCCAGGAAAATGGCCGCCAGAAGCTCCCGGTTGCGCGGCGAGATGCTCGCAAGGACGTTCCGCACCCGCTCGCGGCGCTCGCGGCTGATCAGCCGCTGTTCGGAATCCTCGCTCGAATCCGGCCGTTCCGGCGGATCTGGAATGAACGTCGTGCGGGCCCCGGACCGGGTCCATTCCAGCAGCACGTTGTTGCACACGGAGTTGACGAACGCTCCAATGCGTTCCGGCTGCCGCACGGCCTGCTTCCGCAGCGCCTGGAACACGCGCAAAAACGTCTCCTGCCGGAGATCGTCGACCACGTGCGGAGGCAGACGGCGGGCGCGCAGCTTGATATAGATGAGCTCTCCAAAATAGCGGTGAAAATGCTCCTCTGCTGCCGCGTCGCCGGAAGCCAGCCGTTCCAGGTAACCCGAATCGAAATGGAAGAAGTCCACGCCTGTGCCTGTACCGGTTCGTCCAGTATATCGCCTGATACTGTCGTGCGGCTGACGTTTGCGGCTAGTGGTCGCGTTCGGTGACCAGGTCGGTGACCGCCTGCAGAGCGCGCTGATACGGCGATTCGGGGAATTCCGAAATGATTTGCCGGGCCTTTCTGGTGAACGCCTCGGCCCGTTCCCGAGCGCGCTCGATTGCCCGGTATTTCTCGAGTAGCGCCAGAATGCGGCTGAACGGAACTTCGTCGTAGCTGCGCCGGTCGAGAATGGTTTCGACCAGCCGCCGCTCGGCCGGCGAAGCGCATTCGAGCGCATACACCAGCGGCAGCGTGACCTTTCCCTCGCGCAGATCCCCGCCGACCGGTTTGCCGAGCGTCTTTTCGCGGGCGGTAAAATCCAGCACGTCGTCCACTAACTGGAACGCCATCCCCAGATTCCACGCGTACTCCCCGAGTCTCTCCCGCGCCTGCGCGTCGCCCCCGCCGCAGATGGCTCCCAGCCGCGCGCAGACTGAAAACAGGCACGCCGTCTTGCGGTCCACCAGCTCCATGCAGTCGGCCTCGGTGATCCCGATCTTCCCGATGCGCTCGAGCTGCAGCAGCTCGCCTTCGACCATCATCTGGGTCAGCGAGATCAGCAGATCGAGGATCTGGAAATCGCGCTCACGCAGCGCGATCTGGAACGCCTGCATGTACAGCCAGTCGCCGGCGAGCACGCAGGTGTGGTTACCCCACTTCATGTTGCTGGAAGGCCGTCCGCGGCGCGTTTCGGCGGCGTCGATCACATCGTCGTGGACCAGCGTGGCCGCGTGGATCATCTCCACCACCGCGCCCAGGTGGATCGCCGATGCTGTGGTCCGGCCGGCCAGCTTGGCGGAAATCAGCAGCAGCGCCGGCCGCAGCCGCTTGCCGCCGCTCGATTGCAGGTACTGCCCGATGGCCGTAACGGCATCCACCGACGCCACCGATTCCGCGCTGATCCGTCGCTCGACCGCAAGCAGATCGTCGTGAATCAGGTCGAAGATCTCTCTGGCGGTCAGCGCCTGCCCGAGCTTCCCTAAACTCATGTAATCCTCAAGTCTACCGCATCAGGCGCTCGAAATTCCGCGTGGTGATCGCCGCAATTTCCTCCGTTGCGCAGGCGCGCACCTCCGCCAGCCGCCGCGCAGTCTCCACCAGGAACGCCGGCTCGTTGCGCTTGCCGCGATGCGGCACGGGCGCCAGATACGGGCAATCCGTTTCGACCAGCAGCCGGTCCTCCGGCGCGATCCGCGCCGCTTCGCGCACCTCCTCGGCTTTGGGAAACGTCAGCACGCCGCCGAAACTGAGGTGAAAGCCGCGGTCGAGCGCCTGCCGCGCCTGCGCCGCATCTCCCGTAAAACAGTGCATCACGCCACCGTAGGGCAGGGAAGTGACCTGCTCCAGCGTATCCTCCCACGCCTCGCGCGTATGGATGACAATCGGCTTCCGTATCTCCGCCGCGAGCGCCAGTTGCCGCGCAAAAACCTCGCGCTGCACCGGCCGCGGCGAGAAATCGTAGTGGTAATCGAGCCCGATCTCCCCGATGGCGAGCACCTTGGGATGCGCCGCCAGCTCCCGCAGCCGCGCAAAGGTTTCCTCGGTGGCTTTCGCCGCATCGTGCGGATGCACGCCCACGGTGGCGTACATAAACTCGTAGCGGTCTGCCAACCGTACCGCCGCTTCGAGATCCGGCGGACCGTTGCCCGTGCCGATCGCCAGCATCCGCTCTACGCCCGCGGCGCGCGCGCGCTCAACCGCGGCCTCGCGGTCTTCATCGAATTTCGGATCGTCCAGGTGGCAGTGGGAATCGACCAGCCTCACTTCAAGCGCGCCCCCGGCGGAATCTCCTCGTGAAATCCGGCCAGCACCGGCTTGCCATCGTTCACCGATGCGGCCACGATCATGCCGTTCGATTCGATGCCTTTCAGCTTGCGCGGCTGCAGGTTCGCGACGATCACCACCTTGCGGTTCAGCAGATCCTCCGGCTTGTAGGCTTCGGCGATGCCCGCCACGATCGTGCGCGGCTTCGGCTCGCCGATGTCCACCGTCATGTGCATCAGCTTGGTCGAGCCTTTGACGTTCTCGGCCGTTAGCACCTTGCCGACGCGCAGATCCACCTTGAGGAAATCGTCGATCGGGATCTTCGGCGCGGCCTCGTCGGCGGGCGCGGCAGGCGCTTTGCCCATCATCACGGCTTGCGCCGCGCTGACTTCCTCTTCGAGCTGCTTCATCTTCGCGATCGCCGGCCCGGCCTCGATGCGCGGGAAGACCGCGGATACTTCGCCGATCTTCTGCCCGCCATTCAACCCGCCCCAGCGCAAATTGGCGAGTCTCACGGACTGGATGGATTCCGCCATCCCGAGCTGCGCCCAGATCTTCGGCGTCGATTGCGGCAGCACCGGGTAGAGCAGGGCAGTGGCAATGCGCAGCGCTTCGGCTGCGGTGTAGAGCGTATTGTCGAGCCGCGCCGGGGCATCCGGCTCGCCCGACCGCGCCAGTTTCCACGGCGCGCGCTCCACGATGAACTTGTCCACCGCGGAGATCAGCGTCCACACCGCTTCGAGGCCCTTGGAATACTCGAAGCGATCGAACAAATCCTGCGCCGTCCCGATGGTCGCCCCCGCCAGCGCCGCGATCTCGCCGTCGCCTTCGCTCTGCGGCACGACGCCTTTCCGGTACTGGTGAATCATCGTGAGAGTGCGGCTCGCCAGGTTCCCCAGCCCGTTCGCCAGGTCCGAGTTGTACCGCCCGATCAGCGCGTCATAGCTGAAGCTGCCGTCCTGCCCGAACACCACCTCGCGCAGCAGGAAGTAGCGCAGCGCGTCCACGCCCATGACATCTTTGATCGGCTCCGCGCGCACGATGTTCCCGCGAGACTTCGACATCTTGCTCTCTTCGAACAGCAGCCAGCCGTGCGCGAAGATGCGCTTCGGCAGCGGCAGCCCTGCTGCCATCAGGAACGCCGGCCAGTAGATCGCATGGAACCGCACGATCTCCTTGCCGATCAGGTGCAGGTCCGCCGGCCACAGGTCCTTGCCCTCGACCGCGCTCATGTACGTCGTTAGCGCGTCGAACCACACATAGAACACGTGCGGCGCTTCGCCCTCTACCGGTATGCCCCATTTGATGTTCGTGCGCGTGATCGAAAGGTCCGTCAGTCCGGCTTTGACGAACGAAAGCACCTCGTTGCGGCGCGTATCCGGCTGAATGAACAGCGGCTCTCGTTCGTACAGCTCGAGCAGCTTGTCCTGAAATGCCGAAAGCTTGAAAAAGAAATTCTCCTCCGTGATCGTCTCGGTCGGCCGCCCGCAATCCGGGCACGGATCGCCCGGCTTGGCGTCGTTCACATATAAATTGTCGAAGATGCAGTACTGCCCGGTGTACGATCCCTTGTAGATGTACCCGTTCTCGCGGCACCGCCGGAACAGGTCGTTGACCACACGCGCGTGCTGTGGACTGCTGGTCCGCTGGAAAAAGTCGATGTCCAGCCCCAGCGATTTCCACTGCCGCGCGAATTCCGCCGCCACCGCATCGCAGAATTCCTTGGGCGGCTTGCCCGCGCGCTCGGCCGAGCGCTCCACGTTGATGCCGTGCTCATCCGACCCCGTGGTCAGCTTTGCGTCGTAGCCCTGCATCTTCTTAAAGCGCTTGATCAGGTCGGCCACAATCGTGGTGTATGCGTGCCCGATGTGCGGCGCCGCGTTCACGTAATAAATCGGTGTCGTCAGGTAGTAATTCATCTCGTTTGCTGAAGTGGGCCCCGGCTCAGATAGGCAGCGTTGACTTCCCGCAGGATCTGCTTGAGCGCCACGCCGGTCTGGCGCGCGATTTTGCGGCAATCTTCGTACTCCGGAGCGAAGTCCCCCTCTTCCGTTACCTTCACCCGCACCGGTCCGTACGGGGTTTCGACTTCCTCGACCGCGCGCGCCCGCACGCGACGCTCCGCCGTGTAAACGCGTACCCCGAGCGTCGTCGTCTCCGCGAAGATCAACTGCGCCAGCATCTCCCGGTCCTGCTGCCGTGCGATCGCGCGCAGCAGTGTGCCGGGCCGCCCCTTCTTCATGAGGAGCGGCGTCATGGTCACGTCAAGCGCGCCGGCTTCGAGCAGCCGCTCCGCCGCGTACGCCAGCACCTGGGGGCTGAGGTCATCGAGGTTCGCTTCGATTACCGCGACCTCGAGCGCCTCCGCTGCGCCGGTCGGCTCGCCCAGAATCACTCGCAGCACGTTGGCGTGCCAGGTGAACTCGCGGGTGCCCGCGCCGAAACCCGTGCGCGCGATCTTCATCGGCGGCAGCACGCCGAACCGGCTCGCGAGCGCCGCCACGACTGCCGCGCCGGTGGGCGTCGTCAATTCCATCGCCGGCCCGCGCGCATAAACCGGCGCTCCCTGGAGCAGCCGGGCTGTCGCCGGCGCCGGCACCGGGAGCACGCCGTGCTCCGTGTTCACCGTTCCGCTCCCGACGTTCACGGGCGAGCAGACGATCGTCTCGACGTCCAGTTGATCGAACGCCACGCATGCGCCCACGATGTCCGCAATCGAATCCGCCGCGCCGACCTCGTGGAAATGCACCTTCTCGATCGGCACGCGATGCACTTCCGCCTCCGCCTCGCCCAGCTTGCGGAACACGGCGATGGCGTTGCTCCTGGCGCGCGGCGCGAGCGCCGCCCGCTCGATCATGTTTTCGATGTGGTGCAGATGCCGGTGCGCGTGCTGCTCGCCGGCGTCCACGTGATACTTGGTCGCGCCGATCCCCGCGCGCTTCACCTTCTCGAACGAAACCGTCGCCCCGCAGTCGAGCGATGCCACCGCATCGACGATCGCCGGCTGGTCCGCGCCGGCGTCCGCCAGCGCGCCCACCAGCATGTCTCCGCTGATGCCCGAAAATGCGTCCAGATAGCAGGTGATTCCCACGTATCTTCTAGCGTAACGCAGGTCACCGGATTTTCAGGCCGCGGTTTTCAATCCGCCTTCGTCACCAGCGCTTCGACCTCGAAATGGTGCTGCGTGACAGGGTCGTCGACCGATGCGACCATCGTGGGCTTTCCCGGTGTTACGAGCGCGTTGACTGCGATGTGGATCTGCGAGACCGTCGGGGGGAGCGTCACCGGACCTGCCGGTTGTTTGGGCTCCACGGGATTCGTCATGTCCAGCGAGGAGCTGAGCAAAATCTTGCCGTCCTGCTCCCGCACCGTCGTGTCGATGTTCACTCCCACATCGAAAAAGGTGAACTGCGTGTTCGCCGGCGGGTTTTGGACCGGTCCCGTCACCATCGGCACCCGCGCTCCGACCTTGAACACTCCACGCCCTGTCGTATCGATCAGCATCGTGTAGCGCCGCGCGTTCTTTGCCGCCGCATTGCTGCCGTCGCGAATCCGGAACTCGACCTTATATACCGCGGCCGGCCCGCTCTTCTCCTGCGCGGCGGCCGATCCGGCCGCGCTCAGCACGATTACCGGCAGCAGCGAAGCAAGAATGCGCATCGTCGTCTCCTGCCTTTCTGACGAGCTGCGAAGGCGAGCCGTGGACGGCCGCGCAGTCCCTCGCCGGCGCACGTAGGCCCTTTGTATGATCACCTCGGGATATTCCCCTAAGTTATTCCCCTGAACCGATTTACCCCAAAAGTACCGATGTGATCCGGGGTACCTTTGGAACTTTCGCTCAGCCCCGATCTCTGCGATCATACGATCAAAGCGCAAGAACGTCATTTCCTTTTCGGAATAGCGCCGAGGCCCTCGTCAAGCCTCGGCGCTTCTCTTTTCGGGCCCGCTTTTAATCCGCGCCCCGCTCCGGAAGAAGGCCGCCACCAGCAGCAGAATCGCGAACGATCCCGCCGACGAAGTCAGCCAGAAGCCCTTCCAGTCCGTGCTCCCGTTGGCGGTGAAGAAATCGAGCGCCACACCGGAAAGGTTCGACCCGATGAACATGCCGACCCCGTACGTCACGAAGGTCAGAAAACCCTGAGCTGTCACCCTTAAATTGCCGGGAGCTTCCTGATCGGCATAGAGCTGGCCCGTCATAAAGAAGAAGTCGAAGCAGACTCCGTGCAGCAGGATCGCCACGTAGAACATCCACATGGCGGGGCCGGCGTTCCCGTACGCGAGCAGACCGTACCGCAGCGACCACGAGAACAGGCCCAGCAGCAGAATCGCCCGCACGCTCAGGCGCCGAAATACCAGCGGCATGAGCAGCATGGCCACCACTTCCGAGGCCTGCCCCAGCGTCATTTTTCCGGCCGCATTCTGCACGTGGACATCGTTCAGGTACGCGTTGCCGAACGAGAAATAGAACGTCAGCGGGATGCACGCCAGGATCGACGCCAGAATGAACACCAGGTAAGCCGGCCGCTTCAGCATCACCAGCGCATCGAGCCCGAGCACGCTCCGCAGCGTCACCGCGGCGCCCTTGCCCGCCGGCGGCGTGTGCGGCAGCGTCAGGCTGTACACGCTCATCGCGAGCGACGCTCCCGCCGCCAGGTAGAACATTCCCGCCGATTGCTCCAGGCCCAGTTGCCCGATCGTCCAGCCGACCGCGATCCACCCCAGCGTCCCGCAGAGCCGGATCGCCGGAAACTGCCGCCCCGCATCCTCCACCTGCCGGAACGCCAGCGAGTTCGTGAGCGCGATGGTCGGGAAATAGCACAGGCAGTAGGCGAGCATCAGCCCGTAGACGGCGCCGAAGCCCGAGGCCCGCGTCACCCCGTAGAGCAGCGCCGCGCCGACGAGGTGCAGCACCGCCAGAACCCGTTCGGCCGCGAAGAAGCGGTCCGCGATCATCCCGATGAAAAACGGCGAGATCATGCTCGCCAGCGCCGTCGTGCCGAACACCGCTCCCGCCTGGGTACCCGAAAAATGCAGCGTGTTCTTGAGGTACGTGTCGAGCGTGACGTACCACGCGCCCCACACGACGTAATTCAGGAACATCATCAGGCCAAGCCGCGCGCCACGGGAATTCAACATAGGAGCAAGTGTACCGCGCGCGATTGCCGCGGATGCTCGCCACTGAGCGGCCGGGTGAGATCAGTTTTGTCCTGGCTTCTCGGCGAGGTCAATCGTGATGATCTCGATTTCGATCTTTCCTTTGTCCAACTTCAGGCCCAGTTGCTCTTGGAGAACTGCCAGCAGGTCAGGGGCGGGTTCATCCGTATCCGCACTGCTGAGAGGCGCCCAGTTCACCGAAAAGTCGTAGTAGCCATGAAGTCCAGTGGCGTCTCGAACGGGGCGGCCCAGGTGTGTCGAAAGTACGCGCGCCAGCGTCGCCATGTCGGCGCCGCGGCCGTTCGTTCGTCCGGTGCGTATCGAAACACCAAGCCCAGGCGAGGCGACCTCATGCAGCTTGGGTCCACTTTTCCCTACGGTCAGTATGTATCCCGGGACCTCGCGCTTTTCGCGGTGAAACTGCAGATGAAAACGATCAGCGAGCAATTGCTGCATCACCAGCTGGCGCCGGGAAGGGTCCGTGATGCCGGGCGCGGCAACTGCATCGATGTCATAGCCCTGAGACTCCATCCACCCATCCGCGGCACGGATCTGGTAATCCTGAACGCCGTACGCTGCACGAATCAAGCACTTCAGCGTGGCGTTGATCGCACGGAATCGTCCTGGGTCGGGCCAGAAGTACTGACAGCCGACATTGCTGGGGTCCGTGAGACGAATGGCTGCGGCGTCAAAGGTCGGCGCTTGCGCCAGAATTTGGGGGGGGCGACAGGCACGCGGCAAGACTTGCCGCAACGAGCACCGCGGCCCTCGATAGCCGGGTGCCGAAAGTGTTTTGAGGAATCTGCTCCCTTAACATAGCAATGGGCACGACGCCTCGCGATCATATCTCGCTCCTGCGGATCCCGGTTAAACCATGAGGTTAG
>Ga0070739_10002999_pt1 | contig 21615 bp, 24 predicted proteins | sample Coa_R1_7_FD_66445 | JGI IMG/M metagenome (GOLD analysis project Ga0070739, IMG submission 66445) | Surface soil microbial communities from Centralia Pennsylvania, which are recovering from an underground coalmine fire - Coalmine... | ecosystem: Environmental > Terrestrial > Soil > Unclassified ... | reverse complement strand
CGTTTCGTCGACAGGTCCAACAGCGGTTTTACACGCGCTCAGGGTCACTAGGCGGGCGTTCAGGCGAAGTCCTCGGATCTCACGCGCTTGCAGAAATCCGGAGTCGTTGAGCTGAGGGGCCGGCGCAAACACAAGTGCCGAACGATCCGGACATTCCAAATCGGCGTAGCCATGCAGAGCAAGATGCAACACGTCGTATTTCGATAGCGGAAGGGCCAGAAAATTCGTCCGCGTTGCATTGGTACCCACCAAAAGCTTGTCAGGTTGCGGAAGCAGCCGCGCCGCGGCGTCGATCTCCCGCTCGCTCTCGGGCAACGGCACTAACTGCGATCGCTCCGGCCCCGTTATGACACGCACTACCCAGGGCCGGGTGTCTTGTGCGTGGGTCCAGGCTGCTACGCCTAAGTACGGTATGCGAGCTTGATTGCTTTCGCGAGTTTGCAACAGATCCAACACGGTTCCGCTCGGCGTGTTGATTATGGTTTTACTGGTGATCAGGTACTTGCCTTGAGGATCGATCAAAGCTGCGAACGGAAGCACATTGAGTGCTCCGTCCGGAATGATAACCAGCGTATGTGCCGCGTTGATTTCGGGCGCCGGCGGGAGAATCTCGGCATATAGCCGACGAGCGAGCGGAACATCGCTCTGCTTCTTGGATATTTCATGAAAATATCGCTTGCAATCCTCTTCGAGGCTCTTGCGTGCGGGCAGCATATACCTGCGGATTGCTTCGTTCGTGACAGTCAGCACAGAAGATGCCGGTTCCGCTAATACGTATTCGAGCAGTACTTCGTCTGGGGAGAGCTGTTTCTGAAGCGCCCGGAGGGACACCGGCTGCCTGAAGGGGCCGGGAGAATAGGACGGCAAGTACTGCTCGGCATCGTAAATCTGATTGAGAAGTGTTGCCCTCGGGCTTTCGTCAGTGGTGTCAAGTAATCGCAGTTCGAGCGTATTTATCGTACGCTCCGCAGGGCTTTGAGCCACCGGCGGTCTCAACTTGTCGTACCAAAGCGATTGGGCTTCAACGCGGCCGTGTAAGCGTTCAATGGCGGCAAAGGCATCCGGAAGACGGTTGTCGTCCGCGAGCAACGTGAAATAGCCGGAATAGACTTCCGAGAGTTCCGATATCAGGAGTCTCTCCATCATTGGCGTTGGAACGTGCCTGAGGAGGACTTCCAGCATGTCCGCGCCGTTCTGGTACTCCAACTCCGCCTGCTTACGGCGGCCGCTCTTTGCTAAGATTTCGGCCCTGATAGCGAGATTGCGGGGAACGTAATAAATTTCGTCGGGTGTCTTCCGGTTTGCAGCGATAGCGGCATCGATTGCCTTTAGGGCCGCGTCAAACTGGCCTTCGTGTTCGTACGCCTTCGCCAGTCCGGCATTGATATCGTTCAGGCTGCGCCAGCTCTCGACAGATTGGAGCGCGACAACGGCCTCTGTATAGGACCGGATCGCGCCATTCCAGTCGCCTTTCCCTTCAAGGACAGATGCCTTCGCGGCCAGGCCCTCCGCCAGATTTTCGCGCAAGTTTCGTGTCCGGCTCAGATCCACAATCCGATTCGCCAGCCGCAGCGCTTCATCGTATTGTTTCAAGCCCACCAGAGCATCCACTTTCGCTTCATAGGCGATCATGGGCCTCGCGATTTCCGGGTGCGAATTCGCAATAGAGATTGCCCTATCCAAGTACGATAGGCACTCTTTGTACCGACCCAGTTCCAGAATTCCCCTTCCGATGAGCGAGGCGTATCTGACTTGTGCCGGGCGATCGAGGAGTAGTTTTGCCTCAAGGTACGCATTTTTGACCCTGTCGGTAGCCTCGCCGATATTTCCGAGGAGAAAGGCTAGGATACCCTGTTCTCCGTTTGCGCGCGATGCAAGCCGGTGCTCCCCGAGAGCATCGGCCTCGCGCTCGACTTCGGCCCAGGTAGCCTTTGCCAAAGCCGCGTCATATTCGAGCTCAAGCATTCCTTTGATCGTTAGAATTCTCAAATGGAGGCGAGGATTGCTCGCGCCTGGCCGGTGCAGCATTGCGTTTGTTTGGCCGATCAGATCGGCGAGAGGTCGGCTCTCCATAACGGCTGGAATCTGACTGACTTCGGCGTAGAGCGCCCGCGTGATATCGCCGCGCGCGAGGAACCCGTTTTGAGCCATCTTGTACAGCGGCGCCGCGGGTATCCAGGCATTGTTGAATCCCATCTCGTTTGCCTTTTCCAGATAGAATTCGGGCGTACCGAGAGCGGGACGCCAAAGAAGCTGGCCAGCAACGGCTGCCAGGGTCCCTATTGCAACAGCCGTGACCAGTAACTTGCGCGATTTGGAGGAAATTCTCATATACACAAAACCTAATTTTGGGATAATGAGAGACTCGGAGTGGCGGATGCCGGTTACTCTTAGCAAAAGTCCAGTAGTTTTTCGCAATGTCAACACGAATTGAGGCCTAATCGCAGATGGCATGGGAGGCTGTTGAGTTTCGAGACCGGCACGGAAATCTCGTCAGCGAAGAGACGCGTCAGACGCTTCTAAAGCTGATTGAAAAGGCGCTCGGAACGCCCACTGCCGACCCTTCTGTGGTTATCAATGCTGCGGCGAATGTGTGCGCAAAAATCGGAGAGATTCGTAATTTTCGCGCTTACGCGAATCGCTCAATTTTCCGCGCTGTCCGCCAGGGATATGTGGCAGAATGCAAGGAACAAGCCATCATGCAGCCGCTATCGGGCAGCGTGGGTGACCTTGCAGACAGGACCCTATCGAGCGAGACCGTAGAACAGCAGATCCTGATCGACGAACTATTGAGTACCCTTAGCGCAATTGATCGCGAGATCTATGTCGGGCACCTGAACGGCCAAACGTTTCCGGCTATCGACGAGGCATTAAGCTTAAAACCTAGAACCAGTGAATATCGATTCCGGGAAGCACAATCGCGCATTCGAAAAGCCTTGGCCGCCCGTCCTCCACGATGAGCGGAGGATAGATGAGTGTTGATCACTCGCACGAGCCAGATCCGATTGAGCAGCTGCTTCTCACCGCCTATCCCAACCCCGAACGCAAAGGGTGCCCAGGTCGGGCGGTTCTCGAGAGTCTAGCGAACCAAGAGCGAGATCAAAACGATCCGACCTGGTACCACATTTGGCACTGCTCGCCATGCTTTGCAGAATTCAAAGAGCTGCGCGACGCCCGCTGGGAGAGCGAGCGGCGGCGAACACAAAGGCGAAAGCTGGCGACCTTGCTATCCGTTGCTGCTGCGGCGTGCCTTGTGGCAATACTGGTTTTCCTCAGCCTGCGAGTTCACCGCGGACCCGCTCCGCCGCAGATAGCTGACATCACGATCAATCTGTCTAACGTGGAAGCCCAGCGCGGAGCCGATCAGGAGACGCAAATTAAATTGCCGTCGCTCCCGCGCGCGGTCGACAACGTGCATATCATCCTGCCTCGATTCAGCGATGCTGGAACCTACACCGTGGCGGTGTTGCGTTCCAAGGAGTCCGGCTCCGCCATCACCCTGGCTAAAAGCCAAACGGTTAGGAAAGGGCAGCAATTGGTATTGAACGTCCAGTTCAATCTGCTAAACGCACCCGTCGGCGAATATTGGCTTGGCACCCGGTTGGATGACGGGAATTTGATTTACTACTATCCGCTGAAGATCCAATGAGTAAGCGGCCAAATAACAAAGTCGCCGTTTCCGACAACAAGGACCTACCCGCAGCAGAGTTGCTGAGTTTCCTGAAGGAAGTTCGTGGAGTGCAGACGTGGACGGAAAAGGATTTAGCGAGCAGCCTTAGAATCGGTTTGCCGCAGGCGAAAGAAGCGATTGCAGTTCTTCAGCTTCAAGGCTTACATAGACCAAGCCGGCAATACGAAAAAGTGGAGAGTCACAGAAGAAGGTAAGATCGTATCCGGCGCTAAGCCGCCCCGATTCATCCGGCAGAGCGTTCAAGACGCACTCGCTGGCATTCGTGAGCGGCTTGAATCAGCAAACAAGGACCCACAAGCCCGTTAGCGAATCACAAAGGCCTTGGCGTTCGGAGAGTCGGGTTAACTCCTAAATTACGCGATGAAGGCCGGAAGCGATATCACCCATTCAACTTCGTGTTGGCTAAATAAGGTTTGAAACATTCAAAGTGTAGATGCCACGGTACTGACCACATTGTGATAAATGCGAAACTTTCATCGAATGAGCTGTCGCAAGCAAAAGTATTCTGGGGAAAGCAACATCAGCTGCCTCGAAGACGTTCCATCTGTGGCCCGACTGGCTGCCCGGCAGCAATTGCTAGCAAGGTGGTACCACGCTATTGCTCTTGCTCCCTTCGCTGCTGTTCTAGTCATCGATGCCGAGTTCTTTGGATATTCTGACAGCCGGCTTTGGCTGGTTTTGGTCGGTGCGACATTAATCTGGGCCTTTGCCGTCGCGGTATACACGTTCTATTTGACTTTTTTCCTGAAATGCCCTCGATGCGGCTGGCGCTTCGGTTCCGGCGACAAATGCGGCTCTTGTAACTTGCCTAGGCACAGGGATGTCAGTTTCTGTATTGAAGGACCGGAATAGCAGATCTGTTGCGAGGGCGCTCGCGAAGAAATTTCTTTACGGCAGCTGGCAGTAAGCGTTCAGAGCGCTAATAGTTCACTCCAGATGAATCCAGGATTACGCGTCATACGGAAATTGAGCACCGGTTAGGTGGATTTACCCGCCGGTGGCGGCCCAGAATTAACAACTCTTCTGCTCAGTGGCTGTGAAAATCAGCTTTCCTTCCAACGAGAATCGTCAAATCCTTCCGTGATCCCCAATTGCCTCCTGCGGTTTTCCGATCCTTTCTGCCCGCGTTCTCTCGGGCACTGCTTCGCTTGACGGCCTGGAAACCGGCCTAACCGCGCCCGGCGGCGCTGCGATCTTCTGCTTCCGCTTCTCCCTTGCGGTCGACGCGGCCCGGACGGGTTTCGGCTCCTCCGCCTACTTCTTCGTGCGGCTCCGCCGCTTCTTACTGCGGTCCCCCCGAAAAAGCAGATCTTGGCCTTGGGAGCGGTTCCGCTCGCTTTCGGGTGCCCCGAGAGACCTCGGGAGCAGAAAAAGGAGAAACCGCATATGTATAGCAATCGGGTAACACTTATTGGATTTTTGGGCCGCGATGCCGAGGTTCGCTACAGCAAAAATCAAACGCCGTTCACGGTGCTCTCCGTCGCCACCAAACGGAGCTGGAGAGATCGCGAATCGGGCGGCTACAAATCCGAAACCACTTGGCACCGCTGCATGGCTTTCGGGCATACCGGTGAGTACGCCGCAAAGCTGACCAAGGGTACGCATGTGCAGATCGACGGCGAGATCCGCACGCGCGAATACACGCCCGGCTCCGGCAATCCTGGCGAAGCCAAGAAGACGATTACCGAGATTCGCATCCGGGGAGTGGCCAAATTGGACCGCTCCCGCAACGGCGAAGTGGTTGAGGAGCAGGGGGCAGCCGCGTAATTGCGGCGCTCTCTTCCGAGGAGGTGCGCAATGAATACCGATCAAGCCAAAACGCTCAGCGATACCGCATTGACGAAGCTCATGGATGCCCTCGAAGGCGGCCAGAGCGAAGCGCTCAAGTCCTATCTCGCCGTGATGTCCCGCTTTCATCGATATAGCTGGAACAATGCCCTGCTGATTTACATGCAGCGTCCCAACGCAACGCATGTGGCCGGCTTTCACGCCTGGTTGCGGATGCGGCGCTATGTCCGCAAGGGCGAGAAAGGCATCGCGATTCTCGCTCCGATTGTCGGGCGCAAGAAATCCATCGACGGCGAGTTACTCGAAGACGAGCAGACACGCGTTTTCGGATTTAAAGTTGCGCATGTCTTCGATTACAGCCAGACCGACGGCGAGCCGCTGCCGGAATTCGCCAAAGTGACCGGCGATCCGCAGGATGCCACCGAACGGCTGAAAGCCTTTGTCGCATCGAAGTCCATCACACTCGAGTACGACGAGCGCATCCGCCCTGCTAACGGCTTATCGTCCGGCGGCAAGATCACTCTACTGCCAGGGTTGAGCGGCGCCGAGGAATTCTCAGTGTTGGTCCACGAAACCGCGCACGAACTCTTGCATCGCGGTGAGCGGCGCAGCCAGGCCAATCACGTGGTCCGCGAGACCGAAGCCGAAGCAGTGGCGTTCGTGGTTTCCACGGCTATCGGACTCGATCCCGGCACGTCGAGCAGCGACTACATCCAGCTTCACTCGGGCGATAAGGCCACGCTCGCCGAATCGCTTGGATTTGTGCAACGAACAGCTGCCGAGATTCTGGAGTCTATTCTGCCCCAAAATCCGGCGGCAACAGTCCGGTGATAGATGCGTGGCGCGCCTCTATATTCGGGGGCGCGCTCATGCCCGCATGGAGTCCGGCGATGAGGATGACTTCGGTCTTTTGCACAGAGTGTGTTTGCGTTTCCATATCGAAACGCCAGAGCGGCAGTTTATTTGTCCGAAATGTAAGCGGCTGATTGTGTTCGAGTGGGGCGTTGCGGGCTTCGACCACGAGCAGCCCGAAGCCTGCGACGAAGAGCCTGAATCGGAGACGGTGGCATGATCCGGGTTCCTGACGAACTGACCGCATACAAGCAATGGGTCTTGTGGCGCCGCATGGAAGTGAACGGGCGGATGGCCAAAATGCCGATTTCGCCGTGGAGTGGGAAAGCAGCGGCGTGCGACAAGCCGCAGACCTGGAGCACATTTCGGCATGTTTGTGTCGCGCTGAAGCGGCACAGGGCTGATGGCCTCGGTTTTGTGTTCACCGATGCCGATCCGTTCTGTGGAATCGACTTGGACAACTGCCGGCAAAGGAGTGGCCGGATAAGCGAAGAGAGCCTGAGGCTCATACGCGAGATAGGCAGCTACACTGAGATCTCGCCGTCCGGCGATGGCGTGCACATCATCATCAAGGCGAAGCTCGGTAGTTCCGGGCGGCGGACGGCGGGACTTGAAGTCTATGCTTCGTGCCGGTATTTCACGATGACCGGAAAGCATTTGGACGGCACTCCCGAGCGGATTGAAGAGCGACAGGACGAGTTAGATAAGTTGCTGAAAGAGCGCTTCCCCTCAGAGCCGGACATAGCGGAACCGAATATATCGCCACCTTTTGGTCTATCCGATACCGCCCTAATCGAACGGGCGTTCCGTGCAAAGAGTGGCTTTCGTTTTCGGAAGCTCTGGTCCGGCGATATATCCGACTATGGCGGCGACCACAGCCGGGCAGATGCCGCCCTTTGCCGGATGCTTGCATTCTGGACTGGCGGAGATTGCGAACGCATTGATCGGCTCTTTAGAATGTCGGGCCTGATGCGCGACAAATGGGACCGGAGAACCGGACAACAAACGTATGGGGCGCGGACGATTCGAATCAGTTCGCGACCGTAAAGCACGCAACTCGCCACTATTTACCAGACGAAATCTCTTTAACTACCTTCCCCGCACTGTCCAGGAACTGAAGTGATGGCATCCCGTCGGGCCGAACCGATAAAATGAGCCGGATCTTCCCTGAATAGTCACGCAGAGTTAATCCAACGGAGCGGTCCGGGAGACGCCCCAACATGAGCCTTCTCACGTCATGGCGGTGCGTCGCAAAAAACTGTCGCCAGCCTGCCTCCTGCTGCTGAGGCGGAAGGTTATCAAACTCCTGATGCGCGCGCCTTTCCTCCGCAATCGGATAATCATCTCGATCCCTGATAGTAATGCGTGAGAACTTATCGTTTCCTTCCTGGCCTGCGTCGATCGCGAAAATCTGGTTATCTTCGTACTCATCGAAGCTCAGATGACCGTGACTTTCGACGCTGCCATCGGGGTTCTGATGCGCGCCCCAGATCAGCCCGCCCATTTCCGTTCCCTCTTCGCTCATAAAAAGCATCCCCGCCGCATTGCGACGGTCTGGACGTGGATATTTCTTTTTGTCGCGGTAAGCGAAATCGGCCCGGTTCGAAATCGTTAAGCGAACAGTCCCGTCAGGCTCAACGATATTGATGCGGTGCACGGAAATCGTATCAAAGGTCTGATTTCGAGCCGCCGATGCGCCATAGAGCTCGGTTAAAACGAATGCAAACGTGAGGACACCTGAATAGATGGCCAGAAATCTTGAGTTTTGAAAAACTGTCATCGCCGACTCCTTTCCAAACGGCTCATTTCGGGCTAGATGGGCTTCCCTCGAGGCGTACAACCAGGAGCTTAAAATTTCGACATTTCTGTCCAAGAAATTTTCTGTCTGCACCCCGGTTCTCGTGCCCACGTTCTGCTCTATATCGACGACCCTAACAGCGCGACTAGCGGCGGTCGAATTCCGATTGGGCTTGCTGTTAGGTCGCGATTGACGGTCGAAATACAGATTCAGGAGGTAAGTTGCCGCTGAACAATCTATTCCAGCGCCGCGCACCAATGCGACAGTTGCTGCCGGCGTTAAAATCCAATCTCCGCAGCATGAGCCCCATGCTGCTTGCCCTTACTTTCGTGGCCGCTGCCCATGCGCAAGGCACGATTGATTTCTCCGGGGCCGACACGGTCATGGGGAGTTTCAAGACCTTCGCCATCTATGCAGGGGCCATCATCGCCTTCGGCTGCCTTATCTGGGCTGGAATCCGAATGATGGGCGGCCGTTTTGCAGACGCCGTACCTCAATTGTTCGGCGCTCTGTTCGGTGCCGGCGTCCTCGGCTGGGGCGCCGGTTGGATTGGCTCGCTTACGGGGCAGACGCTTCCATAGGTGGCCCGATGCTGACAACCAAACGAGGGGAACCCTTGCGCATCAACCCGGCTTTGAATAAGCCCCGGACGAAATTGGGTCTCGATTTGCCGACCTGGATGTCCATCGTGTTTGTATCGGCAACGGTTTTCCTCGTTGGTTTGAGGCTCGTAGCAAGCCTCACATTTGCGGCGCTAACCGCAGGCGCATGGGTGATCGTACGCAAGCACCCGAAAATGTTCCAGCTTTGGTTGCTCAGATGGCAACAAAAGCCATACTATGACCCACGTAAACAGGACTGAAAAGCATACGCCCTGGTTTGCGCAAGCGGGAGCGGCTTGTAGCATCATTCCGATTTCGCGATTCGTGGGGCCAAATATTTTTGCGCTTAAACGTGGCGGGTATGGATGTCTTTTTTCGTTGACGGGCATCGACGACGAGGGCCACACAGATGAAGAGTTGGAAGCGCGGGTTCACTCAATTGAAGGCGCCCTCCGGGGGCTGCCGGAAGGTTCATGCCTCTATCAGTACACCCGCATTGTGACGGGCTTCGATCTTCCGCGGCAGCTAACGTATGAAAATCCAGTGACTGAAGAGTTCGTGAATGACCGGCTGACTTTCCTGGACAACACCGCCAAGTTCAGACGAATATCTCTGTTCTGGTGCCTCACCATCGAGCCGCCAATTACGAACATCTTTCGCAAAACCCCACGCGAGAATGCGAATGAAAACGCGCGGCGACTAGCCGAGCTACAGAAGACCGCGGCGCTGCTCGAAGCACAGCTCGAAGACTCGATTGGACTCAAACTGCTCGGCAGGCAGGAAGCATTTCAATTCTTCAGCTACTTATTCAATCTCGAAGATTGGGCCGAGCACATGCAGCTGCGCGCGGATAGCGGCGTGGACCGGCAGCTCGCCAACAGTCCTGTTTCATGGCACGACGATCACCTGCGAATCGGCAAACGCTACGCTCAATTGTTCTCGCTGACAAATACACCGGCGGCATCAAGGCCTTGCCTGTTCTCGGGACTGTTGACACTTGACTGCGACGCAATCCTGTGCGCAACTTGGCGGCCGAAATCAGCCGCCGCGGTGCGGAAAGAGGTCAGCGCGCAGGAGAAATTCACCGAGTTCTTTAAGGCCAGTGTTTTTCAGCGCCTACTCTCAAAGAACAATCCGGCCGAGCTGGAGAAGACCGCTGCAGCGAAGGCGGCGGTCGGAAAAGTCGATGACTTGAGCGAAGTCGTTCAGTCGCTCGACCAGAAGGCCCACGGCGAGTTTTCATTGCGGTTGCTGCTGGCCGGCAAGAGCATGGCTCAACTTAACGAGAACACGCCGATGGTTCACCGCCTCTTTGTGGACGCGCAAGCCCCGATTGTCGAGGAGACCATAGGGAATTTGTCGGCGTTCTATGCGATGTTTCCGGGGAATCAGCAGTTCGCGGTCTATCCGCTGTGGCTGCGAGAGGATCACCACGCACGCCTGTCATTGGTCTTCGCACCATATCTGGGGCATCCATACTCGGAAGACCTCGACGGCGAATACTTAAACATCTTCGAAACGCGGACCCGGACGCCATTCTTTCAGGACGTATACGTCGATGGCGTGCGGGTCATGCTTATCCTCGGCCCGACCGGCACCGGGAAGAGCATCCACGCGAATCAAATGCTCGCGCTGGAACAAAAATATAACGGCTTTAGCTTTGTTTTCGACATTGGCGGGAGCTATGAAAGCCAGATTGGGCTGTATGGCGGGCGCGTGGATCGGATTGGCGTGGATGGTCCGCGGTTGAATCCGTTCTCGCTGGAGCCCACTGAAGCGAACCTGAAATTCCTGTACTCATTCGTCAAGCTGCTGCTTACGAACGGCGGAGCCGAACTGCAGCCTGAAGATGACGAGGTAATTCATAAAGCGGTTCAATCAATGTATTACCTCGAGCCCGAAAACCGCCGATTGTCGGCGCTGTTTCTGCCGCGGCATCTTGACCGCTATCTCTTTAAATGGGTTGGCGGCGGAGCTTATGGCAATCTCTTCGACAACGTTGAAGACAGTCTGACGCTGGGCCGGATCCACTGCTTCGATTTCGCGCGCGTGAACAACAAACAGAATGCGGATCTGATTGAGCCGCTGATGGTCTGGTTGCTTCGCCGGATTGACGACGTGCTGTACAATCCGGCCAATCTGGGCGTTCCGAAGCACATCCTCATTGAGGAGTTGTTCGCCAATATGAAGAATAAAGAACTCCTCCAAGCCGCGCTGACGTCTATCAAAACCGTTCGTAAGAACCTGGGTGGCGTGACAATGATCGCACAATCCGCCAATGATTTGGGCGCGCACGCCGACTCGATTGTGAACTCGTGCAGCTCATTCTTGTTTCTGCCCGACGTGACCTATAACCGCGGTTACTATGCGGACGTGTTCAACCTTAACAGCCAACAACTAAATTTGTTCGAAAGCTTGCGCCGGCGCGAGGCCCTGTACATCCGGCGCGACGGTATTACGAAGGTCGTGGTGTTGAATCTCGATCCAAACAGCTATGCAAAGTTCTCGACCAAACCGAAGGACAGAGTACGGCGATCGGGGCTGCTCGAGAGTTACGGCCTTTCCGAAGGGCTGGCGCGATTCGCGAAGGGAGAAGTCGCATGAGCGCGATTTCACTTTAGGAGACCTGTTTTGAAGCTCATTTTTTTTCTCATGTTTGTTGCCTGGGGTATCGCAAGCGCCGCCGACAGCGGTCCACAGCCAACTCTGGTTCCGAATGCGCCGCGTACGCTGGTTGTGCGCGATTCGCAAACGCCGCCCCTGATCCGTGCCGCGTTGCTGCAATCCACGCTCATTGTGTTGCCCGAACAAGAGAAGGTTGCGACGGTTTTCGGCGGCGATACCGCAAGCTGGGTTTTCGACGGTGGCCACATCCCTAGCCGATTTATCAGCATCAAACCCAAGATTGCCAGCGTCAGCACTGATGTCCATATCGTGTCCGACCATGGCAACGAGTACACGCTGCAATTGAAGGAGGTCACTGGCGACGGGGATTCACATTTCGATTCGAAGGTCTTCCTCCAGCCAGGCGAACAGCAAGCCAAAGAAAAGCTAATCCAGCTTCCGGTTTTTCTGCCCGCGTCGGAAGTGCAGGACAAGATCGATCGCCTGCAGAGAGAAGTCGATTCCGCAAAGGCCGCCGCGATTGAACAAGAGAAGCTAGCGCAGAAATCAGCCGAGCAATACCGCAGTTCTTATCCTGGCACTCTTCACTTCGATTACACATGGGACCGCGCAAAGGCGGATAAGCTGGGGCTTCAGGAGATCTGGCGCGACGACAGGTTCACGTATTTGCGAGGCCACTTCCAGGAACCGCCGGCCCTGTACGAAGTGAAGGATGGAAAGGGCAGTTTAATCAATTTCGATTTCTCCAACGGCCTTTACACGGTCATGAAAACCCTAGACCAAGGCTATCTGGCTATTGGTAAACAGCGTCTCGATTTCCGGCGCACCGGAGAGGAGTAGGATGCCGGACGACAGCCAAGTGCCGCCGCCGAATGAGAGGTCGGCTACAGTACCTCAGCAGCCCGAGGTCGAAGCGCCATTGCGAAAGAAATTCCCCCTCGTAGTTGCTCTGGCCAGCATCATTTTGCTGTTTGGACTCGTGAACCTTGCGAGTTTAATCACCGGCAAGAGATCCGAGCCGCGGCGGAGTTCGATGCCAGTACGGCCATTAACAGCGAATCCGCAGCAGGTATCAAATTTCCAGACACAGCAGGCACTCGAAGCGCAGCGTGACGCCGAGCAACGGGCACGGCAGAAACAAATTGCCGACCAGATGCGCGAACTTCAAGCAGAGCAGGAAGCGCTGGCGCCCGGCCCAGAAGCACAGGGCGCTCCGCCGATGACGCCTGCTCAAAGTACCGCCATTTACGGCGATAACAACCCGAACGCTCCGAAACGAACTTCGGCTTTCTCAGAGGCTCAGGCCGAAGCCAAGCAGCGAGCCTTGGCCCGCGAAAAACAGCATCAGGATGCCATCAACAGTGACACAGTGGCTATCGATTTTGCGCATCCGGCGGGCGCGGCCGCGAATGCGGATCGCGATCAGCAGCAGGGGGTTGGCACGAATATGGGATCGCCGGCTCCGGCGGGACCCGCAGACGGCGTATCTCCCGTGCCCGCAAATCGCAGCAGCGAGAACCTCCCTCATGCTGAGCCCACATCTGAAAACCATCCGCAAATGCGGCCTGAGGAGAAAGATGCGACGATCGACCGGTACGACTTTGACGAATACGATGGCAAGCTCTATCGGATCTTCGAAGGGACGGTCTTCGAAGGTGTTGTAACCAATCACATTGACGGAGAGTTCAAAGGTCCAATCATCGTGATGATGACTACCGACTATTATTCGCACGATCATCAACAGCTCCTGCTCCCACAAGGAACGAGGCTCATTGGAGAAATGCAGAGTGTCAACAGCGGCCAACAACGCAAACTGATTGCCGTTTTCCACCGGGCGGTCTGTCCTGATGGATTTTCAGTAAACCTCGACAACTTTACTGGGCTTGACCAGCTCGGAACCACAGGCTTGGCGACTAAGGTGAACAACCGGTATTTTTCGACGTTCGCCGCAGCCGCCGCAATCGGCGGGCTAGGCGGTCTAGCGCAGATCGGCAATGGCAGAATCGGCGTTCTTGGAGACGACCCGAGTGTGTTGATCCGCGACGGAATTGGCGCCCAAACCGGGCAGGAGGCAGAACAAATTCTAAATCATTTTCTCAACCGTTTGCCGGTGATCACACTTAGAGAGGGTTCTCGCGCGCGAATCTATATTGGGCGGGACGTCCTGGTTCCCGCTTATAGCGATCACCGGGTTGCTCCCAATCTCTGATACCCGCAGGAGGATCTATGAACTTACTTTCCAATTTCAAGCCGCCGCGCAAAGTGGCCATACTTGGCAGCTTGCTATTAGTCGCAAGTCCGGCGTTCGCCTTGTTGGGATTTGATATTGTGTACGACCCGAGTGAGGTTGCCCAAACCATCAATAACCTGAGGCAGGCCATTCAGATCGCTCTGAACACGAAGCAAACCCTGGTTACGATTCAAGCTAACCTGAGGAGCTTCAGCGTTAAGAGCATCTGGCAGACGGCAAGGGCGAGCATCCTGACCGACGCTGTTCATAATACCTACGGCGAAACGGCCGGATGGAATTCGGCGCTGAATACGAATTCGCCGAGTGCTGCAAGTGCGGCCTGGAATATGGCGAATATTCAGCTCGCCGCCGGCACCTACATGGCGGGACAAACGCCGGGAACGAGTGCTGACCTGACATCCCTCGCCATGGTTGAGGCGTTCGATTCGAGTTCTCCGAACTGCATGAATGCAATTGGGCAGTATCGCAGTATTGAAGCTATCAATGCCGGACCACAAAACGCGCTCGAAACCGATCAACTTGACGGGTCCGCAGCCACAAACACTGAAATCGAACAACTCAATCTGCTGAACGCCGCCGATGCCCAGCGGATGCATGAGATGCAAGCCCAGGGCCAGTTACAAGCCTGCCTTGTCGAACAGACCACTATTGCCAATATGGCGCAAAGAAACGCCGCCGCTCTGGCCATCAATGACACCGCCATTGGACAGCAGGAAAAGGCAACGAACAACACCAATTTCGCTAACGAATCGATGACATGGCAAACATATTTGCCGTAAGGAGGGAAAGGATGTTACAAGCTATCAACACGAAAATTCTAATTGCAATCCTCGCCGCAATTGGAGCCATTACCGCCCTATTGGTTCACGAACACAACACCGTGGAGAAGGCGGTAGCGGAGGCGGCCAACACGCGCGCCATTCTGCAACAGCAACAAGCGCAAGCCGAGGCCCACCGGCGCGAAGAACAAGTGGAGCTAGAGAAGGCTGAACAGGAAAAGCGGCAGCACAGCTCGAACAACAAGGCCGTGCATAAAACCTGGCAGAAGTACGTTCCGTAACCGTACTGGGGCAATGCACAGCATATCCATCTTTCCCGCGCCAGGTGCTGCTTTGCATGTCGCGTTTGCCTTCCCGATTGCAGCCGTCACAGGGTATGACTGGCTCTATGAATTTGCAAACAACCTGACCAATCTCGTGACCGCAAACGGAGGGGCGCTAACCAGTGTGGGGCTGTTGGAACTGAGCTTCATATCTTCCATCGTCCTCGTGAGCATGGTCATTCGTTGGAGCGTTCAAGGAATGACTGTTTCATTCCACCATCCGCCCCTACGAATGGGAGATCTGACCCTTTTCCTGCTCCGGCTAATCGTCTGTTGCTTGCTCGAAAATTACTGGATTAACCCGTTGCCGGGCTTGAGCTTTGGCTTCAATCATTTCTTTTCCTGGATCGCCCAATTGATTGTTTCCGCCCTCGATCAGAACTCTCTAAATCAGCTCAATCAGTTGTTCTCGGATATGAGCGACGGCACCATGGCGCCGCAGCCATGGGAACTCTACAAATGGCTTCTGTACATCTGGATTGAAATCCTGATGGCGCTCTGCTCGGGAATCATCTTCCTGATCAATGCGAGCGCGTTCGTCTTCTACGGAGTGGCCGCGCTGTTCGGGCCTTTGTTCATCCCGTTCTATATGGCTGCGCCGCTACGACAGAAGTTCATGCACTTTGTTGACGTGCTGCTCAGTCTTGCGATGATACGCGCAGTCGCGTCGGCGTTCATCTTCGTCTGGGCCGGTTTCCTTACGACGTTCGTAGCCAATACATTCCATGGCAACTATAGCTGGGGAATGTGGCTCGGGCATCTGTTCTCCGTGAGCGCGGTAAACCTGGCATTCATCTTGAACATGTTGTACGTGCCAGCGATCACGAGCATGCTGTTTGGACCCGCGGCCGGGGCGACGGCACGAATGAGCCAGCTCGCCGAAACTGCAGCCTTGGTGGTACTAGCCGCGTAGGAGATTCGTATGCGAAACGATTGGTTTTTTTGGTATCTGGTCGGGCGGCGCCGTGGACGGCGCGAGGCGCTTGAGGCAATGGAAGACCGGCCGCGACGCGGCACACTTCGCATACTGTTCCTGTTCGTGCTGTGTGTTTTGCTCCTCAGCGCAATTGTTTATGCCTGGGCATTCGTTTCGACTGCTTTAGAAAGGACTCATTGATTCATGCCGGCAGCCAAAACCGCCACGGAAACGCCCTGGACACAAGAGGAAGCCATCCTCATTGACCATGTGGGCAACGAAGTCTATGCTTCGCATTATGCCGAGCGAAAGGCCTACCGTTTCATGCTGGCAGCTCTTACGGTTTTGCTCGCCTGTTCGGTATTCGGAAACGTTTCGCTGGCCAAGCGAAGACTCGTGTATCGCTACATCCGGATCGACGAGATGGGCAGGGCGCAAGCCATCCAGTACAACGATCTTGATTACAGCCCGCGGGAGGGCGAAATCCGCACGTATCTGACCGATTGGGCGAATTACCGCTACACCATCAACCGCGAGACGATTGCGAAGAAGTACTCCCTGAATTACTACTTCCTCGCGCAGCCACTCGCAAGCCAGTTGATGGGTGAAGACAACCAGAACCATCTGGTTTCCCAGGTCATGAGCGGCCAAGTCGAACAAAGTGATGTCGAAGTCAGGGATGTGACGATCACGTCGATGTCGGTCGAGATGGTTTCGGGAGCGAAACTCGCCAAAGGCACCGCGCTGGTAAGCCTCGACAAGCTATATTCGCCGCGATATTCGCGGCAGCCCAGAACCGAACACTGGGTGGTGAGCGTGACCTATTACCTGAACCCGGCAATCGTGAATGACGAAGCGCGAACTCTGCCGCAATTCGAAACGCTGAACCCTCTGGGTTTAGTGATTACCGAGTTCCATGAGAACCGTGTTTCCGTGGGCCCATACGCGGGAGGAGCAAACAGCCCAGTTAGTGCGAACATCGCCGGCAATGGAGGCGCTATTCGATGAGTTTCGATCTGATTCTGCCCTTCTTTCCTGAGGAATTGCGGGCGCTTTTACTGGACGATTCCATTTCCGATTTGATGATCAATGGTACAAGCGGCGTGTACGCCGACCGTAACGGAATCGTTCAATGTGTCCCGTTATCTAAGCCGTTCACCAATGAGCGGCTTCAGGCTGCCGCAGAACGCGTCGCCCGGATTCTCGGCCAGGATCTGACATCGCAGAACCCAATCCTCAATACGCGCTTGCCGGACGGCTCGCGTGTGGCCGTCGTTGGATCACCGGCCTCCATCAATGGCGTGACACTGACGATTAGAAAATTCAATCGCTGGTTCACGAGCGACGAGCTAATCGAAATGGGAACTCTGCCGAAGGCCGTTCGCGACCAGGTTGTCGGGTTCATAAATGAGAAGCGCAACGGCATCATCAGCGGCGGGACCGGCAGTGGGAAGACTACACTGATGAAGGCGTTTTTGGACCATCTTCCGCTTAAAGACCGGCTTTTAATTATCGAGCAGCCCGCCGAGCTGCGAGTGCGCCAACCGCACGCGATTCGGTGGGAGGCCGTGGACGGAATTCCCGGCCAAGCTCCCGTCACGATGAGTGAGTTGCTGGCCGCTGCCTTACGCCACCGCCCTGACCGGATCATCATTGGCGAGGTTCGCAATGAATGTGCCTACGACCTGCTGCAGGCGATGAACACGGGGCACGGCGGGACTCTTTCAACCATCCATGCAAAATCCGCCGCCGATGCCCTGATCCGCCTTGCAAATCTGGCGCTCAGCGCGCGCCCCAACCTGAACCATGCTTTCATGCGTTCCGAAACGGCGGCAGCAATCGATTTCGTCCTGTATTGTGAGCGTGACCACACCGGTGCGCGGCGAGTTCGCGAGTTGCTGAGTGTGAAGGGCTATTCGCAGGCAGAGCAGTGTTTTCAGACCGAGACGCTTTACCGCGCCCCGGCATTATGCGAGGCGCGGCTTCAGGCCGCTGCCCCAGCTTAATTCCTTAATACACAAGGAGCTATCACCAATGCCAAGAACAAAGATGTTTTCAATTGCACCCGAGGACAAGCGCAGCATTGCCGTGACCCTCAAATTGACCGAGCGGGAGAACGATCTTCTAACAAGGTACGCGGCTCAGCTCGATAGCGACAAGAGCTATGTGGCTGGCAAGATTTTCGAGGCGTTCGTTCCTCAGGCCCTTGCCTCAAAGAACGCCGCGGCCGCCGGCACCAACAAGGCTGCTGGAGGCAGAAAGCAGCAGTCCGAAAAGCAGCCCCCGACAGCGGCAGCGTGAGGTAACCGCCAGTGCAACCGCGATCTCCCAAGTCTGTAGGGAATGGCGTCGCTTCGCGACGATTTCACACAGGTTTCGATAGGACACCCCTTGCAGGGTGTCACTTGGCAACCGCTTGCAAATGCGATCGGTTATTCGTCGCGGTTTTCACTTGTCAACTTATTGATTTCAAATAATGCCGAAATTAGTAAATACCCGATCGAAACGCTCCTTCAGTGTTACTGCGAAGCTCAACGCGCCCGAACACGCAGCGCTGATTCGGGCAGCAGAACGGATGAATCTGACCCCGTCGGAGTTTGCGCGTGAGGCGCTCTTAGCCTCCACAAATGCCACAACGACGCAGCGGTTGTTGCTGGCCAAAACGTGCAAGATCGAAGCCATGTTACAGCTTTTCTTCGGAGGCTTATTCGCGCAGCTTAATCAGCAAGAGACGTTCGAAGAGGAAGACTTTCAACGAGCCTTAGAGATGGCCGAAGCGGCTCAATTCCGCAAGGCAGACGAGCACGCAGCTAAGTATGCAATCGCACCAAAGGAGAGCGCGCATGCGTGAACGTTTGCCTCGCATTAAGTGGCCACATACATATCCGATTTGCATGCTGTTCGGGATTGTCCTGGCTCTGCTCGTAAGTATGGCGGTTGCGTACATTCAAATCAGACTGTTGCACCCGTTGCAACGTTACTACCTCGGCTCATACCTACGATCTTGTGTTCTGCCGATCCGCCAGGACTTAAGACTTGTGGAGGTCTGGAACGGCGATAGCTATGTGATCGCCGTCGATCCCTGGGTAGATGTGCAAAGGTTTCGGAATACAACGCGATTGCAGGTCACATCACAAGGGGCTATGTTGGGTCTTTCGAGGCCGCGGCTGGTCCCAATGAGGAACGTCAAGCCCGAAGCAATGCGGCCATTTTTCGAACGCACGCTCTATCGCGCAACGATTCCGGCGATATTTCGTCCGACGCTCTGTATCTTCGCGCTCGCGCTCGCCGCCGGAATGATCATCGGTGCCTGGCTCGACCGGAAACATCAGGAAGCCGCAAGGAACGGCGTGCAAATTCGAGGCCCGCGCATGTTGAGCCCAAAACAAGCAAGGAAATACCTCAGAGGCGACGGGATCGCGCTGTTGCTGGAGCCGAAGGCAAGGTAAGCGGGAGCGCGGTTTTTATGGCTCAAATCAGTTCGTGGGAATTCGACAAACGCAAAGTATTCCCGCTCGCAATCAAGCGCAAACATGAAGTCCAGAACGCCCTCATCCTGGGCGATATCGGCGCCGGAAAGAGCACATTTCAGCGGGGTGTGCTCCATCAGGTTCAGGCCCGCGGCGAGGTTGCGATTGTTCACGATCCGCACCGGGAGTTCGTTCAAGAGTTCTACCGGCCCGACCGTGGCGACGTGATCTTAAATCCGCTGGATGTTCGGTCGCCATTTTGGGCGCCAGGTCTGGAGGTTGAGCAAGGTGATGAAGCGCAGGCGCTGATGCTGGGCGAAAGCCTCTACCCGGTGCAACCCGGAGATCAGCCGTTCTTCAAGAAGCAAGCCGCCGGGTTATTTGCATTCCTGGTGGCGTATCACCGGCCGACCGGGCGCGAACTAGGCGATTGGCTTGCCAATGATGACTTGCTCGATGAGAAGGTCCGGGGAACCGAGTTTGAGCGAACGTTAACGAAGGATTCCGCCGGACAGCGCGCCGGCATTATCGGCACGGCAAATACTGCCGGGCCAGCGCTGCGATTACTGCCTGAACAAGGTTCCAAGAAGGCGTTCAGCACGAAAGAATGGGCGCAAACCCGCCGCGGCTGGATCTTTGTGACGAATACACAGGAAACCAGGCTCGCGCTCCGGCCGCTTCAGAGCATGTGGCTTGATTTGCTCATTGCGCGGTTGCTCTCGATGGGAGAACAGCGGAACCTGCCCAACGTCTGGATGATCTTGGACGAATTGGCCGCGCTGCAGAACTTACCGCAGCTCAAAGTGGCGATTACCGAAAACCGGAAGGCCGGGCTCAGTATTATCGTCGGCTTTCATGGCCGCAGCCAGCTTGAGGGCATTTATGGCAGGGATGCGGACACGATCTTCTCCATGCCGAAGACAAAGATTCTGCTTCGAACTTCCGAGTCGGATGGGGCGGATTGGGCCAGCCGGCTTATCGGCACCGTCGAGGTAGAGCGCGTACGCGAAACCCGGCCCGCTCACGAGTTCTTCACTCACGGAAGAGGTCACAGTTATTCTGTGGAGCGCCGTGAGGAAAGGCTTGTACTGTACTCCCAGATTCAGTCCCTTCCTGACCTGCATGGCTATTTGCGTTATGAGGACATCGTTGTTCCGGTTCATTTTGCGATCCTGCCGAAGACAACCATCGCCGAAGGTTACATTCCCGCGCCGGTGCCTTTACGTTGGACTCCTCCCAAGACGGTGACCACTGGCATGGCCAACGCCGCGAATTCGGAAGGTGAACCATGGGAATCGGCGAACTCACCGGAATCGAAAACTCCGAAATTGAAGAAGGGCTACTCGGCGCAACTGTAATGGTGCATATCTCAAAACCGTTGACGGCTGGCAAGGCCACGAACTACTTCAAGCAGGAGTATACGAACGCCGATAACAGCTATTACACACAGGGGGAGATGCTTCAAGGCCGCTGGCACGGGAAGTTCGCCGAGGAACTGGGGCTTAAAGGCCCCGTCACGGAGGAGCAATTTAGCCGAATGGCCCTGGGGCAAGATCCAGAAACCGGGGAACAATGGGTTCAACATCGGAATACGGTGAAGACGCAGAACGGTGGTGAATTAGAGCATCGCGCCGGCTTCGATCTGACGTTCAATGCGCCAAAGACCGTGTCGCTGATTGCGCTACCCGGACACGACGATCGCGTAAGAAGTGCTCACGCGCAGTCTGTGATCTCGGCGCTCGATGCCGGCCAGGAATATATGCAGGCCCGCATGGGCGGAAACAATCCAGCGCAAACGACCGGCAAATGGGCGGCAGCGATGTTCGAACACGACACCGCACGGCCGGAGCAGGGCTACCCAGCGCCGCACCTTCACACGCATGTCGTTGTATTCAATATGACTCGAACAGAAGACGGCCAAGTCCGCGCGGTCCAGCCTGCGGAGCTCTACCGCATTCAGTCCTACATGACGGCCGTTTACCAAAACGAGCTGGCGCTGAAGCTAAAAGAACTCGGGTATGAGCTGACACCAGGAACCAACTATGCGCCCGACATCAAGGGCTTCACGAAGGAATACCTCGAAGCCGAAAGCCTGCGGTCACAGCGGATCAAACTAGAAACGGAAGCGCGAGGGCTGGAAGGCCGGAAGGCCGAAGAGCAAATCGCCCACAGCATTCGCGAGAACAAGCTGAAATGGACGCCCGAGGAGGTCTATCGGGCTCACCGTGAACACCAGGAAATGTTCGGCGGCCAAGCCGATAAGGTCTACGCCGAATCACTATCGCGACAGGCCATCAAGCTGAACCCGGAGCAAGCAAGAGAACAGGCCAAGGCATCTGTCGATTTCGCGCTCCACAAACTCGCCGAGCGAACGGCCGTCTTCGATCAGTTCGAAACCTTTCGGGAAGCATTACGCCACGGGCAGGGCAAACTGACCCTGGACGATGTCCGTGAAGAAGTCGCCCGCCGGGAACAGCAGCAACTTCTTTTTAAGGTGGATCATGTCCGCGAGTTCTCTCC
>Ga0070739_10002997_pt1 | contig 21638 bp, 19 predicted proteins | sample Coa_R1_7_FD_66445 | JGI IMG/M metagenome (GOLD analysis project Ga0070739, IMG submission 66445) | Surface soil microbial communities from Centralia Pennsylvania, which are recovering from an underground coalmine fire - Coalmine... | ecosystem: Environmental > Terrestrial > Soil > Unclassified ... | reverse complement strand
GCCCACGCCGTGGTGGTAGCTGTCGAGGGTGGCGCGGGCGAAGCGCCCCCAATCGTCCGTGGGCCCCGGCAGCAGGAGCGGCCCGTAGTAGTCGCGCATCGATGGGTGCTGGACCAGGCCGTGGATGAAGCGCATGGCCGCGGTCATCGCGGTGAGGTCGTCGGGGTCCTCGAGCAGCCGCGCGTCGACGCTCGGCTGCTCGTGCGGGTCGGTGCTCGCCAGCGAGACCCGCCCGCGATTGCGCTGCTCCAGGAGGTGCTGCGAGATGGACACCGTCCGCCGCAGGCCCTGCACGTCGGTGGGCACGCGTGGGATGACGTGGAAGTCGATGCAGGGGCGGCTCGGGTCGCTCTTGATGAGCATCACGAAGCGGGGCACGATCCAGTTCGCCTCGCACGCGGGCCCCGCCTCGAAGGTCAGGTAGACGACGGCGTGGTCCTGGTAGTTCTCGCCGACGCCCTCCAGGGCGTGCACGACCCTGATCCCGTGCCGCTCGAGCGCCGCGGCCGGGCCGATGCCCGACAGCATCAGGAGCTGCGGGCTGTGATAGACGCCGGCGCTGAGCAGCACCTGGTCCGCGGCCACGCTGCGCCGCTCGCCGTCGCGCTCGTAGACGACGCTGCTGACCCGGTGGCCGTCCACCTTCAGGGCCAGGGCGGGGGCGTCGGCGAGGATCGTGAGATTCGGGCGGTCGCGCGCCGGGTCGAGGTAGGCGACGGTGGTGGACTGCCGGCGCCCGTCTTTGACGTTCATCGGCCAGGCGCAGACGCCCGCCGGCGCCGGCCCGTTCAGATCCGGGCAGAGCGGCAGGCCCGCGTCGAGGGCGCGCTCGAGCAGGGCCGCTGCGAGCGGCGAGTTGGGGTTGTCGAACTGGAACGGCCGCTTGACGTACAGCGGCCCCTCGGAGCCGTGGATCGGGCTGTCGGGAAAGTCCTGGTCGGACTCGATCCGCTTCAGCACCGGCAGCAGCTTGTCGTAGGACCAGGCCGGGTTGCCAAACGCGGCCCAGCGGTCCAGGTCGTACTGCAGCGGCCGCGGCAGCGCCGTGACGTTGACCGACGAGCCGCCGCCGAGGATCCGGCCGGCCAGCGAGTAGAACGTGCTCCCGTCGACGTGTCGCTCGGTCGGGTACATCTGGACGCAGGGCGACTCGAGCAGCAGCCGCGGCTGGAGCGTGGGGTCGGCGACCAGCTCGGGGATCGGTTGCGGATCGGGGCCCGCTTCGAGCAAGAGTACCCGCCGCCCCGAGTCTTCCGAGAGGCGCGCGGCGGCCACGGCGCCCGCCGAGCCGCCGCCGACGACGACGACGTCATAATGGTCCTGCATGAGTAGCCACTCCTCTCCCGCTACCGTTCGCTCGCCTGCCAGGCGGCGAGGATCTCGTCGGTCGTGAACGGGTCGAACGTCGGCGTCATCCCGCGGCGACGAACGATCGCTGAGAGGGTACGCGTCCGGGGCGTCGCGGGCAAGACGTAGCCCGCCGCGGCGCGGGCGGCTCAGCCGAGCGCGACCGCGGCGACGCCCGCGGCGGAGCGCCCGGCGCCGGCGAGGTGAGTATAATGGGGTCCGCGGCAAACAGCACTCACGTCAAGTGTCCCAGAACACTCGCGCGGGGAAGGGGAGCAGCATGGCGGAGCTGAGAGGCATCGACATCCACGTCCATCCGCAGACCGAAGAGGTGATCAAGGCCGCGGGCGAGCGCGGCGCGCAGATGGCCCGCTACTTCGGCCGGGGCGAGCGGAAGCCGGTCTCCTTTGCCGAGATGGCCGATCGCTACCGCGACCTGGGTCTGATGTGCTGCCTGATGAACAGCACCGACATCACCGTCACGGGGCAGATCCCCGTCCCCAACGACCACCTCGCCCAGGCCCAGAAGGACCACCCGGACGTCTTCATCGCCTTCGCCGTGATCGACCCCTGGATGGGGCGCGCCGCGATCGACGAGGTCAAGCGCTGCCACGAGGAGCTGGGCGTGCGCGGCATCGGCGAGCTGAATCCCGGTCGCCAGAAGTTCCACCCCAACGATCCGCGGTTCTTCCCGATCTGGGAGGAGTGCGCCAAGCGCGACCTGATCATGCTCTTCCACACGGGCATGATGGGCGCCGGGGCCGGCACGCCCGGCGGCCTGGGCTTCGAGCTGCAGTACACCAAGCCGATTCCCGGGCTGGACTCGCTCGCGGCCGCCTTCCCCGAGCTGAAGGTCATCGGCGCGCATCCGTCCTGGCCCTGGACGGCCGAGTCGCTGGCGATCTGCACGCACAAGATGAACTACTACATCGACCTGTCCGGCTGGGCGCCGAAGTACTTCCCCGACGAGCTGGTGCACTACGTGAACACGCGCATCCAGGACCGGGCGCTGTTCGGGTCGGACTGGCCGATGATCGACGTCGAGCGCTGGCTGCGGGAGTTCGACGACCTACCGATCCGGCCCGAGGTGCGCCAGAAGATCATGCTCGACAACGCGAAGAAGCTGCTCGGGCTGTAGCGAGGAGCGGGCTCTCCACCGCCCGTGAGCGGGGTACTCGGTGGCGCGGCGCCGCTAGCCAGGTGCAGGTACCAGCCACCGCCGCCCGTCGTCTCGGCCGGGGCCTGGCGCGGCCGGGGCGGCTCCCCAGGGTCTCCCGTCCGGCGGCGCCGGCTCCTCGGTGCAGGGGCGCCAGGGGACAGTTGGCGACGTGACGACGTAGGCGTAGCGCCCGGCAACCGCGAGCCCGTGCGTCAGGCCCGGCGTCGCCTGGCTGCCGATCTCGGTCGGCCCCGCGGGGCCGTCGAGGGCTGCTACCCATAGGCCGCAGACGGTATCGGCCACGTAGAGGCGCTGGCCGTCGACCGCCAGCCCAGCCATCGGCCAGGGCATGCGGTAGGTCCCGATCTCCTGGGCCTCGGGAGTGGCGAGGTCCAGCAGGCCGAGGTCGTGGTCGAACTCCACAACGTACGCGCGGGAACCCGCGACGGCCACCATCTGCACGTAGCGCGCCGGCGCGAACTGCCCGGCCTCCTCGGGCCGCGCGGGGTCGGCGGCGTCGAGCACGTGCAGGATGCCGGCGACGTCGAGCACGTACGCGTGGCTATCGTCGGCGGCGACCGTGCGCGCCCCGGTTGGCAGCGGGTACGAGCCGACTTCGACCGGCTGCGCGGGATCGGCAAGGTCGAGGATCCGCACGCCGTCGAAGCCGGCCGCCACATAGAGGTAATGGCCCAGCGCCGCGACGCTCCGCGCCATCCCTACCGTGGCGCGGAAGCCGAGCCCGCGCGGCACCGATGGGTCCGCGACGTCCACGACGTACACGCCGTCGCGCCCGACGGCCACGTAGGCGTGCTGGCCGGCGACCGCTACGCCGAGCGGGAAGCGCGGCTCGGGCACGCTGCCGACGATCGTCGGGTGCCCTGGATCGACCAGATCGACGACGATCAGCCCACCGCCCACGGTGCTCTCCGCGGTCGGCTGAGGGACTGCGGCCTCCGAGGCATGAGCGAGCGGCGCGTTGCCGGGCGCGGCAGACGGCTCCGAGGAACGCGGTCGGGTCGTCGTGTGCCCCTGCTGGTGGAGCAGCGCGCCCAGCAGGGGCACCACCACCAGCAACGCCAGACCCACCGAGCGCGCCTGAGACATCGAACCGCTCCCAGTGCCAGGCCTACCGCGGCGCCGCGCCTTGCCGGCGGCCCATCGTAGAGCGGCGGACTCACAAACTCGCTCACCGTTGACAGGCCAACGCTCACAATTCGCTCACGGCTCTTCGGGCGGCGAGGAACGCAGCATCCAGCGAGGCCAGGGGGAGCCGCGGAGAGAGGCAAGCTTGGCGAGAGAGCGATAGCGGTCACGGAGAGGGCGGCGCCGGCCGGGCCCTGGTCCGGCCGCAGTCGCGGGCGGCCGCGCGGACCGGGCTCGCGGCCTGGCGGGTGGCAGCCGTGGAAGGGCGGCGACGAGCTCGAAGGGGTGTTAGCGGAGCTGGTCGAAGACGGTCTCCGCGCTGTCCTTCAGCGTCTCGACGGTCTGGTTGGGCAGCAGGTTCCGGTGCTTGAGCCCCGTGACGCCCTTCTGCACGAGCAACCCGCCGGCGCCGGCCACGGCCGAGCCGACGAGGAGGCTCGCCAGCCAGCGCGGCAGGCGCGCCGAGAGCAGGTCGACGCCCGCGCTGAGGAGGACCACGAATCCGGCGTAGCCGGCCGCTCCGCCGATGCCGATGTACAGCGCGTCTTTCCCGGTCAGGGTGACCTTGCGGGCCATCTCCGTCCGGGCCAGGGTGGTCTCGAGGCCGGCCAGCTTGCCCACCGACCAGGCCAGGTTGACGAGCGAGTCGCCCAGGGACGAGCGCGCGGGATGCTCTTTCATCAGTAAGCTCGCTTGTAGCCGTGGGGGCACGCGGCGGCAGGTTACGCGGTCTCCAGATGCGTGCCGCGCGCGCTGATGATGCCTAGGATGACGACGATCACCCCGATGCCGATATTGTTCCAGAAAGGAACCATCAGGCTGGGGCGCGCGAACAGGAACGCCGAGACGATCAGCCAGATGCCGATCAGGATGTTGATCCAGCTCACCCAGACCGCGGTGTAGGCGCCGCCGGCGCGGATGCCCGCCAGGATCGCCACGACGATCCCGAAGGCGGTGTCGTTCCACATCATCCAGGGATCGTATTGGGCGAAGCCGAGGATGAACGGCGAGATGATCAGCCACAGGCCCGCGAGCGCGTTCAGGCCGCTGGCCCATTGGACCTGCCGGGTATTGGCCGCGGTTCTCGACGGCGGTGAAGACATCGCTCCGCCTCTTCGCTCCGGAGGATGGCTACCTCCCCTACTACACTCCATTGTCGCCGCGCCGCCCTGATCTGTGGCCGCACGTGGCGGGGGCCGGCCCGAAAAAGCGCTGAACGCGACCGCGGCAGTCCGCGGATGGCATGCCTTCTGCGGCTCCCCCTGGGCAACAGTTCGAGGGGCTGCCAGGTCATCGCGGGCGCTAGCGTCGCCGGCGACGGCCCTGTAGCGGACGTGGTGATCGGGCGCCGCCCCGGGGAGAGTCGAGACGATGGAACCAGCTACCGCAGCCGTGCCCCGCGTGACGGCGGACGAGGTGAAGGCGCGGCTGGACCGCGGCGAGCCGCTCGTCTTCCTCGACACGCGCAACCCGACGGCCTGGGCCGAGGCCGACACCAAGCTGCCGGGCGCGATCCGCATGCCCGCGGACGAGGTCGAGCGCCGCCTGGGCGAGATCCCCCGCGGTCGGCCCGTCGTCACCTACTGCACCTGACCCAACGAGGGCTCCAGCGCCCGTGTGGCGCAGGTGCTGCTCGAGCACGGCTGGGGCGACGCCCATCCGCTCGCGGGCGGCTTCGACGCCTGGCGGCGAGCCGGCTATCCCATCGAGCCGAAGTAAGGCCGGGCCGGTACGCATGCACCCGACACCTCAATGCCCCATCTGCGGCAGCACGGACGTAACCCGTGACGAGCTGCCGAACGGCGAACGTAGCTGGCGCTGCCGGGCGTGCGGGCACGAGTGGACCCACGAGGGACCGCGCTCTGAGGCTGGGCTGCCAAGAGAGCCGTGACCGGCGCGTGCCGGTCACCGGCGTGACCACCAGATCGGTTCGGAGCGCGCGGCGTGCCGGCCCGGCCGGAGGGTCGCCAGGCGGCCGCGATGCCGCAATTGGTCGTCTGTCACGAGTGAGTCGTGGAGGTATGTTGCGAACTCACAACACACGTCGATTGACTCGTGACGACGTACGAACAGTATGGTCGATTGACTCGTGACGACGTACGAACAGTATGAAGGGAGAGATGCGCATGGCTACCGAGCACAAGGGGCCCGGCCCGGACGACGAGCAGGCACGGCAGGAGAGCGGGATGCCCGGCGGCGGCCGCGGGCGGACGGACCGCCCGGGGCACACCGGCGTGTACCCGCTATCCGACGACGCGGGGGCGAGCGACGCCGCGCCGCTGCGCGACGAGGCCTCGTGGGGCCAGGGCGAGCGCGGCGCGGCGGGCTATGAGGACAGCGGGCGCTCGGGGCCGCTGGTGATGCCGGAGGAGCCGCCCAGCACTACGCCCCAGCAGGGCAAGTAGCTCGTCCGGAGGCCGCCCGACGGGCGCAGTCCCGTCGGGCGGCCGAGACTATCACCCCGGCTACCGACGCTAGCTGGTCGAGGGCCCCCCGCGGCCCTCGCGGGCGTCGGCGGCGATCTCCCAGGCCGCGAACGGCTCGCGCGGCGGGGGCGGCGTGGGGGACGGCGCCGCGGGGAGCGCCAGCGCCGCCGCCTGGCTGCGTGCCCAGGCGCGGTTGAGCACGCGCCGCAGGTGGATGACCCCGATGTCGCTGGCGGCGAGGTGCTCGTGCAGCCGCACCTCGCCGATCGGGCCCACCGTGGCCAGCAGGGTGGAGTCCTGCCACTTGATCAGGTTCTGGGCGCGGCGCCAGTGGAGCCACCAGGCCAGGCGCCAGCGCCAGCGCGCCAGGCCGGAGACGCGGCGCGCCTGGAGATAGACCAGGTAGGTGCTGTGGTCGTCGATGGGCGTCGGCAGCATCACCACACGCATGATGCCGCGCTCGGTGCCGTCGGCCAGGTCGAGGCGCAGGACGTTGGGCAAGAGGAACTCCGTCTCGCCCTCCACCGGTCCCACCGAGCCGTCCTCGCGGTAGCCGGTCCGCCCCAGGCGGAAGCCGTCGTCGGTCTCCCGGCGCAGCTCGAACGCCTTGAAGCGGGCGCGCTTGAGCTGGGTGTTGACGCCGCGGTGCAGGAAGACGGCGTGCAGCGGATCGAGCACGTTGTCGAGGATGTTCAGCCAGTTCGTCTGCCAGACGTAGTCCTGACGGTACACCAGCCAGCGCGGGTCCTCCAGCTCGTAGGGGACGTGCACCAGCGGCGTGACCCGCGCGGGGTCGCCGTAGAAGGCCCAGATGTAGCCGCCGCGGTCCTCGGCCGGGTAGGTCTTCACGGCGATGCGGGCGAGCCGCGACGGCGTGGGCTCCTCGAGCGGCATCTGGGTACAGGCGCCGGCAGTGTCGAAGCACCAGCCGTGGTACCAGCAGGACAGCTCGTTCCCCTGCACCCGTCCCAGCGAGAGCGCGGCGCCGCGGTGCGGGCAGCGGTCCTCGAAGACGTGCGGCTGGCCCGCCGCGTCGCGCCACACGGCCAGCGCCTCGCCGAAGCGGCGCAGGCGGATCGGCTTCGCCGCCAGCGCGCTCGAGCGCGCGATCGGGAACCAGTGGCCCGGCAGCCCGCGGTCCAGCCCATCGACGACCCGCGCGCGAGCGGTCGCCGCCCGCGGCCGGACCTGCTCCGCACCAGGCGCGACGTCGGTTGTGGCCACGGGGCCCCCCCTCCTACTTGCCGGCGTTGATCTCGTCGACCAGGCTCTGGTCGAGAAAGGCGGCCGGCGCGGGCTTGCTCTTGCTGTAGCCGAACTGGTTGACGAGCTGGATGTCTAGCTCCAGGGCCGGTACGTCGATCTTGCCCTTGGTGTCCGGGCCAAACGGGTCCGGCATCTCTGCCAGCGCCGGGATCCCGGCCTCCGCCGCCCAGATATTGGCCGCGTCCTGCACGTGGCTATAGGCCCAGCTCTGCGTGTCCAGGATCGCCTTGAGGAAGGCCTTGGCTGCCGGGCGGTCGTTCTTCAGGAAGCTGGTGGACACGTCCAGCACGAGCTGGTTGAACTGCGGCCGCTGGCCGATGCCCGGAATGTCGCGGTAGGTGAACAGCGGCTTGAGCTTACCGGGCATGGTCGCCTCGGCGCGCGGCACGAACAGGGCCGGCACGACCCCGGCGTCGATCTGCTTGCTGTCGAGCGCCTGGAAGACGGCGGGGATCGGCACCTCCAGGATCTGGACGTCGTTCTTCGGGTCCAGGCCGTTCTGCTCCAGAATATACCGCAGGTAGAGGTCGAAGTTGCCGCCGTAGTTGTTCACGCCGATCTTCTTGCCCTTGAGGTCCTTGACGCTGTTGATGTCCGAGTCGGTGCGCACGAAGTAGGTGCTGGTGGGCTCAGACCAGCCGGAGAGGTGCATGACCATCCGCATGTCCACGCCCTTCTCGAAGGCGGTCACGAAGTTGGGGACCGGGCTGATGGCCATGTCCACCGAGCCGGCGGCGAGCGCCTCGATCGCCTGGGGGGGCGCCTGGAACTCGATCCAGTCGACGTCCACGCCCTGCTTCTGGAAGGCGCCCTGGTTCTTGGCGATGAGCAGGAACGGCGTCGTCCAGGTCTTGTTGTAGCCGATCCGCACCTTCATCGGCGCCTGCGCGCTCTGGGGCCGCGCCCCGCAGGCGGTCGCCAGCAGGCCGCCCACGAGCGCGAGGACCAGGACGACGCCGAGCCGCAACGATCGTCGTGTATGCATCTGCCGCGTCTCCTTCGCTAGCACTCCGCCACGGATGGCTCGCGCTGGGTTGGCGGCTGCCAACGCCGCGCAAGGCATCCTTCACTACACCGTGCGCTCGAGGTACCAGTCGCAGAGCCGCTGGCTGGTGAGCAGGATCACCCGATCGAAAACGAAGCCCAGGATCGCGATCGTCAGCAGCGCCGCGAACACCGTCGGCGTATCGAGCATGCGCTCGGCGAACAGGATCAGCCAGCCCAGGCCCGACTGCGCGGCCACCATCTCCGCCGCGAACAGGAGGATCCAGGAGATGCCCATCGCCAGGCGCAGGCCGGTGAAGATGTGCGGCAGCGCGTACGGGAAGACGATCTTCCACAGGACCTCGCGCTCCGAGGCGCCCAGGCTGCGCGCGGACCAGACCAGGTAGGTCGGCGTGCCCTTGACCCCGGCGTAGGTGCTCAGGACGACCGGATAGACCGCCGCCGCCAGGATCACCGCGATCTTGGAGGTGTCGCCGATCCCGAGCCAGAGGATGAACAGCGGTATGAGGCCGATCTTCGGCACCGGGTAGGACAGCGAGACGATCGGGCTCCAGAAGTTCTCCCAGCTCCGGAACCAGCCCATGGCCATGCCGAGGGGGATCCCGATCAGGGCCGACACGGCGAACCCGCTCATCGCCCGGAAGGTGCTCACGGCGGTGTGCCCGAGCAGCTCGCCCGAGACCAGGAGCTGGCCCAGCACGCCCAGCACGCCGGTGAAGCTGGGCAGGAACAGCGGGTTGTTGATCAGCCGCGCGATCAGCTCCCAGGCGACGACGAACAGGATCAGCGAGTAGAAGCGCTGACAGAAGCGCAGCGTGCCCAGGAAGAGCTGCCGCTGCTGCTTAGCTCGTAGCGCCCACTCCATGCTCCATCTCCCCCGCCTCGCTCTTCTGGATCTCGCCGCCCAGCAGCTCCTCGAGGTGCCCGATGATCTCCAGGAACCGCCCGCTGAACTCCTGCCTCCAGTTCCAGCGCATGCGCGGCAGGTCGATCGGGACGATCTCCTTGATCCGGCCCGGGCGCGCGGTCAGCACGACCACGCGATCGGCCAGCAGGGCCGCCTCGGGGATGCTGTGGGTGACGAAGACGGTCGTCTTCCGCGTCTCGGCGGCGATCCGCATCAGCTCGCGCTGCATCCCGTCGCGCGTCTGGGCGTCGAGCGCGCCGAACGGCTCGTCCATCAGCACGACCTCGGGATCGGTGGCCAGCGTGCGGGCGATGGCGACCCGCTGGCGCATCCCCCCCGACAGGCGATGGGGCTTCGCCGCCGCGAACCCCTGCAGGCCAACCATGCGCACCAGCGCGTCGACCCGCGCGTCGCGCTCGGCGGCGTGGGCCCGCGCCCAGCGCAGGCCCAGGCCGAAAGCGATGTTCTCGCGCACGGTGAGCCAGGGGAACAGCGCGAAGTCCTGGAAGACGATGCCGCGCGCCGGCGAGGGGCCGGTGATCGGCTCGCCGTGCATGCGCAGGTCGCCGGTCGAGGGCGCCAGGTGGCCGGCCATGATGTAGAGCAGGGTGCTCTTGCCGCAGCCGCTCGGGCCGAGCAGGACGACGAACTCCCCCTGGCGCACCTCGAGGTTCACGTCGAGGAGCGCCAGCACGCTATGGTCGCCAGTCTGGAAGCGCTTGCCGATCCCCTGACAGGTGATGATCGGCGCTGCCTCTGCACTCACGGACGGGGCTCCTCGTCGCGGCGCGGCTCGATCTCCACGCGCAGGCCGGTGCTGTTCGGCTGGCTCGAACGCCCGTGGCAGGCCGAGATGGCAATTATAAGGTCCTGCTCGGCGCGCAGCTCAACGAAATCGCCCGTCGCGACGTCGGTCGGCTCGAGGAACGGGCGGCTGCCGTCGAAGCCGGTGCGCATGAACACGTTCCAGGTGTCGTGGACGTAGTCGGGGGGCAGCCCGAGCGGGGCGATCGCTGCGGACAGCAGGTCGTGGCAGCCGGGCCGGTCGTAGTCCGGCCCCCACAACTGGACGAGCAGGCGGCGCGAGCAGCAGCCCATGAGCACGTCGTGGAAGCGCGCCCCGCTCGGCGTCGGCTCGCGCGACAGACTGTCGCCGACGATGGTCAGCAGCGGCCGCTCCCAGGGCCCCGTCGAGATGAGCTGGGCGCCCGTGGTCAGGTGCACGCCGAACCGCCAGGCGGTGCGCGAGCCCCACAGCCGCTCCCGCGGCTCCTGGCGGTTGAAGGCCACCAGGTCGGCGACCTGGCCGCCCGGCTCCGGCTGGACCAGGCGCAGGAGCTGGCCCTGGTCGACGGTGAACGCCCGCGCGGTCCCGCGCGGGATGAGGAACGACGCTAGCCGGTCGGACTCGCTCATCTGCCCTCCGCGGCGGCCGGCGCCGCGGCCGGCACGGTCCCGCGCGGACCATGCCGGCCCGCACCCGGGCGCGCCAGGCCCTAGTCTAGCGCATGCGCCCGCCGGCGTGCGCTCAGTCGAGCAGGCCGTCGCCCCACTTCTGGCGTAGCTGGGCTTGCAGCACGGCGCTAGCGCCAACGGCGGGCGGGAACTGGTCGCGCCAGTGGAACGGGCGCGTGGCGTCGATGATCAGCCGCGAGTTGGTGAACTCGCGGCGCGCCCGCTTCTCGGGTGGGATGCGCGGGTCGAGTGGCGTGCTCCAGCAGTCGCGCACGAGGTCCACCGACTCCGCCGGATCGGAGCGCGTCCACAGCGCCCACAGCACGTCGTCGACGCTGCTGGGGTCGATGTCGTCGTCGACCACGACGACGTAGCGGCCCAGGTAGGCGGCGCCGCTGCTCTGCGACGCCACCATCGCCGCCTGCCGGGCGTGGCCCGCGTAGCGCTGGCGGATGGCGATCACCAGCATCCCGTATCCCGCCGCCGGCAGGTGGACGACGCCCCGCACGTCGGGCACGCCCGCCGCTTCCAGCGCGTCCCAGATCAGCGCCTCGAGCAGCGTGATCCGCACGTAGTAGTAGTCGGCCGGGGGGCGCATCGGCGGCGAGCCGAGGATGATCGGGTCGTGGCGGTGATACAGCGCCTCCACCTGGAGGTACGGCTCCTCGCGCACCGCGCTGGCGTAGTAGCCGGTGAACTCCCCGAACGGCCCTTCCGCCTGGAAGCGGTCCGGGTGGACGAAGCCCTCGACCGCGATCTCGGCGTGGGCGGGGATCGGCAGGCCCGTGACCGGCCCGCGGACGACCTCCACCGCCTCGCCGCGCACCGCGCCCACCCACTCGTACTCGTTGGTCGTGATCGGCAGGCCCAGGCCGCCGGCCGTGTACAGCAGGGGATCCATCCCGAAGGCGGCGGCGACCGGCATCGGCTCGCCGCGGGCGAAGTACTTGTCGCGGTGCAGGCGGCCGTGGTGGCCGGGCGAGATGTACAGCCCGAGCTGGGCGCGGTCCTGGACCATCATGCGGTAGGTGCCGACGTTGATCTGGCCGCTGTCCGGATCGCGGGTCACCACCATGTCGCCCGTGCCCAGGTAGCGGCCGCCGTCCTGCTCGTGCCAGCGCGGCGTCGGGAAGCGGGTCAGGTCCACGTCCCCGCCGCGGTAGACGTTCTCGAACAGCGGTCCGCCGGCCACCTCCCGCACCGGCGTGAGCTGCAGGCGCCGCGACCGGGCGCGCCAGGCCTGGACCAGCTCCGCCGGCGTCAGCGTGGGGGGCAGGCCGAGGGTCATCGCCGCCAGGGCCGGGGTGACGAAGATGTTGGTCAGCACGCGCCAGCCCGGCGGGTAGCCCGGGATCGCGTCGAACAGGAGGCAGCGGGGCTGCTTCACCCGGTGGCAGACCAGCTCGGTGAGCCCGCCGATCTCCAGGTCCCAGTCCGCGCCCTGGACGCGCCGCAGGTGCCCGAGCGCGTCGGCGCGCTCGATCCACTCGCGCAGGTCGGCGTGCGCCCAGGGCTCGTCGGTGGCGCCCGCGGGCTGTGCGACGTTCGCAATCATCTCCGCTCTCACTCCGATCTGCGGCGGGCGGCTTCAGGGCCGCTGCCGCTCGGCGCGGGCCTCGCGCGCGAGCGAAAAATCGAACACCGCGCTCGGATCGGTGTTCGGGTCGGCCCCCGCCGCCGGGGCCAGGGCGCGGATGTTGTCCCGCATCGCCTCGTCGTCCATCGTGCCGTCCGCGGTCCAGCCGAGCTTCACTGCCTCGTAGACCCCGTCGAGCAGGGCCGGCTCGAGCGACAGGACCTTCTGGAGGCTGGCCTTGGCTTCGGCGGGGTGGGTGTTGAAGTAGTCGACGGCGTCCAGGACCGCCGCCACGGTGCTCCGGGCCAGGTCGCGGCGCTCCTGGATGATCTGCGTGCTCGTGGCCAGGCCGGCGAAGGGGGCGCGGAAGCGGTCGCCGTAGAAGGCCAGCTCGGTCATCCCGGCCTGCCGGGCGAGCACGTTGCCGGGCAGCGCGAGCACCGCCGCGTCCACCGCCCCGGCGAGGAGCGGCGCCACGCGCTGGTCCGGCGTCCCGATGTTGAGGAAGACGACGTCCGCGTCCGCGTCGATGCCCGCCGCGCGCAGCACCACTCGCGAGTTGGCGTCGTCGAGCGCGCCGGGCGCGCTGACGGCGATGGTCTTGCCCTTCAGGTCCGCCAGCGACTTGAGCGACGGCTGGCCGTAGAGCCAGCTCAGCGGCCGGTCGACGTTGATCACCACGGCGCGCACCGGCACGTCAGCGAGGGCGGCGCTGACCGACGTGCCCACGGCGCCGCTGAACTCGAAGTCGCCGGCGATCAGCGCCTTGATTCCTAGGGCCGCCGAGACCACCTGGATCTCGGCGTCGACGCCGTGCTGGGCGAAGAACCCGGCGTCCTGGGCGAGGTAGTACTGGATCGCGGTGGCGGCGAGGGCCGGAATGGCGATTCGGACGCGGCGCAAGGGCTGGGCCGGCGCGGCGGTCGGGGCCGCGGCCGCCGCGGCCGGCTGAGGGGCGGCACCTGGCGCGGCGGCGGCAGCGGCGGCCAGCGCGGCGCCCGGCGGGGTCGGGGCCGCGGCGCCAGATGCCGCCGAGGCGCTGGAGCCCGCTGCGCCCGACGCCGCGCGGCCAGCGCCGCCCGTCGCGCAGGCGGCGAGGGCCAGGGCCAGCGCCACCAGTCCGACCAGGCGGGCGGCTGGCCGCGCGCTCGCCTGGCGCCGCTCGTCCCGCGGATCGCGGCCGGCCCGTCGGGCGCGCTGCTGCCGTCGTCGCATCGCGGGCATCCTTCGTCAGGCGAATCGGTAGTAGCGCTGGGCCGCGCCGCACAGGATGGCGCGCTTCGTCTCGGCCGGCAGGTCGGTCCGCGCCCGCAGTTCGGCCAGGTGGGCGACGATCTCGTGCCGCGGCTCGTGGGGCAGGTCCGAGGCGTAGAGGAAGATGTCGTCGCGCCCGAGCCGGGCGCGCGCCAGCGCCAGAAACTCCGCGCTCAGCTCGTCGGGCTCGACGTTGAAGAAGAGGTTGCCCTGGGCCAGGTACTCGCTTGGCGGGCGCTTCGTCTCCGGCGCCTGGAGCCGCCCGCGCGCCTCCCACTCCGCGTCCATGCGCTGCGCCAGCCAGGGCACCCAGCCGGCCCCCGCCTCCAGAAAGGCCATCCGCAGCCGCGGGAACCGCTCGAACACGCCGCTCATCATCAGGCTAACTAGCGCGATCATCTGGCCCACGCCGTGGCTGAGGCACTTGATCTCGACCTCGCCCTTGTCGAAGTAGCGGTCGAAGCCCAGATAGTCGCTGCCGCCGGCGTGGACTGCGAGCGGGACGTCCAGGTCCTGCGCCACGGCGTACAGCGGATCGTACATGCGGTCGCCCAGCGGCCGGCGGATGCCGGAGACCATCAGCACGCCGCCGCGCAGCCCCAGCTCGCGCACGGCCCGCTCCAGCTCGCGCGCCGCCTCCTCGCCATCCTGGACCGGCAGCAGGGCCATGCCGTCCAGCCGGTCGCTCCGGCGGGTGTAGCGGTCGTGGAGGTAGGCGTTGTAAGCCCGCGCCAGCGCGACCGCCCAGACCGTGCCGCGGACGGCACCAAAGGTCAGCAGGTCGCTGGGGTAGAGGACCGTTCGGCGGATCCCCGCCTCGTCCAGGAAGGCCAGCCAGGCCGCGGCGTCGAGCCAGGCCGGCGGTCGGTTCATGATGATGGCGTTGTGGTCGACGCCGCGGAGCTGCGTGAGCTGCACCACCGTGGCCAGCCGGTTCCAGCCGTCCAGCGCCGGCAGGGAGGCGGCCATCCGCTGGCGCAACTGCTGGTTGCCGGCGAACGGCGGCTCCAGGTAGGGGAACAGGTCCTCGGCCGTCTCGCTGACGTGCCCGTCGGCGTCGATCACGGCGTAGTCCCGGCCGACGCCGCCGGCCGCCTCGCTCATCGATACCCCTCCGGTCATCGCCTTCTCCCGCTCTGGCGCGGTCTCAGCTACCGCTTGCCCTGTAGGTACTCGTCGAGCAGGCTCTGGTCGACGATGTCCTGGGCCTGGAAGCGCGTCTTGACGTAACCGAACTGGTTCGCCATGTCCAGCTCGCCCTGCATCGACGGCAGGTCCAGGTGCAGGCCGTCGGGGAAGTCGTTCGGCTTATCTTGCGAGAGCACGGCTGGATTCTTGGTCATCTCGGAGAAGGCCGTCAGCGCCTCGCGCGGGTTCTGGTTGGTCCAGTTGGCGTTCTCGGCCAGCACGCCGATGAAGGCGCGGGCGGTGTCGCGGTGGTCGCGGATGAAGCTGTCGTTCATCACCAGCATCAGGCCGTTGATCCGCTCGCGGAAGATGTCGATGTCCGTCTGGCGGGCGAAGACCTCCACCTGGTCGCCCTGGGTGTTCTCGATCTGCTTCGCCAGCGAGCTGGAGACGATGCCCAGGTCGACCTGGCCGCTGGTGAGGGCCTGCATGGTGGCGCTGTCCGGCACCTCGACGATCCGCTCGGCGCTGGGGTCGAGGCCGGCTTTGGCCAGCATGTAGCGCAGCGAGAGGTCGTAGTTGCCGCCGTAGTTGTTGACGGCCATCGTCTTGCCGTGCAGGTCCGCCCAGGACTTGATGTTCGCGGCCTTGCGGACGAAGAACGTGTTCGGGGGATGGCCCGTGCCGGTCAGCAGGGCCACGGCCTTGATTTTCGCCCCCTTCTCGAGCGCCGTGGCGTAGCTCGAGACCGGCGCCGCGCCCGCGTCCAGGCTGCCGGCCACCATCGCCTCGATCACCTGGGGCGGCGTCGTCATCTGCTGAAAGGTCACCTTCAGCCCGGCCTGGTTGAAGGCGTCGCGGTAGGTCGCCATGTGAAAGGGCCACATCGGCCAGACCGCGCCGGCGCCGAAGCGCACCTCACGGCTCTGGGAGCTCCCCTGGCCGGGGACCAGCGAACAGCCGAGCCCGAGGGCCGCGGCGACGAGCAGCACTAGCAGCCGACCGGCCTGGCGACGAAGTGGCAGTACCACGTGCGTCCTCCTTCCAGCGTCCTACGAAGCCGGGAATACATGGTGTGAGCAGCAGGCCTCGCACCACGTATTTGATAGACACTCTTACTGGAAGTACTGCCCCCACCGACGATTGACCAGCTCGACGTAGTCGGGGTGCGGCCGTACGCGCTCGTCGCCGGCCGCGCCGTGCTTGTGCGTGGCGTCGATTCCCCACTTAGCCGTGAGCAGGTGGCCCTTGTAGATCGAGGGATCGATCGGGATGCCCAGCATGTCCTGGAGCACGACCAGGTCGCGGTCGGGCTGGAAGCGCGTCGCCACCGCCCACTCCACGTCGTTCGGGTCGAAGACGTCCACGTCGTCGTCGACGACGGTGACGCACTTGACGTTCGGGATCGCCAGCAGCGCGGCGATGATCCCCCGCGGCTCGCCGGGATGGGTCGGGCGGATCGAGACGACGACGTGCATGGTGCCCATGCCGCCGACGGTCATGTTGATCCCGCGCAGGTCGCGCGCGTAGCCGCGCACGTACTCCCAGACGCGGTACTGGCGGCCCGACCACTGGATGTGGTCGCACTCCGAGTACGGCGCCCCCGCCGTGACTGCCTGGTAGATGGCGTCGCGGCGGTGGGTGATCGCGCGGATCTCGAAGACGTGGCTCTGCTCGTTGTGCGTGTAGTGGTCGGTGCAGTCGGCGAACGGCCCCTCCAGCTCGCGCACGCCGGGCGGGATCACCGCCTCGAGCACGATCTCGGCCTGGGCCGGCGCGACGCCGTCGATGGTGACGCAGGGGGCCAGCTCCAGCGGCGCCCCCAGGTAGCCGCCGGCCAGGGCCAGCTCGCTGTCGCCGGGCGCGAGGTTGGCCGCCGCGGCATAGGCCAGGGCCGGCGGCACGCCGATCGCGATCGCCAGCTCCAGCGGCCGCCCCTGCTGCTCGGCGCGCCGCTGGATGTCCCAGTGGTCGTAGCCGGGGGCGAGGTGGATGCGGCAGTAGCGCCCGCTGACGACCTGGACGCGGTTGATCGAGGCGTTCAGCCGGCCGTCGTCCGGATCGCGCGTGATACTCACGCCGCCAGTGACGTAGGGGCCGGCGTCCTTCTCGTGGTGGTGCAGGACCGGGAAGCGCAGGAGGTCGGCATCGTCGCCGCGGCGGACCACCTCCTGGCAGGGCGGCGTCGCGCCGCGGGCGATCTCCGGCGGGAGGCGGCGCCGGGACAGCACGGAGGCCACGGCGCCGTAGTCGTGGACGGAGGCGCCGAGGCCCCAGGCCAGCCGCTCCAGCGTGCCGTACACGCCGCCGACGGCCCGGAACTCCCGCCCGACGACGTTCTCGAACAGGACGGCCGGGCCGCGCTCCTGCTCCAGCCGCCGCAGGATGGCCGCGATCTCGTACTCGGCGCGGACGGGGGCCGTGACGTGGACCAGCTCGCCCCGCGCCTCCAGCCAGGCCAGGTAGTCGCGGAGCGTCGGGAAGCGCGCCGCTCCGGCGACCGCATCCTCGGCTGGGCCGGGCGCCGCGGCGACGCTGGCCGCCGGCGGTTCCGCGCGGTCGCCGTCCTGGTGCCACATCGCGATCCCTCTCCGCAGGCGCCCGCCGCGCGCGGAGCGCCTGGCGAAACCCGGCCCCGGCGGCGCGAGCCGCGGGCTCGCGCCACGCAGGGATAGACACGCTCAGGACACGGGACTCTCCCGCGTCGAGCGGATGACGGACTGGACGGCCGCCAGCACCTCGGCATAGGTGCCGCAGCGGCAGATGTTCCCGCTCAGGTAGTCGCGGATCTCGTCCTCGGTCGGCGCGGCGTACTCGCGCAGCAGGCCCTCTACGGCCATGATCATGCCCCGCGTGCAGTAGCCGCACTGGAAGGCCTGGTGCTCCAGGAACGCCTTCTGGACGCGGCTCAGCTCGCCCTTCTGGGCCAGCCCCTCGATCGTCGTGACCTGGCGGTGCTCGGCGTTGCTGGCCAGCACGAGGCAGGAGCTGACCGGCTCGCCGTCGAGCAGCACCGTGCACGAGCCGCAGACGCCCACGCTGCAGCCCTCGACGGTCCCGCGCAGGCGCAGGTCGTCGCGCAGCAGGTCGAGGAGGGTCTGGTTCGGCTTGACCGCCAGGTCCCGCGCCTGGCCGTTGATCGTCGCGCGGATCGTCTTCCTCACGCCTGGCTCTCCTGGTGCCGCCGGATGGCGTCAAGCACGCGGTCCGGCCGGATCGGCATGTCCGCAACCCGCGCGCCGCCGAGGGCGTTGGCGACGGCGTTGGCGATCGCCGGCGCCACGGCGGTGATCGCCGACTCGCCCATCCCCTTGGCCCCGAACGGCCCATCGGGGTGCGGCGTCTCGACCAGCAGCGAGCGGAACTGCCGCGGGTAATCCTCCATCGACGGCAGCATGTAGTCGAGGAAGGTGCCGTTGACCGGCTGGCCGTTGTCGAAGACCAGCTCCTCGAACAACGCCGAGCCGAGCCCCATCAGCATCGAGCCCTCGTTCTGCAGGTCGCACTGGCGCGGGTTGAGCGCCTTGCCGGCGTCGACCGCCGTGGCGATGTTCACCACCCGCACCTTGCCCGTCTCCGTGTCGACCTCCACCTCGGCGGCGCAGGCGGCGAGGAAGAAGAACGCCGACGACTTGCCCTTGCCGGTCACCGGGTCGACGCCGCCGCTGGTCTGGAAGTCGTAGCTGCCGAACAGGTTGCCGACCGGCAGGCCGAAGTGCTCCTGGAAGAGCTGGCGGATCGTCCGCCGCTGCTCGGGCGCGCCCCGCACGTAGGCGGCGCCGTCGGCCAGGTCGAGGTCGTCGGGGCGGGCCTCCAGCGAGCGCGCCGCCAGCTCCAGCAGCCGGGCGCGGATCTGGCCCGCGGCCTGCTGGGCGGCGTGTCCCATGCTGAACGCCGTGCGGCTCGAGTTCGTGGACTGGTCGTAGGGCGTCACGTCCGTGTCCGGGGCGGAGACCACGACCCACTCGACGGGGATGCCGAGCACCTCGGCGACGACCTGCGCCAGGCTGGTGCGGGCGCCCTGGCCGATCTCCACGCTGCTGGTGAGGAGCACCGCCGAGCCGTCGGCGTGGAGCTGGACGCTGGCCGCCGAGTTCGACGGCGTCATCGTCGTCTTCATCGCGCAGGCGACGCCCTTGCCGCGGACGACGGCGGGGACGGCAGTGGGGATGGCCCGCGGGCCGTCCCAGCCGATCGCCGCGGCGACCTGCTCGACGCACCGGTCGAGCCCGAACGAGGAGACCGGCTCGTCGGTGACGAAGGCGTCGCCCTCGCGGAGCAGGTTCTTCAGGCGCAGCTCGACCGGGTCGAGGCCCAGCCGCCGCGCGATCACGTCCATCTGCTGCTCGTAGGCCCAGGAGACCTGCGGCACGCCGAAGCCGCGGAAGGGACAGGCGGGCGGCTTGTTGGTGTAGACGCAGTAGGCGGTAAGGTCCTGGTGGGGGATGCGGTAGGGGCCGCCGGAGACCGTGCCGCCGTTCTTGGTCGTGAACGGCCCCGTGCTGGCGTAGGCGCCCTTGTCGTACACCGTCTCGACGGTGCGCGCCACGAGCGTCCCGTCGCGCTTGACGCCGGTGCGGATCTTGACCACGGCGGCGTGGCGCACGGCGGTGTAGAACACCTCCTCGCGGGTCAGCACGAGCTGCACCGGCCGCGCCGCCTTGCGGGCCAGGCAGGCCACCAGCGGCTCCAGGCGGGGGTGCACCTTGGCGCCGTAGCCGCCGCCGACGAACGGCACGACCAGCCGCACCAGCGCCGCGGGCAGGTGGAACATCTCCGCGAGCTGGTCGCGGACCACGGAGGGGTTCTGGCTCGCCGTGTAGATCACGAGCTTGCCGGAGGCCTCCCAGTAGGCGATGGCGGCGTGCGGCTCGATGTGGCCGTGCTGGATGACCGGGCAGGTGTAAGTGTCATCGAACACCTCGTCCGCGTCGCGGAACCCGGCCGCCACGTCGCCCTGCGCGACGTGGAAGACCGTCAGCACGTTGCCGCCCTGGTAGCGGAAGCCGCCCGGCGCGTGGAAGTGGCTGGCCGGATCGGGCGGGCTCTCGTGGACCAGCGGCGCGTCGGGGCGCATCGCCTCCAGCGGGTCGAACACCGCCGGCAGCGGCTCGTAGTCCACCTCGATCAGGTCGAGCGCCTCCTCGGCGACGTCGCGCTCCTCGGCGGCCACGGCCGCGACCACGTCGCCGACGTGGCGCACCTTGTCGACGGCCACGATCGGCTGGTCGCGGTACAGCGACCCGTAGTAGGGGTGGACGTCGTGCAGGTCGTCGCGGGTCAGCGCCACCACGCCGGGCAGATGCTCCGCCCGGCTGGAGTCGACGCGCAGCACGCGGGCGTGGGGATAGGGGCTGCGCAGCACCCGGGCGTAGAGCAGGCCGGGCAGCTCGATGTCCGCCGTGTACTGGGCGGTGCCCGACACCTTGGCCGGCCCATCGACGCGCGGTACGCTGACTCCCACGGCCATCATGCCGGCCCTCCCTCCAGACAGGCGGTCAGGGCGCGCCGCGCCAGCACCTGGGCCACATGGCGCTTGTACTCGGCGGGGCCGTGCAGGTCGTCGACCGGCTCGATCGCCGCGCCGGCCGCCGCGGCCATCCGCTGCAGCAGCGCCGCGTCGAGGGGCTGACCCGCCGCCAGCGCCTCCGCGTCGTGCACGCGCACCGGCGTCGGCGTGGTCGCGCCGATCACCAGCCGCGCCTCCGCGCAGACCCCGTCGCGCTGCCGCACCATCGCCGCCACGCCGATCGTCGGGCGATCCTCCGAGGAGCGGGTGGTGAACTTGAGGTAGGTCCCGCGCAGGCCGGCCGGCGGTGGGGGCACGAGCACCGCCGACACCAGTTCGCCGGGGGCGAGCGCCGTCTCGTACAGGCCGAGCAGGAACTCGCTCAGGGGCAGCTCTCGCCGGCCCTGGCGGCTGGTCAGCTCGACGCGGCTATCGAGGGCCAGCAGCGCCGTCGGCGGGTCGGACTGGTAGTCGCCGTGCGCCACGTTGCCGCCGATCGTCGCCGAGTTGCGGATCCGCACGTTCGCCACCACGTGGCACGCCTCGGCTAGCAGCGGGTAGCGCTCGCGGACGACCGGCGCGCGCTCGACCTGGTGGATGGTCGCCAGCGCGCCCAGGCGCAGACCGCGCTCGGGGTCGTAGCTGATCTCGGCGGCGCCCTGGACCTTTTTCAGGTTCACCAACGTCTCGGGCCGGAAGACGCCCTGCTTGATCAGGACGAGCAGCGCCGTCCCGCCGGCGATGAGCCGGGCCTCTTCGTCGGCGGCCAGCAGCTCGCAGGCCTCCGCGAGCGAGGTCGGCTCCAGTAGCTCGAAGCGCCGCATCCTAGGCCCCCGCCGCGCGCGGCGCCGGCGCGCGCCTCATAGCGGATACACCAGCGACTCGGCGGCCGGCGCGTCGCGCTCGCCGCGGAGCTGCACCAGAAACGCCTTCTTGAGCATCAGGCGGACCTTCATCATGTCCGCGTCCGGCGCGAACAGGTGCTCGTCCGAGCGGGCGCTGACCAGGTCGCCCTGCGCCTCGGCGACGATGGCGTCCTCGACGGCGATGGCCGCCAGGCGCGGCTCCACGACGTCATTGAACAGCCTGGTCCACTGCTCGCGCTCTTCCGGGGTTCGGGCGCGCGCCACCTCGTAGCGGACGACGTAGGTGTACTGCGCGTCTACCGGGAACTGCCACAGGCGCGAGACGCACGGCGCCGCGCCGGGGGCCGGCACCAGCGGGGTCGTATTGATCGTCGGCATCACGAACCGCTGGCCCTTCGCCCGCAGGACGTGGCCCTGGTGGATCGGGTTGCCCTGGCGGTCGACCGAGATGGCGCGCATCCCGTAGTCGCCCTGGGCCAGCTTGATGCGGCGCTCGGCGAGCGGCACCGTCGGCCGTCTCACCGCTCCCCCGCGCCACTCCTCGTTGGCCACGGCCTGGGTCTCGGCGTGCAGGGTGACGGCGTGGAGCGGGTC
>Ga0070739_10002995_pt1 | contig 21647 bp, 23 predicted proteins | sample Coa_R1_7_FD_66445 | JGI IMG/M metagenome (GOLD analysis project Ga0070739, IMG submission 66445) | Surface soil microbial communities from Centralia Pennsylvania, which are recovering from an underground coalmine fire - Coalmine... | ecosystem: Environmental > Terrestrial > Soil > Unclassified ... | reverse complement strand
TGAGTACCGGTTTCAACTATCCTTCCTCCATCTATTACAAATATCCTGTCCACTCTCCTGACCGTTGATAATCTATGGGCTATTATAAATGTTGTCCTCCCCTTCATAAGACGCTCCAATGCCTCCAATAAAAGTGATTCCGTCTGCGCATCCAATGCCGATGTCGGCTCATCAAGTATCAAAATAGGAGCATCCTTGAGCAATGCCCGTGCTATTGCCAGCCTCTGCTTCTCCCCACCTGAGAGTGTCACCCCCCTCTCCCCTATCACTGTGTCATACCCACTGGGCAGCCTCCTTATAAACTCATCCGCATTTGCCGCTACCGCACTCGACACAATCTCCTCCCGGCTTGCACCAGGTCTGCCGTATGCTATGTTCTCCAACACAGTTAAAGGTAATAAGAATGGCTCCTGGAGCACAAGCGATACCTGTGCCCTCAAGCTAGAGAGGCGAATATCCCTGAGGTCTTCTCCATCAAGTGTGACACGCCCCTGCCAGGGATCAAAAAATCGAGGAATCAGTGATACCAATGTGCTCTTACCCGCTCCAGTCGAACCAACCAGTGCCACTGTCTCTCCTGGAAATGCCTCTATACTTATGTCTTTAAGAACCGGGCAGCCCGGCTCATATCCGAATGTAACATTCTCGAATCGCACATGCCCCCGCCCTCCTGTTGTGTACACTGGCAGTGGCTTTGATCCAGGAGCATCCCGCACCTCATCCTCCACATCCAATACCTCCACCACCCGGTCTATGCTTACCTCTGCAGACCTTAGATTCGTGTACATACTCAGCAGGCTCTGAAATGTGGACTGCATAGATTGCAGATAAGAAAGGAAGACAATAAGGCTGCCAATAGAAAGTGCCCCTGATAGCACCCGCTGACCGCCGATGTAGAGGACAATAGCAGTTCCAATTGTCATTGTGAGACCGTTTATGAGTCCATATAGGCTCTTAAGGAAGACAGTTCTCTGAGAGAGGGCAACCGCGCTTGCCGCCAGGCGTTGGAATTGTTGCCCGTTGCGTCCCTCCGTACTAAATGCCTGAACCACTGGGATTGATGCAAGCGTCTGATGGACGAAACTCCAGAGACGAGACTCCGCCTCGCGGTTTAGCCGAGTTCGTTCCTTCAGTTGGCGTCCAAAGAAGAATGCCGAGCCACCCAGCACCGGAGCCACTATCAGTGAGAGCTTCGCAAGCTCAGGGTCTAGGCCCCAGGCTACCGTGCCTATGGTTGCAAGAGTGAGCGTGTGTTGCCACGGTGAGATGAAGCCCTCAGTTACGGTGTAGATACACCACGTGTCACCTGTCAGACGACTCAGAGAGTCACCTATGGCACGCCGGCTGTGAAAGAGGAGGGAGAGGCGCTGGAGACGGTGGAAGAGGTCTGCGGCCAGATTATATACCATACGCTGGCCGGCGGCAGTCCATGACCAACTGAGACCCACATCAAGGACGCTATTTAAAGCAAAAAGTCCAAGGCTGCCAATAGCAGCCACAAAAACGAGCACTAAGGGCGTAGGACTTAAAGAAAGACCTCTCAAGAGCAAATGTATAGATTCTGGAGGAGCAACGTGGTCAAGCGCATAGTCTATGAGTAGCTTGATCGGCCATGGCTGGAGTACTGTAACGGCTGAGGTCACAGCATTGAGACCGAGGATCAACAAGAGGGCAGGCCACTGGCGTAGCATGTAGGGGATCATTCGCCTGTATCTATGCACAGTCACTTTAATCACTTCCATCGGTTCTAATATCGAGTCTGTCCTGAGTTTATTGAAGAATTAGTATTACTTAAAATCCGCATTCGGTGCAACCGGACCAAGCTGGAGATCGGCTTTCTGCACAGACTGGGAAATAGACCGATCTCGTGAAGCATAGCGAGTATCGCCCCTCTGTTGTTTGAGCGCATAAAGGCAGGAAGCCGTAGCCGTACCACAGTCCTCCAATGCGCGTGATGCCAGCAGCATGGCTATTAATCCCAGGACGGGAGCAGGCCAGGCCCGATTAATTATCGTTATAATGTAAAGGGCAGCAAATAGAAGGGTCAGCACAAGCCATGGCAGAGAGAATATTGGCCATGAGCGAATACGCACCAGTTGTTTACCTGCGCCGTGCTCCTCAACAGCCATGCGCATACGGACGTTGCCAAACAATCCACCCCGAACCTCCAGGTCCCAACGATCATAGTTGCCTCCCCGTAAAATAATAGCCCCATCTGCCTTGAGAGTCGCCTCAATGCGCTGTAGTCTCTCTTCGGGTGACTGCCATCTCTCACTCCAGATCTTAGTTGTTCGCGGCCATGGGAACGCAAAATATGATACACCATGCAGTCGCCATGATGTGAGACGATAACGTAGTCGGCCACACAGGCGAGCCAATGGCTGGATCATGTGTAGCCCCGCTGTAAGGCTACGCAGCTTCAGCCAACCAATAAGGGATTGCGGCATGGTTGAAAAAGAAGCATGCGAGGCACTCAGGACGGCTTGGACCAAAGGCGCACAGAGTGCAATGGCAAGCAGAGGCAGGGCCAAGAGCAGTGGCACCCATAAGATGCCAAGGACAGAGAGCACGGCTAGTGTGGCAATAACCAGATACCACTCCGGCATCAGCAACAGCGACCCAACGAGGCTCTGTGCAGGGGCATAGATCGACTGAAAAAGCCCACTTCCCCATACACCGTAATATACGCGCCAGCGCCCGAATGGCAGAGCACGGGTCTGTCCGTTTCCATATAGACGCCCCTTCCAAGTTAAGTGGCCGAATGCATTATATTTTTCAGGCCATTTGCGTTCGAGAAGTGCCTCGGCCTTACCGTAATTCAGTTGTTGCCTCCAATACGTGCGCACCGAGTTGCGGCGATGGTGCCAGACGATGGCTGCAGGGCTGAATCCCAGCGTCCAGCCTCGTTCCTGCAAACGCCAGCACACATCAACATCGTCGCCCGCAACGCGAAATTGAGGATCAAACCCACCTATCTCCTTGAGACAGGATTTACGAAACGCCATATTGCACCCAGGTATGTGCTCCGCCTCGCGGTCGGAGAGAAGAACGTGTGTGGGGCCGCCAGGTGCGTTGGCAACACACTCGGCGATTGATCCATCCCCAGAAGGGGCGATATTCGGACCACCCACACCGGCGTGGGTTGTGCTCATAAATGTAGAGGCGAGATACATTAGCCAGTGCGGGTCGGGTCGTGCATCGTCATCCGTATAAGCAACGATCTCGCCTGTCGCCGCTTCGAGACCGGTATTGCGGGCACTGCTCAGACCGCGATTCTCCGTGCTGATCACACGGAAGCCGTATTCATTTGCGATTGCCGCTGTTGAATCGCTCGACCCATCATCAACAACGATCACTTCAAAGTTTGGATATATTAGCCTTTGTAGACCTTCGAAGCAGTCTCGAATAGTGCGTTCCCCATTGCAACTGCAGACGACCACCGAAATGCGAGGCCAGCACCGGTCTTTCGGAAACGGTACCTCAGTAAAAGCTTTGCAGACGGCTGACAGGGCTGGCTTCGGGCGCCTATCCCGCTTTGTGAGGCCAAAGTCCCAGTCTTCAATGTCATATCCCCCACGGTGCCACTCATCGGTCCAGGAAAAAACAAAGGCCCCGGCACAACCCGATGCAAACGTGGTTCGAATCTGCCAATCAAGCACGCGGGCCTGGGCATCCTCTCCGTTTCTGCGGCTGTCTAGCCCAATCTCGGTTATAACGAGAGGACGGTCGCCCGCAATGCTCTGAAGGCGGGCAATATAGGACTCAAGACGCTCTTGCGATTCGAGGTATACATTAAAGCAGACAAAGTCAACAAAGGGTAGCTGTAGGTACTCCGTAGTTGGATAGTTCACGTATGTGATAAGACCGTCGGGATCCTCCGCCTTTGCTGCCAGATATAATCGCTCAATGAATCGCTCTATACGGCGACGGCCATGCCAACGCACAATTGGGGCAGGAATCTCGTTGCCAATCGCATAGCAGAGAATGGAGGGATGACCTGCGCAGGCACGCACGCCAGCTCGTACATTTTCCTCTATGGCCTGAGCACGTTTTCTATCATCAAGGAAGGCGATGTGTTGCTCCCAAGGCAGACCTACCATAACGCGGAGGCCGTATCTCTGTGCAATGTCGAGAAGCCAGCGCGGCGGCACAGTGTATGTGCGGATTGCATTCATACCATTTGCCGCAATCTGGGCAAAATCTCGCTCTACAACCTCTGAGTTGTGGTACAAGCTGCCGTTCTCATCCGGGCAGAATGGCCCATAGGCCACACCACGAATATAGAACTTCTCGCTACCGATGAAAACAAACTTACCCTTCACAAGTGGCCGAATACTTAGCTGCGGTGGATTCTGACACAAGGTTCGAATGTAATTGGGCAATATTTATACCAGAGAATTCGCTATTATTCAACTGCTAGTCTTTATAGAAGCTTATGAATGGAGGGGATATTTAAAAAAGATGTGATTGTGTAATAACACACTATAGGGGTGTGTAAATTTACACAAATAAACCGACCTATGCAACGTGTATAAATTCTTTAGGTACAATCATATCAGCACCAAGGCTAGATGTGTAACTAACGCATCCCTGAGCAAATATGGTCAGATCTTATGTTGCCCGAATTATTCAATTTTTGTTGTTATCAGTCAAAATCAGCATGCTGCAACGCTAGCAATCACTTTCTTATTCAAGAAAGCTCCTTAAGGCCTCTTTCAACTTTGATCTTGCAAGCTTTTTAAATGCTCCTCCTCAATCTGCCTTATCCGCTCACGGCTGAGACTGAAACGCCTTCCAATCCCCTCCAACGTATATTCAATCTCACACCCGATTCCGAATCTCATCTTAACTACCTCCTGTTCCTTGGGGGTAAGAAATGTTATAGCCTCAGTCATTGTCCGTGTGAGTGTCTCCTTCGCCATGACAACGTCTGATTGAGGTATTTTTTTATCGGGTATTAACTCAAGAAGAGTTGTTTTCCCTCCATTGAGTATGGGAGAGTCAAGATAGGCAACATCATCCCTTATCTCTAAAAAATATGCTTTACAACTCCAATAGGAATTTCTGATCTTTGTGCAATTTCTTCAGGCGTAGGTTTTCTTCCCATCTCCTGATGAAACTTTGAGCTTATTCTGCGCACCCTGATTGACCGCTCAAGTAGATACACAGGAACCCTGATTGTCCTTGTCTGCTCAAATAATGCCCTCAAAATTCCCTGGAGTATCCAGTGCACAGCATAGGTTGAGAATTTAGAGCCCTTCGTGTGATCGAATTTCTCTACAGCTTTCATCAGACCTATGTTTCCTTCCTGAATAAGGTCTGGGAGTGGAACTCCTCGACCCATGTACTTTTTTGCTATATCCACAACTAACCTCAAGTTTGCTTTTACAAACTTATGCTTTAACTCCCTTGTCCTTTCTGAATACGCATTCATAAGGGTCTTTAGCCTCTGCACACGTCTTGAAAGCACCCCCCATTGCCGTTTTGATCTGAAACTCTTTTGCTTTTCCGAGTTCTTCCCTTTGAGAATCCATCGAGGACTGCTTTTATCTCCCTTGCCCTTGCATCGTACTTCCTTATCCTCGCTGAAATCTCCACTTCTTCTTTAGGTGTAAGGAGGGATTCGGTTCTCAATTCTTTAAAGTAGATGTAGAGCAATCGGAACTCTTGATCTGGAACCAGTTGCTCTTTATCATTCTCTGCAGACGCAAAGGTACTTTCATTTTGGATAAAACCCCTCAGCTCATTTACTCCTGGAGTGGTTTTTTCAAACTCTATAGATTTAACTTGTTCCATATTCGTACTCCTTATTCAAAACCCGTTTGACCTTCTTTTTCTATGAAATATCTCTAGGCAACTGATATGCCATCAGGTTCAATATACATAACCAACTGAAATTCTTAATAATTGTATATAGGCATACTACATACTGGAAAAAGCTAAATATGTCAGATTCCCTTACATCTGACACTATTTCCATGCTCTATATGGCTAGGCACTATGAATTCCCCGATATATTTATCGTGTTTTTGTTAGGTAGGTATCCCTTGAGAAAACGTATACAGAATATTCTCTATAACCTTAGGCGCATATATGATTACTCGTTACATTTTAACCTTCTTGGATATATGGCTATATCAAGATTTTAGTCTTTCCAATCTCTTCCACACCTCTTCGATAAGTTCTTTTACCCCCTCCCCAGTTACAGAGGAAATTGGAAATACCTTTATTCCGAGGTTCTTAAAGTGGGTCTTTATCTCCTCGAGTTTCTCTCTTGCCTCTGCTATATCAATTTTATTCGGCGCTATGATCTGAGGTTTATTTTTAAGCTCCGGGCTGTAAGCTTCGAGCTCCTCATTCATAATGCGATAATCATCTATAGGGTCTCTTTCCGTAAAAGGGGACAAGTCAAGGAGATGAATGAGGACTTTTGTGCGCTCTATGTGTCTTAGGAACCTTGTTCCAAGCCCCGCCCCTTCGTGCGCGCCCTCTATGAGTCCCGGAATGTCAGCGACCACAAACGTTTTCCCCTCGTTATAGCTCACAACCCCCAGATTAGGGATGAGTGTGGTAAATGGATAATCGGCGATCTTTGGTCGTGCCGCTGAGATTCTGGAGATGAGCGTTGACTTTCCCGCATTCGGAAAGCCGATAATTCCCACATCGGCAAGGAGTTTTAATTCAAGGATCAGGGTTTTTTCTTCACCCTCCTCTCCAGGCTGAGCGTATCTTGGGGCCTGGTTTGTTGATGTCGCAAACCTTGCATTCCCTCTTCCCCCACGCCCTCCCCTTGCGACAACAAGAGTCTGATTGTCCTCCGTAATGTCTCCTAGAATTTCTCCAGTAAAAAAGTCTCTTACGACGGTTCCAATAGGAACCGGAACCAAAAGCGGGGGAGCATTTTTACCGTGCTGGTCTTTTCCCTTTCCATGCTCTCCGTTTTGTGCTCTATAGTGCTGTTTGTAGTGGTAGTCGAGAAGTGATGTCATATTTTCTCTGCCTATGACGATGACATCCCCCCCGTCCCCACCGTCTCCGCCATTTGGACCGCCTCGCGGAACGAATTTCTCGCGCCTGAAACTCACGCACCCCCTTCCGCCGCGCCCTGATTTTACGTATATTTTCGCTTCATCTACGAATTTAACCATTGTTAGGCATATAATATACCGTTTTGATTGTCGAGTGTGTAATACCAATTTTATAAACTATATAGTGCATTAATGGGAATTGTCATTGTGAGCGATGAGGTTCCCTAAATAACCACGATAGCGATAAACAACAGTTGCTTGGATGTTCACAATGACAGACTCCTTATATGCGCAATATGAAAATACATTTGGTATAAATTCTTCCATCGTGATGACAACCTCTACTGAAACCCTACTAAAGTCAACGTCTGCCTCTCTTTAAAAGATTTGCACCTTGTAGAGGCTGGTGCTATCCTAACTCTCGTGGTCATTGGCGTCCCAAAAGAGAGAAAAGTACGCGAGTATCGGGTTGCTGCTACTCCTCAAACGGCAAGGGTTTTAGTCGAAAGAGGTCATAACGTTCTTGTAGAAAATGGAGCTGGAATAGGAAGCGGTATAAGCGACGAGGAGTTTAAAAAAGCGGGAGCAGAGATAGTTGAAAGCGAAAAAGAGGTTTTCAAGAAATCCCAACTCATCGTAAAGGTAAAAGAACTCCTCCCCGAAGAATTTTCTCTAATCCAAGAGGATCAAATCCTTTTTTCTTATCTTCATCTCGCCGCGAACGCGGAGCTTGTGAGTGCCCTTCAAAAAAGCGGCGCGATGGCTATAGCATTCGAAACGGTCGAGCTTTCGGATGGCTCCCTTCCTCTTTTGGTTCCCATGAGCAGAATCGCAGGAAGGCTTTCGGTGCAAGTCGGAATTCACTTCCTTGAAAAACCAAGCGGGGGGAAAGGGATTTTAATTAGCGGCGCTCCGGGAGTAAAGCCGGGGAAGGTCACGGTCATAGGAGGGGGAACAGTTGGATATAACGCCGCCATTTCGGCCTTCAGACTTGGCGCCGAAATTACAGTTATAGATAAAAATCAGAGACGGCTGGAATTCTTCCACGAAGAGTTTAATGGAAATGTAAAAACCATTCCATCCTACCCTGAATTAATAGAAGAAGAGCTTTTGAATTCTGACCTAGTTATTGGCGCCGTTCTTGTACCTGGAGCCAAGGCACCCAAAGTCATTACAAAAGAGATGATTTCAAAAATGAAACCCGGAAGCGTCTTCGCCGACGTAGCAATTGACCAGGGAGGATGTTCAGAGACGAGCCGCCCTACAAACCTCGATTCGCCTACGTTTAGCGTTGATGGAGTGGTGCATTACTGCGTAACGAATATTCCTTCTCTCGTTTCAAAGACAGCCACTTACTCGCTGGCAAATGCCATACTTCCTTACGTCCTAAAAATAGCCGATGGTGAAATTGAGAAAGACGGCGCTCTTATAAAAGGCATAAACGTGGATAGAGGAAAGTTGCTATTAAAGCTGGATTAACCAAATAAAGAAACCTACTGAGATCTCTATGCCTTGAGTCACCACCTTCAAGGAGGGATAGTTATTAAGATTTCCTTGACATTGTATTTTTATCCAAATAATATTAATGCCAATGAAAAAAGCCAGGCCTATAATTTTGGCACTGACCGTTCTTCTCCTATTTGGCTGCGGTGCAAAGCGGATTGAAAGAGGCGATAGTGCTGAGGCACTCTACCAAAGGGCTATGGATGAGCTTCAGAAAAAACGTGGGTTCCCCTGGATTTTTACCGGTACAGATTATGACACAGTCCTTAAACTGTTGAAAGAGATCCAGCTCAAATACACCTTTAGCCCTTACGCCACCCTTGCCGAACTGAGGACTGCTGATACTTATTTCAAGAAAGGAGAATACGAGCAAGCTTCAATTGAATACGAAGATTTCATTAAGCGCCATCCAGGCCATGAACAACTCCCTTATGCTACATTTCGCCTAGGGCTTTCACACTATAAGCAGATACGGAGTTATGACAGAGACCCAACAAATACGAGAGAGACTATTAAATGGTTTGATTCTTTCATTGAGCAATATCCTGACTCCCCTCTTAAGAGCGAAGCCGAAAAGATGATGGAGGAATGTCGTGAGAGGCTTGCCAAGCGTGAGATTTATATAGGGAATTTCTACGCAAGCCGCAAAAATCACAAAGCCGCCGTCGCAAGGTATAAGGTAGTTGTTGACCAGTATGCCGATACAAAAGAGAATGAAGAAGCGCTCTTCCTCCTTGGGATGTCCTATTCTAAAATGGGCCAGCAGGGACTTGCAAAGGAAGCTCTAAAGCGCGTTATAGAAGAATACCCAAAGGCGAAATATCACAAGAAGGCAGCCGAACTCCTCTCCAAAATTGAGGAGAAAGAGAAAAGAGAAGCAAAAAAGGGATGAGAAGACTATCCCTTCTTTTCTCAGTTTTTATTCTTTTATCCGCCTTTAGTTCCTGCGGAAACTCCGATAGAGAAAAAATAGAAGATGTGCTCTCAAAAAGAAAGAAGGCATTTGAAACAAAAAACCTAAACCTTTATCTCTCCTGCATATCACCAAACTATAGAGAAGAAAAGGATGGAAAAGTTACTGGTATCGAAGAGATAAAAAAGAACTTTCTCTCAAACACATCCATTTTTGATCGCATAAAAATCTCATATTCTAATAGGACCATCTACCTTAATGGCGAAAAGGCAGATGTGGCACAGAGGACCACAGTTGAGATAAAGTTGGAAAAAGAAGAGGGTCATTTTATACTCAAGGAGAATATCGGCTTTGAGAAAATAAACGGCAGATGGTTGATAGTGAGGGAATCGGATGCCGATTTCCTTAAAGGATTTGTGTTTGGGAAAGTAAAGTAGATAGAGAAAAACTTATAGCCCGAACTGCTTTTCAAGCTTTTCCTGCTCCTCCTTGCATCTGATGCAGAGCGTCGCTTCGGGCCTCACTCTGAGCCTCTCTTCAGAGATCTCATCACCGCACTCTTCACACAAGCCATAAGTATTGTCTTCCACCTTCTGTATGGCTTTTAGAATCTTCTGAATGAGTTTTCTCTCGCGGTCTCGTTTTCTGAGTTCAACCGTTCTGCTGGATTCAGACATCGCACGGTCAAGGGGATCAGGAAAGGCATCGTCTTCTTGGCTCATTTCACTTAGGGTCTTCCCTGCCGTGCCAAGGAGTTGATTCATCTTTCCAAGCAGAATCCCTTTAAAATATTCAAGTTTTTCAGGATTCATACACCTAAATATATCACGCAAATACCGTTATGTAAAGAAGAGACAGAAGCGGCATCTTGGATTCATTCATGGTTGTACATTCTCACTTTCATTGGCATAAAAATGTTCAATTCGACGCGCTCCGCCCAATGGTAGAGCCGGTTTTTAGGAAGGCTAATTTTGTTTTGCAACTGCGAATAAAAAGTCTTGACAATTTTCTCTATTTATCTTAGAATCTTACTAAGGAGGATGAGAATTATTAAGCCCCATGGAAGCGCATGTTTTTGATAATCTGGTAAAAATTGGGTTATTTACACATTCATGCGATTGCCCTCCACTAAATTTTGGAACCAATTGGCCTACACAATTCTCCAAATCAGTGTGTAAGCAGCTGCGAAGTCAAAAGCACTATTTAAAATTGGGAAAATCGTTTTCAACATACATAGAAAAAGGCATCACAAAATCTCTAAAAAGGGAGGAAAAGTATTATGGGGCTTAACAGGGAGTATATAGGTCTAGAGTTCCCATCTGTTGTTTATGAGGTTACTAAGGAGGCGGTTGAGAAATATGCTTGGGCAATTGGCGCCCGCAATCTGAGCTATTATAGTTTCAATGGAGCCAAACCTAGTTTTACATCTATAAATCCTATGGCCCCTCCGAGTTTCGCAGTTGTTCATGAATTATTGTTGGCCGAGAAAATATGGTCTGACGAGGGTCTTCATGGTGGCCCCGAGCAACTTGCCTACAACCTGCTTATGCTTGTCCATGGAGAGCAGGATATGCGGTTCTATAAGCCCATTAAACCCGGGAATAAAATCATTTCCAGGGCAAAAATAAAAGGCATAGAGGATAAGGGAAGCGGGGAGTTCCTTACTATTAACGTCATTTCCGATAATGAGAAAGGAGAAAGGGTTGTAGAGTCCGATTGGGGAATTTTTATAAGAGGAGCGGGCAGCGGGCAGCAGAGAAAAAAGGAAGGGAAAAAAGAGGAACAGACTCCAATAGGGGTCGAGACTCAGCCGATATTTAGAAAGATTATTAGGGTTCCCAAGGATATTACATACCGCTATGCAGAAGCCTCAGGGGATACAAACCCCATCCACATAGATGAGAAGGTTGCAAAATCCGCGGGCCTCAAAGGAATAATAGTGCATGGGCTTTGTACGCTCTCTATGACAATGAGGTCCATTATAGAATGCTACCTTGATGGGGATCCCGGAAAACTGAAGAGGCTTGGCTGTCGATTCGCCAGTCCTGTTTATCCGGGAGATACCCTTATTGCAGATGGATGGGAGATGGATAAGCAAGATGGAAGGATCGTACTCGGCTTTGAAGTTACGCGACGCGAAGATAACGTTAAAGTTCTAAAGAGCGGAATAAGCGAGGTAGAGATTTAGGCTTGATACTAATTCGCCCGGATTGTGATTTAAATGGATGGCAATAAACAGAAAGCATTAAACAGATAACAGTTAAGAATCATAAAAGGCCTAAAAGTAGATTTTAGGCCTTTGCTTTTTCTAGGAAATCAGAATTTATTTCTTTTCGCTCTTGAGAACCCAGCCGGTCAAATTCAAAATCCAGCCTTTCCAATAAATCTTCAAGTGTTTCTTTATTGAGCGCCGAGATAAAAGGGGCATTATACACCTTCTTCAATCTCTCAACCGTCTCGGGGGGAGCCGCATCTACCTTATTGAATGTAATGAACCGAGGAATAGAACCGTAGCCCACCGAATCAAGTATCTTTTCCACGGACTCTATTCTCTCTTCCACGAGCGGATCGCTTGAGTCAGCAACGTGAATGAGAAGAGATGATCCACCTAGTTCTTCAAGTGTCGCGCGAAAGGCGTCTACAAGCTCTTTGGGTAGGTTTCTAATGAAGCCGACGGTATCCGTAAGGAGTATGTCTCTTCCACGGGGTAAGATGAGTTTTCTCGTAGTTGGATTTAACGTAGAAAAGAGCTTATTCTCAACCACTACACTACTCCTTGTGAGTGCATTAAATAGAGTTGATTTCCCAACATTTGTATAGCCAACAAGAGTAGCTGTAGGTATTCCTGTTTCTCTTCTGCGCTTTCTTGTGTGCTCACGCCTCTTACTTAGTTCTCTAATTTGGCTTTCAAGCTGTCCTATTCTTTCTCTGAGCCTCCTTCTTTTCTCTTCGAGTTTTTGCTCGCCCGGACCCCTTGTTCCTATGCCGCCTCCGAGCTGAGACAGTTCAACCCCTCGGCCTGTCAGTCGAGGAAGCATGTATCGCAGCTCCGCAAGTTGAACCTGAATCTTTCCCTCACTTGTTTTAGCACGTTCGGCAAATATTTGAAGTATCAGTTGAGTCCTATCCATTACACGGAGATTTGTCTCTTCGGAAATTGCTCTTACCTGAGCCGGGGTCAATTCCACATCAAAAATGAGTGTATCGGCTCCAAATTGCTTGGCTCTAAGAATTATCTCTTCGAGCTTTCCCTTTCCTATTAGGTACCTAGGCTCAACCTGGTTTCTAATCTGAACGGTTTTATCAAGCACCGCTTTCCCCGCCGAACGAGCAAGCTCTTCTAGCTCCGCCACCGACTCCTCAGCTTCAGCCCTAGATTTTATAGAAAATCCTACAAGAAAGACCCCTTCTTTCTCCCTTCTTCCTCCAAAATCAAAGTAAGACCTCTCAGACTCGCCTTCAACATCCCTTATGAGTTCTTCAAAATTTATGTCTACCCTGCCCAAGTCACTGTAGTTTAGTATCTTCCACATCTCTCCCTGAGGATTTGGAGGAAGGATATGGGCTACCTGAAACCTGCCCGGAATTCCCCCGTCTTTTATCTCAAGTACACCTATCAAATCGAGTCTCTCATTAAGGAGTGTTACAAGATCGGGATGGGTGAGATCCGGGTTTTTGATGTGCGTGTGAAGAAGCCGGTAACCTCTCAGCCTATATCTTGCTTCCCTTGATCTTTCAAGAAGCTCATCGAAAGGTACTTCGTGGGAGTCTCCCACAAACACCACCTTGACCTTCCCTTTTCTATCTATAAGGAGGGTTATGTTTTTTTTAAGCTCGTATGATAATTGTGAGAGCACTCTTCCAAGCTCTAGGGTTATTATTTCTCTCGTCGGAATCCTTCTTCTATAAAGCCTTGAGAGGTTATGGATCTCGCTGGGTTTAAGTCCTGAGATTTGTCCGTGAACTTTCTCTATGTCCTTACCCCCATTATGTGTTTATTCAGCCTCAAAGCCACGAATGGGAATGACATTTTTCTTACTTCTCTTTTCAGGATAACAAATGGCGATTACGCTGAGCGTCGGAAGGCAAAGAGATTCTATCTTCTTAGGATTTTCTTCTTTCTTAAACAGCCCTTCAATGCCGCTTTTTTTTACGCGAAGGAGTTCAATATAGCCACCTATGTTACTCCCTCTGACAGATTCACACTCTGTAAACACAATTTTTTGGTTTACGCGGTGAATAACCCTTACCAACTCTTCACCCTTCGCTTATATTCCTCAACGGAGCTTCCCTAATTTGGGCTTAAGCCGACCTTGATAGAAGCCTTCAGAAATACCCATTGTATTTCCCATTTAGACTAAATTATAACTTTCTTTTTTTCTAAGCTCAAGAAAAATTAAAAGTCATACGATGCGAACTTTAATCAAACGTAGAGGGATGGCTTCCAGAGGCGATTCTTTATTCTTTTCAGCTTTGAGAATCCAACAGTCAAAGACTGGTTCAGTGATGTGTTAGACCCAGTATACCCATAACAATTAAATAGATGGCAACAATGTAATTTAGCAGTCTCGGCATAATTAGAATTAATATGCCTGCTATTAAGGATACGACTGGTCCTAAGGTCAAGTTGATCTGCATCTCCTCCTACCTCCATAGATTATCAGAATTATAGCTTTAACCTCTCTAATTAAAATTATGCCTCATCAACATCCTCTTTTCTCTTTAAATTTTCTCTAAAACCTAAACTTTATCTGGTATAATAAAGTCTAGTGTTGCATAAATTTTGGGAGGGGGTTCTTATGGAAAAAAGGACCGAAGAGCAAACCAGCAATAAAAGAAGAGCAACTAGAAAGGTTACAAAAACACCTGTGAAGGAGTCAGGGAGTGCGGGCATAAAAAAGGAGTATCTCAAATCCAGTCCTCTATGCAGAGTTACATTCACACTACCCAAAGAGGCAACGGCAGAGGCTCAGGGTGTTGCGCTCGTCGGGGATTTTAATAACTGGGACAGAGAAGCCACCCCGATGAAAAGGCTCAAAGATGGAAGCTTTTCAATAACATTAGACCTACAACGCGACAGGGAGTACAGATTTAGGTATCTAATTGATGGTAATCGCTGGGAAAACGATTGGCATGCCGATAGGTATGAGAAAAACCGCTACGGAGATGACGATTCGGTAGTAGTTGTCTAATCATCGTTGATAATGTGTAAGAGCCTCGTAGCATTTTTGATGACGTATCCACGAAAATCGTTATTAAAGTAGACATAAGTATCTAAGTTATTTTTCAGCCACTCCCTGATTTTTCTAGCCAGAGGCCTTAGTTCTTCATCCGTATAATTTGACTCAGGAAGAATTTTAGAGCCATGCATCCGTATATAGGTGAAATCAGAGGTGATAGCTTCAGCCGCAGGGTATTTAGGTGAGCTGGCTATTACCCAGGCGCTTTTATGCTTTCTTAGGACCCCATAAATTTGTTTATTGCACCAGGTTGTATGGCGAAATTCAAGAGCGAATCTTAGACCTGCTCTTGAGCCTATAAGCCGTAGAAATTGTTCTAACCTTTTTACGTTCTCATCCGTATGTCTAAAACTCTCTGGGAATTGAAATAGAATCGGACCTAGTTTTTCTTTCAATGTGAGCCAAACCGATGGAGCAGGCGTGACCAATCGAGACCTTTGCCACAAGTGCGAATGATATGCGCTATATCCGCGCCATCATAACGATCACGTTCCATAATAAACGCCTTCGACCATATCATCTCTTCTGACGAGATGAGTCTGAGGGGTATGTTGAGAATCTCTCCTTTGGTAGCGTGCTCAAACCATGCGTCATCCAACTTGCAGATGCCGTTCCCCGAGCTGAAGATATATCAATTAGGTCCTCTCCTCCCTCTTCCGAACCCATCGCACCTCGTCCGAAACCGGGTCCTAAATGTTTTACATGTTTTTCTCTGTACCTGATACCATTCGTATTTCTACAAAGCGAAACGGTGGGCGCTCTGGGAAGGCTTGGCGCAAGAGCGGCATTGATACATTATAGACCGGAATCCCACCCATTGTCCGTCCTTCAAGGCTTCCCCGGTGTGCATGGACATGAAAGACCGCAGTCACCGAGTACCGATTCAGCGGTTCCTCGAGCCAGCTTGAGACCAGAAAGGGGAACGTTTCATACGGCTCGCCTTCAACCGTAGCCCGGATCGGGGAGTAATGAAGCAAGACAACCCGTTGGGAAGTTCGCAACTTCGCTAACGCGGATTCTAGCTTCAGTGCTTCGCTTACTGTTTCATGAACGAAGCGCTTGATGATCTCTTCACCACAGGGCTGCAAAGCTCGCTCACCAAAGCCACCTGCAAAGCCCTTGACACCGGCAAAGCCAATACCCAGGATTTCATAGGGGGTTCCATCTAGTACATTAATACCAGCATCGAATAGAATCTGCTGAACCTCGTTTTGCTTTCCGGATTCGTAGTCATGGTTGCCAAGCACCGCAAGGACAGGGATTTTTACGGCGGTGGTTAACTCTCTTGCGAGAACCTGCGCCTCCTCCGGTAAGCCGTAGTTGGTAAGGTCTCCACACAGTAATAAAATATCAGCACTCTCATTGACTTGAGAAAACAGCGGCTGCAAAGCCCCCTGTGATGTCCTGCCACAATGCACATCAGCGATTGCCGCCAGGCGCATAGTCCCTTTTGTGAATGCCTTCTGTTTCTCCATTGGAGTTGTTTCCTGTACAATTGCCATGTGGCTCCTCCATTGCTACATTATTGGTTGCGCTATGTATTTTCAGTTACTAGAAAGGGATATACATTCTGCTGTTCTCCGTCTCATGTTCAATATCTACTCCTCGCTCGTGTAATTGTAGCCAAACAATCCGCCTAGAGAGCAGAGAGAAACGTCTCCGGTTACATTGCCTACACCAATGATATGAAAAATGGGCTAGATACCATAAGACGGAACTCAATACTCCGATTCAAAGGCTCCGCTGTTTAAAACTCCCTTTTTCTAATGTGCGCATATAGTCATGCCCCTCCTTTATGGGCACGTACTGGCATTCAACTATTGCTCTTATATCCCCAGGCAAGTCGTCATCAAGCGCGTCTTTATATCTCTTTACCGCCGAATCCTCTACGCGCTCGCATTCCGAAATAATGGCACCCTCATCTCCGCCCGTCACAGCCGACTTAATATTCATCCAGCCGCGCAATATAGCTCCGCTCAAACTACCGCTCTTTGCAATTCAGAAGCAAACTCTGCGCTCTGCTGTGCGCAGTTGTTAAAGAGAGTTTTAAACTTAGGGTCTTCTATGCCTTCTGCAGCAGTGCGATAGCCTTCCTCACGGTCCTTACATGCTTCGATCAGGTTATTGAGTGTTGAAATTACGTCATCGTTGTTTTTAGCCATTGCTTATTTCTCCCGCGTATCCTAAATAAGGTTTTATGCAACTGAGATTGCAATATCTATACCAAATGTTGAATATTTTTGACCTGTGCTCTCATAATAAAATTTTCCAATATTTAACTGTTTGAATTTCTCCATTCTTTAGTAAATCTTTTGAACAGATTAATTTCGGACATACTATATGAGGATCAGTAATGAGCGGGTCTTCAAGAAGACCGAGATATACCAACTGTGCAGTAATACACTGTAGGAGCTGTGCCAATCTGCACAGAAATGTTAGTGACGACACAATGGCTCTTTTTAGAAAGGGGACATTATGATTTAATTTGGGTTTCATAGGGAACGAGGGAAGCCCGCTTGAAAATTCACCGCTCCTTGGGTTTATTATAGACACGATGCTAACAAACACGAAGAAGGCGATATTTTTCGACTTTGGCGATACGCTCGCTTCAACAACGCCCTCGTACCTTATACGAATCTCTACGGCAATGAGGACGGCAGGATACTCCGTTTCGGATAGGGATTTCGAGATAGCATACCTAAAGACCGATTATGAGATTTATAAGAGATACAAAACTCAGGAGACGATCAGCGTTGAGGAATATGCCGAGTGGTTCTTTCCAATTCTTTGCAGACATCTTTTTCTGAATGGAGACCCCTATGCCATACGTGCAAGGATGAGAGAAGCAATAAGGGGAATAGAATTTGGCAGAGTTGCGCTTCCGGGAGCCATTGAACTTCTGGAACTTCTGAAAGAGAAAGGATTTATCCTGGGGATAATCTCAAACAATGATGGAAGAATAGAAGCAAAATGCGATGAAGTAGGAATCAGGGAATACTTCGACATAATTGCGGACTCAACAACCCTGGGACTCACAAAACCGGATTCTCGCATATTCAACTTTGTGCTAGATAAGCTTAAATTATCTTCTTCCGAAGCGATACACGTTGGAGACCTGTACGGCTCCGATGTGATGGGCGGCTTAAATGCGGGATTAGACGTTGTCTGGCTCAATAAGAGACAGGTCAGCTTTGCCGAAATTCCAACCTGCTTTTCCCAATTCGAAAAATTCAATGACGGTCATGTCGCGAGTGTTCAGGATTTGATCGAGATAAAAAGGCTATTAGAACTAGAAACCTGATAGACTATGAAGGCGCATTGTAACGTGCCTCTATTTCAAGCCATGACAATCTCATTTGAAATAGGTAAAGAGCTAGAGGCTATAAAGGAAGAAGCCCACAGATTTGCAGAGAAAGAGATTCGTCCAAGGCTCAGGGATTTTGAAAGAGATGGAGACGTTCCTGAAGAGCTGAGGGAAAAATTCTCGGAACTGGGACTCAGCCTGATTGATTACCCCGAAGAATACGGCGGAAGCGGAGTAGGTCTCGCGGGCGCCGCTGTTATATTTGAAGAGCTTGCATGGGGGGATGTTGGAGCGGCACTCTCCCTTATAAATGGACCCGGGCTTGCGGGGTATGCCCTGCTCGAGGCTGGAGATGAGAGCCAAAGGAAGAAATACCTCTTTCCATTTTCAGACCCGTCTAATTGCCTTTTGAGATACGCCCTCTGCCTTATTGAGGATAGACCCGATTTCACACCGAGCAATATGCAAGCAATAGCAACTCCGGTAGATGGGGGCTTCTTAATTTCCGGAAAGAAGTTTTGTGTAGTAAATGGAGATAGAGCTGATCTTTACGTTGTTTTTGCTAAGACGGAATCCAAGGACGAACCAAGGGCTTTTATTATAGATAAAAGCACAGCCGGACTAAAATATGGAAAGGTGCATGAAAAACTCGGACTCATTTGCGTCCCGACAGCAGACATAATCCTGGATGGATGCAAGGTCCCGAATGAAAACGTTTTAGATAGCGCTTCTGATTTTCAAAAAGCCCTTGAACGCATACTTACAAGAGAGAGAATCATATCGGCCACACTAACGATCGGGTGCGCAAGAGCAGCCAGTGAATACGCATTCAAGTACGCCTCTGAAAGAGTGGCTTTTGGTGCTCCTCTCTACCAACATCAGGGGCTTTCATTCATAATGGCAGAGATGGCAATGGAGGTGGATGCGGCAAGATGGACGCTATGGCAGGCGGCCTGGGCTTTTGATAGGGGAAAAGAAGAGGCCTCTGCCCTTGCAGAAAAGGCAGTTCTCCAGGCAAATAGAATGGGGTCAAGGGTCACGTCAGACGCTGTCCAGATTTTGGGAGGGCACGGATTTATTCAAGATCATCCTGTGGAGAAATGGATGAGGGATGTTAAAACGCTCTCTGTGCTAATGGGAACACACTTCTAAAGTGATAATAGAAAACCGCCCGCTAAAACAAATACTATTCCCAAAATTTCATGCGGACGAATGCTCTCTCTTAGCAGAATAACCGCCAAAAATAGGGTTATGGCAGGATAGAGCGAGGTCAGGGAGGTTATAATAGAGGCACGCTCCTTTTCCAAAGCTAATATAAACATAACCGTTGCCAAAGTCCAGGATACCCCCATTAACACGCCTGAGATTATCAAACGCCAGTCGGGAAATAAGAATGCGTCTTTTAAAACCTTTCTGTAAAATACGGCAAATAGAGAAGCGGTTATAGAGGTTCCCAGGAATTCAAATATATAAACCTGGTACGGCGAACCGTATCCGTTGGCTACTTTCGCTAAGAACGACCCGACTCCCCACCCTGCAATAACCAAAACGCTTAGAATTCTCCAATCCATTTGCGTCACTCCAGGCGCAGTAAATAGAGGAAAGAAATCCTTTACCCGCACGTGACCGCTTGTGATTTATACCAATCACTTCTTTATTCTCTTATAAGGAGAACTCTTGATAAGCTCTTCAATCCTTGATTCGAGCCTATCGTATTTCTCCCTCAATTCGTCTATCGCATCTCTGATCCCTTCGTATTCACTCAAAGAGCCTGTTGCGAGCGGAGTCGAACCAACCCTTTTGGTCTTTATGTTAGAGTATCTATCCCTATTTATATTCAAACTCAGTATGTCGGGTCTTGAAAAATGCCCCGCGGCATCCATCACAGCCTTAGCCCTTATAATCATATCCATATCAATCTCGGCGTAGAGTATCGCTTCTTTATCGTAGAGAGGTCCCGCGATGTATTCCCCTCTTGGGCTTATTATCCCGCTCCCGCCGGGAAAATCCCACTTTGTGTATTTTTTCAGGGGAAATGTATCCGGAATCATACTCTCATTAATATAACCAGAGGTCGCAATTACAAACACCTGCCCCTCGAATGCGTACTGCCTGCTTGAAAAGTCCATCGTGGGTTTAACAAATCCATGCCCCGCCCAAAGCCCCGCGTGTATCTGCTCCCCTTCCATAAACATCGCATACTTAGCCAGTGTCATGTGATGCTCATAGCAGAAAAATCCCCCTATCCTTCCGAGCGGTGTATCAAATACCCTCAGGTCCTCCCCACCACCCATTCCCCATATACACTTTTCGCTGTCAATTGACATGAGCTTCCTGTGCCTGCCTAAGACCTCACCGTCTTTATCTATAAAGAGTATTGTATTGTAGAGAGTGCCCCCTTCCCTTTCATTCACGCCAATGATTACAAAGGCTCCGGCTTTTCTTGCGGCTTCTCCGAGTTTATACGTGTCTTCACTGGGAATTTCTACCGAATTTTTATAAAGCTCTGTAAAGGCATCCAGAACGAGCCTCCTTTCAGGCCCGGCTCCCAGGTCTTTAGGCCAGTATGGGTAAGCGGGTATAAAGGCCTCCGGGAAGACTATTAAATCAGCCCCATTTTCCCTGGCCTCTTCAATCAAGCTACACGCCTTTCCTATGGTCTCGTCTTTATTTAAAAAAACCGGAGCGGCCTGCACCGCGGCGGCTATAAACTTCTGGTATTCCCTTTCCATCTTTTTGATCCTCCATACATTTGCCTATATTTTTATTCTACTTATCTAATCCGGAATATGCCAGAGGAACCGCGCTAAAGTATATGCCCAATCACACGGCATAGGATAATTATCGCCCTACTTATCTAGAATCGCCCTCTTAAGGATTCCGATAAATGGAAGGCTTCTATACCTCTGGTCGTAGTCCATTCCGTATCCGACCACAAACTCGTCGGGTATTTCAAATCCTACATAATCAATTTGGACATCCACAATCCGGCGCGCCTTTTTATCCAAAAGGGCGCATACGCGAATGTCAGCGGGTCTTCTCGCCCTTAGCGTCTTGAGTATATAATTGAGGGTTAAGCCCGTATCAATAATATCCTCCACTAAAATTACATGCCTATTTTCAATACTCTCGTCTAAATCCTTCAGTATCCTTACCACACCGGTCTGAGTTTGTCCTGAGTAGCTGGATATTGACAGGAAATCAAGAGTAATCGGGATGGAAATCTCCCTTATCAGGTCGCATAGAAACACAATAGCCCCCCTAAGAACAGCAACAATCACAAGGTCCTTTTCCTTGTAATCATGGGATATTTCTTCTCCCAGTTCTTTAACCCGCCTCTTTACTTGTTCCTCTGTAATCAGAACCCTCTCTATATCCTCTTGCACTTTTCTCTCCAAACAGGCCCAGATTTATTCTAACCCGTATTTACTGAATACGCTATATCATGCCATTTTAATTGATTTATTCTCACTTATACAACTGCCCGGTCGGTTAGTTCTTTTAGAGCGGTTCCAGCCACGACCTCAAAAATATTTACTCAAATAAATAAAAAAGACCTTGACACCAAGCAGAATTGTGACTATACTATCACTAAAGGCTCCAAGAGGCCAGAGGCAGTTTGAAAACCAAAGCCGAAGTTGAGTACTGAAAGATGAAAC
>Ga0070739_10002992_pt1 | contig 21651 bp, 25 predicted proteins | sample Coa_R1_7_FD_66445 | JGI IMG/M metagenome (GOLD analysis project Ga0070739, IMG submission 66445) | Surface soil microbial communities from Centralia Pennsylvania, which are recovering from an underground coalmine fire - Coalmine... | ecosystem: Environmental > Terrestrial > Soil > Unclassified ... | reverse complement strand
AGGCAGACCACTTGTCCCTGCGCCAGGGTCTCTTTCCAGTTGTGGTAGCCTGGCGCACAGTGCGGGCGTCGTGCGGGCGCCTGTGATGCGGTTCCCTGTGCAAGAAAGGATTGGCTCATAGTGACTCCTTCCTAGACGGTATGGCCTTTGACAATCTTGTCTGCATCCTCTGCCGTAATGAGACCGTTTTGATAGCCCTGGTTGACCTGCTCGATCAGATCAGCATCCTCTTTATCCGGGCAGGTCGGATCATAGCAAAACGGCGTATCGGCATTATGCAGGTTGTAATCGGTAGGGATAGCCGGAACGGTGGAGTGTTCTTTTTCATCTGGTTGTGACATCAGGGTGTCCTTTCTTGTCAGAACTTGACTCGTGCGGCCCCTGTATGCCAGAATCGCAAGCAGGGACCGATGAACTTTCTTAGCAAAGGTTTGGCGGTTCTCACCGCTAGCTTGCTGTCTGACCACAGCAAGCTAGCACTTTTATCACCCCCTCTCCTTTTGTATAAGCAATCGCTTATACATTACCTGTATGCTTTCTCTACATCATATATTTGAATGATAGAATGTTTCTAGACAGTTGTCAAGACAGAAATTGACAGAAAACAAGATTAGTGGTAAAAACTTTATAGCTGTCTTTGTGGAATAGGTAGGCATGTGCAAGGACGGACTTTACTTATTTGGAGCGTATAATAGTCATGGCAAAGATTGCAAAAGAGGATTGCATGACTATAGAGCAAGCTATTACAGCCACAGGTGCTAGCAAAGCTTCTCTCTATAATTATATGAACTATCTTGGTATCCAGAGACATAAATTTCCGTTTGATCGACGCTCCTATATACTCAAAACTGATATAGAGCGCATCAAACAGTTTATAGAAGAAAATAGGGGATAATAGATATATTATCCCGTTTTGATATCATCTTGTTGTATTTTGTCAGCAGGTTTCAAGCGTAGGATCAGGCGGATCCGGTAGCGCCTCTGCTCTAGCCGCTCTATCTTCTCCCTCATCTCCTCTACCATCCGTTCCAGTCGCCAGATCTGGACAGCCATTTCTTGCAATGCCGTCGCCTGATCGACAGGGGAATCAAGTGGACTCGCCGGGCTATCAACGATCAAGGTGTAACAATCTGGGGCAAGTTGCTTGACTTTGAGCTTGCCCCCATCTATCCAGCGCTGAATCGTCCGGGGATGCTTCTCGAAACGAGCAGCGAGTTGCTGAAGGGTAAACGTTTCTTCCTGCATACAGATCCTTTCTCTCATACGATCAGATGATACTCCTGCACAGGAAAGATAGTCGATCAGAAGCGCTTTAGCATCTTTCTACTCGTGGGTAGTACCCATAGGTACCGAGATCTGAAGAGTGGCGAAAAGTCATCTACACTCTTTTCTTTAGCGGTCATGTCCATTGATGATTGTCTATGCATGCCCTATGGAGAAAAAGCTATGTTTCGGCGCAAAAGGAGAAGACACCCCCCGCGCTACTGGTACGATGATGATGCTCCTGACTGGTATCCAGGTAGACGAAAACGCGGGGGCTGTTTTAAGACCTTTCTCTTTACGAGCGGCCTTATCATCGTGGTCGCCATCGTAATTGCCGTGCTGCTTGCGCTCAGAGCAGCGATTCTGGCGTTTATCGCACTTGTCCAGCGTCAACCGCTCATCAAGTGGGGGCTGGTTACGCTGGCTGTCTTCCTAATCCTTGCCGGGGTGCTCTGGTTAGTAGCTTCCCTCTACGGCCACTGGCAAAAACAGCTAGAAAAGCGTGATAGCCGGGATCATATTCGGCTCACCAGAGATGAGCGCATCGTGGTACGTCACAGGAAAACCGGGCAGCTCACCCCCTTACAGGAAGAGACACCCCAGATCCCCCAAAGAGCATCACGGATGCCCCCGGCCTCCCTCTACAGTGACCAGACACAACCGCAGCTTGTTTTACCAGCCTGGAACAGCGCCCCGGCGAATGCTCCCTGGTCGCCAACTACCCCGCAGCGTCAAGAGATTGTCTACTATGCCAGCGTGCGGGGATCGATCCGGCCTGGACAGCTTGTCCTGGGAATGCGTCTTGACGGGACACTGAGAGTTGGCACCTGGGAGGATATCAAGACGGTCCTGGTCTTAGGGGCAATGGCGAGTGGGAAGACATCCACGCTTGCCCTGCTCACCCTGCAAGCCATTCAAGGGGGCGCACTCATTGCCCCCTGTGATCCCCATGCGACAAAACCGGACAGCCTGTACCGGCGCGTGGCCCCGCTCTCCGGGTTTCTGTGGCCGGGGGCTGTCATGGCAACAACACACGATGACATTTTAGGCAATGCGTCCATTGTCGGCAGCGAACTAGAGCGCCGCGTACAGGGGGGCGCATGGACAAGACCTCTGCTCCTGGTCCTCGACGAAGTAAACCGGCTGGTCGATGACGAAGAGATTAGCCAGGAGCTTATCACCATCTGCCAACGCATAGGCAGAGAGGGCAGAGACTACGGCGTCTACTGTGCAGCAGGATTTCATGAGCTAGCCTACCTTGCGCACTGGCGCAAAAAGTTTGTGTCCTTCATTGTGCATCGAGTGGTCGAGGCGCGCGAGGCAGAGCATGTGATTCCGCATCGTTTCGCCAAGCTTGCCCCGGAGCTTCCCAACGGTTTAACGTTCGTCAAGGATGCCTACGGCCAAACGGAGCAGTTACAGCAGGTCTATATCACCCCGCGCGACATCGCCGCGATTGCCGGCGAGTACGCCCCGCCACAGGCCACACCCTACACGCCGCGCCGGACGCGTCAAATTACCCGTGATTTCACCTTGAATCAGCAGGCAGCATACGCGCCTGGTCCGAGTGTCCCTGTCTGGAATGCTCCCTATCCCCCAAAAGAGCGCATTGTACAGTTTCTTGATATGCCTCATCCGCCACAGAATCCCGCGCCTCAGAGGAGCACCATACCCGACGAGCTGCGCCAGAAGATCATCAGGCTTGCGAGAAAGGGCATGTCCCGGCGCAAGATCAAGGATGCACTCGGCCTGCACGGAGACAAATATGAAATTGTGCGCAGAGTCCTAGACGAAGAAGGACTATAGTTTGTAAAAAGAGGAAAAGATGCAATGGGATATCATGAAATCGGCAATTATCACATTCACATCACGACGAAGGGCCTCAGCCTTATGACCAAGCCCGGTGAAGAAACTAAGTTCCGTCTAGAGTTATCAGCAGCACAGGCTATCGAGTTATTGCAAGCGCTCTACTTTCGCCGTGATTTCCTGCTCTTGGGAGCACGGCCTGATTTAGCACACGGGGCACCCTGCCCAAACTGCCGCTATCCCGTCGAGCTTGAAAAATACCCGGACGGCTGGTATGGCGCGTGTAAGGCATGCGGGGATGATTTCACCTTAGACTTTGCTGGTCGCTTGGTTCAGCATGGATTCCAGCAGTATAGCATGTAACCAGGAACAAGCCAGCGTAAATAAACATAAAACCCCTCAGCAGTCAAAGCCGCTGAGGGGTTTATCTTGGCAGCACCAAATGAGCGAACAATCAAACAACATCAGGCGACCTCTGTCAATTCAAGGGCAGAGCGTAAGATGAGAAGCATCTCTTGATAGTTGTCGGTATGCCTAAAAATGAGTAATGGGGGAGACCATCAGCTTCGGGACGCCTATCGGCAGGGCACGCATCGCCTGCGTCGCCAGCGCCGAGCCGCCGGAGCCGCCGAGGGCGAGAATGCCGTGCAGGCGCTCTCTGGCGAAGAGATCCAGCACGATGGCAGTAGCGCCACGTGCCATCGCCTCAACGGCGGCGCCGCGATCCCCGGCAGCCGCGAGCTGCGCAACGTCGGCCCCGGCCGCCCTGGCTACCTCGTCGTGCGAAATATCGGGCGGCGTCAGCGGCTCTCCCCTGACGCCGGCATCGATCAGGATCACTTCACAGCCGGCCTCCTGCAAGCGCCGGCGCAAATAGTCATATTCGGTCCCTTTGGTGTCAAGGGTGCCGAGTAATACAACTGTCGCCATAAGCTGTCCTTTCATTCAAGCAAGATAGGGAAGCTCTGCCCCATGTCATCCTTCGCTCTCATGTCATCCTGAGCGGAGCGCAGCGCAGCAAAGGATCCGATGGCCGTCGTCGGATCCTTCGTCGCCGCTCAGGATGACATTCCAACGCCAAGATAGCGTCGCCTGGTTTCCTCATCGGCAAGCAGCGCGGTTGAAGTAGTCTCCAGGGCGATACGACCTGCCACCATAACGAGCACATGGTTGGCGAGGGCTGCCGCGACACTGAGCTTCTGTTCGACGATCAGCATGCCGATCCCCTCACGAGAGAGGCGCTGAAGAGTCTCCAGCAGATGATCGATAATGGACGGAGCAAGCCCTTCCGAGGGTTCGTCCATAATCAGGAGCCGGGCGTTGGTCAGCAGCGCGCGTGCGATAGAGAGCATCTGTTGTTCTCCGCCGGAGAGCGCTCCCGCTCCTATCTTGCGCCGCTCGGCTAAGCGAGGGAATAGCTCATAGATACTCTCTATCGTCCAGCGTCGCTGTAATCGCTGAGTGCGTCCTTGCATGAGTTGCATATGTTCATGAACGGTGAGCGATGGAAAGATACGACGCCCCTGTGGCACATAGCCGATTCCCAGAGAGGCGATTTGATAGGGCTTACGCCCGGCCAGCTTCGTGCCGTCGAAGAGGATATCGCCCTGCGCTATGGGAAGCAGGCCCATGAGCGCCTGGCAGAGCGTGGTCTTACCCATACCATTGCGGCCAAGCAGAGCGACAGGTTCGGCGCCAACCGTCATATTGACGCCCTGGAGGATATGGGCCTGGCCGTAATAGACGTTGAGGTTACGCACCTCCAGCAGATTGCTAGTCATGGTGTTCCCCCAGATACAATTCATGGACGACAGCGTTCCTGCTGATTTCGTCGGGTGTCCCGGTGACGATCACACGTCCATTATGCATGACGGTGACGAGTTGTGCAATCTGCAAGGCCACATCCATATCGTGTTCAATGAGCAGGACGGTGATGGCGGGATCGAGTCCGAGGATGAGATCGGTGAGCCGAACGCGCTCCCCCGGTGAGAGTCCGGCGGCAGGCTCATCGAGCATGACCATGCGTGGATTGCCAGCAAGCGCCATACCCAGTTCTAACTGGCGCTGCTCCCCATGAGAAAGTGCCCCCACCTTCTTATCGAGGGCGGCCTCCAACCCCACCTGTGCTCCCGCTTCGCGCGCCTTCGCTCTGTGTGGATCGCGGGGACCCGGGCGCAGCATGCTCATGCGGTTCGGCGTGATGCCGCGCACCGCCAGGTAGAGGTTATCGAGCACACTCAGGCCGCTGAATAGATGCGTGGTCTGGTACGTCCGCGTCAGTCCGTGTCTGGCGCGATACTGCGTACTCAGGTGTGTTACATCCTGACCAAATAAGACGATGCTGCCTGCCGTCGGCTTAAATTCTCCCGCGATGAGGTTGAAGAGTGTAGATTTCCCTGCCCCGTTGGGGCCGAGGATCACGCGGCGTTCGCCGTGCGCGATATCAAGGGTGACATCGCGCACGGCCTCGACTCCCCCGAAGCGCCGGGAGACGTGTTGCAGGCGCAGCGCCGGCGTAGAGTTCAGGGATATCTCTGTCATGGGCAACTCGGGTTATCGCGGCTGAATGGTCCCATCTTCAGATACTGGTCTTCGGGTATCCCCAGCGTCTGATTCACGTTGGTAACGACCTTGACCAGTTTATTGTACAGCGTGCCATCGGGTTTCTTGTCTACCACGGTGACGAAAATGTTCGCGATGGCGTTCCGGTTATGGTCCAGCCTGACCGGACCGGTCGGAGTATCGAATTGCAGGGTGGAAAGGACCTGCTTGAGCTTTGCCTCGCCATTTGAGAGATCGCCGTTGACCTTTTGCAGGCCGAGCAGGGCCGCCTTCGCGTTTACGTAATAGGCATGCGCGAAGAGCGACGGAGAGGGAAAGCCATCAGGGAACATGCTCTTGTACTGTTGCACGAATTTCTGCCAGGCCGGGTCGGGATTGTTGTCGGCGATGGGGCCTGAAGAGGCTACTCCCAGCACATGCTGGTAGAGTGTCCCTTTCGTACTGAGCACGGTCTGGTCGACGGTCACGGTTCCACCAATGATTTTGGCCTTACCGCCGAACTGAACATATTGTTTGAGGAAGTTGATGCTGTCGGACCCGCCCAGCGCGACATAAATAGCATCGATATTCGTTGGCATCGACGACACGACGGAACTGTAATCGGTGGTGCCGATGGGAACCCAGAACTTCTTCACGACATGGCCGCCGTCGCGACAGAATTCGGTCATGAAGCCGCCAACCTGGCTATAGGGGAAAGAGTAATCCTCGGCCAGAACCGCCACTCTCTTGTACCCCTGCGTCTGGTACACGTAGTCGCCCAGACCTGCCATCCACTGCGTTCCATCGGTAGAGAAGCGATAGAAGTTGGGGGCGGGGTTGCGCAGCGTGGTATCCTGCGCCCCTGATGAGCCGTTTAAAAACACTTTGTTGGGCTTCGTTTTGGCGTAGTCGCGAACCGCGAGGCCCTCATCGCCCGAGAGCGGACCAACCAGAATGTCGACGTTATCCTGCTCGATGAGCTTGCGCGCTGCATCACGAGCCACAGCAGGAGTAGCGTCGGAACTCTCCGTTACCAGTACAATCTTCTTGTTGCCGATTTTGCCGCCAAACTCGGCTACCGCCATTTTGACGCCTCGTAATGCATCCTGTCCGTCCACGGCGAAAGCTCCGGTGAAGGTAGCCAGGACACCGATCTTGATCTCATTGGCGGAACTCCCGTTTGAGCCGGTGTTAAGACCTCCTCCAGAAGTGGGAGCGCCTCCACCGCAGGCGGTCAGGAGGGCGATCATACCCATAAAGAGCATGAGCGAGCGAAACCAGTCTACTTGCCTGACGATACGCGTGTTCGAATGCTTCATTCTTTTCCTCCTCTTCGAGATTATCGAAGCCGTCTATAGACTACTTACCCTCAGCCCCGGCGCCGGAGGCTGTGGGCGCCGAATCACCAGAGGCACTGACCGGCGAGGATGGGGCAGGGGGCGCCATGCCCTTCCCACGCCCGGAGGTAGTTCGTGACGTAAGCTGTATGATCCTCCTGGACAATCCGATGAGTCCATCGGGGAAAAAGAGCGCCACCAGCAGAAAGGCAAGCCCTATTACCGTGTTGAAGCGGTCGGTAAAAGAACTGGCGAAGTTCGTAATCAGCGTGAAGAATACAGCGCCCACAAAAGCGCCTTCAAAATAGGAGAGACCACCCAGAACAGCAATCACCAGGACGTTGATTGTACGTGTCAGATCGATGGAGCCGGGAGAAATGGCGCCGTTGTACCAGACGCCAAGTACGCCGCCGATGCCGGCAATAAACCCGGCGAGGGTAAATGCCGCGATACGGTGGGCAGGAACGTTGAAGCCGAGAGATTGCATCCGTTGTGGGTTGTCGCGGATACCCTGGAGCGCCAGGCCGAAGGGTGTGCGTACCAGATAACGCATGCCCAGGTAGGTCAGGACGGCGACGATCAGGACCATATAGTAGAAGGTTGTAGGATCGGCCAGAACGAGAGGGCCAACTGCCGGCGGCGTGACGCCATTGATACCCGTATGCCCGTTGGTAAAGATGCGATCCTGGTCGGCGTAGTAGAAGACGAACATGGCCTCGGCCAGCGTAATCATGAGGAAGTAAATACCCTGCGTGCGCACCGAGATCAGCGCGAAGATGACGGCGAGCAGCGTCGATCCGGCCAGACCGGCCACGACTCCGACATACCAGGGCTGGTTATAAGTGATAGTAAGGATAGCCAGAACATAGCCTGCCGCGCCATACAACGCGACCTGGGCCAGTGAGACCATGCCTCCGTAGCCGGCGAGAAACACCAGGCTGAGGGCAACGATACCCAGAAATAGCGATTGAATGCCTATCTGCACGACGAAGAAAACCGAGGCAAACAGAGGGAATGCGAGCAGAAATAAGGCAATGATAATGGGAAGGGCGAGGCGTAACATACGTGCAGGCATCATGCTCTCCTCCCCGCTATGCCCTGTGGACGTATCGCCAGGACAAGGATCATCATGGCGAAGGTAATCAGCACTGAATAGGTTGGTATATACGCCAGCCCGTATTGCTGAACCAGTCCAACGAGCAGGGCGCCGATGGCCGCGCCCCCTACGCTGCCCATTCCTCCAATAATGACGACGGTCAGCGAATAGAGCAGGTAGAGGCTATCGTCGCCCGGCTGAACCGAGAGGTTGGTTGCGCCGATAACGCCGGCCAGCCCTGCCAGCAGCGCGCCCAGTGCGAAGACAATCGCGAATACCAGTTGCACGTTGATGCCCGCTGCCGACACCATCGCGCGATCATCGATGCCGGCGCGGATAATCATCCCCAGCCGCGTGTGCCGGAGCAGGAACCACAAAGCTATGCCGACCAGCAGGGCGATGCCCAGGGTGAGCAGGCGAATAGTGGGATAGGTGAGGCCAGCTATTCCAAGATAAGTGCCGCCGCTGATAATATCAGGGGCGGCGATCTCGTAATTCTGGCCCCCATAGAACGCGAGCAGCAGGTCAGCGACCACAATTGAGACGCCGATAGTCACCAGGGCTTCGCGCAAGTCCTGCCCCTGGATACGGCGCAGCAATCCCTGTTGCAGCAGCAGCCCCGCTGCCGCGACGCAGAGCGCGGCCCCTATCACTGCCAGCAGCCAGTTTCCCGTCGCGTTCCCTATCGACCAGCCCAGGTACGCGCCTGAGAGGTAGAGAGAGCCATGAGCGAGATTGACGATGCGCATCAGGCCGAATACGAGGGTGAAGCCTGTGGCGACCAGGAAATAAAGCCCTCCCAGTGTCAGACCATTCAAGGTGGTAACGATGAATTCTCTCAAAGTTCAGGCCCTCCTCACTGTTTCCTGAAATGTGCCTGATTTCCGGCATCAGCGCTTGCTCGCGCCTGTGGCGCTCGCCTTACCTGTAGTATGTTGTAGAAAAATGCGCTTTGCGCATTTTTCTACAACATACTACAGGTTCCAGGTGCGGCGGAGCCACACTTATAGGTTCCAGGTGCGGCGGAGCCACACTTATAGGTTCCAGGTGCGGCGAAGTTGCACGACGCCTGACCTGAGAGGGTGAGGATACTGAGCATCAGGCACCCTCTTCCAGTGAAAATTTCTTATAGACATCGCGATAGCGAATGGTAAGGGAGTGGCGGGCTGTGAGTTCCATGTCCAGCGATGCGGTATATTCTGGCTCGCCGGGGTCGGATCCCAGCAGATAGCGACGGGCGAACGCGCGCAGCAGGGGCGAATGCGTCACGCAGATGAAGCGCCGCGATTGCTCGCCTGGCAGGTCTAACAGGCTCACTGCGAAGGTCAGCATGCGTCTCGCTACCGTATCGGCGTCTTCTCCCGGCGGAGCGGTATGGTTAACCCAGAAGCCGATACGGTCTTCCGCCGCCCAGAAGTCGGGCCAGAAAGGGAGCCGGGCCACCGCACGCTCGTCAAGGCCGGTGTGCGGCAGCTGGGCCGCCAGTGCGGCGGGAGAACTGCCCATCTCGACGCGCGTACCCGCGACGTAAAGGTCGGGGTTGCGCAACGCCTGATTCTCGCCGGGCGCGAGCAGCTCGATTCCTTCTTCTCGTCGCTCATTGAGCGTGCACCGCATGCTCTCATAGAGCACGGCGGCCGTCTCCCGCGTGCGTAGTGTCGGCGCATGCAGCAGAGCGACGATCTCGCGCGCCTGCACGATCTGGCCGAAATGCTGCCCGGCGCTTTCCGCCTGCCGTCGCCCCTCTTCGGTAAGTGGCATGTCGCCCTGGTGCGAGGCGACCTTGCCGTGCCGCAGCCAGTGAACCCGTAGCGCCACGACTCTACTCATCTCGCCCGGTCCTCTATGATGGCAAAGGCGCGGGCTGGCGCGCTATCGATGCCGGCAAAGTGATAAAATGGCGCGAAGAACTGGCAGCGCGGCGGTAACTTCGCCAGGTTGACCAGTCCCTCAACCAGCGGGATGCCCGCGCTGAGAATCGCCCGGTGGACCACAAACTGGTCCGCCGTCCATCCCGCTGTCCTGGCGGCTGGCTCTTCGAAGAAGTCGCAGCCGATGCACTTTGGACGTTTATCCACCAGCCAGCGTGCGGCGCTCTCCGTCAGGCCGGGCGATAGCGGAAAATAATCGGGCGTGCCGATGGCCCGCTGCGCCCAGTCTGTGCGCAGCAGAAGGATATCCCCGGCGTTGATCGTTTCCCCCTGCCCGGCCAGGCGTTCTCGCGCGCGCTCAAGATCGGCCTCGTCGATGAGTGCCTGTGGCTCGGTGGGCGTGAGATCCAGGATCACGGCGCTGCCGATCACGCGCTCAAGGCTCACCTGGTCGATGGATTCACCGTGTTCAATGCAGTGCAGCGCCGATTCGACGTGGCAGCCGGTGTGCAGGCTCATAAAAACCTGTCCCGATTGCCAGTAGCCCGGTTTAGTGCGCACCTCGAATTGCACGCCAATATTGGTAGACGGCGGGCCTTTGAAGCCATGCGGCACCGCCGGACTGAGATCGATGATGCTCGTCATCGTCCCCTCCTTCCAACACGATTATGCAATACTCCAATGCCCTCGATCTCCATTTCGATCACGTCGCCCTCTTGAAGCCAGCGATCCAGTTCGAGGCCGGAGCCGCCTGCGGCTGTGCCGGAGCCGAAGACCTCGCCCGGATAGAGCGTCTGGGCCTGAGATGCGTAGTGGATCATGTCAGCGAAGGTATGGTGCATGTGCGCCGAGGTATCTTCACCCCTGACCTCCCCGTTGACGCGCACAATCATGCGCAGGTTGCCAGCATCGAGTTCGTCGGCAGTAACAATACAGGGACCGAGTACGTTGGAGCCATCCCAGTCTTTGGCTTTGGCCGGCCCCATACCGACGGGCAGTTCGCGAGTTTGCACATCGCGCGCCGAAACGTCGTTCCAGATGGTATAGCCAAAGATGTAGCCTCTGGCGTCCTCTCTGGCGATATCCTTGCCGCGCTTCCCGATAATGGCGGCAAGCTCAAGCTCGTAGTCGAGCTTTTCCGTGTAGGACGGCCAGGGAATCTCGTCCTCCGGCCCGATCACCGTATCCGGCATGCCTTTGTAGTACGCGGGGACGGTGTACCATTCGGAGGCGATGGGCCGTCCCAGGCGCGACATAGAGTTATGCAGGTGCCCCTCGAACGCAAGAAAATCGCGCAGGGAGCGGGGGCGCAGCGGCGCCAGGATGCGCGCCTGGCCGGCTGGTCTGCGCGTGCCAGCAGGCGCACCGGCTTCGATGAAGGCGAGCATATCCCCGGCAAAACCGAGATCGACGATGCCTCCATCTTCCAACGCCCCGACGCGCGGCCCCTGCCCCGCATCATAGGTAACGAGTTTCATAAATGATCCTCCCTCAGCGATCATGTGAATAGTAACGATCAAGTCCTGGAATGTCATCCTGAGCGGCAGCGAAGGATCTACACGCCACCATCAGATCCTTCCCCTTCGTGCCTCAGGGCTACGGCTCACGCCGCTCAGGATGACAATTGTGCCCGCCTGACTGCATCGATAATCTTCACATAGCACCCGCAGCGGCACAGATTGCCGCCGAGCGCCATCTTGATCTCTTCATCGGTGGGGTGTGGATTCTCCTCTAAAAACGCTTTGACGGTCAGAATCATGCCGGGCGTGCAGTAGCCGCATTGAAAGGCGTGCGCCTCCTCAAAGGCTCGCTGCACCGGGTGGTCGCCTCCCAATCCCTCGACTGTCGTAATTTCGCAGCCTTCGGCGAGCGCTGCCAGGAAAATGCAGGTCGAGATCGGCGCCCCATCGACGAGCGCGGTGCAGGCTCCGCATATGCCCACGCCGCATGTCTCGCGCACACTGCTCAGTTTGAAATCGCGTCGCAGCACCTCCAGCAGCATTTCATCTGGATCGGCCTCGACCTCAGTGGCGACTCCATTAAGCTTGAAATGGATCTTCATCGCCGTCCCTCCTTCGCGCCCTCTTTGCTGTCGTGCGTGGCCTGACGTTGATCGCGTCGCTCGATAGCCTGCAAGACCGCCTCGGCTGAGATCGGCAGTTCGGTGACATGGATGCCCAGGGAGTAGAGCGCGTTGCCGGTGGCAGCCGGCACGGGAGGCAGCGCCGTCTCGCCCAGCCCATGAATGTCGGCTCCTGCGCGCTCGATCAGGTCATGGCTCATCTGCGGGAGATCCCCGGCTGCCGGGATGTTGTAGTCGGAGAGGTTGGCGTTCGTCACCTGCCCATCGGCGAAGGTGATGCCCTCAAAAAGCGTTGTGCCCAGGCCCATAATCATCGATCCTTCGTTTTGCAACTCCGCCCCCGCGCGATTTACCACGCGCCCGGCATAGATCGCTGTATGCAGCCTGACTATCTGGAACTTGCCCGTCTCCTCGTCAACGCTCACCTCCGCCGCGCCCGCGCCCTGGTGCCAGTGCGACGAAGCGATGCCCTGACCGGTATCGGGATCGAGGCCGCCCTTGCTAACGAATTCGCCGTAACCGAGTTCGCCGTTCTCCCTGACCTGGCGCACGGCCTCTACCAGCGCCTGGCCCATCATATAGGTTGAGCGGCTGGAGGTCGTGCGCGTATCATAGGGTGCGATGTCGGTATCCGGTTCCGCGAAGTGTACTCTTTCCACCGGAACGCCGAGCAGTTCGGCGGCCATGAGGCGCATCGAGCGCCATGCCCCCTGGCCCATCTCCGCCGTCGCGCAGTGGATGGTAAAACTACCATCATCGTTGGCCGCGACGACAATAGAGGCCCGGCTTGGTGTCTGCATGCCCTTCATAAGCACGCACAGCCCTTTGCCGCGCCGGTCCCGCGACCAGCCTGCGCGTTCCGCTGCGGCTGTGAGGCACTCGGCGAAATGCACGTCGTGCATCACCTCTCCGGTGCAATAGTGGTCGCCATCGACGAGCACGTTTTTGAGCCTCAGTTCTAATGGATCCATAGCGAGTCGCTGTGCCAGCAGGTCCATTGTGCGCTCCGAGGCCCAGATCGCCTGCATTGCTCCGTAGCCGCGAAAGGCGCCGTTGGGCGGCAGGTTCGTGTAGATGCAATAAGAATCAACCCATACGTGCGGGATGCGATACGGTCCAGGCGAGGCAAAGCCCATCTTCTGCGCCACGCCCGGCCCGCAATCCGCGTAGGCGCCGGTATCAACCAGGCATTCGACCTGCTTGGCGACGAGCGTGCCATCGCGGCGCGCGCCGATCCTGACGCGAATGGTAGCCGGGTGGCGATTGAGTGTCAGCCATTCCTCGCTGCGCTCCAGCACGATCCTGACGGGGCGCCCGGCCTTGCGTGCCAGGGCGGAGGCAATCGCTTCGCAGCGCACAAACGTTTTAGCCCCAAAGGCTCCCCCCATCGGCGGACAAACAATACGTACCCGCTCTTCTGGCAGGCCGAAGATGCCGGCCAGTTCCATGCGCAGATTGAATGGCGTCTGCGTGCCCGTCCAGACTTCGAGCCGGCCATCGTGCCAGCGCGCCGTGCAGGCGTGCGGCTCCATCGCGGCGTGCTGCGCGCTCGCCGTCCGGTACGTCTCCTCGACGATGACATCAGCTTGGGCGAAACCGGCCTCTATGTCGCCATGCCGGATGCGAAAACGATGGCAGATATTGGTCCCCTGTTGCGGGCGCATGTCGAAATAGGCGGCATCATTGTCAGAGATCGGGTGGCGCTCATGGACGAGCGGAGCGTTTTGCGCCAGGGCGGCGACGACATCAAAAACGCCGGGCAGCTCTTCGTACTCTACATCGATCAGGTCCAGAGCCTCTTCGGCCTCGCGCCGTGTTGGCGCGGCAACGGCAGCAACCGGATCACCGGCGAAGCGGGCGCGCTCCAGCGCCAGCACGGTCTGATCTTTGATCTGGCAGCCATAATGGCCGAGGCCGCGCACATCGTCCGGGGTGAGCGCTATTACATGCTCTGGCAAGGCCGAGGTATCTACGCGCAGGATGCGTGCATGTGGATACGGTGAGCGCAGAATGCGCGCGTGCAGCATATCCTCGAACTCGATATCCTGGGCGTAGCGTATGGAGCCGGTGACGCGCGGATCGCTCATGGCTGCACCTCCTGGTCGAGATCTTCCAGCGCGCGCCGCACCTCGACAGCAATGACGCGGCGGCGATAGGCTGCCGAGCCGCGCGAGTCCGAGATTGGATCGATGGCTGCGGCGTAGCGCCGCCCGATCTCTACTGCCAGTTCGTGACCGGTGCGCTCATTGCTGGCGAGCGCGCAGATATCCGGGAAATATTGTGGCCGTTCGGCTACCGCGCCCACCACGACGCGCAGACGGCCCCGCACCCGTGCGGCTGCCACAGCGACGCAGGGGCGATCCTCGCTGGAGCGCGAGCGGAACTTGCGATAGACCGCCCGCTCGACTCCGCCTGGAATATGTACCTCGGTCAGCAACTCGTCCGGCTGGAGCGAAGTTTCGTAGTAGCCTGTAATCAGTTCTGTGACAGGGATCGCGCGCTCGCCTTGCGGGTTGCGCGCGATGGCTCTGGCATCCAGCGCGGCCAGCAGCGCGGGCGGATCGGAGGCATAGTCAGCGTCGGCAAGCACGCCGCCCACCGTTGCCTGGTTGCGCACGCGGGGGCTGGCGACCAGAGAAAACGTATGGGCCAGCACCGGCCATCCCTGCCTGATAAGTTCGGAATGCTCTACTGCCCTGTGGGTGGTCATAGCGCCAATGCGCAGAGCACCCTCCCCGGCGCTCTCAATAAACGCCAGCTCACGCACGTTGCGCAGCGCCAGCAGCGCGCCGGGCCGTATCAGGCGCTGCCGCATCAGAATGCCGGTGAATGTGCCACCGGCGACGACGGTAGCGGCATCGCCAAAGTGGGCGCGCAGCTCCAGGGCTTCCGCGAGTGTGGCCGGAGCCAGCCATTCAGGGATGTTCCTCGCCATGCAAACTCCTCACAACGTTGTGATAGGTCGCGATTGCAGCAGATAAATTTTGTCGTCTTCGATGGCCCACTCGATATCCTGCGGCGCGTCAAAATAGCTGGCAAGCTGCGCGCCGAGCGCGACCAGCGCGCGTATCTCCCCGGCTTCGAGCACGCGTCGATCAACGATATGTTCCCGCCTGACGTTGCCGGCCCCGTCGACGACGTAATGATCGGGCGTCACAGCGCCAGATACGACCTGCTCACCCAGGCCGAAGACGGCCTCGATAATCATGCGATCCCGGCGCCGGTTGACGGGATCGACGGTGAAGATGACGCCCGATTTCAGCGGATCGAGCATCTTTTGCACGACCACTGCCATGCCGAGATCTTTCAGTGAGCCTTTATGGGCGCGATAGAATAGCGCACGTTCGCTGAAGAATGAAGCCCAGCAATCGACGACGCGCCGGCATACCTCGTCGCTGCCAGAGACGTTCAGGTAGGTCTCCTGCTGGCCGGCGTAGCTTGCAGCCTCCGAGTCTTCGGCGCAGGCTGAGGAGCGGACGGCGACCTTGCCCGCACCGATTCGCGCATAGCCGGCAGCGATGGCCTCGCGCGGCGGGATAGCCTGGTGGATCAGCGCCTGCGCCTCCCGGTGCTGCTGCGCCAGGGCCAGCTCACGCAGCCGGGCGGCGTCCACCGATTGTTCAAGCACGTGGGCGGGGATGACGAAGCCCGGTGGCACCGGCAATCCCCGCGCCGTCATCGCCGCCAGGCTGGCTCCTTTGCCCCCGGCAAGGCGCACATCGCGGCACGTCTCATCGTTGAACCAGAGAATAGCAGTATCACTCATCGATAATCCCCACGGCGCGCACCGGCGCCGCCGTTGTGCCAATCCACTTGATCGGAAAGACAGAGAGCTTGAAGTTGCAGGGGGGAAGCTGATCCAGGTTGACCAGGTTTTCGATATGCCAGTAATCCTCATCCATCATCACCATATGCGCTTCCCAGAACTGTTTGCGCTCAAACATTGCCCAGACCGGAGGATCGAAGGTTACGGCATCGGTGCCCATCAATCTAACGCCGCGCGAGATCAGGTAGCGCGTCGCCTCGGCGGTCATGCCGCAATGGTCGGTCAGGTAGCGCTGCTCTGTATTGTAGGCCGACGCTCCGGTCTGAATGAGCACGATATCGCGCTCTTTAAGCGTATAATTGATTTTGCTCAGGGCGGCATCGATATCCGCTCTGGTAATACCATAGCCATATGGCTTATCGCGGAAGTCAAGCACAACACCATCGGAGTAACAGTATTCGAGCGGAATGCCCTCCGGCCCCGGCGCTTCTGGCCCGCGAATGTGCTTAACGGCGTCGCAGTGCGTACCGACATGATCGCTCTGGATGACAAGATAGGAGGCAGTGAGCCAGGTCGCGCCCTCTTTTGCCGCCCCGACCCCCTCGGCGAATTCCTGCCACGTCTCGTACATGAGCAGAGATGGGGGCGGGATGCGCGGGAAGGTAATCATGTTGCGGTGCACAGGCATGGATAGATCGACAAGACGCGTCATACATTCACTCCTTGTATAAGTTCAGAACCTTTGTGCCGAAGAACTCGATATGCTCGCGGATCAGCCTGCCGGCCAGCATGCCGTCTCTGGCGGCCAGCGCTTCGAGCACCGGGCGATGCATCTCGGCTATTTCGTGCAGGTCGATCTCTGTTGCGATGGCGCTGATGAGTGTGCGGGCCTCGATACGCAGGGATTGCCAGACATCTTGCAGCACGCGATTCCCCGATGCCGCCACGATGAGGCGATGAAACTCCACGTCGTGGCGCACCTCTTCATAGAGATTGCCGCTATCCGCTTCGCGATGCATGGCGGCGAGTTCGGCCGCCAGCGCCGCGACATTGCCATCCAGTCGCTGCGCCGCTGCCCGCGCTGCCACCTCCTCCAGCGCTGCCCGCACGGGGTAGATCTCGGCCAGTTCATCTTTCGTGACCGCGCGGACACGTGTCCCGCGATATGGGGCCGATTCGACAAAGCCCAGCGCTTCGAGTTCGCGCAGCGACTCGCGCACGGGAGCCTGGCTGGTGCCAAACTCCTGCGCGATCTGTAGCTCCACCAGCCGGTCTCCCGGCCTGTATTCACCATTAAGAATTCTTGCAAGCAAGATCTCTTTGATCTGCTCGCGCAGGCTTGTGCGCGTTAAGCTCAACTGAGAACCTCTACTATTCCAGTACTGCCATTCACGCGCACGCGATCACCCGTTTTGATACGCTCCGTGGCGTTGGAAGTGCCAACGACGGCGGGGATGCTGAATTCGCGGGAGACGACTGCCGGATGGGATGTGACGCCGCCTGCGTCCGTGACCAGGCCGACGATCTTGGTGAAGAGTACCACCCAGGCGGGGTTGGTCATGCGGCAGATCAGGATCTCGCCCTCCCTGACCTGATCGAACTGGTCGAGCGAGGCGACGTTACGCGCCAGCCCCTCTACCACACCGGGCGAGGCGGCCAGCCCCCTGATCTCGCCGGTTTTCTTCGGCGGCTCGCGATAGAACTTCTCCGGGAAACCCCAGAGCGCGTTATAGGGGAAGTCCAGCGCGACCTGCGTGGCCGTGCCAACCCACTCGCGCGGGCGAATCTGATACGCCTGCTCATGCTCGTCGCGGCGCTGCGAAACCAGTGTGCGCGCGTCGAATGCGGAAGGATTGGTCATCAGCAGGCGCAGTTCGTTGTAGCGCAGGAATACGACATCCTCTGGATCATCGATCAGCCCGGCCACAACAAGCTTCTTGCCGATAGCGATCAGGACCAGGCGCAGGCGCGCGTTGGTGCCCTGGTCGATGTAGAAATGATGGTCGGGCGTGAGCGGGTTCATGCGCAGCGACAGGTCAAGCGAATTTTGCAGTTTCTTGCGCTGCTCCCCTTCCGGTACGTCGTCCATCAGTTCGTGGATGGCCGCATCGAGATCAGCCCTGACGGCATTGATCGTTTTCGGGTAATCGTAGTCGGTTTCGAGGTAGCCGCGAATGACCTCGATAATTGGCGTCGGCTGCTCTTTCCAGGTAGGGAAGGCGAACTCGTGCGACCAGATGGATTTGTAGCCAAATTCCTGCTGATAGGGCGCGATGCGCTCGGAAAGCAGGCGCTGCCCGCGCTCGGAGTTGTGCAGGCTGCGCAGGATAGCGCCGGCTGTCTCGCCCTTGAACGCCTCCCTCAGTTCGGCATCGCCTTTGATCTCCTCTTTGATCTTCCACAGAGCCTCGATAGAATCCCAGTTGCGGTCCTCAACGGAACTCTGGAGGCGTCCCATCAGGGCCGGATCAACCTGACCTTTGACCTGCTGGATGGTGGCGTTCAGGTCGAGCGTGGAGGAGAACTGGGCGAAGTTGAGCATCCAGTGGATCTTCCAGTGGCGGTCATGGATGTCGATGGCGTCTTCAAGCAAGACGGCCAGTTCGATCAGCCCGGCCCGCTCCGTATCGTAGTTGTCCAGGTAGGCAAAGTTGCGTTCCATCTCCGGGCGCAGGCGCTCGCGCCACCAGTCCAGGAAATTTTGCGCGTAGTGCGGCAGCACCGCGCCCATGTAGGCGCCCATCTTCTCTGCATAGGCGGGATCGCGCGGCACGCGCGGAACATAGCGACTCTGATACTCGCTCGCCTCCGCCCGCAGCGAGGAATCCGCAGGGACAGCGGCGGTGTAGAGGTAGCCGTTGATCTTCTTCGCGATCCAGTCGCTGGCAAAGGGGGTGCCGAAGCGGCGAAACATGTGGTCGCAGGTCAGCCACCAGCCGCCAATATCGAAGAACATGGGAGATATCGGGTTGGGGCAGTGCAGGTCATCGTAAATCCAGAAGAGTTCCCGCTCGCCCTCTTCCCACTGAATAGGGAACTCATCGTCCCCGTAGAAAGAACCCAGGACCGCATTGTTCGTACCCATGACGTGACTTCCTCTCTGAAATACAGTCTCTTGATAACCAGGGTAGTCCGTGGTTCGCCAGGCAGTAATATCTATAATAGATTATCGATAATCGAAAGTCAAGCTGCGACCTCGCGCCTGCGGCGCTCGCGTTTTAGACGGTATGATGCGGGATATGCGCTTCGCGCATATCCCGCATCATACCGTCTATCCCTGGAGCGGCCTCGCTGTACAAGAGAGGCTAATCGAGATGCCAGAAGGACCAGATGATACTGATGAAGGCAATTGCTATCATGGTTGCGCCCAGCCCCGCGCCGAGGATAACATTTGCCAGGTTTGAAAAGTTCCCCAGGAGAAGCGCCAGGGAGTAGATCGTGAGGCAGGCGTTGATGAGGATGAAAAGTGCGATCACACGACATAGCACCCGCAGATTTTTAACCACCGGTGGCCGGTCAGGATCGGCTGCCGAGGAGTACATGCCAAATACGGAGTATAAGAAGCCGAAGACGCCGAAGAGAATAGCTTCTGAACTCAGCGAGGATTGAAATGCAATGGAGGGGAAATCGGTCATGTTGATCCGTTCCCTGCTTTCAATCTACTAAAAATGTATCCTGCATAGCTCCGCAGGATTAGCATTCATGCATATATCCGTGCTGCGTCTCCTGAGCATTCGCCGCAGCAGGGGCTTCGATCCCATAGGTTTCTGCAAGCAAAGACATAAAATGAGCGGCCAGGTCGTTATGCCGCTGCTCTCTCTTTTCGCCTTCAAGGCGATAACCATTGAAATCATCAATAATCTCTTCGATCTCTTCTACTCCTCCCTGCGTGCGCGTCATCGCCTCCCAGACCGATAACATACGCTCGTCTTCCTGCCGGTGTTTCATCTTTTTTCCCTCCTCTTGCTTGCAGGATTTTAGGGACAAGGAGCGCTTGTCACTTCATCGACATCCATTAATAAGACGTACTTGGCTAACAAATTCGCATAGTAGTCATATAAACTTGTTGAGAGATGGTCCTTTTTGCCGACAATCTGCTCAATATATAAATCCGTATTACTCAGAGCTTTCCGGTAATTCCAGTAGACAGTATCCCGGTTTGGAAAAGCAATCACCCAGCGGCACGTCGCTGTATATACCCTTTTAGCCAGCCTGATCAGTTCATCCCGATGCCTGCGGTAGTCTCTAAGAAATCCCCAGTCCTCCAACTGCTTGAGTTCGCGAGGAGTCAACGCGCTGTTTGGATCAGAATAGGCAAACGGATCGGCTATCCCGGCCATAAAGGTACTCCTACTTCTGAAGAATATACGAGTACGCAGCCACTTTTGTTGGAACGAAATAAAGGACCTGAGACAAACTCCGTGTGTGCCAATTTCTCTAATATTACCATATTTTTAGCAAAAGTCAATCTACTTCAATTTAAGAAACCTGAGAGGGAAAAATCAGAAATGGCATCGTATACTACGCAGGGGAATATAGTGACAACTTCTCGTTCTCGCGCTCAAGCCCATATTGCCATCCATATAGGTAGCGCGAAAATTGCAATGTCGAGTATCATTACTGATAACAGGTGCTTGCTCGCTTGATGCTGGAGGAGCCATATGGACACAGTAGAAAATCGCCCTGGCGCTGCGGCGCCACGAGCAGTGGAGTTCTCATCCGATCCGTGGATTTATCGCATTGTGGTTGTTGTTCTGGGACTGGTCGTGCTGCTGGTCGTTATCGGCGGTATTATCCTGGCGCTTACGACTGGGAAAGATGTGCCGCAAGGCGTGCTTGCTATTGGCTCCGCCGCTGCCGGCGGCCTGGTTGGCCTGCTCGTCCCCTCGCCCGTCAACAGAAGTTCTTGACACAATATGGGAGGTCGTGTTAGCATCAACTCATGAGCCGCGATTTTACCGGTCAGTTCAATTCCATGCTGAGCACTGACCACCCCAGCAAATATCAATCGCATGATCTGGCCGCATAAGCCTGGCGCTTCTGCTTATGCGGCGGAATAGTAGCGCCGAAACGAAGGCATGCTTACTCAGCTTTTTGAAGTAAGCGCAGCCGTCGTCTCTTTTTGTGCTGCTTTCCCCTCTCAATCGTAAGCCCGCTCATCACGCGCTCCTCTTCTCCGCATTACAGGTTGCCGCCTGGCATTATCCTCTTTCCCTGTCCCAACTGTTTCCTATTCTAAGGAGAAGAATGCCCATGTTACTCGTTACCTGTACAAAAGTAAGCAAAGATTTCGGCGGCAACCCTGTCTTTCGTGAGATCGAGATGGAGATCCTTGAAGGCGAGCGCATCGGCCTCGTCGGCGAGAACGGCAGCGGCAAATCGACGCTGTTCAAGCTGCTGGCGGGGCTGGAGGCGCCGAGCGCGGGCGTGATTGCGAGGCGCCGCAACCTGACGATTGGCTATCTCGCGCAGGAGGTCGATCCTCTCATGCAGCAAAAGACGGTTTTTGAGGCCGTAGCCGCCACATCCGATGAGTTAGTAACATTGACCGAGCAGTTGAAAGCGCTTGAGATGCGTATGGCCGATCCTGCTATTGCCGCTGACGAGGACGCCATGGAGCGCGCGCTGGAGCAATATAGCCGCGTGCAGGAGCGCTACGAAGCGCTCGGCGGCTACACGCTCGCGCACCGCGTGGAGGCGGTTCTGGATGGTCTGGGCTTTGGCGCCGCCGAGCGCGAGCTGCCGGTTGGCGCACTCAGCGGCGGCGAGAAAAAGCTGGTCAACCTGGCGCGTATCCTGCTTCAGATGCCCGATCTGCTGCTGCTCGATGAGCCTGATAACCACCTCGACCTGCGGGCGCGGGAGTGGCTGGAGAGCTACATTGATGA
>Ga0070739_10002989_pt1 | contig 21668 bp, 9 predicted proteins | sample Coa_R1_7_FD_66445 | JGI IMG/M metagenome (GOLD analysis project Ga0070739, IMG submission 66445) | Surface soil microbial communities from Centralia Pennsylvania, which are recovering from an underground coalmine fire - Coalmine... | ecosystem: Environmental > Terrestrial > Soil > Unclassified ... | reverse complement strand
TCAAGCCGTTGTGCCAGAAGCCGCCGTCGCCCATGATCGAAATGGTGCGCTTCTGCGACTCAGAGGTGTTGAATGCGGCTGCGCCCGCCCATCCGAGTCCGTATCCCATGGTGGTTGCACCTAAGTTGAACGGCGGCAGGATGGAAAAGAGATGACATCCGATATCGCAGCTTACGTGATGCTGTCCCAATTCGCGCTCGACCAGCTTCATCGCGGTGAAGATAGGGCGTTCCGGACAGCCGGTACAAAAGGATGGCGGGCGCGGATGAACCTCACCTTCCACCTTCTGGACAGGGACCGGTTTCTGAGCAGCGGGCTGGAGGACACCCGGCAGGGAATGACCTTCGAGGAGATGAGGAGCGTAGTTGCGAACGAACTGCAGAATGCCCTTCATGATGACTGGCGCGGTGTATTCGCCCGCCATGGGGAGCAGATCTTTGCCGTGCAGTCTGGTTTGTATGTCGGCGCGGCGCAGGATGGTGTTCAGATTCTGCTCGATGAAATCCGGCTGACCTTCCTCAATGACCAGCACGGCACGTTTTCCGATGCAAAAGCGCTTCACTTCCTCATCGATGAGCGGATAGGTGACGTTCATGATGTAGAGTGGCACGCGGCTATTGCCGAAGATGTCGCCCAAGCCGAGCAACTCGAGCGCGCGAATCACGGTGTTGTACATTCCACCCTGGAGCAAGATGCCAAAGTCCCGGGCACCCCCGGCAACAAATTCGTTCAGGCCTCTTGCTTTGATAAATTCCTGCGCAGCGGGCCAGCGCTTCTGGATTTTTTCCTGTTCGTGGAGGAAGCTTGCGGGGGGAAGGACAATACGAGTCACGTCGCGCACGGGCTTTTCCATGGCGTCTTTGAGCGTGAACTGCGGTCGGACATTGTCCTTGGCCATAAAGCGCCCGTAGACATGACACGCACGAATGCGCAATTCGAGCATTACGGGCGTATTGCTGGCTTCCGACAGAGCGAACCCTTCCTCGATAGTGCGGACAATCGAGGGCAGGTTGGGGCGCGGATCGAGTAGCCACATCTGCGACTTCATGGCAAATGCGTGCGAGCGTTCCTGCATGATGCTGGAGCCTTCGCCGTAATCCTCGCCGACGATGATGAGCGCTCCGCCGGTGACGCCACCAGAGGCGAGGTTTGCGAGCGCATCGGAAGCGACGTTGGTTCCGACTGTCGATTTAAAGGTGATGGCGCCGCGCAGAGGATAATTCACCGAGGCGGCGAGAGTTGCGGCAGCAGTGGCTTCCGAGGCGCTGTGTTCGAAGTGAACGCCTAAGCTCTCGAGGATGCCGGTGGCGTCGGTCAGGACGTCCATGAGATGCGAAATCGGGGCGCCCTGGTAGCCGGCTACATAGGAGACGCCGGATTGAAGCAGCGCCTTGGTGACCGCGAGAATACCTTCGCCGTGGAACTCCTGGCCCGCGCCTAACCGAAGCTTCTCGACTTCCTTCTTAAACGACCGTTCTGCCATTGACTTCCAACTTTCAGGCTGAGGAAACCAGAGCCAGCACCCGGCACGGACTACCCGACCCACTTACTATTTTGAGCGGTGGCGTGATGAGCAGTGCACCCTGGGGCGGAAGCTGATCGAGGTTTGTCAAACTAGCGAGTCCGAACTTATTGCTGCCATGCATGATGCTGTGGCACGGAAACGGCGGATCGAAGCGAAACGCCTGGCCGGCGTCTGTGCCGACGCCTTCCGAGCCCCAGCCGATGATGTCGCGCTCTTTGGCAAGGAACGGGACGAGTTCCGGATGAGGGCCGGGCACATGCGCTCCGTCCTGGCCGATGTTCAGAAAGGCTTGCGGATCGCGGCGTTTCGACCAATCGGTCCGCATCAGCACCCACGAGCCTGCCTCAATCCTGCCGTGTTCGCGCTCCCATTGTTCGACGTGCTCGCGAGTCAACAGAAAATCTGGATCATTCGAGGCTTGGTGCGAGACGTCGATGACGCAAGCGGGAGCAATGAACTTTTCGGCCGGGATGGTGTCGGTAGCGTTGTTTGGATAATCTTTGCCGGTGACCCAATGGACAGGCGCATCAAAGTGGGTGCCGGTGTGCTCGCCGCAAGCAAAATTGTTCCAATACCAGGCGGGGCCGCGCTGATCGTAGCGGGAAATCTCTTCGAGGCGAAACGGCCAGGATTTGCCAAACTGCTCGGGCAGTTGAATAACCGGAGTGGCCGGCTCGAGCGGTTGAGTTAAATCCACCACGCGCACTGTACCGCCGGTTAAGGCTTTGGCGAACTGTGCGAGTATATTTTCGGCCATTACCGGGCTTAGCTCCGAACCATGAGATCGAGATTATCTTTCAATGCGCTCAGCGCCCGTGCCACGTCATCCATGGTGTTGTAAAAGTGAAACGCGAAGCGGACTCCATCGTGGCGCGCCGAGATGATGATGCGGCGATCCGTGAAGCGGGTGATGAGGCGGGCCGGGTCGTTTGTCCGCAGCACGACGAGCGGTCCTTCGGAATCGAGCGGCGTTTTGATCTCAATGCCGAGATCGCGCGCACCAGCGATGAAGGCAGACGACAAGGTCTTGATTTGGGCTGCGACGTTAGCAAGGCCGACATCACGCAGCAACTGCAGCGCGGGAAGTGCCGCGTAAATACTGGGGATGGGAGGGGAGCCGCCTTCGAATCTGCGGGCGTTCGGCGCCGGATCGAGAGACTTCGGATTAAACGAGAAGGCCTCGCGCTGGGCCAACCAACTGGTGATGGGCGGCGTTAATGCCTCGGATAACCCGCGCCGCACATACAGGAACGCGACCCCGGGCGGCCCAAGCAGATATTTCAGCGTGCCGGTGACGTAGAAATCTACACCCAGCGCTTTTATGTCCAACGGGCGCGTGCCGCAATCCTGGTAACCATCCAGGAAGACGAGCGCTCCGCGTTCGTGCGCGAGACGGGTAATCGCGGCAACATCGGACCGAAATCCGTTGACGAAAGAGACGTGGGTCAGGGGGACGATGATTGTCTTTTCGTCGATCGCTTTTGCGTAGGCCTCGGCCGGGATGCGATTTTTCTGTGCCGGAAGAAAGCGCACATCTGCGCCGCGCGCCTGTTGCGCCAGCCAGATCTGGCCCATGGTGGGAAACTCGAATTCGCCCATGATGACCTTGTTCCGGCCATCGAAATGAAGCGCGTTGGCGATGGGGTTTATGCCTGCCGAGGCACTGGTCAGAATGGCGATTTCGTCAGGATGGGCATTAATGAAGCGGGCGAATTCGGCGCGGATGGCATCGCACTTGAGCATCCACTCGTCCCAGGGAGCAGCCGAAGTGCGCCAGCTCTCGGCATATTCCTGCATGCCGCGCTGTACGGCTTTCGAGAGCGCGCCTTGCGAGCAGTTGTATAAATAGGTACTGTTTTCGAGAATGGGGAACTGCTGCCGCAGCTCCGCGATTCGTTCGTCCGTCAACACAGCGGCTTCGCTGGTAGTAAGCATTGGCTAATGGGCGTCTTCACGCAGGCGATCCGTCGAGCGGGAACCCGGGGTTTGAGCCGGGAAACCTCAGCTAGAATTTCACAGCCGCAGTGGGTAGTCAACGTCGAATCTTGATTTTTGCCTTATAACTCTTGTATCACACTGTGAGGCGTGAGATAATGCAGCCCTCGACATCTGACACTGACATGTCAGGAGCAAAGAAAGTCTATGCTGATGCGCAGGAGTTTCGGATTTGGGTTTGCGATAGCGATGATGCTGGTTCGGGTGACGGCGGGGCAGACTGTGACCGGGATGATCTCGGGAACGGTTCGCGACCAGAGCGGCGCGCTGATGAGCGGAGTTACGGTCACGGTTCGAAATACAGCGACGGCGCTGGAACGGCAGATATCGACGGGCGCGAGTGGCGAATATACGCTTGCGGCGCTGCCCTACGGAGCCTACAAATTGAGAACGGAGAAGACCGGGTTTCAAACAGCGGTTGCGAACGTCACGGTGGCGGTGGACCAGGTACGCACGGTTGACATCACAATGAATGTCGGCGCGCAGAGCCAACAGGTGACGGTTCAAGGCGCTGTGGAGGACGTGAATACGGAGACCACCCAACTCGGGGCTGTGGTGAATCACCGGAACGTGGTGGAACTGCCCCTGAACGGACGCGATTTCATGCAACTGGCGCGGATACAACCAGGCGTGGCTTCTTCCGGCGGAGGCGGCGGCCAGCAGGGCGGCGAAGGCGGCGTTTCGAATTTTTCGTCGAACGGGCAACGGTCCAGTTCTAACAATTTTTTGATCGATGGGGTGGACAACAATAACTACGTTGCGGGCGCGGTTGCGATTCAGCCCTCCATCGATTCGATTGAAGAGTTCAATGTGCAGACCAACACGTTTTCGGCAGAGTACGGCCGCAACAGCGGTGCAATCGTCAATCTGATAACGCGCTCCGGCACCAACGATCTGCACGGATCGCTTTACGAGTTCTTTCGAAACGATGCGCTGGATGCCAGGAATTTTTTCGATCCGGCCGGATTTGCCACGCCGGAGTTGCGGCTGAATCAATTCGGCGGGACACTGGGCGGCCCAATCAAAAAGGACCGGACGTTCTTCTTTGTGAATTACGAGGGGTTCCGGCGCGTAGCCGGTATTACGCTGATCACCAACGTTCCGACATTAGCCGAACGGCAAGGCATCTTTCCGACTGCTAACGGCCAAACTGTCGCGGCGCCGGTGAATCCGGTCAGTGCGCGGCTCATCCAGCTTTATCCCGCGCCGAACCTGAACAGCGCCTTGGGCAATTTCTTTTCGAGCCCGAATCTGACGCAGCACACGGATCAGGGGCTGATTAAGATTGATCACCATTTCAGCAACAGCGACATTCTTTCTCTCCGCTATAGCGAATCAAGCCAGACCATTTTCTATCCATTTACACCGGGCCAGAGTTCCACCTCGATTCCGGGATACGGAATTATCAGCCCGGTGTCGGGTATTCTGATCTCGGTTAACTATATAAAGTCGTTCGGCCCGCATGCGTTACACGAGGCTCGTTTCGGGTTCAATCGCGAGCATTACTTAAGCTCTAACCAGGAGGGGCCGCAGGCAGCCACATACGGCATCAACACAGGCTATGCCGCAGGCACACCGAATGGACTGGGAAACATTCCGTTCATTACTTTTTCGGGCGGGCTGGTGTCGGGCGGCAGCGCCGTTTCCAATCTGGGCGGGAGCGATAACAACCCGTCCGGTTCGACGAACAATACATTTCAATATGTAGATCAGTTTTCCTACACAGCCGGGCGCCACTCCTGGAAGTTTGGGACCGATATCCGCCGGCTGCAGATCAATCGAATATACGATCTTGCGTTCAGCGGCGAGCTGGTATTCGATGGAGCGCGGAATCCGCAGGGGATCGCGAACGCGCTGGTGGATTTTATGGAGGGCTTGCCTGAGAGTTCATTGCAATTTGTGGGGGACTCTGAACGCGGCCTAAGGACATCGAGTTTCAACTTTTTCGCGCAAGATACGTTCAAGTGGCATCGGAATCTGGTCATCAATTATGGCTTGCGTTATGAGTTGAATACCGTACTGCACGATGTAAACGGGCTGTTGAGTAACTTCTTTCCGCAAGACTTTCAAACCTATTTCCCGCCGACGGCGAGTCAGACCGATGTAGCAGCTCTACAAGCATCCGGCGTTCTCTTACAAAGTAAGGCCAGCATTTATCAAGGCAATCATTTGAACTTTGCGCCGCGAGCGGGTATCGCATATAGCCTGGGGCAGCGATATCACACTGTGTTCCGCATCGGCTATGGCATTTTCTATGACACGATTATCGGGAACATACCCGGCAATGTTGCGCTCAACCCGCCGTATCTACCCGATTACTACAATTCGGCGCCTTCTATCGGTTGGCCCAATGCATTCGGGCCTACTGCCTTTCCGGTGCTCACGGCGGTGAATCCGAAAATCCGGACACCGTACGCGCAGGACTACAACTTCAATATTCAGCAAGAGCTGCCGTGGAACATGCTGGCCACGGTGGGTTACGTCGGAACGCATGGAACCCATCTCACTCGCTTCACCGACGCGAACCAACCCGACATTACGCAGGCGCAACTGAATACGTTGACGCCGTCTCTCAGCCAACGACTGGCGATGATCGGCGTCCCAGCCCCGCTCATTCCGATTCTGGAGAGCAATATCGGCAACCTTCCGGGCATTGTGCGGAACCAGTATTTCGGCTTTCCGAAGATCCTGACCGCTGTGACGAACGTGAACTCGGAATACAACAGCTTGCAGGCTACGCTTTCGAAGCAACTGGCTCAGGGCGTCTCATTTCAGGCCAACTATACGTTTTCAAAATCAATCGACGAGGCTTCGGATTTCTATGGCTCGGGCGCGAACGGAACTACGGTACTGCCGCAGAACAATTTCAACCTTCTGGCGGGGGAGCGAGGGCTATCGGACTTCGACATCCGGCATCGCTTCAGCGCTTCCTTCATTTATCAACTGCCGGTAAAGCAGTCTTTATCGAGACCCGCGGCTGCGTTGGTCAACGGCTGGGAGGTAGCGGGGATTGTTACGTTGCAGACCGGGCAGCCGTTCTCCGTTTTGACCGGGCTGAATAACAGCCGGACGGGTGAAGGAAACGACCGGCCTAACGTAATTACGAACCCGAATACCGGGCCGCACACGGCGGAACGATGGTTCAATACGGCTGCCTTTGTTCCCAACACCATTTTGACCTTTGGAAACGCGGGCCGGAATATTGTGACCGGTCCCGGCTTTCACGATGTGGATTTTTCGGCCATCAAGAACACTCATTTCGGCGAACGGACAACCGTGCAGTTTAGGGCCGAGTTCTTCAACCTGTTCAACCACCCGAATTTTGCGATACCAAACAACGTGGAGTCGGCGCCGAATTTCGGTGGTGTTTATGAGACTCCGGATGTGGCGCAGAACAATGTGGGGTTGGGCTCTGGCGGCCCCCGGCTCATCCAATTGGCGTTAAAGTTGATGTTCTGATGAGATTCTGCGGCGCTGTCCTTCTGGTTGGGGCATTAAGCACGATAACTGCTGCGGGCCCGAAAACTCAGAGTTTGGGTAACGGGCTGTTTGCGTATATCTCGGACAATGCTGCGAGTTCGAACTCAGTGTTTCTTGCCGGCAAGGAATGCATTCTGGTTGTCGACACGGGTTTTGACGGTACGGCAGGCGAAAAGTTGCTTCGGGCGATTCGCGCGATTTCACCTTTGCCGGTGCGCTACATCATCAACACGCATTATCATCGCGATCATCAGGCTGCGAATGGAATCGTGGGACCCCAGGCGGAAATCATTACGACCGCGTTCACTCGCAGCGCGACACTCGCTTTTTTACAAAACGATCTGCCCCGGCTAAAAGAGCGCCTGACCGGCGAAGCGCTCGCTTCGCTCGACTCTGTCGCTTACCGCGTTGCCACAATAACCACAGACAAAGCTGACATCTACATTGATAATCATCCGGTGCACATCGAGTATCGCGGGCCGGCGCATACGATGGGCGATCTGATTGTGGAGTTTCCGGAACAGCGAGTCATCGCGACGGGCGATCTGTTTTTGAATCACAGTTCGCCTGCGATGGACCACGGCCGCGTACTGAACTGGATTCAGATTCTGGAGCAACTGCTGGCGACCCCGGCACAGACTTTTGTGCCCGGGCATTTCGAAGTGGGCTCGCGACAGGATCTGCAACGATTCCACGATTATTTAGCGGCGCTGCGCGACCAGATCTCTACTCAAGTTAAAGCAGGAGCGAGTTGGGACGAGGTAGCCCGGAATCTGCATATGCAAGCATTCTCTGATTTCCGGCAATTTCCTAATTTTCACGCGACTATTAAAGACAATGCCCGGGTTCTGTATGGGGAGATGAAGGGGGAGGTAGATCGAAGCAGGAAGCCCGAAGCCGGAAGCGCGCCGGCTCGAAAGCCTGACCCCACAAAAAGCGCAGATCTTTCGGGCAGCAGCAGCCAGCGATACGAGTAACAGCCGTTACTGCCAAACCGAACGAGTTAATATGTACGTCTTCTGAAGCGACGACGATTTCGGTGCGGCTCGACTACGATCCTAAGCGACCTCAGCCGCAGTAGTTTGCCGGGTACGGATTCTTTACAATCCTGGCAGGTCGGCGGCAGCGCCGGGGTAATCTTCCGGCAGGTAACAATCCGTTAGTCTTTCCGAGCTGCGTGTATCGGTACCAAAGACATGTATCGAAATAGTGGATTCGGAAGTTGGATTGTCGAACCTGTGTAAGGTGCTGCCCGCCGGATCGATATAGGTCACCTGTCCGGAGCGATGGTGTGTTACACCGTTGGGGATGAAGCGAATGGCGCCGTCCGGGCGTTCCAGGCGCCGGTAACAGCTTTCGCGCAATTCGCCCTCGTAAATCCCAATCACCGACCAGAATGGAATGCTGTATAGCGGCGTGCTCTGTGCGGCCTGCCAGACGCGCGCTTCAATCGTGTAGCGCCCGTCGGGATCCTCAAACAGCGTGTGCCTGCGGTAAGAATGCGAACTGGATTCACGCTGCTCGGGGGTGAGCAGATCGGCGGTCCGCAAGAGGCGGGGAAGCCGCCGGGCGACACGAAACGGCACTTCGTTTCCGGGACTCAGGGCGAGGATTTCGTTGAGCTGGTGGACGAATTCCGGCAGGCTCAATTCCTTTTTATTCGAGCCGTCGCTGATGTCGATTTCGGCATCGGGCGAGGTAGAGAGCAAGGCATCCATGATTCGCTTCCGCCCTAACTCAATCTGCTCGATCATGAGCCGGGAAGCAGCTTCGCCATCGCCGGTAGCAAGCGCTTCGACCAAAGGGCGGTAGCCCAGCATCTCATCGGGAATGACACGGGAGAGGCAAAGATGGATGAGCCGCTCGACTTCGTCGTACAAGCCTGACAGGAGTTCGGCCAGCTTTTCGTTGCCGGATGCGCTGGCAATCAGCAGGTGAAACTCCCGGTGGGCGGAAACTGCCGCTTCGCGCGGGCGCTCACCGGGGGTGTAGCGGACCTGGCACAAAGCGCTTAGGCGGGCGAGTTGCTCGGCTGCAATTCTACCGGCGGCAAGCCGCGCAGCAGTCGGTTCGAGCAGCAGTCTTACTTGCGTGATGTCCTGAACGTCACGCACGGTGACCGGGATGATGACATATCCCCGGCGCGGGATGGCGCGCACGAAACCGGCCTGGCATAGCCCCCGGAGCGCGGCGCGGATAGGCGCTTTGCCCATCGCGTAGCGGGCGGACAACTGCGCCTCGGTGACACGCTTGCCGGGCTGCAGAGCGCAGCGAATAATGTCCTGTTTGATGCGGTCGAATGCGATCCGGTTGAGCTGCGGCTGGCCCGAGCGGGGCTCAGACGCTGGTCGTTTCGCTATTTCGAGGAGCACCCACGAAGAAGTATCGCATATCTTCCTGACTTACAAGCAACTCGCGAAGTACTACAGGGTTCAGGCGGCGTGCGCGCGGGCGGCGCGAAGGCGTTTTCTCGTTTTGAAGTACAAAATGGAGATCACCAGCAGAAAGGGGAGAAAGGCGGGAATCGTGTACTGCAGGCCATCGACATAGAAGGTGCCGAGAGCAATTGCGAGGAGCGCAAATCCTCCGAGTAGAGTAGATACGGGGAAAAACGGCAACCGCATGGGAAGTGCCGCAACGCCGGCGCTGCCGAGCGCGCGCCGGAAACGCAAATGCGTAGCCAGAATAACCAACCACACAAAGAACATACCAGCGACAGCGACGCCGTATAGCAATAGAAATGCCCTGCCCGGAGAGAAAATAGCCAGCAGAATGGCGGCCAGCATTCCGGCTGATGAGACTGCCAGAGCGGGGCCAGGAACTCCGTTGCGATTCAGGCGGCCGAGCGAATCCGGCAGATAAGAGCCGCGGGCGAGCGAGAAGAGCATTCGGGTAGTGAGATACAAGTCCGTATTGGAACTCGATAATGCCGCCGTGATCACGACCAGGTTCATGACGGTGGCGGCGTAAGGGATACCGGCGGTGGCAAAGGCCTGCACGAAGGGGCTGCTGGTCAAGGCGTTTCCAGCTTGATTCCAGGGCCGGATGGCCAGAATGACGGTCATGGCGAGCCAGTAGAAAAGAATGAGTCGAAAGACGATGGTGCGCATGGCCCGCGGAATGGATTTTTCCGGCTGCTCCGCTTCGCCTGCAGTGACTGCGACGACTTCGACGCCCATGTAACTGGTCAATGTGAGGCTGAGCGCAAGCCAGACTCCTTTCCACCCCTTTGGGAAAAAACCGCCGTGCGCGACCAAGTTGGAAAGGGCGATGGCGTGCCGGAATCCGAAGCCGAATATGAGGGCGGCGCCGATGAGAATAAATGCAATGATGGCGAGTACTTTTATCAATGCAAACCAATATTCAAATTCGCCGAAGCGGCCCACCTGCATGGTATTGATGGCGACTAGGCCGATGGAAACGGCGACGACCCAGATCCACTGGGGAACATTGGGGAACCAGAACGAAAAGTAGATGGCGACAGCGGTAACTTCAGCACCGATGGCAATGATCTGGACGACTGCGTACGTGGCCCGCACGGCAAAGCCAGACCAGCTTCCGAGATATTTTTCGGCATAGACGCCGAATGATCCGGCCACGGGATGTACGACGGCCATTTCCGCCAGCGCATAGGCCACAATCATGGCGATGATGGCGCAAAATACATGCGACAGCAAAACCGCGGGCCCAGCCAGTCCGATGGTGACGCTGCTGCCTAGAAACAGGCCGACGCCTATGGCGCCGCCGATGGCGAGCATACTGAGCTGCCGCTGCGTCAAGTTGCGGCGCAGTGCATCGGGAGGCGAAAGCGATACGGCGGGAGATTGGTCAGGCATCCGGAGTTATGGCCGCCAGCACCTGACCGAACCGGGCGATCTCTTCCTTAGTGTTGTAGTGCACGAGCGATGCGCGAACGGCGCCCTCAGGATAAGGCAGGCCGAGGCGCTGCATGAGCCTCGGTGAGTACATGTGCCCGTCACGAACTCCGATTCCAGCAGCGGCCATCGTATCGGTCAATCGCTCTGGAGATACACCCGGCAAATTGAACAAAAACGTGGGGACGCGCTCACTGAGCCGGTGTTCGTCCGTTATTCCATAGACCTGCGCGCCTGAGTCGCGCAAGAGGCGCAAGAAGTCGAGGGAGAGCATCTCCTCATAATTTCGAATGGCGCTCATGCCGGCGAGGAGGTTGTTGCGTCGCGAGCCGTTGGCGCTTTCTTCGGTTAGGTCTCGACCCAGTTGCTCGATGTAGCGCACTGCGGCATCCATGCCGGCAACATTCTCGTAGATGAAAGTTCCCGCCTCGATTTTTCCGGGAGGTTCATCCGGGATAAAGTCTTCCCGGAAGGCCGGTAGTTTTTTGAGCAGCTCGCGCCGGCCCCAAAGAAATCCCATGTGGGGCGAAAAGATCTTGTATCCCGAGCACACCAGGTAATCACAGCCGAGCGCCTGAACATCAATGATCCCGTGCGGCGCGTAGTGAACGCAGTCGACGAACACTTCGCCACCGAAGCGGTGAACGGCTTTCGATACACTCGCGACGTCGACGATGGAACCAATGGCGTTGGATGCCGCCGGGAGAGCCACGACGCGGGTGCGCGGCCCGAGCAACGGTTCCAAGTCCTCGACGTGCAATTTGCCATCTTCGCGCATGCGCCACCAGCGGAAAATTGCGCCGTTGGATTGGAGCGCCAGCCAGGCAGCAATGTTCGCTTCATGATCCATGTCGGTGACGACAATCTGGTTGCGCGGGCGAAGCGTGAGGCCGATGGCCAAACTAACCAGGCGAATAAAGGAGGTTGCATTCATGCCAAAGGCAACCTCGTCGGGATGATTGGCGTTGAGGAGCAGCGCGACGCTTTCTCGCGCTTGTGCAATTGCGGCGTCCACCTCGCGGCTCTTTTGGTAACGGCCGCCACGTTGTACGTTGCACTCCAGCAGGTGGTGAGTTACGGCATCGAGCACCTGTTGCGGAATCTGCGCTCCAGCCGCGTTATCAAAAAAGATGAAGTCAGACCGTTGCAGCGCCGGGAAGCAGGCGCGCACCTTGGCGGGCACAAGCTGTCTCAGGGGCATAGTTTTTTAGCGTATCGTTGAGCTGACATGTCAGAAATTTTTTTTGGGCGTTGTGAACGCTCACGAAATCAGTGGCCGGACGGTTCGGCCAATCCGGCTGCTTCCGAGTCTTTGTTGAAAGCGGGAAGGTCAATTTCGAGAGTCTGTTTGGTTTTGGCCAGAATTCGCTCGATATCCGCAGAGAGTTCGTGGAGAACCGCGATTTCCTGATCGGTCGGCGGATAGTCACCTTGAGCGTAGCTTGCAAGCGCGGCAAAGCGATTGTTCAGCCCCAGCGGATAGATGAGCGTCTGATCGTCGAAGCCGGTGAAGTGCGGCTGAAAAAGTTGCTCCGCTTCGAATTCCAGGGCAGCAGAGAGCTTACGGCCTTCGGCAACCAGCGAGGTTTGCGCGCCTGCCTTCTGCAAAACAGAATTCACCTGCCGCTGCGCTTTTTGAATGCGGTTGATGGCGGCGTCTGTTTCTGAAAGCCGGTCGCGCACGGTGAGCAGAAAGGTCAACTGCTTCCGGTAATCCAAGTCAGTGGTTGGGACACGCGGGTCTCTTCGAATTTCAAACTTCTGCGTGGCGGTGGCGCCATTGGCGGTGATTCTCACCTGATAACTACCGGGCGCAGCCTCCGGACCGCGCAAGTTGCCGCCGAGCAGGAAGGTGCCGCTTTCAATTCCAGTCGCGTCGGGATAACGCATGTCCCAGGCAAATCTGTTTAGCCCCGGCTGCACACCGACAGCAGCTTCAGCACCGCCACTGCGGCCGCCTCCGCCGCGCCTGCCTGTTGCCTGATTGGGCGCGTCTTTTTGCACGCTTGAAAACGACTTGACCAGTTTGCCGTTCGCGTCGAGAAACTCGATGGTAACGGGCGGCGCGGGCGCGCTGGCGAGTTCGTAATCCACGATGACGCGATCGAGCGTTCCACTGGCGCCAAAGGACCGGCCGCGTCCGGCGCGATAAGCAGGGCGTGGAGCGAACAGATGCAAGGCGGCATTCGTATCACCGCTAATTTGTTCGAGGGGAGTGATGTCATCCATAACCCAGAACGCGCGCCCCTGGGTAGAAATGATCAGATCTCCGTTCCTGATGGTGAGATCGGTGATGGGAACTACCGGCAGATTCTGTTGCAGGCTCTGCCAGTGATCGCCATCGTCGAACGAGACGTAGACTCCGGTCTCGGCGCCCGCGTAGAGCAGATCAGAGCGCACGGGATCTTGCCGCACAGAACGGGCGAAGGTGTCCTCCGGAATGCCCTGCACCGCCAGCGTCCAGGTCTTGCCGTAATCGTGGGTGCGATAGATATACGGCCTGAAGTCATCGAGCTGATAGCGATTGGCAGCGACGTATGCGGTTGCGGGATCGTGCGAAGATGCCTCGATCACATTTATTCTGGTCCACGGCTGCACTGCAGGAGGAGTCACGTTCCTCCAAGTGGCGCCGCCATCGCGGGTGAGGTGGATGAGTCCATCATCGGAGCCGGCCCAAATCACGTTCTTGTCGAGCGGTGAGGGCGCAATGGTGAAGACGGTATCGTAGATGTCTTCGAGACGCCCTCCGGCCTCGCGGGTTTTATCGTTTCTGGTGAGATCGGGACTGATGCTCTTCCAACTTTGACCCTGGTTGATGGATTTGAAGACGACATTGCCGCCGACATAGATGGCGGCCGGATCGGCGGGAGAGATGGCAATCGGGAAGGTCCACTGAAAACGATACTTCGTATCTACGCCGCTACGCCCTCCGGGAATGTCGGGCCAAACCGAGATATTGCGCGTAATGCCTGTGCGCTTGTCATAGCGCGTCAACAAGCCCCAATATGCGCCGGCATAAATGATGTCGGGATTTTTAGGATCAGGAACGACGTATCCTGATTCCCCGCCGCCTACTTCCGTAAAATCCGCAGAGCCGGTAAGGCCGCCGCGGCCGGCAGCCCCGCCGATCGCCTGACTGGAAATGGAGACGGTCGTGTCGTCCTGCTGCGCGCCATAGATGTTGTAAGGGAAGTTGTTATCCGCGCGAACGGTATAGAACTGCCCGGTTGGTTGATTCATTTCCGAGCTCCAACTCTTCCCTCCATCAAAGGTGACGGTGGCTCCGCCATCGTTGGCGTTTACCATGCGCTGGTTATCGTTGGGATCGATCCAGAGGTCGTGATAATCGCCGTGGGGGGTCTGTAGGGTTGTCCAGGTTTTTCCAGCGTTCGTGGATTTGTAGAAATCTTTCGCGACGAAGGTGTAGACGGTATTGCGCTCCTTCGGATCAGCAAAGATGTGGCCATAGTAGTACTGGCGCGAATGCATTTCAAAGCTGCCGTTGATCAGCTTCCAATTCTGCCCGGCATCGTCAGAAAGATAAATGCCGCCGTCATCGCCGCCGATGGTGGCCCAGACGCGATTCGGATCGACGGGGGAGACCGCGAGTCCAATCTTGCCCATAGGAGTTTTTGGCAAGCCGTTTTTCAGAAGTGTCCAAGTATCGCCGCCATCGGTGGTTTTATAAATCCCGCTTCCGGGTCCGAACTCATAGATGTCCCAGGGCGTGCGGAGGACTTGCCATGTGGAGGCGTACATGATGCGCGGATTGGCAGGATCGGCACCGATATCGGCAGCGCCGGTTTTCTCATTCACAAAAAGAATTTTGGTCCACGTCTGGCCGCCATCTTTCGAACGAAACACGCCGCGTTCCTGGTTTGGCCCATATGGATGGCCGATCGCCGCAACGTAGACCAGGTTGGCGTCCGTTGGATCGACATATACTTTGCCGATCTGGCTGGTGTCGCGCAGGCCGATGTTGCGCCAGGTCCGGCCACCGTCGGTGGTTTTGTAGACGCCATCGCCGTGTGAAATATTGGCGCGAAGACAAGCTTCTCCCATGCCGACGTAGATGGTGTTTGGATCGGAAAGGGCAACCGCAATCGAGCCGACCGAACCGGTTTTGAAGTAGCGGTCGGAGATGGGCATCCAGGTTATACCGGCGTTGACCGTCTTCCATACACCGCCGCCGGTTGCGCCCATGTAGTACACGAGACGATCGTTCGGCAGACCCGCTACGGTAGTTACGCGCCCGCCGCGATCCGGTCCGACGGAGCGCCAGCGCAGGGCCTGATACAGTTTGGGATCCACCTGCGCTGACGCGATGAATCCGCACGAAAAAAGAAAAAGCACAGCGGTATGAGCCCGCGAAACTGAATAACGAACCACGATGTAACTCCTCTGCCGGTTAGCGTTGCGCTGTAGTGAGATGCGCGATTTGTTCTACCTGCGGCTGCAACTGCTTCCATTGCGCTTCGATGTCCTTGCGGCGGCGCTCATACTCCTGAAACACCTGATAGGTCTGTTCGGGAGGCGCGGAATCTGCCGTCTCCAGCACGTTGCCGAGATCGGCGTACTGCGCGTCGAGCATGATGGGATAGACGAGGGCGGCGCTTGGGTTGGTGGACTTGACCTGAGTCAATCTTTGCTCCAGGGCATCGAGTTTCGAAGCGAGATCTGCGATAGCCTGCTGCCGCGAGCGATCGGCGCCATTGCGGGCAGTTTCGAGTTTCGCTCGCGCTTGGCGGATTTGCAGCACCAGATTGTGAACCTCGGTTACGCGATCGCGCAGTTCGATGGCAAAATCGTACTGCTTTTGCAGATCGGCCAGGGTGACATGCACGCGCGGATCCAGCCTGATTTCGAGCGGCGCGGCGGACTGCTTGCCGTCTACGGTGAGTCGGACGCGGTAAGTCCCGGGCGGGACAATCGGTCCTCCGCGAATCTCCATAATGAAGATGCCCGGCAGCGGTTCTGGCCCGTTGACGCGCAAATTCCATACGTAACGGTTCATTCCGGCGTGCGCAGGCAAGCTGTTTTCCATGTTGTTCCGGGCACGTCCACCAGTGGGAGCCTCCGCCTGCTGCCCTGCTGGAGCGCTGGTGACGCGATGCAGGACGCGGCCGGTGGAATCCATAATTTCGAGAGTGACCGGGCCCGCGGGGGCCGCTCTCAAGTAATAATCGATGATTGCGCCGGCAGGAGGATTCTGGCCGGCGTTGCCGCCCCCGCGCCCGCCACCGGGGCCGCCGGCATGCACGCGAATCGCGCTTGGAGGCTTGTATAGATAGGCGGATAAGCTTGAGACTTGCGAGCTAGCCTGCCGCAGGGGAGTGATGTCGTCGAGCACCCAGAAGGCACGCCCGTGTGTGGCGGCGATCAGATCATTGGCGTGAATCGCGGTGTCAAATACCGGAGTGTGCGGCAGATTCAACTGCAGCGATTGCCAGTTTTCGCCATCATCGAAGGAGACGAAGATGCCCGTCTCGGTGCCGGCGTAGAGTAAGCTTTTGCGCTCGGGGTCGGCATGAACGGAATGGACGTAGTCGCTGGCGGGAATGCCGTGCGTGATCTCCTTCCAGGTCTTGCCGTAATCGTCCGTTTTGAAAATCATCGGGCGAAAGTCATCTGAAAAGTGCAGGTCCGCAGCCAGATATGCGGCGCCCGCGCTGTACGGAGATGCTTCGATGATGTTGACGCACGCCCATTCCGGCAATTGCGGAGGCGTGATCCTGCTCCAGGTTTTTCCGCCATCGCGCGTGATGTGAACCAGCCCGTCGTCGCTTCCCACCCAGATCAAGCCCTTTTGCAGAGGCGATTCGGAGATCGCAAAGATGGTGTCGTAATATTCAGAGCTGGAATTGTCCGGGGTGAGCGGTGTGGGACTTGACTGCTGTTTCGATTTATCGTTGCGCGTGAGGTCGGGGCTGATAATGGTCCAACTCTGGCCGCCGGTTGTGCTTTTGAACAGCACCTCTCCGCCAATGTAGAGCACACCAGGATCATGGGGAGAGATCAGCATCGGCGCAGTCCACTGGAAGCGGTGCTTCAGCTCGGCGGGTGGATGCGCGCGGGCGCCAAACCAGGGCGCGATGTCCTGCACTTGTCCCGTGTGGCCGTCATAGCGCGTAAAGTGGCCGTTGTGATCACCACCGTAAACAATGGCTGAATCGCGAGGATCAGGCCAGTTGAAGCCGGATTCTCCCCCGCCCACCGGGCGCCAATCACGATCGGTGATAGAGCCGGAATCCGTGCGGCTCCGAATGGCTACGGTGCCGCTGTCCTGCTGGGATCCGTAGATCGTATAGTTGAAGGCCTTATCCGTTGCCACGTGATAGAACTGCGCTGTGGGCTGATTGTTTTCCGGACTCCAGGTGACGCCTCCATCCTGAGAAATGGAGGCTCCGCCGTCATCGGCTTCGATCATACGCTTGGGGTTTTCCGGATCGATCCAGAGGTGATGGTCATCGCTATGCGGCACCGGCATCGCGGAAAAACTGTGGCCTCCATCGCTCGAGCGCATGGCGCCGAGATCGAGGATGTAAACCAGGTCTCGATTTTTCGGGTCTGCAAAGACGTGATTGCCGTACCAGGGCCGCACCCAGATGGGTTCGTTATTGACCATCTGCCAGTTCTGGCCTCCATCATCGGATCGATAGAGCGCGTTTTCTTTGGCTTCGATCATGGCGTAGACGCGATTCGAATCGGCTCCCGAAATGGCGACGCCGATTCTGCCGAGGATGCCGCCCGGAAGCCCATGCCCTTCGATGTGCTTCCAGGTTTCGCCGGCGTCGGTGGATTTATATAAGCCGCTGCCCGGGCCGCCGCTAATCATGCTGTAGGCGGTTCTGCGCACCTCATACATCGCCGCGAACAGAATTTTGGGATTATGCGGATCCATCACCAGATCGGTGGCGCCCGTCTTGTCATCCACGTAGAGAATCTTCTGCCAGGTCTGGCCGCCATCTCGCGACCGGAACACGCCGCGCTCTTCGTTGGGACCGAAAGCGTGTCCCACTGCGGCCACAAAGACGGTTTTCGGATCTTCGGGGTCGACCAATATATCCGCGATGTGACGGGAATCCCGCAAACCGATATTGGTCCAGTTCTTTCCGCCGTCGGTGGATTTATAGACGCCGTCGCCCTCTGAAATGTCATTGCGCAGACACGGTTCGCCTGTTCCGACATAGAGGACATTGGGATTTGTGGGGTCGATGGTAACGGCGCCGATAGAGAATATTCCCTGGCGATCGGTGATGGGCGTCCAGGAGGCGCCCCCATTTGTCGTCTTCCAAACGCCGCCGGCGACAGCGCCAAAGTAGTAAACGAGCGGATTTCCGGCAATTCCAGCCGCAGTTTCCGCGCGGCCGCCGCGAAAGGGGCCTACCTGGCGCCAGCGCATGCCGTTAAACAAAGAGGGATCGATGTTTTGGGCAAAGCTCGATGATGCAAGTATCATCGCGACGATTGCGCCTAGGGACAGACGGGCGTAAAGCAGCCGGACCCGGTGATGGAGCATATTCAGTGCGCCCATTCTACTACCAACTCTCGCGCTTGACATTTCACGGCTCATGAAATACAGTAAACCCCAATCAGTACGACGGCCTTCTTTGAGGTGTTCATGTTTGGGAAGCACATCTTTTCGCGCGTAGGTCTCGCAGCTCTCTTCCTCGCAGTCATGGCTGAATTTCCGGCGCCGGCTCACGCACAGTCAGCCACAGCCGGCCTCATTTCCGGAGTTGTGACCGATACTTCGGGGGCTGTGATTCCGGGCGCGGAGGTGACGCTGGAGCAGATCGGCACGAATACGCTCAGCAAGACGGTGACGGATGCCCAGGGCTATTACGTGTTTCCCGCCGTTGCCCCCAGCGACTACCGGCTGTCATTCTCTGCCAAAGGTTTCGAGACGGTAATTGTGAATGACATTAAGGTGGAAGTACTGAAATCGTACACGCAGAATGCGCAGTTGAAGGTGGGCAGCACGCAGACAACTCTCACGGTCACGGAAGCGCCTACTGCGGAACTGCAAACAAACAGCGCAACGGTGGGTCAGGTACTAGGCGGGAAGGCTCTCGAAGAGCTGCCGGTCTTTACACGCAGCGCCAGTGCACTGATGTTTTACCAGCCGGCAGTTAGTCCAAGCGGGCAGATTGCGGGCGCGCGGGACGAGCAGGTGACGTTCAATCTGGATGGCGGCGACATCACCAGCGACCTGGAGGGAAACAATTCCTATGCTGCACCTCCGGGCGAGCCCAGCCCTTCGCCGACGGTTCCGGTGCCCATTGAAAGCACGCAGGAGTTTCAGGTTGCCACAACGAATCCGAACGCTGAATTTGGCCGTTCCTCAGGCGGACAGGTGGCGCTGCTCACAAAGCGCGGCACCAATGCATTTCACGGAAGCCTGTATGAGTATCACAACGACGACGGGCTGAATGCCAATGGATGGACGAACAATTTCAACCACCTGCATAAACCGCACAGTGTCGATAACCGCTTCGGCGCGAGTGTCGGGGGACCGGTTTGGAAAAACCGGGTATGGTTCTTTACTAACTACGAAGGACGCCGGTTTTACGACGACACGTTATTCAATGCCATCGTTCCTACACCGTCGATGCAGGCAGGCATTCTTAAGTTTCGAGATGCGGCCGGTAATGTGAACAGCTACTCATTCCTGCCTGGAAGTATCACGACGGCGTGCGGCGGCTCCTCGTGCGACCCGCGCAATCTGGGTTTTAATCCTGTAATAAAGAACCAGTTAGCGCTTTACCCGGCGGGCAATAACACGAGTCTCGGGGATGGGTTGAACACTGTCGGATACACCTTCAACGCTCCAACACCGATCATCCAGAACTTAGGAGTCGTGCGATTGGACGGCACGATTAACGACAGATGGCGAGCCTTTGCAACGTACCATTACGCAAAGACGGATCGAGTGGGAACGGAGCAATATACGCTTCTCGGCACGCCTCACTCGACCGCTACGGATCCCATTCTGCCGTATGTATATACATTCGAACTAACCGGCCAACTTACACCGAATTTCACGTCAGTAACGCACGCGTCTTATCTGCGCGATTGGTGGGGTTGGAATCGCCTGCCTCCGACGCCTTTGGTTGGTGGAACACAGCAGGCGCTGGTGCTCGCGGGCGAAGGTTCAGGCACATCGAACAGCACGGCGAAACTATTAGCCGATCCGGTGAACCTGGCCACGCAGTCGGCGCGCGGGCGCATCTTCGACGGCCACAAATGGTATTTCGGGCAGGATTTCAGCTTGCTGAAGGGCAAACATCTGCTGCAATTTGGGGCTTCCGGCTATGTGAACAACGACTTCTTCATGAAGACGGACAATTATGCCGGCGGCCTGACCGCAGGCCCGCTTCTCTACAGCGAATCGACCGGCAATGGCAGCGGCGAGTATCTGACCATTAGCAGCTCCTACGAGCCCACCCCGTGCGGCGGTGCTGTTACGGCGAACTGCCTGCGCTCTACCGACTTACTGCGATGGAATGAGCTCTACACGACGATGCTGGGCTTAGTGGACCGCAGCTCGCAGGTGATTACGAGAAATGGCTCGTTCCAGCCGAATCCATTGGGCACTCCCGCTTTTTCTCGGACCGGAATCAACGCGGTGAATAGTTTTATTCAAGATGTGTGGCAAGTAAAGCAGGGACTAAGTATCACGCTGGGACTCAATTGGGGCGTACAGCCTTCGCCGACAGAAGCAAACGGAAAGTACGACGTCTTAGTTTACGCGGCGAATAACACGCCTGTCGATTATTGGGGCTACATATCGCAACGCGCGACTTCGCTAAATAATGGCGTCGCCCAGGGACAGGCTTTTAATCCGCTGTTTGGCGTCACGCCTGTGAACTATCTGCCCAGCCCGTATACCGGCACATTGCGGACCACTAACTGGCATCAATTCGCGCCACGCGTATCGGTTGCCTGGCAAGTGCCGTATCACAACTGGTTTTTCGGTGACAAGAAGACGGTAATTCGGGGCGGCTACGCGATGATTTACGAACGAATGAGCGATATCAATCAGGTGTCGCTGCCCTTGACTACCGGTGGCTTGCTGGACGTGGATGCATGTGGCGGGCCGGTGCCCGCGGGCGGCCAAGTAAATTGCACCAATGCCGCTACCACCCCGGCGAATGCATTCAGGATCGGTACGGACGGCAGCATCGTTCCCATTCCTACGCCGACAGCGGAACCGATCCCCTATGTAGCAAGTGGAACCGCAGCGGCTCCATTCGGGCTCTTTATGCAAAGCGGTCTCGACTACTTTGCCATTCCGGGGCACGACCACAGCATTGATTTCACAATCCAGCGGGAATTGCCCGGCCACAGCGTGCTGGAAGTCGGGTATATCGGACGATTCAGCCGCAATCTACCGCAGGATATTGCCTTCAACTCCAGTGACTATCTGATGAAAGACAAACTCAGCGGACAGACTTACGCGCAGGCCTTTGATGCTGTTGCGGTAGCGCTGAGGAACGGAGCCGCGGCCAATTCGGTTCCAAGCCAGCCATTCTTCGACAACCAGATTGGGCTGGCTAAGTGCCAGGCAGCCGGTTTCCCTAACTGCAGCGCGATGGTGGCCAAGCAGGACGCGACCGACCTGGTAAACGGATCAATCAACTTATTTTCGCTGGATGAGTTCGACAAAGTTACTCCCGTGCCGGTGGACAATATTCAGTCGTTCCAGTCCTACGGAATCACGGACAGAGGATTTTCTAACTACAATGCCGGTTTCGTCAGCATAGTCAAGAGCTTGTCCAATGGACTGCAGT